>Ga0315907_10004656_pt1 | contig 15294 bp, 24 predicted proteins | sample LakEriMetagenome_3_FD_203525 | JGI IMG/M metagenome (GOLD analysis project Ga0315907, IMG submission 203525) | Freshwater fungal communities from buoy surface, Lake Erie, Ohio, United States - Buoy 12 MA123 | ecosystem: Environmental > Aquatic > Freshwater > Lake > Lake biofilm | place: USA... | reverse complement strand
CTCTTTCATGTATGAGTGTGACTGCATCTGCAAATAGTTTCTCAGTTGTTGTGGACATCGTTATCGACCATCCTTCTATGCATATCCCAGCCATCTTTACGGCCTCGCCAGTAATGTATAGTTTTGATGTTTTCTATATATGTGCCAATAGCCCAGGTAAGTAATAACCCTGCGACTACTCCCCACATAATTAGATACCCAAAGTCTTTAAGCTCTGTGTACATGTAGCCCTACTTTCTATGCTCACGCTTTGTGGCATAGCAATAGTGTTACATCTGTGTATGACTTTGTGGATGATTTAGGGCTGTTATTTGATAACGATTTGATAACGTTATTAGCTGTAATGCCTGCCAAGCGCTGTAAATGAGCCATCTTTGTTTACAGGTATTAGGGTAGGGGTTAGGCTTTTACCTGTGGCTTCTAGTATAGCAAAGCCCATCTGCCAATTTGCGGCAGAATAGCGCAAATAAGAGGCTTTCTGTCGATTCATAAGGTTACCTACCTCAACCCCATATAAAGGCCTGTAATGGCTTCCTATGGCCTCTGAATAGGCACTCATGCCCAACCTGTGGCTATGCCCCGCAATTACCGATTTGCCATACTTTTTGGCTAAATTTAATGAAGTAATCCCCGCATGCTGGCTCATGCTACCCTCATCGCCATGGCATAAAACCCAGCCAGGGTGAAATTCATAAGCTGTCTTATGGTAGGTCATGCCCATCTCAGCAAAGCCCATAAACTTAGGGTATTGCAGCTCTGGCAAGCTAATTAAGCCAGGTGTTTTTAATAAAGTGTTATATAGGCGATCACTATGATTACTGCGGATAATGTGCATCTCTCGGCTGTACTCTCCGAGATCCCACAGTATTTGCTTACACTCTTCACGATCCTGGTGAATAGTCTGCTGATAAGCCAAAGGTGTTTTCTCAGCCCATCGGCTAATGGTTTGAAAATCGATCTCATCACCAACACATAAAACCTCATCAAACTTCTCACGTCTTGCCAACTTAATAACATTTTTAACTGCTTGCTCATGATGATATGGTACTTGTAAATCGCTGATTATTAGCCAACGCTTAATCGTCTTCCTCATAATCGTCTAGGGGATCTCTTATAGGATCTGTTGTATCTACTATCCAATCTGGATAACTTGATCGATCCATAGCAAATGCTAAAGCTGTAGATTCATCCATGCCATTTTTACGGCAGGCTTTGTAAACCTCATTAGCTGCAATAGCCCAATAATCTAACTTGGTTAATACAGGCTCTTTAGTAGTACGGCGCTTACGCACCATTTTCTTTTTAGGTTTACGCTTAGTAGCCATATTGTTATTATCGCTTACTTATGATAGTGAAGAGATCATCGACACGCTGTTCTAATCTAGTTAGCTGATCTTTCATACTAGATCCACCATTAGGTCGTAGTTCGTTTAACCAACCTTTAACTAAGAAACGTAATCCGATTAGCCCGCCTGATAGCACGGCCATAACGCCAGCGCCAAAGCCGGCCCATTCTGTTGGACTCATTTTTCATTAGCACCGATGCCATAAGCATTATCGGATTTGTCTAAAGCCCTAGCTGCTGGTCCTGCCAAAGCTGCAACTACTACAGACAGTGCTGGATCTAAACCTAATTCATTACTTGCTAAAAATGTTAAGAAAGATACTAATACTCCACGTGCATAGGATTTTAGTATGGCCTTCTGCTTCTTTGTTATTTTCATATTTTTCCCCCTAGTAGTGGTATATCAAACTCTTTGCCGTCTTTGTCGCCTGCTTTAGTAAAGCTAATATGGATGTGCTTTTTATGTGGGTTAATCCCACGATACCTACGCCACTTAAAACCAAATACTCTTGATGCTATAAAGCCATTATGGATTACGTAAGATATACGCTTATCGGTTTTCGCACAGACTCTGATTTGGTCAGCCAAATATATTGAGATCTGCTCGGATGAATCCAGGCGAGAATCAATATCAATGGCTCTGACGACCCCAGATTTGTCTGGATTATGATCCGATTTGGTGGCGCTATGACGAGCATCACCAATCCACCCATCACTGGTAGAGCGGCGATCTGGATACCAGGTATCAATTTGATCTCTTAACTGCACACCAGCTGCACATAGCCAGGGTTTCATTAGCCTAGTATGGTTTTTAATTCTTCAGCAGTTAAACCAATTCGATCTAAAATGGTTTGTTTTTGCTCTGCTTTAATTTTATCTTGTTCTGCTTTCCAAGCATCCCATTTTGTAAAACCATCTGCAAATTGTTTTTTAGTTACGGCTGGCTCTTTACCAAACCAATTAATATCCTCATAATTATCGCCATAAATTACCCATTCTGCATTTGGGCATAGCATAAATAATACATCTCCACCTATTGCCATATTATGCTCCTATTTCCATCAAAGTAATTGTTGAAGTGCTAGTATCGCTTTGAACTCTGATATTTCCGTTGCCATCACCTCTAGCAAATTGAACTTTATAGGTTGTTGAGGAAGTTGTACTTGGTGAATCTAAATAAGTTGTGCCAGTTCCGCCAGTTCCTAAAGTTGTTGCTGAAGAGAAAATTCCTTGTCTATTTTCAAATTCAATTAAATCGGTCGCTCCTCTAAGTAATTTTAATTTAACATACATATCGCCAGTTGAGCCACCATCTCTTTGATTACCATTTATATTTGCAAATACTAATACTTTACTTGTTGCAGATGATGGTGTAATAGATGCAGTCAAACCAGTATCGGCAAATGTAGCACTTGTACTTGTTGCAATTGTTGAGTACGTGGCATTTACTACTTGTAATACTTTGCCGCCGCCGCCAGCAGCAGGTGTAAACCATTCAGGGGCAGTTGCGCCAGCATTCACACGTAATTGCTGATTAGCAGTGCCTAATCCAAGTCTTGCTGGTGTTGATCCACTTGAAGAATAAATCATATCGCCAGTAGTGGTCATAGGATTGACCATGCCTGTTGTATCTAAGTTAGTCCAGGCTGATCCAGTGTAATAAGTTGTTGTATTTGTATCTTTTAAGAAAGCAAAGTTACCTTCTTGTGGTGATGTAACAGCTGCATCTCTAGCTGCGGCACTGGCAAATACCCAGATACCCTGCATTAAATAGCCATCTACATCGGCTGCGGTTAATACCTCGCCTGTAGTAAAATCCTTAAACCCTAAACCTGCTGCCATCTCTACTCCTTAGTAACTTAGGACATTATAGTCTAAAGTGCCATAAATGCTATTATTTAGGATAAATGCATCTATAACGGGCTCTAGTGTCGTGAATGTGGTTTTCCAACTATTCGGGGTTATATTCATGGCAACCCCAAAAATCTGTAGAGTCTTAGTAAGTATGCTGCCACCTGGCTGGGTGGTGCTAACTGTAATTGGATCAAAAAAGTCTAGATTTAGAGCTGCAATTACACCGCTATTGTAGTTAGGTGTGTATAGATCTAGGGTTATATTGTCTACTCGGATCGAGGTTTCTTGCCTGCTAGCTACGTAAGCCTGGGCATAATCTAGGGCTACTGCATCTGACTGCATAAGCAGATTGTCTAAGAAATAACTATGCAAAAAGTATTTATCTATAGATGCTTGGTTTAATGCCACCTGTGGGCTACCACCAGCTCTAGTAATTGTAGCCTTATTAAATATAAGCACATCGTTTAAGATCCACTGAGCATCTGCGTAAGGAATACCTGTGCCATCATCATTAAATACTGTGGGTGTGCCACCAATAGATCCAGCTGTGACCGCTCTATCTTGAAATACAAACGATCCGCTTTCATCTACATATAGTGCGCCATACTCTGATTCTGACACAGTAGTCATGGCCTGTAATGCAGTTCTATTTGTGCCAGGATCTGCCTGTAATGTAGTTAAACCTGCATCGACATCACGCATAGTCGCTGGCCAGTCAATTTCATCTAATATCTGGTTAATACGTGTGCCTGATAGATCACCAGCGGTAGCAGCAGTAACAGTGCTTATCTGTGCATTGTAAGCAAGTCTAAAAGCATCTACAGCTTGTATAGTTGTATAGGCTACATCTTCTGCTTCTCTAGGATAAGTAGTAACGTAGCTTGTGATAAATCCTGAAAATATAGGATACGTAACGCTGTTATATGTAGCAGTAATCTGCACCTTTTTCATAGGTGTTAAAACAGAAAAATACGGCGAGCTTGGGTTCTGTGGGTTAAAGTCACCATTCTGATCGACTATGCGCAAGGTAAGAGTGCCAGTTTGAAATTGATCGATTAAAGCGTTACGGCCTCGCTTGGTTTCAATTCTGTTTATTTGATTAGATACATCGACAATAATAGATGCACTATCGCCTAATATATTTGTGCCTAATATGCCTTGATCTAATATCATAGCCTGAGCGAATGATGGCCCAGTGCTAAAGTTTATAAAAGCATTTACTACAGGTACTGTCATTACAAACCGCCAGCGATACCATACGATACGCCAGACTTCTGGGCTATCTGTAAACTCTCTGCTATTAATGCTGCAAACCTATCGCCTGTAGCAGCTGTATCTACTGTAATGGTTAAATCTCTACTCTCGCCTTGCCTGAATCCACCTGGATCAAATACGCCATTGGTTGCGGAGGCAACGCTGCTTACACTCGTATTAGAAGATGAATCAAGTTTATCTATAAAATCTTGTATTTTTGTGTTGGTTGATCTCACTGAAGATAATGCCATATCATAAGTAATGTTAGGCAACTTATCGCTACCAGTAGAATAACCTTTTTTAGCCATATCTTCTAAAAACGCTTGTATTCTAGCATTCATTGACCTAACAGCTGTTAATGCATCATCATAAGCCCTAGCTAATCTTTTAGCGGCTTCCGCTGCTTCTAACTCTGCTAATGCTTTTTTGCCTAGTGCTTCGTCATTTTTGGCAATAGCAATTAAACCATCTAATCGTTTCTTGGTTTCTTCATCTGTGGCTTCATTACGTGCTTTCTGTAAGCCAATTAATTCTAAATCAAACTTTTCTTTTAGTTTGTCTAATTCAGTTTTTTTCTTTAATACTTCATACTCTTCTTTACGTTTACCAGTAGATAAAGCAATTATTCTAGCTTCTAATCTTCTATTGAGAATACGTGCTTTGGCAATAGCACTATTTTCTTCTGGGCTTAATGTTCTACGACTTGTGGCTGCACCAAGTGCAGCACTTCCACCAACAATAGTAAATGCAGCCGCCACAGCTTTAGGGCTTTTACTAGCTATGGCTACAGCTAATAAACCAGCTTTGAATGTAGGATTACTTACTAGATCGGTAAAGCCTTTAGTTAATTTGGCTATCTCTCTTATAGCATAAGCTATATTGTCGCCTAAGTTTTCAAAATCTGTAGCAAGGCTAGCGACAGAACTATCTTTGCTTAAAATCTCTAATGCATCTACTAAACCTCGACCAATAGATTTAGTGGCTTCATCTGCGCCTTTTTTAAGCACATCCATCTTACCTGCATAAGTATCTAATCTAGCCGCTGCCTGGCCCTTGAATCTTTCTTCAAGTGCGGCCATAATCTTGTTCATGTCGCCAGTTTTAATTATGTTTGCATCTATACCAGTGTTTAAATTTTCAATTGCTTTAGTTTTGCCTCTAATACCTGCCGCTAAAGCACCTACTACAGTATCTAAACTTTCACCAGTGCCAGCACTTATATTTAACGCAGCTTCTAGTGTTCGCTGTGATAATGCAACTGATCTAGTAAGGTTTAAAAATGTTTGAAATGGCTTGCGTAAGTCTGTAAGTATTGCGTAAGTTTTTTCTAAGCCTTTTATGTAATCTTCTACCTCTGTGACTCTAAATGCATTACCAGTATTTTCTAATTGCAACTGTAATGATTTAGCGGCCATTTCATCTGCGGCAAATGCTTTAATGGCTTTTTTGCTAAATGCTACTAATGCGGCACCACTAAAGGCAACGCCAAAGGTACGTGCAAAACTTTTTACACGTTTTTCAAATACGTTTACATCTTGCTGGGCTTTTTTAAGCGCCTTACCATTCCAGGTAGCGAGTGCGGATACGACTACATTGGCCACTATGCCACCTTCTTTAATTCTGTTTTGTCATTAAAATAATCAGCACCTGATTTAATTGCATTCAAAATAGCATCATAAATTGCAGGACTATCTTTAGCCCAAGCCTTGTAAATTAATCGGCCTGATCCTTTACGGCCAGCACTTCTGACATCTTTAATCTTTGGCTGTTTAGTGAGTTCTGGTAAGTCAGTAACAAACTGGTATCCTGCAAATGGATTATTAGAGTTATATGCTCTAGTTGATCTGCTTCTACTTTTAGCACTACCAGATTGTTTAAAGGCTAATGTGCCACCACCAGGATTAATAGATGTAAATGGCGCCCTACCCTGTGGATTTAATCTGCCTGCGGTTTCATAAATACGACCAGCTGCACTCACATTGTAAACATAATTCTCTACTTGAAATCCATTTTTGAATTTTTTATTTTGACCTTCTTTGTAACCAATTCCACCTTTAACTATATTTGCATCGTATTTTGGAAATGGTCGGTAATCTACATTTGAAGATATTGGTTTAGACCAACCAGATAATACTTCTGTATTAGCAGGTACATAACCTTTAGCAGTAGCTTCTACCTGGCGCATTAATGGATTAATAGCAGTTTTAATGCGAGCATAAAGATCTTCATCGATAAAGCTAAGGCCTTTCATGACCTCTTTAACGCCTACGACCTCGGCTGGCATTTTTAATCTCCTTAGCTCTATCAACCAATACTTTAACTATTGCTTGATACATTTCCGAGTCCATATTAATAAACTCGCTAGGCGGAATCCCAGTTTCTATAGCCATCTGTGCGATGCCGTAAAGGATAGAATCCCGCTGTGTTATTTTTTTTCTTCGTCTAATACCTCGACAGTTTCTAGACTGTCTATAAACTCTGCATTAAATAAAGGCACTTGTGCGCCAGATCTGCGTAAGCACTCCCAGGCAAGGTAAAATATATGGGTTTGCTGTTCATGCTCACGCAACATCTTAGAAATTCCTGCGCCATACTTCAACTCGAAAGCGTACTCGACACCTGGTGTTATCTTGTGCTCAGATACTTCACCATTAGCCCTTGTTATCTTTAGCTTTGCCATTGTTACTCCTTAATTAGAACGCCACTGATGGCGATACTGTGATTACGGAGTTTACAGTAAAGGTGATGCTAGATGTAGCAATTTCGGCTACTCCAGCTGATCCAATTGGTGTTAGGTTATTTACTAAGATTGAGAACTGGTAAGTAGGGTTAGCAGCTGAAACTGTAGTGCCCTTAACTGTAATTACTGATACAGCTAGAGTTTTGCCAAATGCCTCATTAAGAGTCTGGCTTACCTCAGATGTTGCCCAGTCGTTCATGAAGTCGATTGTAAATGTGCCTGATTGTAGACCTGCTACGTAGCGGTGGGCAGTGTCACCCATCGCAGTAATCTCTAGCTCATCTACGATTTGGTTGATAACAGCGCTAGATACTAGGTCGCTAATGTCAACCGATGGTGTAGTAGGCGCAGCGTTGGTCGCTAGCTTGATGCCTACGTTATTGTTTAAGTATATTGCCACTGTTATTCCTCTTCCTTTTTAGGTTGTACTTTTTCTTTTGGTGCTTCCTTTATTTGGCCTGTCTTAATTAGAAAGGCTAAATCTTCTTCTTTGCTCATAATTAACTCCAGCTCGTTAGGATTGATACTGTTATTTCAGACACCAATAAATCGCCACTTTGAGCGCTTACGATTGCTGGAGCTGAAATGCTTGATATATTAAGTGTCAGCGCTGACGCTGCTAACTTTGTTACTACGGCTACTATGTAATCTTCCATACCAGCCAAATTACCCTGGTTATCTAACGCAGGTTTAGTGATTAAAATTCTAAAGTTTGCTAAAGGTAATACTGTTACATGATCGTTATTGCTTGGCACTATGTAAGGATCGCCAGGGGTGATCGCTACTGCATTGGCAAGAAGAGTACTTGGTGGAAAAGCAAATACTGACCACACGCCAGCGTTAGTAAGATCTGTGGCTAGTGTGCTACGTAGTGTGGTAATCGCAGCTGGCATATTAACCTACCAGTGATGCAGGCGCTGAATATGGCTGGATGAGGCCACGCACTCGGTTAATCAGCTGATAACCCATCCGATAAGGGCTAGCACTGACCCCATCCATGCCTACCCCACCAGTCTGGCTAACTTGTCTAGCTTGCCATATATCGACAGCCAAAATCATAGCTGCCTCTCTGATTGCAGGTATCGCAGCATAATCATCTTCTTTAGTGTCTTGGCCACTTGCTTTGCCGTATGGAAGAATCCTATGGAATGGGTCGTTTGCGTGTACTTCTGTAAATTGAATAAATGAATAGCCATTAGGCCATGAGTAATTATAGAAAAAGTTGTAAAATGTATTTGCTATAGATACAGGGATATTTGATCCAGGTATTGTGCCAGTAATTACATGTTGGCCACCATAGATGTTGCCGCAACCTTCTACGCTTATTGTTTGACCTACTACATAAATGCCTGGGTTTGCTAATACTAATGTGGCTACGTTGTTTTGTAATCCAGCGGCAACTATTGGTGCATCGTTAAACCATAAATACTGATTAAGTAAATCCTGTGCAGTTTGACATACTTCTTCAACTACTGCATCGGTATACAAAGAGCCAATACCTAAGTTAGTGCGTAACTCAGCTTTGGTTACATAGGTGGCTGCCATTGTATTCCTCTCTTAAAAAAGCTCCCCTGGGGCTAGGGCTACTAAACCCCAGAGGATTATTACTTGGTTATTAGGCCTTTGCGTACTTGATAATTCCGTAAGGCATTTTAGCAATTGTTGCCATAAATCCGTAGATCGCAACTTGTACCTGCAAATTGGATACCACGTTTACAGACATAAATGCCTGAGGTGAGCGGTATACAGTAAATGCTTCTGGTGCAAGGATTATTGCAGAGTTATCATCAAATGCAGTTTGTGAGAAGTTCTTGTCTACGTATAGATCAAGTCCTAATACATTACCACGAATAGATGATGGACGTACATCACCAGCTGCGTTCATTGGTTGAATTGCATTGTAAATTGGTCGCTTAGTTGAATCAACTGCGCCCATCAATGCCTGCCATTGTGCTGGGTTTCCGATGTAGTTCTGTGCAAAATAGCCTGTATTAGCATAAACCGCTTTAGCTGCTTCTGCTGTATAGGCAATAATTCCATCGCTATCTGCTGTGGTTGCTGATCCAAATGTGCCTGCTGCTAATAAAGCAGTTAATACAGCTGTATCAATGGTTGTTAAATATGCATTTTGTAGCTGTTGTGTTAGCTCTGCATAGAAGTTAGGGTCTGAACGCTCTAATAACTCGACAGACAGTGTGTTCATACCTGAATACTTAGATACAGTGCCAGTTAAGTATTGGCTAACCATATCTGTATTTGAAACGGCTCCGCCTTCTGCCTCAACAGTTACTGTTGGTGCTACGCCAGTACCGCCTGCTGCTGAAGTTACCAAAGATGGTACGTTAATGGTCATACCTGATGCTGGCAGTGTGCCTTGTGAGCATGCATCGATAGCTGGTGTACCAAAGCGTGTATTTGTTACAAACTCTGTTAGATATTGAGTTGGATTAAATCCAATTCCGTTAGTTGCAAAATCATCAGCTGCGGTTACATATAGTTTTGACTCATCACTACCTAGTGCAGCCTTGATTTTGTGCTCAGTGTACTTAGCCATCGAATCGATTGGTGTACGTACTTTGGTTTGAATTAATGGTGCTGTAATTACTGGGCGAGCAGCTTCTACTGTAGGAGTAGCAGCCTCTGCCTTTGCTTCTTGTGGCGCTGTTGCTAAATCTTCCACAGGAGCCTCGCTTTCTTTTGGTTGATTTGTGTCCTCTGCTTCGTTTTCACTAGCAGCAACTTTAGTAACTTGCGCAGCTGTAAACGCTGGGCTTTCTACCAGGCTAACTTCTCTTAGTGTTGCACTGGTTACATATAAATACTCTTTTTTCTGTACAGACTTATTTACATCTACACCGACAGATAAACCATCAATTAATTGCTCGCCAGCAAGGATTAAAGCATCTTGACCTTGCATAGATGCACTGATCTTAAATGATGCGTAGATTCCGTCTTCTGCTTGGTTAAATTTTTGCATACGACCTATTGGGCGCTCTGGTGAATGTTGCATAAGCATCTTAACCTTGCCAGGATCGCCTATCTCTATTGATCCTTTAGCAAATACGACCTTACCTACGGAAGTATTGCCGACCTCTTCAAAAGGTACGATCTTGCCAGCGATAACTCTGCGCTCTGTATCGGCAGCTTCTACGTGGCTACTGAATGTAAGTTTCATCTTCTGTTTCTCTTCCGTTAGGTGTCATTTGTTCCATTTCCTTTGCTTCTTCCACATCAATTAAACCTAAATTAATCATTTTTTCTAATGCTTCTAGGCGCTTCATTGTGTCAGCTCTTAGGAAAGATTCTTCTATAGCAAACTTAACTACATGCCCACGTGGAGTAATATCATCCATGCTTAAACGATCTTCAATAGCACAAATAAACGGCTGTAGTGAATATGCTACAAATTCTTTGCGACCATCGATAATGTTTTGATAAGTCATGCTGTTATTCATATCTGCGCTTATGTAATATGCGGGTACATTCATGGCACGTGCAATTTGTGTTGCAAGATATTGCTGTGCTTCGTTATACATCATATCTTTAGGACTAAAGCCTGTGGTTTCATAAGATAATGTGCTAGTTAAATATGCTGTACTTCTGTTTTGGCGGCTTTGTTTCCATTGTGCTAATAATCCAGATACCTGTGCTTCTGGTAAATCTGCGCCAGTGTTTTTAATGTAGCCACTTGGCATTGGGGTTTGTGCAGATACAGCTGCGGCTTTTTCAATATCTAATGCGCTTTGTATTGTACGTGCTGCGGTAGTTAATACACCTTGTGTTAATCCTTGGAATGTGATAAGTGATCCGATGCCAGACATTGGAGTCTTAACACCATCTACAAAGTACTCATCTACTTCTGTGCCAAATTTATTTGTTGTAAATGTAACTCTATTATTTGCTACCCACTCAAATCGTGATGGTCTTAAATCATCTGCATATAATTCTGTTACACGCCAATATGCAACACCATAAAATAAAAGACTATCGACAGTCCATGATATGGTGACGGATCTTGGTTGCCGATAGTCTGGTTGATCTATCCAAAGAGGGTTCCCCAACTCCTCACCATTTGACTTTTTGTAAAGCTTCAATGGCAAGTATGAAACTACACCAGCTATAAGATTTCTGCAACGTGAAACGGCAGGTACTTGCATAGCAAAATTTCTATCTAATCCACCTGGGAAATTACCAACACCAGTTGTAAATGAACCATAGCCGTAGGCTGTGTCCATAATGGCAGGGGCGTATTGCGCTTGGACGTTTTCAGTTTTTTTATTTATACCCAAAGCAGACAATAGACCCATAGATATACTTTATACCATAAAACGGACTATTGGTGCAAGTTAGACAAAGATTTGTGCAGTTTGTTGCGGTTTAGTTAATTGACTTACTACCATGGCAAGGCTGATCGCAGCTGTAACATCGCCAGCCGATTTACGTCTGATAATACGCCATCCAGCATCATTAGTCTTAGCTGCACAGTTATTTAAGTGTTGTACTAAGTCCGCTTGCCCACTATGAACTAACCTAACGTTAGCCAGAGCATCTGATAAGTCTGAACAGGCCTGATAGAACGCCTGACCACTGCAATCTTCGATACGCCATCCGCTTTGTTCTAATTTTGTGGCTAAAGTCTGTGTTGCGTACTTGTCAAATAGTATTTTGTGTGGGTGGTACTTTTTTGCCCACTCATTAATATCACTAGCCATTTTAACCTCGTCTACAGCTACTTCGCTTTGCCATAACTGGGCTAGACCTACTGCTATCTTGCCATCTTTTAATTGACCCATAACTAAAGCACCAGATCTTCTAGTAGGTGCAATATCAAAGGCCATTATAGTCATTGGCCCGACAGGTATTTCTAATGTGCTATCACTACATGCCTCAATAGATCCATATACCCAAGGGCTGACAGCGCTATCTATCCACTGGCATAACATCTCAGTACGTGTAGCTTCTACGCTGTTTGTATTGACTGATTCTTCCAGTGTCTGCTCTGAAATTAAATGGCCAAGTGCGGGATTTGCAAGTGCCCAGGCTTTACGATCATGTATCTTGCAGTGTTGAGGTGCTGACCACTCGTAATAACCTAAACTATCTGGTGGGTATGATAAACAGCGCTCTTTAAGATCATTAAGCACAGTGCTAAATCCATCACCTGCGTTACTTGTCATTAAGGTCATTGAATTAGGCCTAGCACGTGTAACAGGTAGTGCAGCTGTAAAAGCTTCTTCTGTCCATTCACGTAATTCGTCTATGTATAGAAAATCGGCAGTCTTACCACGTGGTGCATCTCTAGTAGCAGCAGCTATCTCATACCTTGCACCATTAAGTAAGCTTATAGATTCTTGACCATTAGCCAGGCGTATCTGTCTTACCTGGTCTTTTAGAAATTGATTATCTTCTATGGTAAATGTGACTTGCCTAAATGTATCTAATGCCATATTACGATTAGAGGACATACCCAGTACGTTCTTAGAACCCCATAAGAATAGATGGCTCAATATAAGCATGCGTGCTAGATGGGTCTTACCATTTTGACGAGCTACCAGTATTAGAGCTGTCTTTTTACGCCAGTTATCCTGATCGTCTACACATAACAAATCATCTAGTACAAATCTTTGCCAGGGGATTAAAGGTAGACCGATCTTCTCAGCTAGATCGGCCACCTCGTCCGCTTTGCTTTTACCTTTAAGTAAAGGCGTGTGAACTCTAGGTGTGGTACTGCCAATTAGCCCGACCCCTCGTTGAGTCTGGCTTAATTCCGCATCATTCTGCATCGAAGTTTAGTGTATCTGGTTTATTAAAAGGTGAGTCTGGAATGACCTGGACTGTCTTGGAGAGAGAAGGTTTGAAAAAGACAGGGGGGGTCGCCGTGCTATTAAAAAAACGACCACCTTTAGCGCTGTTACATGACTTACACATGCTTTGTAGGTTGTCTGGACTCCACATGTCACCACCCTTAACTCTAGGTATGATGTGATCCACTGTGTGTGCTGGCCTGTTACAACTTACACATGTCCATCCATCACGATCGAGGATCTGTATGCGCAACTTCGCCCACTTGCCACTACCTATAGCTCTTTTACTCAATGCCATCCTTTAGTCTTGAAATGATTTAATGCTTTACACATTGAACCATATCTATTCATGTTGTACTTGATACCCCAGTCTACTTGCTTAAAGCCATCTACCTTAGCCAAGTACTTAGATCTACCTTGTGGTATGCCATAGTGTGAGCCGTTGCGAGCGCTTGGATTCCAGCGTGACTCGTAGTGATAGAGCTCATCAAGACAATAGAACTCTGTAAATGAATGATGTAGTTTGATAAATGCATATTGCTTGTAATGAGTAGCTCTTGGTACTGCATGAGATTCATCTACTAATAAAAGCGATGCAAGTAAAACGCATAGAGCCGACCCAAATAGCCAGCACCTTCCGAGCCAGCCTCTGGGCGGCTCAGCCTTTCGCTTTAAGAGCGAATGCTGTTTTGAGCCTACCATAAAGCACCTAATCCTTTCAAACATGATAACCATATCATCTCACTATGTGGACAGTGATTTACCTCACAATAATAAACTTACAACTCCAATGTATTTCATATTGATCGATCCAAGTACAATCATAACCAGCCTCACTCATTATTTACCTCTATCTCTATAAAGTACTCGTTCTCGGTATAAATTGTATCTTTACGCACAATAGGTGCTTTACGTAGATCATCACCATGTAACATAATTAGATGCGAGCGCTCAATATTTAGTATGACAAATATAGAATTACCTGTAGCGAATTTAAGCTTACGAGCTGGTATATGCATAGTCTTAAAAGGGAATTTAGCCCCTTTCCAATTATGCTTCACCTCAACTTCACAGCTGTAATAATCACCCTCTGGATTCTTAAACAATAGATCTATGCCATATTGGTCAGGATTTACCCAAGCTGTGCAGCCCTTACTTTCAAGCCATTTAATTACTAACTCTTTAGCGTTATCATTGTCAGCGTATAGCTCTAAGCTAAATGGTTTAATCAAGGTTTAGAAACCAATCCAGTACCTTTTAAGATTATCCCAGGTGCTGAATACATGCGTGCCATATCTAGCCCACATTTAGGGCAAAGCATCCCGCCATCATCCTCTTTGTAAGTCCTATGCACACTCCCATAAGTACCACATTCATTACAGCTATATTCATACGTTGGCACCATAAGCCCCTATCAATAAACAGGTGTGGCAAGGCAGTGCGTCAAACTGCCAAGCCCCACAGCTCTTACATCTACTAACCTTGCTATCTTTAGGTGCATCTTTCTGCTCAGCTATATTCTTAACACCAACACAGCCACAATCCATGCACTGATACATCTTGAACCCATCTGGCATATCTGCCTGGTCAAGCCACAAGAACTCAGTGTTACGACTGCACCCATTACATTTGAATTTAGTCACGTGCTATCAATTCATGGCATCGAAAGCATGTGCCATCTTTGAAAACCCTGTCATCGCCACACATCTCGCATGTGATAACAGACTTAACTAGATGCACACCGCTGTCATCTATTTCGACGGTAACTCCACTGCCGTTAATAAAAGCGATATAGCCCATATCTACTCCAATTCTTCCCAGAATGATTTGTAACACCGAGTACACCATTGAAAATCATCATATTCTCGTGAGTGTCCAATTACTGGGCAAATTATGTACTCCAATAAATCCCAATAAATTATTTGTAACTTATTAGACACATTTACTCCTTATCCTTGAAGTACCAAGCGCCTGTGCTGGTCTGAGATGCCCATTTAGCATGTTCTTTGATATTACCTAGGCATACATAGCCATAGAAAGGCTTTTTAGTTGTTTTGCTAACGCCTGTCCGTAAGGTCATGCCTTTTTCACAGCAATCTACAGGTGGTTTAGGCTGCTCTGGTACAGCTGCAACCCAATCAGTAGTAGTCCACTGCACTGGATCTTCTAGTTTGTTTTCGACTGTAAAAACTGCTCCACTTGAAGTATTAGCAACTCGTTGCATTTCTGTTCGGCTAGGTCTTGCACCTTTTTTCGAATAGATGTAATTTGCCAAAGCCCTACCAATTGCGCTGCTT
>Ga0315907_10004654_pt1 | contig 15306 bp, 10 predicted proteins | sample LakEriMetagenome_3_FD_203525 | JGI IMG/M metagenome (GOLD analysis project Ga0315907, IMG submission 203525) | Freshwater fungal communities from buoy surface, Lake Erie, Ohio, United States - Buoy 12 MA123 | ecosystem: Environmental > Aquatic > Freshwater > Lake > Lake biofilm | place: USA... | reverse complement strand
TTCGAGAGAAACTAGACCCTCAGAAGTTGAACTCTTATTTGACAGGCGTTCAATACCTCTACTACCATTCTTTTGCTCTGCTTTTTACAGGCCTTTTAATCTTATCCGGCAAACTCAGTGAAAAAGCGCTCAACCGAACGGGATACTTGTTTCTATCTGGAATTGTTGTTTTTTCGGGCAGCATATTCCTTCTTTCCACACATGAGCTAACAGGGCTCGAACTATCCTTTTTAGGTCCAATCACCCCGTTAGGTGGTTTGCTGTTTGCGGCTGGTTGGTTGAGTCTTGCGCTTTCGGTTTCGAAGAGAAACAAACCGTGAACTAACTAATAAAGATTGTTTTACGATTCACGAATTCATCTATTCCTTCAATAGACAGCTCACGGCCGTATCCGGAGTTTTTAACCCCGCCAAAAGGAAGACGGGTGTCACTCTTGACTAAAGAATTGATAAAAACAGCTCCTTCATTAAAGAGGTCAACTTTTTTTACAATGGCATCGCGGTTTTGGGTGAAAATAGAAACCCCCAAGCCGAAACGACTATTATTACTTATTTCCATCGCCTCCTCCAACGAAGTAATTTTCATAACAGGAGCCACTGGCCCAAACACTTCTTCGGTCATGCATCTCATATCGAGCGTAACATCGACCAACAAGGTGGGATAATAAACGGCGTTTTGGTATTTACCTCCACAAAGGATCCTAGCCCCTTTGCGCACGGCGTCGTTTACTTGCGATTGAACAGCTTCCGCCGCATCTTGGTTGACGAGTGTACTTATATAAGTAGTAGGATCGAGTGGGTCGCCCATCTTTAAGGCTTCAATTTTTTCCTTGAACAACTCGATAAAACGATCAAATACATCTGCATGAACTAAAAAACGTTTAGCCGCTATGCAGCTTTGGCCATTGTTTTGAAAACGCCCAATTATCGCGTGCTCAACGGCCAAATTAAGATCAGCATCGGGAAGTACAATAAAGGCGTTACTTCCACCTAATTCGAGAATGACGGGTTTTATTTGTCTCCCCGCGTTTGCGGCAACTTGACGCCCTGCCGACTCACTTCCCGTGAGGGATATACCTCTAACTGAATCGTGCTGAATAACATCTTCAACCAAGGCAGATGAAATTTGAAGTACTTGAAAGATTCCTTTTTTCGCTCCAGCATCTTTCATCAGTTGTTCTAATAAAAGAGCACACCCTGTTACGTTTGAGGCGTGTTTGAGCAAAAAGGTATTTCCCGCTGCTATAGCAGGAATAGCGCAGCGGAACACTTGCCAGAAAGGAAAATTCCAAGGCATTATGCCAAGCCAAACACCTACAGGATTTTTACGCACTACCGAAACCAAAGCATCTGTTTCAATTTTCCGATCGGCTAAGAGTTCTTCAATATGATCAGAATAATACCGACAAACGGTAATACACTTATCGATTTCTGCTAAGCCTTGTGTAATGGGCTTACCCATCTCAAAAGCCATGATTTCAGCCAATTGCTGCTTTCGATCAATCATCAAAGCAGCAATCTTATTGATCAATAAGGATCTTTTTTCGAGCGGAGAAACACGCCAAGTTTTGAAAGCTTGATCAGCCGCATTGATTTTGGCCTGTATTTCTTTCGAGGTTTCATTCTCGTAGGTGGCCAAAACCTGAAGCCTATATGGATCAAGCGAACGAAGCATAGGTAAATATTATAAGTGATATCCTAACTTGCGCTCTAAAGCGTCATTCAATTTTGGTAGACGATTGCGCTCAACGAGGAAGCTAGTCAGCTCGGCAAATTCACCAAAGATGTAATGCTTTAAAGCGGCTTCACGAAGATAGCCTTTTCCTGAACTACCTCCGGTACCCACGCGAGTTCCAATCATACGGTGAACCATATTCATATGTCTCCATCGCCATGTAGCCAATAGCTCATCAATCTCAAGGAGATAATTTAAAAGGCGGTAAGGATTATTGAGGATAGGATAATCGCGGTAGAGCATGATAAATAAAGCAGAACGGCGAGCTTTGTCAGATAATTTACGCTCGTTCTGATTAAGATCACTCAAAAACAACTCCTCGAAGTATTTTACGTTTTGTTTTTCTCCATCACCCAATGACTGGGCGTAAGTATCTTTATAAACGGTCCAAAAATCGCGTCCATCTGCCCATTCTGTCCAAAACTCAGGTTGATTGAAAAAGGGCATACGCTCCAACCAGTTGTTGACCAATTTGATCAACGGCGTTTTTTTAGCCAAATCATAAATACTATTGGCATCTTCGGGTTTTAATTGACTAGTGAAATATTCTTTGCCATGGCGTTCTTCCACGGTTAGTCCCAATACTGTTTCGAGCACTTTGAATTGCATGCTTTGGAAGCCACTAGCCGGACGAAGCATATCACGAAAATCCAAAAAGTCCAAAGGAGTCATGGTTTCCAAAATATCTACTTGATGAATCAGAACCCGCAAAATTTCTTGCACGCGGTTGAGGCGGCGTACAGCTACTTGCAATTCGGGCGAGTTGTCGTTGATGTTTTCTTTTGACATGATTTCATGTACTGAACCCACTTCAAACAAAACCTGTTTGAACCACAATTCATACGCTTGGTGAATAACGATAAAGAGCATCTCATCATGAGCATGCTTACCTAGTTTATCGCTTTCTAAATGTTGGGCGTCTAATATTTTATCGAGTTGTAAGTAGCTAGAGTAGTACATGAGTCGTGTTTTATGGGGACGAAGATAGAGCCTTCGTTTTTTAAATTTTAAATGATCTGTGTCAATCTGAAAATTAAAGAGGACTGACCTTGCCTAAAACTGATTTGAAGGGCACGGGGCCATCAAATCGCGAGTCGCGGCTATGTCCGCGTGCATCACACAACGTGAAATAGCTATTATCGGGCACTGTTAGTGGTCCGTAGTCAGACATGGTCCATTGGCGGTTAGTGGGTTGGTAGAGTTTTTTCTCAAACCCTGGAAAAACAGTCACCTTAGCTCCAATGGCAATGTAATCTGCGTCCGGTTGGGTAAGAAATGCTTTGGAGCCAATGATGCCCGCATATTGTTCGTGGCGCACCATGCGTTTATCTGTTTTTAAAAGCAACTGCTGCGTTGTAGTTTTCCAATCTTGCGGCTGAATAACATATTCGCGAGTCACCTCCATTTCTACTAATGAAGGCTGGCCATTTACATATAAAATGCCGTTCACAATATTCAGTGTATCGCCAGGCATACCCACTACTCGTTGAATTTCAACTCCGCCATCCAAGGCGTTTTGAAAGGCGATCAAATCATAACGCTCAATTTTACTCCATGAATTCATCCAAACCTTAGTAGAGTCGTTAAGCGTGGGGTACATGCTCATAGAACGCTGGGTGTAAATATTCCACACGTTCATTTGACGGGTAACCATGAGTATGGTAAAAAGTCCTGCAAGGGCTATAACTCCCCAATAAACGAACTGCAACCATCTCGGTTCTTGTTTTACTTGCGAATTCATAAGGGCGAAAGTAATTATGGATCGAACAAGGACTTTCATAAATCCTATAAACGGTGAACAAAATCCTCTTTTTAGTTATTATTCTTCACCCCATCTTTGACACCTATGACCATGCAAGAAGAAATCATTGAAGTAATTGGCGCCCGAGAGCATAATCTGAAAAATGTGGATGTCAATATTCCACGTAATCAGTTGGTTGTGATCACTGGACTGAGCGGAAGTGGAAAGTCATCATTAGCTTTTGATACCATTTACGCGGAAGGTCAGCGTCGTTATATCGAGACCTTCAATGCCTATGCGCGTCAGTTTTTGGGTGAAATGGAACGCCCTGATGTGGATAAAATCAATGGTCTTTCCCCTGTAATTTCTATTGAGCAAAAAACAGGCAGTCGAAATCCTCGCTCTACGGTCGGCACAATTACAGAGATTTATGACTTTTTGCGCTTGTTATTTGCACGCGCTGGAGATGCTTTCAGCTATGTAACGGGGGAAAAAATGGTTCGTTATTCTGATGACCAAGTGGTTGAGTTAATTCTAGAGTATTACGCAGGTAAGAAAATTGCAATTTTGGCTCCTTTGGTCAAAGGCCGAAAAGGTCATTACCGCGAGCTCTTCGAACAAATAATGAAACAGGGCTATCTACGTGCCCGAGTGGATGGTGAGTTAGTAGAATTAAGTAAAGGCTTCAAATTAGATCGGTATAAAATCCATGATATCGAAGTGGTGATTGATCGATTGGCGATTGAAGCCACGTCGGGAAAAAAAGGGAGGAAGTCTGATCCCGGCGAGCTCCAGCGTATTCGCCAAACCATACAAACTGCCATGCGCCTAGGCAAAGGAAGTTTGATGGTGATGAATTACGATAAACCAAAAGAGGTTAGGCATTTTTCGCGTCACTTAATGTGTCCTACTTCGGGTATATCATACCCCGAAGCGGAGCCGAATCTTTTTTCATTTAATTCTCCGTACGGCGCCTGCTCGCACTGTAATGGCTTGGGCGAAGTGGCTGAAATTGATGTGAAAAAGATCATTCCTGATCCGAAGAAGAGCATTAAAAAAGGCGGAATCGCTCCAATGGGTGAAAGCAAAAACAACTGGATTTTCCAGCAGGTTGAAGCTATACTCAAAGGATATGGCGCTGATTTGAATACGCCGATTGAAGATTTAGAAGAAGATGCTTTCAATGTTATTTTGTATGGTACGGAAGATCTGATCCAAGTTGAACATAGCTCTGGTTATACGGTTCCTACGAAGTTTGAAGGTGTAATAGCCTTCATTGAACGAATCTCCGAAGAGGAGGCGAGTCCAGGCATAAAGCGTTGGGCTGAGAGCTTTATGAATAAGCTGCCGTGCCCTGTTTGTGAAGGCACTCGACTAAAGAAAGAAGCACTCTTTTTTAAGATAAATGATAAAAATATTGCTCAGCTCGGGCAAATGGATTTGCGCGAATTAAGCGAATGGTTTAAACATGTGGACAAGGGGATGAGCGAACGCCAATTGGCTATTGCTACTGAGCCACTAAAAGAGGTTAAAAACCGTTTGAGCTTTCTGGTAAATGTTGGTCTCGAATACCTCTCCCTCAATCGCAGTGCGCGCACGCTCAGTGGAGGTGAAGCTCAGCGTATTCGTTTGGCTACTCAAATTGGATCGCAATTAGTAGGTGTCTTATACATCCTCGATGAGCCAAGTATAGGCCTTCATCAAAGGGATAATCATAAACTCATTCAGTCTTTGAAGGCTCTGCGCGATGGAGGGAATAGTGTTCTAGTGGTAGAGCACGATCGCGATATGATGCTAGAAAGCGACTACCTCATTGACATCGGTCCTGGTGCAGGAAGTCATGGCGGCCGCATTGTTGCGCAAGGTCCACCAAAAACACATTTAGCTCAGGACAGTGTAACCTCAAAGTACCTCAAAGGAACTCTCAAAATTGAAGTCCCTAAAACTAGAAGAAAGGGTAATGGCAAGACCTTAATCCTCGAAGGTGCAAGTGGTCATAACTTGAAAAATGTGAAACTGGAGTTGCCGCTTGGTCAATTTGTTTGTGTAACCGGTGTGAGTGGAAGTGGCAAGTCTAGTTTGATTAGCCAAACGTTGTATCCTATTTTAAATACCCATTTTTTTGACGCGGTTAAAAAGCCTTTACCGTATAAAAAAATCAAAGGATTGGAGCATTTAGATAAGGTTATTGAAATTGACCAAAGTCCAATTGGCCGAACGCCTCGAAGCAACCCAAGCACGTACACAGGAATTTTCACAGACATACGAACGCTTTTTGCTCAGCTGCCCGAAGCAAAGATCAGAGGCTATCAGCCTGGTCGCTTTAGCTTTAACGTCAGTGGAGGTAGATGCGAAACATGCAAGGGAGCCGGTGTTCGGGTAATTGAGATGAACTTTTTACCAGATGTGTTAGTGCATTGCGAAAGTTGCAATGGTAAACGTTACAATCGCGAAACATTAGAAATTCGATACAAAGGAAAAAGCATTGCAGATGTATTGGATATGACGGTAGATCAAGCCGTGGAGTTTTTTGAAAATCATCGAAACATTCACAATGTGGTAAAAACACTTCAGGATGTTGGGTTAGGATACGTTACCCTTGGCCAACACAGCACCACCCTAAGTGGAGGAGAAGCGCAACGCGTAAAGCTCTCCACCGAATTATCCAAGAGAGATACGGGTAACACGATTTATATTCTTGATGAACCCACTACTGGCCTTCATTTCCAAGATGTTCAAATGTTAATTCAAGTGCTCAATCGCTTAGTAGATCGTGGGAATACGGTTCTCGTGATCGAACACAACATGGATATTATTAAAGTAGCCGATCATTTAATAGATGTGGGGCCAGAAGGGGGGCATGGAGGCGGTCAAATAGTGGCTTCGGGGACACCAGAGCAAGTAGCTAAAGTGAAAGGAAGCTGGACGGGTAAATACCTCATTCCTGAGTTAAAGAACTAAAGGTGAGCATGAGAAAGGGGAACTAAATCTTCTTCATGCCATAGTGATTCATCACTAGGCTTTCAAACCAACGAGAAGGAAGAACTCTTTTGAGTGTCAAACTAAACCGCTGAAACACATTAGCCGCGCGATATCTTAAGCGCGGCTTATTTTTTTGAAGAATGCGATGTACAAGATATCCCATGTACTCCGGCGTAGGGGAGGCAAGTACTTCTTCATTCACCCGGCGCTGCGCCTCATCGCATTGCACGGCGTATACAGGATCTAAGTGCTTCACCACTTTTCGATTCTGATTGATGGAAGTGCGAAAATCGCCTGGTTCAATAAGGCACACTCTGATACCAAATTGTTGCAGCTCTTGACTCATGGACTCTGTTATTCCTTCAACAGCAAACTTCGAGGAACTATAAATACCGCGATACGGAAGCCCCATCATTCCAGCAATAGAGGTAATGTTAATCACATATCCGAACTGCTGTTGACGCATATGAGGAATCACATTCCGGCATACATTCAATACCCCAAAGACATTGGTTTGGAAGATATCCTTCGCCTCTTCATCACTGATCGATTCTATCGGGCCGAGCATACCTAATCCCGCGTTATTGATGATGGCATCAATTTTACCGGTTTTACTCACGAGCCATTCAATTCCCGATTTCACCGAAGATTCATTGTTGACATCCATTTGAATCATAGTGAAACCATTCACCAAACTTCCAGTTGTCGCTTTACGACTAGTTCCAAATACACTGTATCCTTTAGAAACGAGCACTTTGGCGATAGATTCACCTATGCCGCTGCTAGCACCTGTAACAAGGATGATGTGAGGTTTTGAATTCATAAGAATTGGAAACAAATGTAAACCTACTCAGGCATGATTAACCGCAGCCAATGCAAACACTTGTTAATGGAATACCTAATTACCTTTGTAGTATGGAAGAAATGTTGGATTCATTTGAGAAAAAAGGCTTTTGTTTATTTCACCAGTTGCTACCAAAAGAGGACTTAGCTATGATTCGTCAAGAATTAGAAGCGATAAAAAAGTCAGAGCAGTGGAAAAAAGCTGGAATAGGTAAAATGGAAGAATTAAAAGTAGATTCTTCCCAACGCGGTGATTTCATACACTGGATTGATCCTCATTCTCTAGCCCCAGCTACCTCGAGGTATTTTGAAAAAATGGATGAAATCATCCAATTGCTTAATCGTTCTTTTTATTTAGGTATTCGCGACCGTGAATGTCATTACACAGAATATCCTGTGGGCACATTTTACAAAAGGCACGTTGATCGGCATCGTAACCAATCTTCAAGAATCGTATCCATGGTTTTTTACCTTAATGAAAACTGGACTGAGGCAGATGGCGGTCAGTTGATGGTTTACCATGAAGATGGCTCTGAAGATTGCATTTTGCCTCAAGAGGGATTATTGGCCGTTTTTCTCAGTGAAAAAGAACATGAGGTATTACCCACACATCGTGTTAGACAAAGCATTACGGGCTGGATGCTGAATGAAGTGCGACTAGTTTAGCAAAGTGAAGTTAAACCAGCTCACCACATCTTTCATTACATCTTGGCTTATGCCCGTTAGCACGGACGCTGACATGATCGCTCCTTGACTAAATCTGAATAAAAACACCCGATTGGGATCAGCACCGGTTTCTTTTATGAGTAATGGAATCCAAGATTCTATGGCTTTACGAGATTGCAGCTCTTGGCTTTCATCGATGGTTCGAATTCCATCAGATCCCACTTCAAATTGAAACCACGAATAAGCGTAGCTGTCTAGTTTAAATAGTCCGTTAAACGCTACCACATGGGTATTGGCTGGAAAAGAGTTGGCTAGTCAAATAAATCCTCAGCATTGCTTGCGTATCCGTGAAGCAAAATCACTAAAGGAGCAGCCCCGGTTGAATTATCTCCCTTTTTATACAAGTGTTGTGGAAGCATCGATTGTTGCGCTGAGCATGAAAACAATATGGTGGAAAGGAGAGTAAATAGACAAACGGCATATTTCATTTATCGAAAATAGGCAAGATGGTCCTGTCCCTCAATAATCAAGATCAAGAATGTAACCTTTTGATTTTAATGTGGTATAAACAGACATCAAATCGTTAGTTACCATGAAAAAGTCAATTCTACTATCGTCGATTTTTGCTCTGACAGCAGTTCTTTCTGCATCAGCGCAATGCCCTGTTAATGCGGGTCCCGATCGCATGTTGTGCTTAAATAATGGATCAAGTATAGAACTCTTGGGCTCTCCGGCCGGTGGCCAATGGTCAGGACCTGGGGTGACTCCTCAAGGTGTTTTTTCTAGCCAAAATGCGGGCTATTATACATTGAATTATTCCTACACCACTCCAAGCGGTTGCATTGGCACCGATCAAGTGGTTGTAACCGTTAATCCTTCTCCAGCTATATCTGCCGGTCAAGAACAAGATCTTTGCCTCAATGCTAGTGCCATAGACCTTTCTTCTAATGCAGAAGTAGTAGGTACTTGGTCTGGCAATGGTGTAAATATTAGTGGAGTATTCAATCCAGCATCAGCAGGTGTTGGTACACATACCTTAACATTAACAGCTGATGTAAACGGCTGTATAGTGAGTGATCAGGTTCAAGTAACCGTAAAACCGCTTCCGGGTGTGGTTGCGGGTGAAAATATGCAAGTTTGCTCTGATGCATCAATGGTGCCCGTTCAAGCCACTTATCCATTAGGTGGTCAATGGTCTGGCCCTATGTCACCAGTTGCATTGAATATGTTCGATCCTTCAGTTGGCGCGGGCATTTATAATTTCACCTACAGCTGGACAAGTCCGGTTACGGGATGCACAGGTCATGACACAAAAACAATTGAGGTTTTTGAGGCACCTGCAGTAGCTTATGAGTTGGAATCCCTTTCCTCTTGCACATATCCAGTGGCAGTGGGTGTAACAACAAATAATTCAAGCAACACCTCTTACTCTTGGAGAATTAATGGTCAACCAACAACAGCCTTATACTTCAATGCGGTGGGCTCTTATCAAATTGAGCGCATTGCTACTCGAGGCGGTTGCACAGCGGTAGAAGCAAAAACATTTGAAGTAAAACAAGCTCCCCAGGCGGCATTCTCTTTGTCTACCGAAATGGGCTGTCCAGGCACACAAGTTAAATTCAACAATGAAAGTGAAAATGCTCAGGTGTACGTATGGGATTTATCGAATGGTGAGTCGTTCATGAGCCGCACTCCGAGTATCACTTTTAATGAGTCTGGTGTATATGATGTAAAACTCACCGCTATAAGCGCGAATGGTTGTACTGATGTAAAAGAGTTGACCTCTGCTATTCGTATTTACAATACACCTGAAATTGAAATTCTTACATCCAAAGCAGAAATCGTTACAGGAGATGTAGTAGATCTCGAAGTAAATGGTGCATCTGAAGTGACTTGGTTCTTGTCTGATGGAACAGTGGCCAATGGCCATAAAGTGAGCACTTTGTTCCGCAACGCTGGTGACAATAACATTTCAATCAATGTATTGACAGATGAAGGTTGTCAAATTGAAAAAACAACTAAGATCTATGTAGAACAAGCCAATGAAATGGTATTCCCTAGCCAATTTACACCCAATGGTGACGGCCTAGCTGATGTGTTCCGTTCAACAAAAATTGGTGACTGGAGCGCTTTCCAAATTAAAATTTATGACATGAATGGTCGTGTGGTATTTGCTGGTAACAATGCTTCAGAAGGCTGGGATGGTACCAACGCAAATGGTGGATTTTATATCTATCAAGCACAAGCTATTGATAATACTACTGGTAGAATGATCTCTGCTAATGGTAAAGTTCTTTTGATGAACTAACGAAGCCCGCCAACTTAGGGCACCTAACTATAAACAGAAAAGGCTTTCTCATTTTGAGAAAGCCTTTTATTTTTTAGAAAAAAAACAATACTTATTGAATGACAATCGTACGAACAATCTTTGAAGATTCCTCGGTACGTAAAGTGAGTTGGTAAATACCCGCATTTAATTCAGGTAAGCGAACTGTCATTTTTCGATCACTTGATTGGAATGAATAAACGACTTGGCCGAGTTGATTGTACAATTCGCCAAACCATTTTTCTTGTGTGGTGGTGCCCCAGTCAATTACTAATTGATCTTCTGTAGGGTTTGGATAAAGTTTTAATTGCGAACCAAAAATTTCTTGTGTATTCACTGCAGGTTGCACACCAATGGTAAACACACCTGATATTGGGAAATCAATTGAGGTGAGCCATTCACCACCCACTAAATTGAGTGGATAGAATTGGGTAGGGGTGTTTACATTGAATTCATCGGCCGCTTGTAAAATAATACCCATTCCAAAAGTGATTCCTGGATATTCTGAGGCTAAAATGTGCAAATCAACTTCGCCAACATCGCCCGTCTCGGTGAAGCCCCAGGTACGATCTGAACGAATACTTAAAATGGGGAAACCTCCGGCATTAAAATCCAATGATGCATTGTCTGTTCCGATCATTAAGTAATCATGATCGCCGAGCGCACTTGGATTATCCAATCGTATAATTCCTTTTCCTTTTGAGTTGAAGTGAAGATCAAATTCACTTTCGCGGCCTATACCAAATACCTCAAAGCGTTGTTCTAAATGATGGTATTTGCTCAACGGTCCGAGGTCTACGCCATATTTAGCCGCAAAATAATTATTCACCAAGTTGTGATGAGTTGAGAATAATCGACGACGGAATAAGCAGTGTTCATTGATGGTTCCTTTGCCAAATCGATCACCAAAGTCAAATCCAAAATTGATATTGATCGGAGTGCTGCTATCGCGAAGTCCAGCATTAATACCGTTGAATTCGTAGAGGTTGTCGTCAAAAATAGTCTTGAATACTTGATGCACATCATCTTGCTCATGGATGTAACCGTAGATATGAGGTGCAGTTGCGTCACCTATATAATAGATGGGCGAACCGCTGTAGTCACCTTCTAGGTCTAATACCTCAGCGTGGAATTGCGATTCATTTTTCCATGGATGCAGTAAGTAACCATTGGGCATGCGTGACGATGCAAACCAGCCATGTTCGTTAAAGGCTATGGAGTCCGTTTGTACCATTATGTAAGCACTGCTGCTGCGTCCTGGTATTACATCGGACATATTCAATTGGTCATTTACCCCATCGAAATAAACGCCTGGATTATCCAAGTCATCGAGCACTAATGTGGGCATACTAGGCGCGTTGACTTGTGCGGCTTCATATTCATTACCTATTACATCACCCCACGATTCAATTAAATCACCGGCAGAAGCGGGCTGTCCATTAGTACCCATAACGGCTAGATCAGCGCGCAACCAAAGGGCAATTGAACTTTGATCACCAACACCACCTGGTCCGAATGGACCAAAAGCTTCAGGTGCCGAAACGCTAAACAATTGAAGGGTATCACTCTGCCAATTGGGTGTGTTGTTTAAATCAAAAGTAACAGCGCCAGGTACCACAAATTGAATGATGCCATTGGTTGTAGGAGTGCACGATAGGGTGTACAAGGATGGTCCACCAGAAATAGCATCAATCGTAGCACCAATCACCTCTACATCGGTAATATCAAGACCCTGCATTGGAATCAAAGACAAGTTTCTGTAAAAGGACACATTAACTTCAAATGACCCAAAAACTTCATTCGTTCCGTTGGCAGTTTGAACAATAGCAACAGCAGGGAATAGATTAATTTCTGGGCCATACAAATCACTTTCCCATAATCCGCGGCCATATGTTGTGGCCTTTAAACGAGATTCTTGGTGGTTGGCACCATAAAAAATCTCTAGTTCAGTTACCCTTGCACTTTGAGGAAAGCCAGTAATAAACGGAATCCAATCTGTCATGGAAGCATCCTTGTAATAGATACCAAGATCGGTCCCGATGTAAAGAGCTTCAGGCATTCCTGTTGTGTCCATCACAATAGTATTCACCTCCACATCAGGAAGGTTGGGCGTCATTGAAACCCAATTTTGTCCTCCGTTGACACTTTTGAATACGTTTCTATTGAATCCAATATAAACAGTGTTGGTATCTGTTGGGTGTGTCTCGATGCAGCTCACCGGGCTAAGCGAAGAGGGTAGAGTAGAGCTCAAGTTTTGCCAAATAATCGAATCTGCCATACAGTCTAGTGTTCGTGCAAATTTCCTTGTCCCTTCTGATGCGTACATCATGTGATGATCCGCCTGAGCTACCTCTAAAGCAATCAAGTCGGGCGTATTGCTGCCCATTAAGTTATTGCTTTCTTTTTCCCAAACAATATCATCTTTATTGACTTCTTTCACATTGCGAGTGCGCCATACATTTTTTAATCCCAAGAAAAAAGTATTGGGATCATCGGGATGAATTAAGAAAGGAGAATCCCATGCTCCTTCCTCATTAATACCCAACTCGCCATTTCCACCGAATTTTTGACCGCTATAGGTTGGTCCTGTTCGATAGACTTGACCGTAATAAATGCTGTGGTATCTGTAGGTTTCATCTGTATCATCATAAGCACACTCAAATCCATCACCACCACCTCGTCTTTTCCAAAAGGCTCCATTGAATTCGGCGGTGCCATTATCTTGAAATCCTGTTAAGGTGTGATTAGGATTCAGTTTGCTCTGTCCTAATTTGTAAATCTGACCATTCACTAAGCCTTTAGAAATGTCGGCCCATTCTGTATTTTCGATATAGTGATACAAACCTCCATCATTGCAAACAAACAATTCTTTGGTGTGGGGGTTAATGGCCATTTCATGTTGATCAACATGAACAAAGTTGGAATTGATATCAATCCATGTTGCGCCATAGTCAAGTGATTTTTTCAATCGAATACCCCCCAAGTAAATCACTCCTGGATTCATATGATCGGCTTCCACACACAGGTCATACCACGCCTGACCACCTGAACTAGAACCATCAGCTGCCCAACCTAGAATGTTGGGTTCATTGGACATTTCAGTAAAAGACAAACCGGCGTCAGTGCTTCGAACAAAACTCGAGAATTCATAAGTACCTGCCCTACAAATGTAAACATCATCAGGGGCGACTGGAGTCACAGCAATAACCATTCTCGAGGCCGATCCAATACCATTATTAATGTAAACCCACGACTGCCCACCATCTTCCGATCTATAAAAACGACCGTTACCAGTGGTGTATAGAATATTTGAATTGGTGGGGTGCATTTCCAAATCCTTAAATTCATAGGTCAAATTGAATGACTGAATCCAAGTGGCTCCGGCATCATTAGAATAAAACAAACCATCGTTGGTGGCTGCAATAATTCTTCCCGAAACAGGTTCAATTTTCAATCCACCCACCACTTTGTTTTCGATATCCAGGTTGCTCAGCTGCCAAGTCTCCCCGCCATCGATGCTCTTGATTACTCCAAATCCAGGACTATCAAACGCATCACGATCTCCTGTTCCTGCATAGATTATAGTAGGATTATTCGGGTCAATAACGATAGAGCTAACGCCTAAGGTGGGCAGTTGATCCGTGTTAGAGGTCCAACTTTGCCCTCCGTCCATTGATCTCCATAAACCACCTGCAGGAGTTCCTGCGAACATAATCAGGGGATTCGTTGGATGAAAGGCGATACAAGATGTTCTTCCAACGCCTTCTATGTGATCACGAGTCGTTGCATCATCTAGAATTGGTCCTAGTGGGTACCAATTTCCAGCAAGTGAACGACTCTGATTATAATGACGTAATTCATCCCATGTGCGCAAAACATCCGCACCATTGGGTATTGTACCGTCAGGTTTCAGTCTGTTTTTATAAAGCGAGATAAAACGCTCTACTTGTTTAAAGCCTTGTCCTTTTTCAGTGGGCATGGTTGGCCATTTTTGGCGGTGCTCATTCACTAATTGTTCAAACGAATAATTGGGATCATGCATTTTAACACTCCAATCTTCTTGTGCGATTAAAGGAGCAGATAGACCAATCAAGCAGAAAAGGCCAATAATGCGTTTCATAGGTTAAGTATAAAATTTGAAAGGCCAAAATAGACTAGGATTACTCAAACAGTCCTAAAATGTTATGCGGTATTCCTATTTTCTTGGAATCTTACACCAATACAAATGTTTCTAGAAAATTAGTATTCAAGCACTTAGCATTTGACCTGAGTAGATTCATGTACTTGTATAACTAGAAATCCATAAACAGTATTATATTTACCACGAACCTTACTAAATTACTTGTGCATAAACTATTAACCACGGTTTTGGTGCTTTTGTCATGTTTGTTTGCTTGTGGGCAAACAAATGGACTCAATTGGTATGTGTTTCAGTCAGCGTTTTATTTGACTCCTGAAGCGGCAAAAGAGGTTCATGTGTTACTGGAAGATCTTCCTAACGATAGCATCATTCGCTTTAATTCTAAATTTCAAACATTCAATGTAGCAACAGATGGAGAAATTGATGTTTCCATTTTATGCGAGCGGCTGAACCAGTATGGTTTTTACTTAGGAGACATTACGCGCGGTAAAAATCATGCGACGACTTTGAGTGTGGCCAATACAACTATTTTTTACCAAGCCATTAGTTATTCTTTTTTGAATAACAAAGCTCCTTATAGTGATAAATGGATGTTTCTCAACCTCATGGAATATCAGATGTTATCAGATGAGGTAAAAGAAAAAATGGGTACTGATTTTCAACATTTGATGATCGAATGAAATGGAAATCTCACATAAGTCTATTGTTTTTGATGCTGATCAGTTCAGTCTCATGGGCGCAGCCTGCAAATGATTTGTGTACGAATAATATCTTGGTTACTTGTGGACAAACAGTTACAGGAAACACTTCTACAGCCACTATTGATGCAACACCGGCATGCGGATCTGCAACTTCTAATAGTGTATGGTACAG
>Ga0315907_10004650_pt1 | contig 15314 bp, 6 predicted proteins | sample LakEriMetagenome_3_FD_203525 | JGI IMG/M metagenome (GOLD analysis project Ga0315907, IMG submission 203525) | Freshwater fungal communities from buoy surface, Lake Erie, Ohio, United States - Buoy 12 MA123 | ecosystem: Environmental > Aquatic > Freshwater > Lake > Lake biofilm | place: USA... | reverse complement strand
TTTGCGGAGTTTCACAAGTTGAGAATGGCCGGGTTGCGATAGCTGCGGCTGAGATGCATGGGGCGGGCCATGGCGCGGAGGATGACTCCGGGTTTTCCTGCGGTTTCAGCCGGTATCAGGCGAAGTGGGTTGGCTGTCCGCATCGAGGCGAGGGCGGGCGTCCATCTGAGCGGGCAGGAGCAGGCGATGCCCGCTCACGCCGGGGAATCAAACCGGTGAGCATTCCCGTCACGCGGCACAAAGGCGGGAACCAGATCCTCATCGACACCAGCAAACGGCGGAACCCCAGCAAATCACCACAGGGCCATCCACTGTGCGCACGCAGAGCCGCGGTCCCAATAGCAGCAGAGTCGGCACAGGAACCTAGCATACAGCAGGTGACCATCACGCGCGATGGTGTGATGGAAACGCGAGCTGACAAGGCGTAGTGTTTTACATGAATCTACCGAACGCGAGACATATCGTGCTGAGTTGTTCGCTGGCCATGCTGGCAACGGTTGCCGCCGATGAACCATGGTGGTCGTTTCAGTCTCTGGCACCCGGGGTGGCGGGTCAGGCGATTGATGATCACATTGATGCCGTCCTGCGGGAGAGAAATCTTCGGCCCATGCCGCGGGCTGATGCGCGCACCCTGATGAGGCGCCTTAGCTTTGATCTGACAGGACTGCCGCCGGAACCGGATGCGCTGGATGCGTTTGTGAACGCCTATCGGGAGAATCCGGAGACGGCCTATGCCAGTCTTGTGGACCAGTTGCTGGCGTCACCGCACTATGGGGAACGCTGGGCGCGCCACTGGCTTGATGTCGTGCACTACGGCGACACGCATGGTTACGACAAGGACCAGGCGAGGCCACATGCCTGGCCCTACCGGGACTATGTAATCCGTGCCTTCAACAGCGACCGTCCGTATGCTAGATTCGTGCAGGAGCAACTGGCCGGCGACGTGCTTTTCCCGGGTTCACCTGACGGGATCGAGGCGCTTGGGTTCATTGCCGCAGGGCCATGGGACCTGATTGGACACGTCGAGGTTGCCGAGGACCGCACGGATGGGAAAATCGCGCGTCATCTCGACCGTGATGACATGGTGGCCAACACCATGAGCACGTTCGTTTCGCTGACGGTGCATTGCGCACAGTGTCACGATCACAAGTTCGATCCCATTCCGGCTTCGGAATACTATGGGCTGCAGGCGGTCTTCGCGGCACTGGACCGGGCGGACCGGATGTATGATCCGGATCCGGAGACTGCGGGCCGGCGCCGCACCCTTGAGGATGCGCTGCGGCATGCCCGGACGAAGGCAGATGCGATGCAGCGTCTGGCTGGCGCACGCGCCGGTGAAGCAATGGCAGCAATTGACGGGATGTTAGCGGCGGCCCGGAGTCCGTCATCGAGTCTGTCGGCGCACCGGGGCTACCATTCAGCCATCGAGGCGGAACCCGCGCAGGAGAAGTGGGTGCAGCTTGATCTGGGGACTTCGCGGGAAGTAGGCGCAGTGCTGCTGCATCCCTGTCATGACGATTTCAACGGTATCGGGGATGGCTTTGGATTCCCGGTGCGGTACCGGGTCGAGGCGAGCGACGATCCGGCATTTTCCATTGGGGTCACGGTGGTGGCCGACTGCTCGATGACGGACCAGACTAACCCGGGGATCCGGGCGGTGAGTCATCAGACGAAGGTCCGGGCGAGGTATGTCCGGGTGACTGCGACCCGTCTCGCAGCAAGGCAGGACGATTTCATTTTTGCGCTCGCCGAGATTTCGGTGCTGGATGCCGAGGGCGGTCCCGCAGCATCGGCGATGCTCGTGACGGCGAAGGACAGCATAGAAGGTCCCCCATCGTGGCGGCGCGACAACGTGGTGGACGGCTGGTATCCCGGGATTGACGAGAAGGTACTCTCAAGGCAGCGCAGGGGAACCTTGGAAAAACTGGAGTCGGCGCGGAAATCTGTGGTGGCGGCAGTGCTGGGAGATGACCTTGCTGCGGAAGCCGAAGACGCCAGCCGCAAGGTAGCGGAACTGGAAGCGGGCCTTGCAGCACTGCCGCCTCCCTCGCGGGTGTACGCGGGAACCATTCACCATGGGACGGGAGCATTTGCCGGCACGGGTTCACGTGATGGAAAGCCGCGTCCGATCCATGTGCTGTCGCGCGGCAATGTGAATCGGCCGGGCGAGGAAGCGCTGCCGGGGGCACTCACCGCCATTCAGCAGTTACCGGCGCAGTTTGCGCTGCAGGCCGATGCACCTGAGGGCAGAAGGCGTGCCGCGCTGGCTCACTGGATTACGTCGCCGGACAATCCTTTGACCTGGCGCAGCATTGTAAACCGGGTCTGGCAGTATCACTTCGGGCGCGGCCTGGTCGACACACCCAATGATTTCGGCCGCATGGGATCTCGACCTTCCCATCCGGCGCTGCTCGACTGGCTGGCGGCGGATTTCCGCGACAGCGGTGGTTCGCTGAAGCGACTGCACCGTCTCATTGTGGGCAGCGAAGCCTACCGGCGGAGTTCGGCGGACCATGACGCCAATGCGAAACAAGATCCGGCAAACCGCTTTCTCTGGAGGATGAACCGGCGCAGGCTCGAGGCCGAGGCCATGCGCGACAGTCTGCTCACCGTCAGTGGTCTCCTCGACCGCCGCATGGGTGGGCCTGCTTTTCAGGACTTCGTGATCCTGCATCCCGAGCATTCACCTCATTACGAGTACCATCTTGCCGATTTGAACGACACCCGGCTACACCGGAGGTCGATCTACCGGTTTCTGGTGCGCAGCAAACCGCAGCCATGGATGACAACCATGGACTGTGCGGATCCCTCGATGCTGGTGGAACGGCGGAATGAGACCATCACTCCGCTGCAGGCTCTTGCACTCATGAACAATCAGCTCGCTCTGCTTGCTGCGCAGAAGTTCGCAGAGCGGATTGAGCGCGAAGCCGGACCACCGGAAGAACGCTTGCAGCGCGCCTTTGCACTGGCCCTCGGACGGTCTGCGACACCCGGGGAGATGACCGTCCTCGCCGGAAAGTCCCTGTCAGAGGTGTGCCGGGCACTGCTCAACTTGAATGAATTCGTATTTGTGGACTGAGTCGGGAGCCCGCTGACCCACCGTCCTTGTCTGAAGTCGTCAACGAAAACCAAAACTATGCTGAGCCGACGTTCATTACTGCAGTCTTTTCCCGGACTTGCCCTTGCCCAGTTGCTTTCGAGGGATGTTCCGGGAGCAAGTCCGCCGCCTTCTCGTCCGCGCGCCACTCGCGTGGTCCAGTTGTTCATGGCGGGAGCTGCCAGCCATATCGATCTCTTCGATTACAAGCCCGAGTTGGTGAAGCGGCACGGGCAGCCGAGCGACTTTGGTGAACGGGTGGAATCGTTTCAGAATGGCCTTGGGCCGTGGTTGCGTCCGGTCTGGGACTTCAAGCCCCACGGCCGAAGTGGCCGTCTGCTGAGCGAGCCCGTCGCTGCACTTGGAGCGATTGCCGATGAAATGGCCTTTATCCATGACATGGTGGGGAAGACGGGAGTGCATTCTCAGGGGACTCTGCTGCAGGCCACGGGATTCAACCGGCCGGGATTTCCCAGTGCCGGTGCATGGATCAGCTACGCGCTGGGAAGCATGAATGAGAATCTGCCGGCCTTCGTGGTACTGCCTGACCATCGTGGACTGGCGTCCAACGGAACCAAGAACTGGGATTCGGCCTTTCTGCCAGCGCAGCACCAGGGAACTGTCATCTATCCAGGGACAGAAGCACCAATCACCGATCTGTTTCCAGACCAGCGGTCCGGAGTGATCGCTCCTGAGCGTGAGCAGACGGCGAGGCAGCTGATGTCCGCGCTCAACCGCATGCACGCCGGCCAGCGTCCGGGAGATGACCGGTTGGAGGCGCGCATCCGGAGTTACGAACTGGCAGCACGCATGCAGTTGGCTGCGCCTGAGGCGCTGGACATTTCCGGTGAACCGACCCGCATCCGGGAGATGTATGGAATCCGGGATGATGTCCGCAACTGGCCGAAGGAGATCAATGCTGGTGAGGAGGTCGACATATTCGGGCGCAAATGCCTTGCTGCCCGGCGCCTGCTGGAGCGGGGTGTCCGCTTTGTGCAGATCTGGAGCGGCAATGACAATGGATTCCCGCGGCGCAACTGGGACAGCCACGAGGACGTGCGCCGGGATCACGGCCCCCTTGCCGAGGGCTTTGCACGGGGGGCTGCCGCCCTCATCCAGGACCTGCGCCAGCGGGGCATGCTCGACGACACCATCATTCTGTGGACGACCGAGTTCGGTCGCATGCCGAGCACCCAGGGCGGAAGTGGACGGGATCACAATCCATTCTGTTTCACCAACTGGCTTTGTGGGGGTGGCATCCGCGGCGGAGCCACGCATGGGCCTAGTGATGAGTTTGGATACAAGCCGCTGGGTCGGGGTAAAGGAACGGAAGTCTACGACGTTCATGCGACCCTGCTGCACCTCCTCGGCATTGATCACGAGAAGCTGACTTTCCTCTCAGGGGGCGTGGACCGGCGTTTGACTGACGTGCATGGCCACGTGATTGCCGATCTGCTGGCATGACGCGGCGGGGGTAGACCTTTCTGACCGGGGGAAGCGGGCCACGGTCTTTACGGGGTGGCGATGCGTACAAAGAAGCGTGGGAATCCGGGTTGTGGATTCAGGGTAAGTGGGACGGACTGATCCGAGGTGAGCGGTCCGATGGACTGGACGGTCTGCCATGTGGCAGCGCCGGGGTCATCCGATGTTTCGAGCCGGTAGGTACGGCCTGCGGCGGCTGGGAAAGAGGCATTCCATGAGTTGCCCTGGGGAGCGGTGATGGCGAGGGCGAGGCGGCTTGCGGGTGAGAGGGGATCCGTTCCGGCGTAGTATTCCGCGAGATTGGAGAATCCGTCGCTGTCGCTGTCGCCTGCGGCGGTGGCATCGGTTTCGGCAGCGAGCCCAGTGGCGGCTTCCCAGAGGTCTGGCAGGCCATTGGCATTGTTGTCCGTGAGGCCCTCGAGGGCCGTGCCGATGACCGTGAATTCCCTGGAGTGGGCAGCCATGGGCAGGCCAGCGGAGTCGTAGACCCGCATCTGGATGGTCTGCCGGCCTGGCAGAATGGGTACCGTGGCCTTCCATTCCTGGAGGGCCGGGAAGTCCGCGGAAACAGCAGCTGTGCCCGTGATGAGGAACTCGATTTTACGGTACGAGAACGGTGCGGTTCCGGTGAAGGTGACCGCAGTGTCATGCACGAGGGCCTCTGCGGCGGGGGCGGAAGTCAGGGACCACGGTGCCGGGGAAGGAATCTGGCTCTGCACGTGGGCGGCGCGCTGCCTGATCCATGTGAGGATGCTGCTGAAGTCCTGGCCTGGAGTGAAGTTATCGTAGTGATCGACCCACGGCTTGAGGTAGTCCTCGCGGAAGGTGGTCTTCAGGATGTCATCGAGGTGGGTATAGAAGCGGCGGAGGTTATGCGGTCGCTGCACGAGGCGCGCGCTCTGCCGGTTGCCCCAGAGCGGGGCGGTGGGTGCCTGTACGAACGAGAAGTCCCAGTCCCACGGGAGGAGCAGGATCCGGCCGTCCTTCGGGCGCACGAAGAACGTGGCATTGTGGCCGTTGTCGCGGCTGAAGATGTCACTGATACCGCAGAGGCTCTCGAGGGCGAGCACGCGCATCCATTGGCCATTGTCGATGAGCGGGTCGATGGCTCCGTCGAACGCAGGGCCGTTGCTTGCGAAGGCCTGATTGAGGGCAATCATGGCGGATGCATCGCTGCGGAGCGGGTGGTTTTCCTGCCGGAAGAACCATCGGTAGGCCTCTGGGTCGGTGCCACGGTCGCCGAAGTCGATGTTAGAGATGCTGCTTTCCTGAGCGAGTTTATTGCCCGCAGGCGAGCTATTGTCCGTGGCGGTGGTGTGGTAGGCGATTTCCATTTTGTAGAGCAAGCCGTCGGCACCATCGGAATACATGCTGTTGAGGTAGTCGCCTCCGAATCTGGCCATCTGCAGGAGGGCGGGGCCGGAGTGTCCCTGCTGAGGGGAGATGAGGCGGACGATATCGTCGTAGAGGCTGGCCGTGCCGCCGGCGTGAGTGATGATGTGTTTGACGAGGATTTCGTCCTGTCCGGTGGTTCTGCCGAAGCGCCAGCCACCGCTGCGGTCGAGCAGGACACTGTCGTGCACGCCGCGGAAGGGATGTTCCGCCGGAAAACGGATATGGTAGCTCTGGCGGCCGGGATCGGCGCGTCCGTGCTCGCTGCCCTTCAGGCGGATTCCGCAGTCATGGAACACTTCTGATTCGTCGTAGATCACGGTGCAGCGGCGGAAGTCGTCGGCCAGCAGTTCCGGACCCGAGAAGAGTCTCGCCCGGTCGGTCTGGGTGAGGATGAGGCGGAAATTGTGGGCCAGCGGCAGATTGGCGAGGCCGTCGTTCCATTGGACGAGAGCGCGGGAATCGGGACCGGCTGCGGGGAAATCGGCAGTGTTTCCTGCGGTGTCGGTGGCGCGGGCATGGAACTGGACGACCGCTCCGGCTGCCTGTGGAGGGATGGCAGCCGACCAGAGGCCATGGGATTCCGTGAGGGGAACAGTCAGGAAGGCGGAGCCATTGACCGAGTAGAGGAGGCTGGCGGAAGCGATCCCATCGGGGTCGCTGATGGCGATGGAGACGGTGCAGGGGTGAGCGGCGGCGGGCACGGCTGGGCTGTGCTCCAACTGGCGGAAGGACGGAGCGGAATTGGCCGTGGCCTGCGAGTTGCGGGCACCCGGGGAGCCTCCGTGGAGGGGGACGTCGAGGGTGGTGACTCTGGCGCAGCGGTTCCAGTAGAGCCGGGTATTGAGCAGGCGCGATCCGCGCAGCCAGCGGGCGCGGAAGGCGATTTCGTAGGCACGTCCGTTTACGATGGGGGCGTTGCCGGTGAGGGTGGTTTCGATGCAGTTGTGGAGGACATCGGTGCCGCCGCTGGAGGTGACGCGCAGAACCTTGTTCGAAGGATTGCCGGGTTCCGGAACGACGGCACTGAGGCGGTGGGTTCCCCGCATGCGCCATGCGGCGGCCGCTGAAGAGAAGCTGCCATCCGTGACAATGACGGCAGCATTGGCGGTGTCGGGCTGACTCGTGACCACGAGGTCGTCGATGAGGACCTCGCCGGCATCGAGCAGGCCGATCACGAATTCGTTGAAGTTGATGGGGCCGCCGTCGGGCGAAGCCGTGGCGCGGTAGCGGTACGTCTGCCATGTGGAGCGGGAGCTTTCGTCGCTGGCTGCCCATGATTCGGCGGAATCATTGTCGCTGCGTTCATCTTTCAGTTCGAGGCTGGAGCCCCCGCCATCCGCTTCGCTGGGCCAGCGCCCGCTGTCATAATAGTGGACAGTGTCCGCGATGTTGCCGGCCGCGTCGCGGAGCAGGAGACGCTCGCCACGGCGGGAAAACCGGTTGGTGATCGGGCCCGTCACTGCGATGCCCGGGTGGGCCGTGGAGAAGAGAGAAGGGGCGCTGGCGACAACAAGTCGGGCACCGGGGGCGACGACCGTGCCGTCGGGGAAGCGGAAATCGACGCCGCCATCGAGCCGCCATCCCGTGAGGTCCGCCGCGGAAGTTCCGCGGTTGAGGAGTTCGAGCCATGTATTGGGATCTTCGGAGGCAGGGACGGCGGTGGCCGTGGTTTCGCGGGCCGTCAGTTCGAGTCCGAAGGCGACGTCATTACTTCCCGTGGCCTGATGAATGGAGACGGCGAGCACATTGTTTCCGGTGCGGAGGCTGGCGGCTGGCAGAGGGATGGGATCCGAGAGGGTGGCGGGACTGCGTTCGCCGCTGGCGGCAGTGGAGTGAACCGGCCGGGTAGCCGGCATGTTGTCGCGGTGGATTTCGCGTCCATTGAGATAGACGACGGCAGCATCGTCGGCAGCGAGCCTCAGAAAGAGTTCGGTCATTTCCGGAGATCCCCCATAGGAGAACGTGGTGCGGAAATAGTGGGCACCCGTGCCTGGATTGATGGTCGTGGACCTTGGCAGGCTGGCACCGGCCTTGTAATGGGCAGCGACGCGGTCGGCGCTGAGGGCGCGGTTGTAGATGGCGACCTCGTCCATGACGATGCTTCCGCTGCCGGGTTCCCGGTTATCGTATCCGATGAAGAGGGCGTTGTTGCCCGTGGTTCCTGGTGCGGGGAGGTTCCGGGAGATGGTGCCGGTGGTATCGGCGACGCCATTGAGGTAAATGACCCCGTTTGCGGTCGGGGACGTGGCATCCCATGTGGTGACGACATGCCATGTGCCTCCCGGGCTGAGCGTTCCGCTGGAGTCGAGCGAGACCGGGGAATTCCCGAAACCGTAATGGGGACGCACCACGCCACCGGGCGACAGGTAATTCATGAGAAAAAAATCGCTTATCGATTCGCCATCGCCGACGAGGTTGAGAAAGCCACTGGGTGGAGTGGTGACCCGGACCCAGTATTCGACCGAGTAGCCACCGGGCCCGATCTTTTCGAAGCCTGGGATGGTGATGCGGTTGAGTCCGCTCAGCGAAATGGCGCGGCTGGCGGGGCCATCGGCTACGAGCGGTTCGAATCCCCGGATGGAGCCTGCGGTGGCCGTGCCGTGGCGGCCATTGCCGCTGGCGTCGGTCATGCCAGGGCCCGCGTCGTCAAGCCGCCACCATGCCAGGGGGGCATCTGCGCCGACCGCCGCGGCGTAGGCTCCGGCCGCTGCGGAGCTGCCGAACATCCCTTTTCCGGATGTCCATGAGGCATCGGGGAAGCCCTGTTCCTGCCATCCCGGCCCGGGGTCCGTGCTGTCGTCGCGGTATTTCCATGAGGCATCCGCGGGCACGAGCGTGTGGCTGCGGACGGTGGCTGGTTGTCCCGCGCTGGGCCGTGGGCGGTACATGATTTCGCTGATCACGAGATCGTCGCGGAACGCAAAGAGATTGGCCGCACCGGGAGATGGTTCCCTGACGTTGGCCCATGATCCCTCGGGCGTCCGGCCCCGCGGGGCGGTGGCGACCTCGGTGCCATCGATGAACGGGCTCCCGTCCGGTCCGAGCAGGAAGAGGCTGTTTCCCTGCGATGGCTGGAAGCCGAGCTGCGCTGCCGTGAGGGAAATGAGTGCGCCCGGGGCGAGGGAGCCCGAAGCGAAGGTGAACTGCAACTCGCTGGCACCGGCGAGGCGGATCTGGCATCCGGTGAGATCGAGTGATGCACTGCCGTTGTTGCGCAGTTCCACAAAAAAGGCGTCCGGGCCTCCGATTTCATGGAGTTCAAGCGTGGGTGGCGGAGTGGTGGTGAAGGCGGGAGCGAAGTAATCCCTGCCTGCGCTGACTTTTTTCCAATGGTCGGCGACTTCCTCGTGCGAGAGGGCACGGCTCCAGAAAGCCACTTCATCGAGGTTGCCCGCGAAACCGGCCGGGCCGGACGGGGTGAGATTCCCGAGGATGACCGGGGCGGATCCGGCCGCGGAGATGGGGCCGCTGGTGACCGTGGAGGCGTGCTCGATGCCATCGAGGTAGATCGATTTGACACCGCTGGCGGCGTCGTAGGTCGCGGCGAGATGATGAGGTTTGCCATCGGTCAGTTCGGCCAGAGAAGGGCGGCCCTGGGATCCGTCGAGGAGAAGGTCGAGTTCCGCATAGGTGCCACCGGTATTGAGGCCGAACGAGAGAGCGGGTCCGTTCTTGTCCTGAAGACCGAGCAGGATTCTGGACGGATGGCTTGTGGATGGCAGAACGGAAAGCGGGGCGGTGGATCCGCTGGCGAGGCTGGCGATCTGTGCGGCGGAGAGGGCGACCCGGAAGAGGGCGAAGTCGTCGATGTCGCCGCTGAAGGCCTCGCCCCCGCCGCTGTTGTTTCCGATCATGGCCGCGGCTGCGCCACCCGTGACGAAAGGACCACTGTGTGTCGTGCTGTGGCGGAGGGTGCCATCGACGTAGATGGCCTTAAGACCGCTCGCGGAATCGTAGGTGGCGGCGACATGGTGCCAGTTCCCATCCTTGAGCTGGGCGAGGGTGGGCCGTCCGTTCTGTCCATCGAGCGGCATATCAAGTTCCCGGTATCCCCCGGTATTCAATCCAAGAGAAAGGACCGGACCAGCCGCAACCGGCGGGCTGGCACTTCCATTGAAGCTGTCGCGCTGAAAACTGAAGAGGATGCGGTTGCCGCCGTCTTCCTTGCGGAAAATCTGGTCATAGTCGCCGGTATTGCCGCTCCATGTGGGCTTGATCCAAGCCGCAATGGTGAGGGCGGTCTGGAAGGCGGGACTGCTGCCGATGTTGATGCCATCGATTCCGGCATTCGTGCAGCGGACGGCTCCCGTGCTGCCGAGGGAACCGGCGGTGCGCGTGGCGGCTCCGCTGAAGATTCCGGCTGGTCCGCCGGCCGCGTCCGTGGCGGGTGACGTTCCGGTGGCTGCCTCGTCGAAGGGATACCATGCGGCGAGGCCGGCCGGGACGCTTGGGTTGTGGCGGGCCAGCATGACCTGCAGACCTGTGCCGTTCCGTTCCGGCTGGATGATGGCTTCGAGGGAAATTCCCGAGGTGACTGTGAACGAGGGGCCGGTCCCGGCATTGAGGGAAGCGGCTGCGGAGCCATCGAACCGGAGGGCACCCGGGCCGACATGGCCAGCCACCCGGCTGACCCCGTTGCCGAGGGTACCCTGATTCCGGCCTGTGGCGTCGCCTGCTGTCGCTCCTGCCCCTTCATCCATGCGCCACCATGAAACCAATCCTGACGGAGGAATGAAGGGGGCCAGCGGGTCGGGAAAGTTTCCGCTGCCCGGGGTGCCGCCGACCTGCCAGCTCGTAGTCCATGCTGCCGGATCATCGCTTCTTCCGTGAGCCATCGCTTTGGCCAGAGAGGCCCCGCTGCCATCCGGACCAGCGGGCCACTGACCACCGGTTCCGTACGTCAATTCGTCAATGATGCGGTCGCTGCGGTCCCGCAGGCGGATGCGTTCGCCGTTGTTGGCGAGGCGACCTGACCACGGCCCGGCGACGCCGCCGACGCCGGTTGCTGCCGTCAGCGCGGCTGGATCCGAGGCCATGACGAGGTAGCCGCGGCCGGGAATGACGGTCCCGGATGGGAAGGTGAAGTCGACGCCTCCACTGACCCGCCATCCGGAGAGGTCGACATCGACCGCCATGAGGTTGCTGAGTTCGATGAATTCCTGCTGGGCCTCGGCGGTCTCCGGGTGGTAATGGATCTCGCTGAAGACGACAATGCTGTCCGTGCCGGCGGCTGCAGCGATGGTGGAAAGGAACATGGACAGCAGCGCTTTCATGGCAGTCGTGGAACTCAGAACGTGTCTGGAGTTGTTGGTGACGCCTTCGCCTCAGTGGCGGCGGCGGCGGGCCAGCAGAAGCCCGGCGGTCGCCCCGAGCGCAGCAGTCGAAGGTTCCGGGATGGGAGTTCCCACCTGAAAGTTATCGCTCCACGAAATCGGGAAGCCGGCACTGAGCGTGGCTCCGGTATTTCCCATGCCAACCCATGCATTCGAATAGCCGAGAAGCGATCCGTTCTGGAAGGTTGCCAGATTGAGGACACCGCGGGAAACCTGATCCACGAAGAATTCGACTTCGGTTGGCGCGAAGCGGACAGCGTAGTTGTGCCATTGACCGGCCGAGGCAATGCCCGAGGTGAATCCCGTATTGTACTCCGTGGCGCCGTTGAAGATACCGATTTCCGGGTAATTAGGATGTGCAGTCTGGCGGAAGAACACGGACATGCCGCCGAAGATGCTGCCGGAATTTCCCGTGAAGATGTTGACGCGGTCGACCGCCTGGACGCTGTCGAACTGGACGACAAAATCGGAAGTCAGGCCGAAGGAGAACGCCCCATCCCAGCCACCGCCAGTCTGGGTGATTCCGGTGGCCGATCCCGCGCCGCTGCCACCGGGGTAGCTGCTGCCGGGGAAGGTGCTGGCGTCGGTATTGAGGCTCCAGAGTCCATTTTGCCATGATCTCGCGGGATTGCCGTAGCTGTTCTCGACCTGAATGCCGGGGTCGCCCACCGGATAGACATTGTCAGGGCGTCCGGGTGGGCCGCCGTTGGAAGTGAGCGAGTAGGTGTCGCTGTACTGGAGCGACTGGATGAGCAGGGAACTGCCGACACTGACTCCTGCGGCGTGGGAAGACGCAGCGGAGAACGCGAGGGTGGCCATGAGATGGAGTGCTTTTGTATTCATAGAGTTTGGGTGCATTCTGCGACGGTGTTTGCGGTGCCGGACTCGGGACCGGAGGTGCTCAAGATGGCAACGTTCTGCATTCTGCGCAGATACCGGCGATCTGCGCCATCACATGTTCGCGTCAGAGGACGGCCGGGGGAGGCACCGTCCCTTGCCGAAAGCCCCCAGGGTCAGACGAGCTGGGATTTCAGGGCGCGGGCAACCGCTGCATTGATGGTGCGGACATTGAGTTTGCGGTAAATACTGCGCATGTGGCTGTTCACGGTGTGGATGCTCAGTCCCATCAGTCCGGCGATCTCCTTCTTGATGTGCCCGGCCACCATTTGACCGAGGATTTCCTTTTCCCGGCTGGTCAGTCCAAATTCCCCGGGGCTCGGAATGAGGCTCCGGAACATTTCCACGAGACGGCGTCCCGCTTTCGCAGCGATCGGTGAGCCCCCGCAGGTGAGTTCGTCGAGCGCCTTGGCCACGGTCTCCGCGGGGATGGATTTGAGAAGGTAGCCCTGAGCGCCCATGCACAGCGCCCTGCGGATCGCGTACGCGTCATCGAACACCGTCAGCATCATGAAAGCAGCACCGGGCATCCGCTTGGCGAGCAGGGGAATGGCGTCCGCACCTGACATCCCGCGGAGACCGAGGTCGACAATGACGGCCATGGGGTGGGGATGGACGAGGGCAGCACGCAGTGCCGACTCGGCTGAGGGAAAGCTTCCTGTGCAGAGGTGTCTGCCAGTGGACTCAACACCACGGCGCAGACTGTTCCGGAAGCTGGCATGGTCGTCGATGATCCAGAAGGTTGTTGGTTTCATGGACAGGGCAGGGTTAGGGTAAGGGTGGTTCCGTGGCCGGGGGCGGAATGAATACGAAGATGTCCGCGGCAGGTTTCCGCCCTCTGTTTCATGTTGCTCAGTCCGTGACCTTCATGGGGACCCTCCGGATCGAAGCCGCAGCCATCGTCGTGGATGACCAGTGTCAGCAGTTCCGCCTCCCATGTCAGACGGATATCGGCGGCAGCCGCGGCGGCGTGCCTGCGAATGTTGTGAAGTGCTTCCTTGAAGATGAGGAGAAGCTGGCGCCGGCCTTGCGTAGGGAGTCGTGCGGCGTGGGATGCCCCGCTGATTTCCATGGTGAACCGCATGCCAACCAGCAGCTGGCGGGCATTTTCCCGGAGCCGCACTGCGATGTCAGTTCCATTCCTGCTGATGGGGTTGACCAGCCAGACGATGTCGCGCATGGCTCCAGCCGCTTCGTCGGCGACGCGTCTTATTTCGAGAAGATCCGAGTGCATGGATCCGCAGTCTGGTGCGGCATCGATACCAAGCTGGCTAAGGAGGCTGATGCTGCTGAGACTGCTGCCGATTTCGTCGTGCAGATCCCGCGCGATGGCAGTCCGCAGGAGGGCAGTCTGCCGCCGCTGGCGGATTCGCACCAGCCAGAATCCAGCCACCGTTCCAATCGCCACCACACCCGCGGTCAGGGCTGTCAGTTCAGTGAGACGCTTATCGGCAAGGTCGCGCAATGAAAGGAGGCTGACGCGGAGTTGTGCAGACTCCCGGTCGACATCCTGCACTCGGGCGACAGCGACCAACCAGTCAGTGTATGTGCCGACGCCATCTGCTGGGGCGATAGCATCGACAAGGAACTCGGGTGCCCAGTAGCGGTTGGCACCGAGGTCCAACGGGGCCGATTCAGTGACGGGACGGTTATGGGCCACATTATGGCCTGAGGAGATGACTTCTGCTTCAGCGAGCGCAAAGACAACATCGTCCGGTTTGCCCTGACGTGGCCAGAGGCGTGTGGCGGTGATGCGCACATAGCGTCCCTCGATGCCGGCTGCGGGCAGAATCACGCGGCGGTCACCTGGATTGGGAAAATCGATCCCCGTATGATCGGCGATCATGATGGGTGCCGGGAAGGCCGGGTCGAAGTCGGTCTCGACCCGGAAGCGGACCGGGAAGCCGAACCCTATGGTATCGGGGAAATCGAAAGGGCGGGCCGGCACGAGAACGACGGCGTTGATGGTTCGGGTGGTCTCAAGGTCGATCTGGACCCACTGCTGCAGGGATGGCGAGTCAGATTCCTCGCGGGCGTGGTATCCATTGGTGGGGAGGAGGCGTGCTTCACTGGGGCGTCCTGCGACGGAGATTCCATCACAGAGACCGGCGAGGCTCCATCGGGGGGAGTCTAAGGCATCAAGGGCGGTAACGGCACGTCCTTGAGCCATATTGCGGTTTCCGGAGCAGACAGCGACCTCGCCGAGGGCAAGGAAGTAGTTGTCAGGTTCGCCGCGGAGGCGTGTGGCGGTGATGCGCACGTAGCGGGCATGTTGGGTGATGCCGCGGATAATGACCGGCGAGTTTCCGGGATCAGGGAAGTCCTGGCTGGTGAAGTCGCGCGCAGCCGTCCTGGTGGCGAAATCGGCCTGCAGGGACAGTTCGATGCGGAAGCGTCTGGGGAAACCGGTAGCAAGGGCCTGCGCGGAAGGGCTCGGGATGACCGCAGGAAGTAGGGCGATGCTGTCTACCGGCATGGGTCGGCCAAGGTCGATCTGAACCCATTTTTCCGTATTGGGCAGGGCCGCAGCCTCGCTGCGGTATCCCGCATGGCTCAGATCTGGTGTGGTGCTTTCAACTGGCAGCCGGGAGCGTTCCGCCTCGAGCGTGGCGAGTTGGGCCTCGAGGGAGGTGATGCCGGGAACGAGGGCACGGCGGCAGAGTTCCATGAAGGAAGTGGCTGCTCCGGCTTCGTTGCAGAGCGCGGGAAAAGCCAGGAGAGTGGCGGCGAGGCAGCGCTGGGAGAGCATGGCAGAGCCCAATTCTGACGCAGCGGGGAAGCAGTGCCAAGCGTAAGACAGCACGCATGATGGTGTGATTCCCGGATCGCGGGAACGACTGCAGGGGAGTGTGCTCCGGACCGGGGGACCTGGTCAGCCGCCTGACTGCATCTGGGTAGATGCTGGGATCTCAGGAACGAAGGGATCCATGACGTGCGGGGCTGCTTCCTCGTGATGGCGCAGCCCTAGCGAGCTGCGAGCGCGTCGCGGATCGAGCGGATTTTGAGGAGTGAGCCTGAGAGGATCTGGAAGGCGATGAAGCCCATGATGATGCCGCCGCCGCCATTGGTGAAGCGCCAGACAGCGTAGCCGAGCATGAGGCCTGCGGCGA
>Ga0315907_10004649_pt1 | contig 15325 bp, 14 predicted proteins | sample LakEriMetagenome_3_FD_203525 | JGI IMG/M metagenome (GOLD analysis project Ga0315907, IMG submission 203525) | Freshwater fungal communities from buoy surface, Lake Erie, Ohio, United States - Buoy 12 MA123 | ecosystem: Environmental > Aquatic > Freshwater > Lake > Lake biofilm | place: USA... | reverse complement strand
TTTAAAACTCTCTCCTATCAGTTCACCTCTCAGCTTCCGCAGCTAACTCATCCTCTATGACTCAGAATGACTGGATAAAGAATGTGGTGGAACTTTTTTACGAAAAGGCCAGAGAGGACATTTTAATCGGTTACCACTTTCGGCATATTAAAAACTTTGATGAACACATCCCACGGATTGTTAGTTTCTGGGAGATTCAACTTTTGGGAAAATCTCAAAAACCTCTCGAAAATAATTTTGATATCTTAAATGTCCATGTCCCACTTGGCATCAAGCGTGGAGAACTGGGACGCTGGCTGGTTCTTTTAAAAAAAACAATTCATGAGGAACTGGCAAACTCACCAGAGATGCTTGGCCTTTCTCAATTATGGAAAGACAAGCTGGATCTTTTTGAGAAGAAATTTTCAGGGTTTTTTGGCTTCTAAGTGCTCTGTCACAAAACGCTCAAGGATGGGCTCACCCGCCACATCATCAAAAAGCCAATTTCTTGAGTAGTAGCCACGTACTTTTTTCGCCGCATGCTTGGCCTGGGCCTCATTCAAAAATTCAACAGCAATAAAATCTAATTTTTGAACCTGAACATTATGTCCGGCCACACAACCCTCAGTATATTCAGTGCACTGAACACCATCAGATAAATTTTTAGGTAAAATAAAGCTCGTGCTGGAATCGGCTTTCAGAGCTTTAGAGTAGAGCTGCTCTTTGGTGTACTTGAGTTCTTTGGTGCATCCCAACAGAAAAAAGCCTAGAAAAAAGAATAAAGGAGTTTTCATATCTTAAGTTTAAACCAAGATATCAAGAGATCAAAGTAGGAAGAATAACTTAATTTTAAATGAAGATTCTCTCCTCTCCCTAGGCAAATATGACGGGAAAAGTTAAACCTGCCTAGTCCATTTTGAGGGGAGGTTCCTATTGCAAAAAATCATTCTCTTTTTCTTAAGTCTTCTATTAACGACAACATTAATGGCCGAATCATTCCAGGCCAAATTAATTGCAACGGAGAGGGCCCAAGGAAACACTTTTCTCCTTAAATTCAGCAACGGAAGAGTCGCCTTTACGACGAGTCCTAACGCCAGTTTAGGGCCTACGACTTATGAAGTCTCTGTCGATGAGGACCAAAATCTTCTCCAGCTGCAAGTCAGTGATGATCGGCCAGAAGAAGAAGAGGAAAAAAATTATTTTCTTGCTCCTGAAAATACTCCGACTCTTATCTCTGAAGAAGAAGCAAGAAAGATCTTTCATCGTCTCAATTCAAACTATAAAAGATCCTCAGAATGCTCTAATCGCGCCCATGTTTGGGCCTGGGAGGAATTTAAAAATAATAAGATAACTTCTGAAAAAGTTTATGTCCTTTTCACGGCCTCCTATATCAATCGCCACCGCTTTAAATGGTGGTTTCATGTGGCACCACTTTTTTCTGTGCAAAGAGGAGATCAGATTGAAAAATGGGTCTTTGACTTCATGTTCAATCCTCACCCTGTCAGTATTAAGCAATGGACCGACGGTTTTGTTTTTTCAAAACGCAGTTGCCGCTATACAGAGAAATTTTCTGAGTATGATATTAATCCTCAAACCGAAGACTGCTACCTCATGATTGATTCCATGTTTACCTGGAACCCTATGGATATGAAGCATCAGGAACTCTCTGGGAGATTAAAAACTCAATTTTCTAGAGGTGAGATCAATTTTGCGTATAAACAAGCCTTTGAGTAAGGACAAGAGCATGAAAAACATGAAGAACACTTTTACATCACTCTGCCTGATATTTATGATTTCTTGTAGCCCAGAAAATCATCAACAAGAGAACCGCCTGGTTTTAACCACTCCAAGCTCAATCGCCGGAAACTATCAGGTGATCCTCAGACCAGTTAATAATGATCTTTCAGGTTGGATCCCTAACGGAAAATCCGATATCAGAATTGATGAAGAAAGAATGGAACTCATTACCTGGGTGGATGATTCAAGTTCAGTCACCCATCGCCAGTATATTCTCTCAGGCAACAGATGCCCCGATGCTAGAGATGATTCTAATCAAGATGGAGTGATTGATATCATGGAGACCCTGGAAGTTGCCGGCAAAATTCTTATTCCTCTAGATGATGAACTCGAGACTCAACTGACACCTGATGAGCGCTTTCCTGTGGGTAACTTTTTATATCAGAAAGGGATTAATCTCAACGTTATGGAAGAGGATCTGAGAGCTCCTGATTCCGAGACGCGAGATCACATCATTAAGCTGGCCCAAGGAGAAAAATTCTTTATGGAAAATAAAGTCATGATTATTTTGGGAGTGAGTGAGAAAAAAAATCTTCCCGGTTCTGTTCGAACTCTTGTAGGAGTGAGTCCACAGCTCTCAACACCCATCGTGTGTGGGATCATTCATCGATTACATATGCCTTACTGAATTGAATCGAGCGTCATTCCTGACATGCAGGCCACTTGTCCAGGTTTAAATTCGCCGGCCTTAATAGCTTTTTTCATCCCTTTAAAATCGGCTTCATTATAGGCTACACACCAAGCTCCACCTTGCTTAACGGCCCATGCCCCTCGATGGATTTCAGTCTTTGTTGGGGCCAGACCATTACCGTGAATCCCTAAATAAGCCATTCGTGTATGGCAAGGAGTTCCTGAGGAAACCCACTCCACTGCTTTAAAACATAAAAGACCGGCCTGATGAATCAGATCTGGGTATACTTTTAATTGTAAAAAATCTCTTTGCTCAACTTTAGTCGTGTAGTCCGCTCCACAAACGTCATTGCAGATTGTTTTGAGATTATCCTCCTTCATCATCTTAAAATTCAATTGGCCAGCGAATGCACAAAAAGAAGTAAATAGTGAAAGCGAGATTATAAAAATTTTCATATTCTATCCTTATCGGCAGTTGATTTTTAAGTAATACAAATCTTTTATCGGAAAATTAGAATTTTAGTTTAAATAAAAAAGAGCCCTCCCAACCTGGCTCCTTTTAATCAGTTCCCTTTTTTTTATCTGCTAAAAATGTACCGACACCTGTTCGGTAATTCCAGTGAACAAGTGGGTTCAAAAGACCCAATGGGGATCAGCAGGTGAAAAGCCAGATCCCCTCTCCTGGGTTCTCTCAATTGCAAGATGTCTAGTCTGTTTTAAAATGATGATGGGATTGAAATGATTAAAGCGTCACAGTTAAGAAAAAAAAATTAATACTTATATTCTAACTTTTTAACTTTGCTTCAAGCGGGATCTTTTTAGTTTTGAATCGTCCCTTCTTAAGTTTATGAATACAGGGAATGGTAATGGAGGAAAGTTGAGTGAGTTTTCTATCGTTGCAGATCTCATTAGAAAGATTTTTAGTTTTTTTCAATTAATTGGGGTTAGTGGAATGGTATTAAATGTTTGTAGTATTTTGCAAAAAATAATGATTATAAAAGTACAACCAAGAGAAATTATATTTTGAGATATGTTAGCACAGAAAATGAGGCACTAGTATTATTATAGACCAAAGGAAAGCTGCTTTAATGATAGATCAATAAGTACATACTTATTTTAAATTTAACTACTCGCCTTTAATACATGCTACGTATGCAGTTGTCGTTCCTGAAAAGTTTTTATACGTAATGAATCCGTTTGTTGTATCAACCATGACTTGAGCTGAAGAATAGGTTGTGACCAGTGGGTCTGAAACTATCTGATGATGTAGACTAAATTCTTTATGATTTAAAACTCTATAAGAGGAACCAAACTGCGTTGTGCAATGGGAGTTTTTTGTATTGTAGGTTGCATTCCAAGCAACCTTGCTATCAGTTAGTCTAACCAAAGCGCTATTATAAATACAAGCGAGATTAAAATCTCCAGTTAGGCTGGCGCTTCTTAATATCTGGTGAACTTTATTTAAATATCCACTAAGTGTGTCTGTTAAACTATACCTAACATCTTCAAAGCTGTTGAAATAGCCATCTGTTCCTGGCGATACACCAAGAGAAATATAAAATCCAAGTTCAGCGGGTTTTGCTGTTTCATAGTTTGTTCCAAACTCTGTTACGCATAGATTATCTTTATCAGTTATAGTTGCAGTTGATGAAATGGTTGCATTTGTAAAACGAATTGGTGATCGGTAAACACCCTCAGGGCCTTGAGCGCCTGTTGCACCAGTCGGTCCTGTAGCACCATCTGCTCCGTTAGTCCCAGAAGCTCCAGTGGGGCCCGTCGAACCAGTAGTACCCTGAGTACCAGTTGCTCCGGCTGGGCCTTGTGGTCCCGTTGGGCCCTGTGGACCGGTTAGATTCAGAGTTGTCCAAGTACCACTGCTACATCCTTTGAATTGACTCGTACTAGAAAGATAAAATATTTTACCATCAATAGTCCCATCGCAAGTTGGGAGACTACTAAGCGCAAGAACTGAAGTTGCAGCCTCAAAAATTGATCCCCCGCCGCTATTCGAATTTGATCCTGAACCACCAGAATCATTACCTTGGAACTTGTATCCATTGCAGGAAACAAGGAAAATAAATAATGAAACAAAAGACAAAGGCTTTGTGAGCATCATAAATTATCAACCCTCAAAAATTATTGAATTTCATATCGGGCATTATTAAGGATTTGTTAATAAATAAAATTTAGCTCCGTTGAGAGCTATGTAAAAACGAAATGATAAATAACTGAGCTATTTCATCATACTTATAAAAATTTGGCGCCCATGACCGAACAAGGGTTATTAGATTTAATAAAAAAGTGAAACAATCAAACTGAAAATCAAATAATTAGAACAACATAAAAATAAAAAGTTAACAAATTCTAAAACTGAGACCGATAAATGGAAAAAGGGATAAATCAGAATATGCAAAAAATCGTAAAGATTACTTTAAATGTTTTATTTATTATCTGTATTACTTCTTGCAATGGTTACAAAATGAAAGAAGAAAATGATACAGATTCAACCGTAACCCAAAATGAAACATTTTATACAAATTTTAAACTCAAACTTGAAGATAACTTAAAGTCTCAAGGTTTTACGAACCAGCAAACAGAATTAATTTTAAATAACATAAATCTTGTGATCTCCTCATCGTCTTTAAGTAACTCTGAAAGAGCTGTACAAAGCATTTCTTCCTCTAACCCTAAAACGAAGCTTGGAAGTTTTGCTGGGGCAGCAGTATCTACAATTGGAGATTCTCAGGCATTTGGACAAACGCCCCTAGACAAAGAGGAAAATCTAAAGAAAATTACCAAATCCCTTAACTCTGCTCTGACTGAAAGTTTTCCTGCAACAACAAGTAAATCAGAGAGAATTGAAATTACAAAAGAAGTTTCGAAAAACATCTTCAATTCGGCAATTGATGAGATTCAAACAAATCCGACAACAACCTCTGAACTAGTTATAAGCTCATCAATAGAAATGTTGATACCAAGTTATAGTTCACTTGAGGATATCAAAAACATATCTAACAAAATTTCTGAATCTGTGACTTTAAATATTGAGGATCGAAATCTCTCAAATGATGATAAGAGATGTGATGTTCTGAAAGGAGTTGCTAAAGGGCCCGCAAAGGCTTTTGAGACACTCCAAATCATTGACTCTCAAAAGATTGCACAATCAACTTCGATTGGAATTAAAAATGCAATCTCAGTTATTGGTGAAAACATAAATATCACCAAACAAAACAATTGTATCCAAGAAGTTGTTGATCATTCAATAACCTCAGTTCAAGATTTAGATTTAATAACAAATGAAAATAAAATAAACATTATTTCAGAAACTTCAAAAGGAGCGATTTTCGGAGCTTCAAATATAAAAGGATTAAATTCAGACAATCTAATAAACATCACTGAAATAGTTGCTGTTACAACCACTGAGAAAATAACACCTACGCTGCCACCTGAATTTATAGATACAAAAATGACTCTTATTGCAAGAAGTTTAGCAGATGCTCTTTCAGGGGTGGGTGTTAGTGGACCTGAAATTGAATCCGGCAAAAATGTATTACAAAATTCAATTGCTGAAACCGTATCAAAAATAAACCTTGCTCCCTATAGCCCCACTTCTTTTTTAAGCGGGTATACACCGAATTGTGAATCTTGCGATTTGCCAGTAAAGCCTAAATTCTCATATAGCGCATCCATTACTGTTGAAGTTGACAAATTCCTCACAACAATAAGACCTGTTGTTGAAGAAGGATCGATTACATCTTGTAGCGTTACACCCTCATTACCTTCAGGACTTATACTTGGAAAGAGTTGTGAGATTTTTGGCTATCCAACAGCAACGAGCTTCACAAGCAACTATATAGTCAAGGGGGAAAACAGGGGGGGCGCTTTTGAAACGACTGTTTCAATATCTGTTTTGCCAGTAGCTGAAAAGTTTTCACAAATATCTGCAGGCAACTCTTTTAGTTGCGGGATCACGGAGGATGCCAAATTAAAGTGCTGGGGGAGTAATCACCATGGGCAACTTGGCATTGGAAACAAAGTTGAGAATATGAATATCGTATCTGTAGATGAATCCACTAATTTTATTCAAGTCGAAGTTTCATTTTTATCTGCATGTGCACTAACTGTAAATTTCAAATTAAAATGCTGGGGGAGCAACATCTTTGGAACTCTTGGTAATGGATTGCTTGAAGAATCACTTTCTCCAATTACGATTGATGAATCAACAAACTATCTTTCTATCTCGTCAGGCAGAAGTGAATTTTGTGGCATCACAACTTCTGGTGTTTTGAAGTGCTGGGGTGATAATTATTATGGAGAAATTGGTATCGGAACTATTGGCGAAGTCAATACTCCTACAATTGTTGACCCCGGAATTAATTATAAGAAAGTAGCAATAAATGGCTCCCGAATTTGTGGTATCACAACCAGTGACGAGCTTAAATGTTGGGGCAATAACGATTATGGTTCAGTAGGTGATGGGACTACAACTAATAGAACAGCTCCTGTTTTGATCGATAGTGGTGTGGGCTATAGTGATATCGCTCTCGGACAACAATTTACATGCGGAATAACAATTTCAAATCAACGAAAATGCTGGGGTTCTAATTCCCAGGGAGCATGGTTTGGGAATAATGGTTTTGCCTCAAGCGACCACTCCTCACCTATTGTTGTTGAAAGCTCTACCGAATTTGATAGGATTTTTGGTGGTGAAACTCACATGTGCGGTATTACAAGCGGTAATCAACTTAAATGCTGGGGATCCAATAGTTTTGGAGAAGTTGGTGATGGTAAAATCATAACTGTTAAATCTCCACTGAGCATTGATAATGGCACAAATTATCAAGATCTAAGTTTGGGTGAATATTATTCATGTGGAATTAATAGTTATGGTAGAGTTAAATGTTGGGGACGAAATTTGGAAGGCCAACTTGGTAGAGGAGAATCATCCATATTGAAGACTCCAACTCTAAGCATAAGTGAAAATAAATTTAAAAAAATTAGTATTGGCTCATTCTACTCCTGTGGAATTGATATTAACTCAAAAGTATTATGCTGGGGAATGAACAGCCATGGAGAGGTTGGTTATGGGAACTATGATATGTTTTCTTATCCAAAACAGATAAATGACATTAGTTCGTACTACACGGTCTCGGCGAATCAATCAAATACTTGCGGGCTTACTCTTGGAAAAACAATTAAATGCTGGGGATTTAATGGTCTAAATGATATGACCTTTGGCGGAAGTAGTCCGGCATCAACTTTATTGCCATTAAAAATATTTGAAAATCAATTTTTTAAAGATCTTAGCACTGGGGACATGCATCGCTGTGCTCTAAATGATAATGGACAAGTCTTCTGCTGGGGTGATAATTCGTATGGACAAATTGGCAACTCAAATACGAACTACCAATCTTCTCCTGTTGCAATAGATACTGGAACACAATATAAGAGAATTAAGGCTGGAGCCTACTATAGTTGTGGAATCACAACCAGTGATCAACTTAAATGCTGGGGAAATATAATCAGTGGAATGAATTTTTTAAGCTATCAAACCCCAACAGAAATTATGCCTGGAATAACAGTAAAAGATTTTGCATCTGCTGATAATTCCGGGATCTTTTGCGCCATAGATTTAAATGGCTCTCTGTACTGTATTGGCGAATTAGAAGGTGGATACACAGAAGCTCCAACAATGGTCGATAGTTCTGAAACCTATACCCAAATATCAGGCAACGCTCAAAATTTTTGTGCGATAACGTCGGCAAAACGTGTTAAATGCTGGGGAAGTAATTATTCTGGTCAACTAGGTAATGGCACATCAACCGACTCATCATCCCCTTCGTTAATCTCCGACACAACACAATATCAGGAAGTCGGCGTTGGAGAGATCCATGCCTGTGGTATAACAATAAATGGGTCCATTAAATGCTGGGGAAGAAACTCTGAAGGACAGCTAGGGATAAGTCTTCGTTCCGAGTTTAGCCCTCAATACATAAACAACTAAATAAATATTTGGTTTAAAAAATATAGCGAGCACCTAGGACATAGGCCCTTGAAGTATTGTTGATCTGGTTTTTATTAATTTTGTTCTGAGAATATATAAGATTAAGACTAAGCCTAGAATCTACTTTAACTCCTCCACCCAATCCAAAATCATAACCTGAGGCTTTTGAAAAAAGAGGCTGATAAACGCCTAGTGAACCTAGTAAGAAGTATCTTTGCCCTAATGAATAAGCGTCTTGTAAGGAAATTCTATCTACCCTTGTTGGCAAGAGGCTAACCCCTGAAGAATCACTTTCGTTAAGAAAATAATTCAAGTTGTCATATTGCAAGGAAACGCTATGGCTCGCGTTTTTCGCCCGTAATCCAAAAAACGTATCAAGATTTGAATTAATCTTGTTTGATTTTTGGTTCATCGTTGAAGAAGTGAAACTTACATAATAATAATTATTAATTCCAAGGCCTGCATACACAAAAAAGTCTCTACTAAGAGCATACTGTGCGAGACCACTAATTTTAAAAAATCTTAAATCAAATTTAGAATTGTACTGGTCATCACTTTTAACATTTACAAAACCAATATTAAATCCTGCTTGAAATGTTGTGCGACTTTTTTTTACATTTCTGATTTGATTCTTTTTGTTTTGAGGTAATTTTTTATTAAGTTCTTCGATCTTACCTGTGTCCGCACCTCCGGGGAAATAGCATGGAGGCAGATACATCTCTTGATTAGTTTTATTGTATGAGTTGAGCTTCTCTGTCCATTTTGTCCATTTTTCAAGATTGTCATAAGAAAAATTATCATCAATTAAAAGCTCTAGAATTTTTTTATTGGGATTCGGTTTTACAGGTCTTGAGCGTAAATATTCTGGATAGCTTTTGTAGCTTAAATAAGTATTTGCATGATCTTTAAACTGATTTGCAGTCAGGACTTTGCAAACAATTTTTTTTGTATCGTTTGTAGCCATACTTGGCACTGAAAAAAGAATTATGAGAATAACGAGTAATGAATTCATCCCTTTTATTATAGCCTGATTCTAAAAATTGGTAATTGCTAAATTGATTACTGCGGGCCCTGTTTTGCCTAATTTCAATTTATTTATCTGAAATAAAATCAAGATCAAAAGAAAGATTTTTACATTACCTTAACCGTGCAAAAGACTCAGAAAGAAACCGTGTTAATTATTTTTAAAAAGAGAATCTTTTTTCATCTCGAAAAAAAACTCTCATGGGCGAATTTTCATACAAAGTCCCCGAAAGTACCACGCTTTTTCTCCATATCTAATAGGTCTTACTCCCTTGTCTATATCCGGTTTTTTACAACCAGGACAAACTGAATTCATGATTAAGAAATCTTAAGAGGATTTGAATGACCTTATTTTGTCCCTATGCATGGAATGATGTTCAACAAGGTGAGAACTTCCTCGAAGAAAGTTCTCCTTCACTCTTAATGATTTACTGCTCGATAGATTTTTGCAAGTCCCCCTAGTGGTATCGGAGCATTCCTGAAGACTTTAGAGCGCTGATAAAGCCAAAGGAAATCAGGTCTCGTTTCTGAAATCCAGCTTCCTCCGATGATCTTTCCATCAGAATTAATTTCTAAAAAGTATTCATAATCTTTAAACCTAAATTCCTGGTGAGGAGTTCCAGTCACTGGATTTTTGGAAACGAAATTTAAAACACCGGTTGCTGCAAGTTCTGGTGTGAAAAACTTTAACTCTTCTCCGTAGATCATTTTTGTCTTCACTCTTATTTTTCGCTGAACTCCACTAATCGACTCTTCGGAGCTAATGGACTCCTCAGATAAAATTTCTGTTTGATAACTGGTGACGGGTTGATTCCATACATCATTAAAGCGATCAATATCGGCCACAAAACCGAGTCCATGAATTCCAATCATATTAGTCAAAACCACATGAAAGGCCCCTGCATTGACGTCTTTACAGTCAGAAGTATTGGCCTCTTCAATGGATGGGAAATCAGTATGGCGATCTCTCGAACCAGCTTCACCTGGAACTTTGCCATTCACCCGACAGCGACGACCCGTAAAAGAAAACGCACCTCCGTAATTATAAGCATCGTGCATCGCCAAGAGTCCTTTCACATCAGAGGATCCAAAAGGCACTTTAATTCCATCCGGATTTGTGACTAAAACTTTCGCAGGCTCAGGATAATTTGTGGCGGCCATCGCCCAGCCATGGCAAATGCCCTCCCACCAGAGGTCACGAGTGCTCACCATACTAAAAGTTTTTCGCGTCAGAGAGTAGGAATAATCACCTTGGGCGACATCATAAAGTTCAGAGGGAGAGAGTTGCGCTATCTCCTCTAAGCTCATCTTTAAGAGCTCATTTTTAGTTTTAAATTGATATCTAAAAGGGTTTGGATCAGGGTGATTCCAGCGATAAGCAATTCCACCAAGATGACTTGGCCAATAAGTTTCTGACCATCCATAACGATTATCAAGAATTTCTCCTTTGAGAGGAAGCAGTTCTAGACTCGTTATCATTTCTGTTCCAGTTAATTTTTTAAAGAAATAAGGACTATTCCCCTCCTCAAAAGATTCTGCCTGAGCAAAATGAACAATAAGACTAAAAATAATTAATAAAAGTAAATTTCTCATTTCTCTCCCTTGGATTAATGACAGCTGTGCTTATAGCTGACTTAAGTCAAAAGAAAAAACGGCGGGAGTTTAAATTAAGGATAAATTAAATAAAAAGGCCCTCTTTAAAGAGGGCCTGCAAGACAATAAATTTAAAAATTAAGTTTATCTTAAGATGGGCTAATGGATTCTTTTAAGGCCATCTCAAGAGTTGGCATACGAAATCTGAATTTAGCCTCTTTGAATTTTACTGGAAGAACTTTTTGACCTTCAAGCAGGATTTGTGACATTTCACCAAAAGCAATTTTGATTGCAAATGAAGGAGCAGGAAGGAACGCCGGTCTTCTGACGACTTTACCAAGAACCTTCGTAAATTCTGCATTTGTCACAGGATATGGTGACGTTCCATTTAAGACACCTTTGATCTCAGGATTTTTGAGGGCCTCAACATACATAGAGGCCAGATCATCAATATGAATCCAGCTCATATATTGTTTGCCTGATCCAAGAGGGCCACCGCCACCTAATTTAAAAATGGGAAGCATCTGGGCCAGAGCACCACCGCCATGACCTAAAACAATTCCCACTCTAATAATCGCCACTCTCGCTTGATGATTACGGGCCTTGTTGGCCTCATTTTCCCAATCCAAACAAACCTTCGCGAGAAAATCACTCGCCACATTCGAGCCTTCATTAATTTCTTCTGAACCACGATTTCCATAAATTCCGATGGCAGAAGTAGAAACAAATACCGATGGCTTTTTCTTGAGTTGTTCCATGGCTTCAACTAATTTACGAGTGCCGTGGATTCGAGAATTATAAATTTTTTTCTTTTGATTCTCATCCCAACGTTTTGAGATAGATTCCCCCATAAGATTAATAATTCCATCGGCCCCTTCAAGGGCTTCAAGAGGTGGGAGTTCTTCAGATTCATTCCACTGAACATACTTACAAGAGCTTCCTAATGTTATCGCTGCTCGGGCCACATTTCGTGTCAGGACTACCACTTCGTCACCAGCTGCCAGGAGCTGCTTCACAATCACTTGACCAACAAAACCTGTAGCACCAGTTATAACGACTTTCATATTTTTTCCTTCTAATGGTTTAGAGCTATTTTAACTCGAATTTAGTATCTCGAGGGGACGATCTATTCAATTAAATCTTAGTAATAGTATATACAAATTTTAGACACGGAGAAGCTCTATCTATATTCTTGAAGTATCTTGTTAAGAATCTAAGCGGGAGAGAAGTTATGGAATACGTCATTATAGGGGCAGGGCTGAGTGGTTTACACCTTGGAAACGCTCTCCAGCAAAACAAAATTAACTACCTTATCCTTGAAAAATCTAAAGGTTTAGGTGGAAGAATTGCGACTCGACGTATTGATGAGCTTGGTCTTGATCATGGGGCCCTCTATCTCGACGAAAAACCTAGTTCTTTAAATTCTCTTTTTGAGCAAACTGATCGAGGTTATTTCACCCCAGGCGGTATGAATCAAATTGCAAAGACTATGGCGCGAGATTTAAAAATCCAAAAAGAGCAAAAGCTCTCTCACATAAAAAAAACTACCTCTGGCTGGCTTTTAAAAACTGAAGAGGGTCTGGAGCTTGAGACTCAAAATCTTATCCTCACCGCCCCCCTTCCTCAGGCCTTAGAACTGCTGGAAAAAAATGACCTTGCTCCAAACAAAGCTCATGAACTTTACTCCATTCAATATACCAAGGCACTTATACTGCTGGCGATTCTTGAATCTTGTGAGGGTTTCAAAAGCACCATCTTTGAGAATCATGAGTTTCAACTCATGAAAGAGAGAAATCTTCATCCACGAGGGCTAGTGATTCAATGCTCACCAGAATTTTCAGAACATCATTTTGAAAATCCGGAAATGACTTCCCTCAGTGCCATCGCTGATTTTATAAAGCAGTCGCCTTTTGCTTCGGCCAAGATTGAAAAATCTGAACTTAAAAAATGGCGCTACTCTCGTCCTCTAAAAACCTTCTCACAACCATTCATCGAGTTGCATCCCAATCTTTTCCTCTGCGGAGATGGATTCGGTTTACCTCTACAAAGCTCCCATTCGCTCATTAACCGCCTTCTTTAATCTAGTAACTTATTGGATGCAAGAATAATTGAATTTGGCATAATAGAGAAATGAGTAAAAATCTTGGTCTCGTTATGACTGGTGGTGGAGCTCGTGCTGCTTATCAAGTGGGAGCAGTACGTGGGCTCTATGAAATTCTCAAAAAAGAGACAAAACTTTTTGATGTCATCACGGGTAATTCTTCCGGTGCGATTAATTCATCTTACTTAGCGAGTTATGCTAAAGACTGGGACATGGCCACCACCAATCTCATGGATCTGTGGAAAAAAATAAAACCGCAAAACATCTATGACCTTCGTGCTCGAACTATATCTGAGCTTGGTTTCAAAATTATGGGTGGGGCGGTGTTTGGCGGACTTTCTCCTCGCGGTAGTCACGTCAATCATCTTCTTGATACCGCCCCTTTAAGAAATCTCCTCAAGCGAGAAGTCGACTTTGATGACATTCAACAAAACATTAAAGATAAAATTCTCAGAGGTGTGGCCCTATCAACCACAAACTACACCTCTGGCAGTAACGTTGTCTTTTATCAAGGTAACGAAGATATTAAGGACTGGTCTCGATCAGATCGATTCTCGATTAGAGAAAATTTAAATCTGGATCACATCATGGCGTCTGCTGCGATCCCCTTTTTCTTTCCACCGATTAAAGTCGGTGAGAGTTACTATGGTGATGGATGCATTCGTCAAACCACTCCCCTCTCACCTGCGATTCATTTAGGGGCCGAGAAAATTATTGCGATCGGTGTGCGTTTTCCTCACCATCAAAGAGCCATGCAAGAGAAGGCCCTTTCACCGTTTAAAGATCCAACCATTGGACAGATAACGGGTGTGATGATGAACGCTGTGTTCTTGGATTCTCTTGAATCTGATGTGGAAAGAATGATGAAAATTAATTCTCTCATCAAAGAGGGACATAAAGATGAGTTTAAGGCGATTCCTATTCTCATGCTGAGGCCTTCAAAAGATCTTGGTAAAATGACAGAGAGACTCAACGAGGAAATGCCCCCAATGCTCCGCTACCTTTTAAAAGGGATTGGGGTGTCGGATAAAGAGGGTCTAGATCTTTTAAGTTATCTCGCCTTCGATAAGTGCTACACCGTACCACTCATGGAGCTTGGTCTTGAAGATACTCTCAAGCGCAAATCAGAGATTGAAGATTTTATCGGCGCTTAACACCACGATTTCGTTTCACGGGTGCTACGGCCGTTCCTTTTTTATAATCAGCACCAACACCTGAGCGACCACGGCCAGAGGTTTTAACTCTCTTACCAGCACGGTCCACAAGTTCAGTTTTGACTTTCTTTTTCGCTGACTGACCTCTGAAAGTGGCCTGTTTGATTTCAATTTTTTTATCCAAGCGCTCACGCTGAGTCTTAAGCTTCTCTTCAGGGATAATATCAAGATTTAAGTGTTTTTGATTCGCAATCGCCTCATTAATCTGAGTGATCATTTTATAATCGTGGCTTGCAACAAGATTATAAACAATTCCTTTGCGTCCGCCTCGCGCCACACGTCCACAGCGGTGAAGATAATAGATCGCCGTCTTCGGTAAACCATAGTTCACCACCCACACGAGATCTTTAATATCAATCCCTCGGGCCGCAATATCAGTCGCTACAAGCACTTGTGCTTTACCTTCAACGAAAGATTTAATCGCTGACTCTCTTTCTTTAATTTCAAGATCACCATGAAGAAGTTTTAGCTTCAACTTCGGCATTTTCTCCGAAAGATATTTATAAACTTCTTCGGCCTGATTCTTTTGATTGGTGAAAATAATCCCGCGCCCTTGAGCTTGCTGCTCCATAAACATCCGCACCACCATATTTTTTTCGGCCGGAGTTACAGTCACATTATAGGTTTCAATTCGGCTTTGAGGAGCATGCGAGCCTGTGCCCGTGAGGCGCTCAAAGCGAATCATCGGGAAGCGCTCTACAATAAACTGCTCAACTTCAGTTGGAAGAGTTGCCGTGATGAAACCAAACTGAGTCATATTCATATCGAAGTATTCAATAATAAAATCTAGATCCTTCTTAAATCCCATATCAAAGAGCTGATCGGCTTCATCAAAGATCACATACTGAAGTTGATTGAGATTAAGTTCTTTGTGGCGAAGAGCACTTTTAATTCTTGAAGGTGTGGCAATCAAAACTTCATAGGTTTGTTGGGCGACTGACTTCATTTTCGCATTTGAGTCACCACCCGTGAGTTCACGCACGC
>Ga0315907_10004648_pt1 | contig 15325 bp, 11 predicted proteins | sample LakEriMetagenome_3_FD_203525 | JGI IMG/M metagenome (GOLD analysis project Ga0315907, IMG submission 203525) | Freshwater fungal communities from buoy surface, Lake Erie, Ohio, United States - Buoy 12 MA123 | ecosystem: Environmental > Aquatic > Freshwater > Lake > Lake biofilm | place: USA... | reverse complement strand
CATCATTACCAGAAAAAAGGATTTCATGAAAGTAAGATTGCTGTGCGTTTTTGGATCATAACCATTTTATGTGTGGTACTTGCCATTCTTACTTTAAAAATGAGATAAGCATGAAGCATTTTCTAGTAGTACTGGGTAGTGGAGAAAGTGGTGTAGGTGCGGCTATGCTAGGAAAGCAAAAAGGGTACGATGTATTTGTTTCTGATGGAGGAAGCATTGCAGCACGTTACAAAAAAGAGCTCATTGACAACGGTATCGAATTTGAAGAAGGACAACATAGTGCTGAACGCATTTTAACGGCCACAGAAGTAATGAAGAGTCCGGGTATTCCTGAAAAAAATGAAATGGTAAAAGCCATTCGAGCAAAAGGAATTCCAGTGATATCTGAAATAGAACTGGCTTTTAGATTTAAAGGGGACAGTAAAATTGTTGCCATTACGGGTAGCAATGGAAAAAGTACCACCACAGCGCTGATGTATCATATCTGCAAAACGGCAGGACTGGATTGCGCGATGGTGGGAAATATTGGATACTCTTTTGCAAAACAAATTGCAGAAGCACCCAAAGCCCTGTATGTAGCAGAAATAAGTTCTTTTCAATTAGACGATATCAAAACGTTTAGACCCGATGTAAGTGTTTTACTAAATATTACAGAAGATCATCTAGACAGGTATAATTATCAATTTGAAAATTATATCAAAAGCAAATTTAAAATTATTGAAAACCAAACCGATCAAGACTTTTTCATCTATTGTGCAGATGACGATATTATAACTAACCATTTATCCTTACTAACCTTTCACCCTAACCCATTACCATTCTCTATGAAACAAGAAATTAAAAAAGGCGGCTACATCAAAGGCGATCAAATGATGCTTAGAATTCAAGAAGAGCGCGTAAGCATGAGCATTTACGATTTTGCATTAAAGGGTAAACACAATCAATACAATACCATGGCAGCAGGCATTGCAGCAACAACCCTTGGCATACGCAAGGAAAAAATTAGAGAAGCGGTGAGTAATTTTCATAGCCTCGAGCACCGTATGGAATTTGTAGCGATGGTGCGTGGTGTTGAGTTTATCAACGACAGTAAAGCAACCAATGTAAATAGTACTTGGTATGCCCTTGAAAGTTTAACCAACCCAACTGTACTTATTTTAGGTGGTGTAGATAAGGGCAATGATTATGCTTTAATTGAAGAGTTAGTAATTGAAAAAGTAAAAGCGATTGTGTGTATGGGTACCGATAATAAAAAAATTATTGATGCCTTTAAGGGTAAGGTAGCGGTGATTGAAGAAACCAATAGCGCTTCTGCGGCGGTACTTACAGCATTTAAATTGGCTGCAAAAGGAGATACGGTGTTATTAAGTCCGGCTTGTGCAAGTTTTGATCTATTCAAAAATTATGAAGACCGTGGAACACAATTTAAAGACGCTGTAAAAGCATTGTAATCATTTAAGATAACGTCCGCAAACAATAACATGCTCAATCAAAATTCAGATACTTTATTTTCTCAAATCCCTACTGTCGAAGGGGTAAAAACACAACTTGTTACAAAAACGAGGGGTGATAAATATATCTGGGGTATTGTAGTATTACTATCACTCATTTCTATTTTGGTGGTATATAGTGCTACGGGTTCTCTTGCTTATAAAATGTACAAAGGCAACACCAGTGTGTATTTGTTTAAGCAAATTTCTTTTACACTGATTGGGCTAACGCTTATTTATTTTTTACACCGTGTCAATTATTCGGTGTTTTCTAAAGTGGCTACTATCTTGTATTTTATTTCGTTACCACTGCTTGTATATACCTTATTTTTTGGCGCACAAATTAATGATGGTAGTAGATGGATTAAACTTCCCATTATTCAACTCACCATTCAAACCTCCGATTTTGCAAAGCTGGCGCTCTTTATGTTCATTTCTCGAACGCTCAGTAAAAAGCAGGAGGTGATTAAAGATTTTAAAAAAGGATTCTTACCTGTTATATGGCCGGTACTTGCTACTTGTGCACTCATATTACCAGCTAATTTATCCAACGCATTATTAACGGGGGCAACTTCATTACTTCTAATGTTTATTGGTCGCATTAGTATGAAGCATATTTTACTCGTTATAGGTGTAGCCATGATTCCAGCCATTATGCTGGTATCGGCGGCTGTTATTACGTATACGGGTAAGCCCAAAGTAGATTATACCATTCCAGTGAGTAAATTGGAAAAAGAAAAAGTGAAGGACAAAAGCATTTTTGTTCGTGTGCAAACCTGGGTTAGTCGTATTCAAGATTTTATTTACGCCACCGATGCACAAACGCCGTATCAGGTACAGCAAGCAAAAATTGCTATTGCCAATGGGGGTGTACTAGTTGGATTAGGGCCTGGTAATAGTAGGCAACGAAACTTTTTACCACAGGCCTACAACGACTTTATTTATTCTATTATTATTGAGGAGTATGGGCTACTAGGTGGTGCCTTTATGATTTTTATTTACCTCGTTTTTTTATTTAGATGTATTCGAATATTTAGAAGGTGTCCATTTGCCTTTGGTGCATTTTTAGCAGTGGGGTTAAGTTTTACACTGGTAATACAAGCCATTGCTAATATGGCAGTGAACGTAAACTTGCTTCCAGTAACGGGTGTAACCTTACCACTTGTGAGTATGGGTGGTAGCTCTTATTTATTTACCTGTTGTGCTATAGGAATTATTTTAAGTGTGGCCCGAAACGTAGAGCAAACAGAAGGAAAAATTGTGGATCCATTTGCAACACCAGTTCCGGTGCCTGCTTCACCATCAAATGCAACTGCGTAAATGAAAATGAAAGCTATTATAGCAGGCGGTGGTACGGGCGGACATATTTTTCCGGCCATTGCCATTGCAGCCGCACTCGAAAAACAAGTGCCTGGTATTGAGCTTTTATTTGTTGGTGCTTCTGGTAAAATGGAAATGGAAAAAGTGCCTGCTGCAGGATATAAAATTATAGGACTTACCATTGCTGGGTTTAATAGAAGCAATATTTTAAAAAATATTACCCTGCCTTTTAAATTGATCAAAAGCTTTTTTCAGGTTCGAAATATTCTAGCTTCATTTAAACCAAATTTTGTGGTGGGCGTTGGTGGATACTCTACTTTTCCGGTGCTTAAAATGGCGCAGGCAAAAGGTATTCCAACATTTATCCATGAAGCCAATTCGTTTGCAGGCAAGTCCAATCAATTGCTTGCAAAAAATGCAACGGCAATATTTACCGGAACGGGTGGTATGGAATCTTTTTTTCCAGTAAACAAATTATTTGTTACCGGTAATCCAGTAAGAGAAAATATTATAACCGCTTCACATACTCGTGAGGCAGCACATCATTTTTTTGGACTCAATCCAAACAAAAAAACAATACTTATTGTAGGAGGTAGCTTAGGTGCCAATTCTATCAATGAAGTGATCTATAATAATCTAGATGGTTTTGCTAGCCTAGACTTGCAACTTGTTTGGCAAACGGGTAAAACCAGTGCTACTAAATATGCAAATGCGGCTACGAGTTACAGCAATGTGTGGGTAGGTGCATTTATAGCAGAAATGGATATGGCTTACGCCGTGGCAGATGTAGTGATATCAAGGTCTGGTGCCATGTCTGTGGCAGAACTTTGTGTGGCATCTAAGCCGGCTGTTTTTGTGCCATTTCCATTTGCCGCCGAAGACCATCAAACAGCCAACGCCAATTATTTGGTTTCTAATCAAGCGGCTTTATTGGTGCCCGATGATCAGGCAGCATCTATATTATTTGATACCGTTACTAAACTGGCACTTGATATAGCGCAGCAACAAACATTTATTAAAAATTTGCAACCACTTGCTATTAAAAATGCAGCAGAAGTGGTGGCAACTAAAATATTAGCATACCTACGTGCATAAATTAGATACCATAAAAAATATTTACTTCATTGGTATTGGAGGCATTGGTATGAGTGCCCTTGCGCGATATTTTGTTTCTAAAGGGTGCAAGGTTTCTGGTTATGATAAAACCAAAACTATTTTAACGGAGGCTTTATCGGAGCTAGGTATTCAAATTCATTACGAAGACAACATAGATTTAATCGATAAAAATGCTAGCGTTGTTGTATATACGCCTGCCATTCCAGAGTCGCACAGCGAACTTGCTTATTTCAGAACCAATGGTTACGAAGTTGTAAAGCGCTCGGATGTTTTAGGATGGATCACAGAAGGCACCGTTAATATTTGTGTAGCAGGTACCCATGGTAAAACAACCGTAAGTACTATGATAGCGCATTTGTTAAGAGATTCGGGCTATGGATGTACTGCATTTTTAGGTGGCATTGCAGCCAATTACAATACTAACTTTTGGAGTAGTGATAACAATGTAGTGGTGGTTGAAGCTGATGAGTATGATAGAAGTTTTTTAAAATTACATCCGTCTGTTGCCGTGATTACCTCCATGGATGCAGATCATTTAGATATTTATAAAACAGCAGCGGCTTTTGAAGATGCTTTTGTAAGCTTTTCTGAAAAAGTAAAAGCGGGTGGTTTATTACTTGCCAAAAAAGGACTCGCTCGTGAAGCAAGTTTTGATGCATCAAAACTTGTAACCTATAGTTTAAACGGAACTGGTGCTAGCATTTATGCAAAAGACATTGCCGTTGTTAATGGTGCCTATACTTTTACAGCAGTAGGACCTAACTGGCAAATACAGGAGCTTGTATTAAACATGGGTGGGCTACACAATATTGAAAATGCACTTGTAGCTATTTCTGTAGCCGTTCACCTAGGTATTGATCCTCAAAAAATAAAAATAGCACTTGCAAATTTTGCGGGCGTAAAAAGAAGGTTCGAATACCTTGTAAAAACAAGTGAACAGGTTTTAATTGATGACTATGCACATCATCCTGCCGAGCTTGCTGCACTAATCAGTGGCGTTCGCAGTTTGTATTCGAATCAAAAATTAACACTTGTATTTCAGCCGCATTTATTTAGCCGTACACAGGATTTATGTGATGGATTTGCAGAAAGTTTAAGCGCCGCCGATGAAGTGGTGTTGCTTCCCATTTATCCTGCACGTGAACTACCCATACCAGGTGTTACATCTGAAATGATTACCCATAAAATGACTAATAAAAATGTGGTATTGCTTGAAAAAGAAGCAGTAAGTGACTGGGTAAAAAAACAACAACCCAAATTATTAGTGATGGCAGGTGCTGGGGATATTGACGTGCTTATTAGAAACATCAAAAACGATTTATAAAAACTAGACCATGCGAAACCTACCTTGGAAAAAGATTTTAATGCGAACACTCTGGATCATGCTGGGTGTTGCTACCATGGTGTTTTTTGTAATGGCCTGGCAGGAAAAGGATAAAAAAACAGTTAAAGATATTCAGATTCAAATTGCTGGTGAAGAAACCCAGTTGTTTATCAATGAAAGAGACATCAAAGAAATGCTAAAAGCAGGTGGGCATATTATTGGTGCAAAAATGTCTTCACTTAATTTAAGTGCGATCGAAAAAACGGTGGCAGGAAATCCATGGGTTAAAAAAGCTGAAATTTATTATACCAATAAGCAGGTGCTGCATGTATTAATTGAAGAGCGCATTCCGGTAGCCCGCATTTTTACCCCTGGTGGCGCATCATTTTACCTGGATTCTACAGGACTCAGACTTCCACTCAGTGAAAAAGTAGTGGCCAGAGTACCAATGTTTACAGGTTTTCCATCAGACAGGCCTATTTTATCTAAACCAGATAGCCAGTTATTAAAAGAAGTAGTTACCCTGGGTAAGTTTTTGAATAACGACTCTTTGTGGAGTGCCCAAATTGCTCAAATTGATATTACACCGCAAGCAAATTTTGAATTAGTGCCTGTAATTGGGGATCATATTATAGCCCTTGGCAGAGCCACCGATTTAGAAGCTAAATTTTTACGCTTACAAACTTTTTACAAGCAGGCTTGGATGCAAAAAGGCGTGCATTATTATGAGCGCATTGATATCCGTTACAAAGATCAGGTAGTAGCCATCAAACAAGGAACTGCAAAAGCGCAAATCGACTCGGCACAATCGGCTCTTTTAATTCAGGGACTCATGGCCCAGCCTGCATTAGACGCCGCTGCTGCCGCTGATTCGGTGGCCGCTAAAGTTATTGACACTGTGAAACAAAAAGTAAAGATGAAACCGGTTATTAACATTAACAATAAAACTAAAATAGCTCCGTTAAACAATAAGGCTAAACAGAATTCTAAAACAACGAAAAAATCGAACAACTAAAACACACCGTTATGCATCACAATGAAGCACCGATCATTGTAGGTCTAGACATTGGAACTACTAAGATTGCCGCCATCGCCGGCCGTAAAAATGAGTTTGGAAAATTAGAAATCCTAGGTTTTGGACGCGCCAATTCAAGTGGCGTTCAGCACGGACAGGTTTTAAACATTGACCAAACCATCAAAGCCATTCAGCAGGCTTTAGTAAATTGCTACGAAAGTAACCCCGAGTTAGAGGTAAGTGAAGTGTATGTGGGTATTGCAGGGCATCACATTAAGAGCTTGCAAACACGTGGTGATATTGTTAGACAAGACCCCGACACAGAAATTATGCGTTCGGAAATTGAGTTCTTGATCAACAACCAACGTAAAACATTTATTCCTGCAGGCGATCAAATTATTGACGTGATTCCACAGGATTTCCATGTAGACAACAACCAAAATATTAAAGATCCAGTAGGGTACAACGGTGTTAAAGTAGGTGCCAATTTTCATATCATTACTGGAGATAGAAATGCCATCCGTAACATCAACAGAGCCGTAGAAAGAAGTGGCTTAAGCACCAAAGACTTGGTGTTACAACCATTAGCTTCTGCAAGTGCTGTTATGAGCGATATTGATATGGAAGCCGGTGTAGCAATCCTCGATATTGGTGGTGGTACTTCAGACTTAGCAGTTTTTAATGATGGTATTTTAAAGCATACGGCGGTGATTCCATTTGGTGGTGAAAACATTACACATGATATCCGCATGGGTCTTGGTGTATTAAAAAGCCAAGCAGAAGCTTTAAAAGTTCAATTTGGTAGTGCCCTTGCTGATGAGGCACAAGCCAATGCATACATTACCATTCCTGGTTTAAAGGGCATGCCTGCCAAAGAAATTAGTGTTAAAAATTTAGCACAAATTATTCAAGCGCGCATGAGTGAGATTTTAGATTTTGTTACCTATCATATTAAGCAAGTAGGACTTGATACCCGCTTATTAAATGGTGGTATCATTTTAACAGGTGGTGGATCTCAATTAAAGCACCTTATTCAATTAACAGAATATACAACCGGGTTAAATGCAAGAATTGGTTTACCAAATGAGCATTTAGCACCCAATCATATAGATGAACTCAAGAAGCCAATGTATGCAACTTGTTTAGGTCTTATCTTAAAAGGTTATGCCGATTATGACATGAAGCACAAAGAGTTTACCGAAACATTTAAACGTGTTGAAGTACCTCGTGTTTTAAAAGCAGTAACACCAGAACCAGTAGCAGAGCCAGTTGGTGGCGTTGTTACACCGGAGCCGGCACCAACGCCAACTCCAAATGGTGAGGGTCGTGTTAAATTTTGGGAGAAATTTAAAAACAACCTAATCGATTTATTTAAAGAAGAAGATGAACTTTTAAATAAATAAGACAAACCTTTTCGATACCCATTTCATTCTAACTTTCTAAACTCGTTTATATGATTCACTTCGATCTTCCTAAACAAAAATCCTCGATCATTAAAGTACTTGGTGTTGGTGGAGGCGGAAGCAACGCAGTTAACTTCATGTTTGATCAAAATATTGAAGGTGTTGATTTCATTATTTGTAACACAGATGCTAAAGCCATTGAGCAAAGTCGCATTCCCAATAAAATTCAATTAGGGCCACACCTTACACAAGGTTTAGGTGCGGGTGCAAATCCAGAAGTTGGTAAACTAGCCACCGAAGAATCGCTTGAAGAAATCAAGCGCATTTTAGAAGTGAATACCAAGATGGCTTTTATTACTGTTGGAATGGGTGGCGGTACTGGTACGGGTGGTGCCCCTATCATTGCACAAATTTGTAAAGACTTAGGCATTTTAACAGTAGGTATTGTTACAACACCTTTTGGATTTGAAGGTCCACGTCGTTTGCAACAAGCACAAGAAGGTATTGAGCAGTTAAAGCCGCACGTAGATACACTTCTCGTAATTAGCAACGATAAATTACGTATGCAATACGGTAATTTAAAAATGAAAGAAGCATTTGGTAAAGCAGATAATGTATTAGCTACTGCTGCTAAATGTATCACCGATATTATTAATAGTAGAGGTCATATTATTGTTGACTTTGCAGACGTTTGCACGGTAATGAAAAATGGTGGTGTTGCTATTTTAGGTAAAGCAGAAGTGGAAGGTGAAAACAGAGCACAACTTGCAATCGAAGAAGCCATTGCATCTCCACTTTTAAATGATAGCGATATCAAAGGAGCTAAATGGATTTTAATTAATATCAATAGTGCTGAGGGTGATTACGAGTGCACCATGGATGAATTAGAAATTATCAATAACCACCTACGCATGCAAGCCGGTGAAGACACCGATGTAATTGTAGGTATGGGTTATGATAACACTTTAGATAAAAAAATTGGTATCACACTTGTTGCAACAGGGTTTGAACATAAAGATCCATTTGCAAAAAGTCCAGTGAGTACAAAAGCGGTTCCTCAAGAAGAAAAAATTGTAATGACGCTTCAAACGGAGCAACCTGCTCCGGTGCAAGCAATTACTTTTGTTGAGCCTGTGGTTGAAGTAGCGCCTGTTGTTGAAGCTGTTGAACTTCCAACCATGCAAGCGCTTGTGCAACAGTCTTTGCCGCTTGAGCAAAACGATCCTTTAATGATGCGTCCAACTTTTACAGCACCCGTTGTAGAAGAAGAAGTTTATATCGCGCCAGTTGTTGAAGCTTACGTTGCACCGGTAGAGGAAGCATACGTTGCGCCAGTAGAGACTCCAATTGTTGAAGAGCGTTTTGTGCTTCAGTTTGAACTTAGTCCAGAAATTACTGAAGAAGTGGTTCTTCCAGAAGTGGAGCCTGAAATTGTTGTTCCGCCTGTAACTGCTACAGAAGCACTACTTCAGTTTACGGTAAACGATACACCAACAGCACCTGCAACCAATACATTTGCCGGTACTATTTTAAATAAGCCTACTAATATTTACGCAGAAGAAACGGTAGCAGTAGCACCGGTAGTGCATGTGCAAGAAGTTGCACCGCAACAAATTGCTGTTCAAGAAACTACACCGCAAGAAGTGGTGGTTCCTGTTGCACCAATTGCAGTTGGTATTGCATCATCTGTTGCCTATATCGCTCCAAATCCAATGACAGCACAGCCTGCACCAGCAGCTCCTGTACAACAATCTTATAGAACTTCATTTGGCGAATCGTTAAATGAATTAGAAGAAGATGCGGAGTTAGGACTTTGCGATATGGAATTAATTGAAAAACCTGAAATGCCTTCTTACAGTCAGGCCACCAATATGGCAGCACCTGCTTCTTTTATTGATGACTCTATGTTTGATGATGCAGAAGAGCAAAAGCGCAGAGCCGCGGAACGAATCCAAAAATTACGCAACCTTTCATTTAATATGAGTGGCGGTGGTGCAGAGTCTGGCAGTGAATTTGACAATGTGCCTGCTTATGTTAGAAGAAACATGGAACTTTTTGGTAGCACCCTTACTACGGTAGAAGATTTTTACAGTAAGTATACGGTAGGTAAAGACGATAAAGATCAAACACAAATATCAACGCTGAATACCTTTTTACACGGTAAGAAGCCCGATTAATAGCATTTAACTTTGTTTTAGCCTGGTGATTTTAGTTGTAGATCCCAACCTTTTGGTTGGGATCTTTGTTTATACACTATTAAGCTTAATTTACACTTATGGCACGCGTATTAATAACAGGAGGAACAGGACTTGTAGGAACAGCAGTTAAAAATTTACTCTTACAAAAAGGGTATGAAGTTGTACTACTTACGAGGTCTACTGTGTCTAAAGTGGGTTATGCCCACTGGGATATTAATGCTGGCACTATTGATGCTACTGCCATTGCAGGGGCCGATTATATCATTCATTTAGCAGGTGCTGGTGTTGCAGATAAGAGATGGAGTGTAGCGCGCAAGCAAGAAATTTTAGATAGCCGTACAAAAAGTAGTGCACTACTTGTAAAAGCTTTACAAGAAACACCCAATAAAGTAAAAGCGGTGATTAGTGCATCGGCCATTGGATGGTACGGGCCAGATAATACGAATGGAGATAATAATAATATTGCCTCGCAAGGTTTTGTAGAAACGGATCCTTCCTATTCTGATTTTTTAGGAACTACATGTGCCGCATGGGAAGCATCTATTGAACCTGTTACCTCGCTTGGTTTACAAAAGAGACTCGTTTGTTTGCGCACGGGTATTGTGCTCAGTAAACAGGGTGGTGCATTAAAAGAATTTTTAAAACCATTGGCCGTAAGAATGGCTGCTGTTTTAGGTAATGGCAAGCAAATGATTAGTTGGATAGATGTTAGAGACCTAGCTAAAATGTTTGTGTATGCCATCGAACATGAAAACCTTAGTGGTAGCTACAATGCAGTGGCACCAAGCCCTGTAAGCAATAAAACGCTAACAAAAACACTTGCTAGTGTACTTTACGGTAAGTTTTATATCACTACTTATGTGCCAAGTTTTATATTAAAAATAATGCTTGGTGAAATGAGTATTGAAGTGCTAAAAAGCACCACCGTATCGGCACAAAAAATACAAGACGCCGGTTTTGTATTTGACTATCCAGAAATTACAAAGAGTTTATCCAGCCTCGATTTATAAGTTTTAGTTTCGATTTATAAAACGCAACCTACAATTATAAATCTTTTTTGCGGTGCAAGAAAAAGCATAGCAACCAAATAGCTGTTGTGAGAAGCAGTGATAATGCTATTTGTGATGGCACTTCCGACAAAGACTTTTCGTAAGCTGTTTTTATATCTTTCCCAAACCTGCCTATAAAGGCAGGTGCTACAATCATCCGGTCCGAAATTTCAAAAGGTAAAAATCTGCCTAAATCGCCACCTATTTTTTCGGCTTTCATTCTGATATAGCCGGTAGCAATGTTTTCTACGATGAGGTAGTAAAATAAAAATATACCCAGTGCTATAAAGGCTTTTTTAATGAGGTAGCCTAGTAAAAAAGCAATAGAAAGCTGCGCAAATGTTTGTAAGAAAAAAAGCCCAATATAATAAGATTGCTCCCACATTTTAGTTGCATCAAATGTATCTGCATAGATGCTAAAACCAATGGCAACAAGGGCGTAGAGCAGGGTAGTGATAGCGCTAACAATGAAAACGTCAATTAATTTACTGGCCATAAATTGACGGCGTGTCCAGCCATCAATCACATTTTGCCTTTGAGTTTTGTACTGGTACTCATTGGTTACCAGCATAATTACAAGTATGGAAGGAAGGATTACAAAAAACGAAGAAATATAGGCTACCGTATGCCATGTTTCTGGGAAAGCAAAGGGGTTGCCTAAAAACATTTTTGCCAGCATCTGTGTACCTTTTTGCGTTGTAATGTCTAGGTATACATTATAAAACATGAGGTTGGCAGCAGGGTAGGTAAGAAGCACAATAATAAGCATGGCCCAAAAGGCTGGATACTTTTTTATTTTAAGCCATTCTATTTGTATGAGTGAAAACATAATGTTTGCGTTAGTCGTTGGTTAATTCAAAAAATTTAGTTTCTAAACTTTTCTTTTTGAGTTGTAATTGTTGCAGGGTAATACCTTTATCAAAACAGTATTTATTAATACCATCGAGTTGCGCCGTTCCAACTGGATAAAATAGCTGTAAACAATTATCGTGTTTTTTTATTTTGGTAAAACCACCCATATCTTGCACCGTACTTTCAAGTACATCATTATTAGCGGCTGCAATTTCTACAATATCTTCTTGTGCGAGTACTTCGTCTACAGGGCCTGCCGTTAGTAGGTTTCCTTTTTTTAAGATAGCCACATGGGTACACACTTTTTCTACTTCGTCCAGTAAATGGCTGGCCATAATAATGGTTTTACCAGAAGCAGCGAGTGTTTTTATGAGCTCTCTAATTTCGGCGATACCAACAGGATCTAATCCATTGGTAGGTTCGTCAAACACAAGTACACCCGGGTTTCCAAGTAAAGCCGCGCCAATCGCAAGGCGCTGTTTCATACCTAAACTATAACTACTAAACTTACTGTTTTTGCGCTCATCTAATTTTACAATGCGTAACACTTCGTCAATATCAGTGCTACCACCTCTACCACTAATAGCTTGTGTAATTTTTAAATTATCTACTGCAGATAAGTAGTGATAAAAATTAGGTGTTTCTAGTAAAGAGCCAATTTGTTTTCTGTTATTGGTTTGAGGCGAATTGCCAAACCAACTAAACTTACCTGTGTCGGCGTGTAGTACGTCTAAAATAATACTAAGTAGTGTGGTTTTACCACTGCCGTTAGGCCCTAGTATACCAAACACAGCACCAGCTGGCACTTCAAAACTTACGGCATCAAGCGCTGTAAGTTTACCGTAGTTTTTTGAAACGCCGGTAATCGTTAAAATAGGATGCATAGAAAAAATTAATTTCTGATGGGTCTACCGCTTTTTAAAACACTTTGAATACGCTCTAGTGTTTTTTTCTCGCCGCATAAACTTAAAAAAGCTTCACGCTCTAAATCTAGTAAATATTGTTCAGATACCAGGCTTTGTTCACTTAGGTCGCCACCGCACATCACATAGGCTAGTTTTTTTGCTACCACTGCGTCATGTGCAGTAGCATAGCCTGCTTTTTGCATCCCATTGATACCAGCAAGTAATGCACCTAGGGCAGATCTTCCTAGTACTTTTACATCTTTGCGTATAGTTGGCATGGTATAACCTTGTGCATGTAAATCCATCACCGCCGATTTTGCGGTTGCAATACGCCTACCCATATTCATAACTATATGATCCTGTCCTTTTCTAAAAACGCCCATATCAAAAGCTTCGGCTGCAGAGGTTGCCACTTTCGCTGTTGCAATGGATAAGAATCTATTTTTTAATGTAATGGTTTCTGGTTCTTCGTCGTGCATTTCATCACCGGCGCGTAATACAAATTCTTTGGTGCCACCACCGCCAGGAATAAGTCCCACGCCAAGTTCTACAAGGCCAATATAAGTTTCTGCGGCAGCGCAAATAACATCTGAATGAAGGCTCATTTCACAGGCGCCACCAAGCGTTAGCGCGTGTGGCGCAACAGCTACAGGTATACTAGAATAACGCACGCGCATCATGGTGTTTTGGAACATTCTGATGGCCATGTCTAACTCGTCATATTCCTGCTCAATAGCAAGCATAAATATCATGCCCACGTTTGCACCCGCACTAAAGTTGGGGCCTTCGTTGGCAATCACAAGTCCATTAAATTTTTCTTCAGATATACTAATGGCTTTATTAAGTCCTTCCAATACTTCGCCACCAATGCTATTCATTTTTGAATTCCACTCAAAACCTGCGATACCATCACCAATATCATATAAACGGCAAGCACTATTTTTCCAAACCAGCTTGTCGGCTTTATTTTTCAATACTAAAAACGCATCACCACCTGGTAGTTGTTTGTAAGCACCCGATGCTACATCGTAACACAGTTTTTTTCCGTTTTCTACTTTGTAAAAGCTCGTAATTCCATTTGCTAACATGGTGTCTATCCATGGCGCAACGGCGTGTCCAGCGGCTTTCATGGCAGCTACTGTTTTTGCAACACCAAGGGTGTCCCAGCTTTCAAGGGCGCCAATTTCCCAACCAAAACCAGCCATCATGGCGTCATCTACACGGTAGAGTTCGTCACTAATTTCTGGAATACGGTGTGAAATATAAGAGAACAAACCATAATGAAATGCTTTGTAAAAATCACCGGCTTTATCTGGAGACGCTTGTAATAATTGAAGTCTTTGTTTTAAATCTTCAATGGGTTTAGCGGCTTCTAAGCTTGCAAATTTTGGTTTATTGCGAGGGCCGTATTCGAGGGTTTGTAAATTCAGGGTTAATATTTCTTTGCCTGCTTCGGTTTTTAATTTCTTAAAAAATCCTTGACCTGTTTTATCACCAAGCCAATTGTTTGCAAGCATTTTTTCTAACCAAGTTGGGATATTAAAAATGTGATGCGCCTCGTCGTTAGGGCAGTTGTCTGCAACACCTTTGGCAACTTTTACAAGTGTATCAATGCCCACTACATCTGCAGTTCTAAATGTAGCCGATTTTGGTCTTCCAATAATAGGTCCGGTTAGTGCTTCAATTTCATCGATGGTTAAGCCTAATTTTTCCATGCTATTAAAAATGAGCATGATACTAAACACCCCGATACGGTTGGCGATAAAGGCAGGCGTGTCTTTACAATGCACGGTTGTTTTGCCTAAAAAAACGTCGCCATATTCCATTAAAAAATCTACGACTTCTGGGCTTGTATGTGGCGTAGGAATAATTTCTAATAAACGGAGGTAGCGTGGTGGATTAAAAAAGTGAGAACCACAAAAATGTTTTTTAAAATCTTCAGATCTTCCTTCTGCCATTAAATGAATGGGAATACCAGAAGTGTTTGAGGTAACAAGGGTACCTGGCTTTCTGTACTTTTCAATTTTTTCGTACATCATTTGTTTGATGTCGAGGCGCTCTACCACTACTTCAATGATCCAATCTACACCCGCTATATCTTGTAAGTTATCGTCAAAATTTCCAGTCGTAATTTTTTTAGCCGTTGCTTTTGTATACACCGGCGACGGGTTACTTTTTAATGCAGCTTGTAAAGCATCGTTAACAAGTTTATTGCGCTCCCCTGGTTTGGTACTTTCTGTGGCTTCTTTTGGAACCATATCAAGTAATAAAACATTAACACCAATACCTGCAAAATGACATGCAATACGGGAGCCCATCACACCGCTTCCTAAAATGGCAACTTTTTTAATACTACGCTTCATAAAAATGCTTTGCGTAAAATTAGTTAGTTATGCAACTATTTTAATCAAGGGGGCCAATTATTTTTTCAACATACCGGTATTTTGGGCCTTGATGGAGCATATTTACCTTTTAACCATTTTCGACCTAAATTGCCCCTCAATCTGTTATTTTTGTATTGTATGGAAGTTACCCCTCAATTAATTGACCAATTGGCCCATTTATCCAGGCTTTATTTTACCGATGAAGAAAAGGCTTCGGTGCAGCAAGACCTGCAAAAAATGGTGGCTTTTGTAGAGCAGTTAAACGAAGT
>Ga0315907_10004647_pt1 | contig 15326 bp, 15 predicted proteins | sample LakEriMetagenome_3_FD_203525 | JGI IMG/M metagenome (GOLD analysis project Ga0315907, IMG submission 203525) | Freshwater fungal communities from buoy surface, Lake Erie, Ohio, United States - Buoy 12 MA123 | ecosystem: Environmental > Aquatic > Freshwater > Lake > Lake biofilm | place: USA... | reverse complement strand
TTTTGAGGTGGAACAACCCACCCGCCTCCCCCAAAACCTCCCTGCATGCCCTCTCGAGTGTCATAGCTATGCGGCCTTCGTTACCGCCTTGATGAAATCCTCCGGCCTCGCCGAGACTTGGTCCCGAAGCGCCGGCGGCATGTCCCGCCAAGTCTGGCCCTCCGAGATTTTGCCCTTAGCGAGCAACCAGGCATTCACCGCCTCCGCATGCGGCTCCAAGTAAGTCTCCAGAGGTTCCGCCGCCGCATAAGCCGCAGCCGCAGCCACCACCGGAGCCTTCACCCCCCCGAAAAGGGAGGAAATGCTCGAGTATTCGAGCGGCAACTCATCCGCCAGCTCCGAGCGAGTCTTGGCATCGTAAGCCGCCGCATGGGTCGTAAAGAGCACCCGCTCCTTGCCCCCGCGGCCCTTCGCCTTGCCCGACTCGCTCTCGACAATGCGAGTCTTGAAATTAAGAAAGAACAGGTGGTCCACCCATTCCTTCACCAGCGGCCCCGTCTGCTTGATGAGCTTGAGCTCATAGCGGTCGTAAGCCTGCACCTGATCCGGCGGCTCCACCCGCTTCACCTGAGCGTGACCGATCAGCACCACATGGATTCCCGCATCGATCAGCCGATCCAGATCGTTCAGAAAACGAGCCATCCGCTCCGAGGCCATGGTAAAGCCCTTGCCATACGGAATCTCCTCGAGCGACTTGATCTTCTTCTCCGCCTTCAGATCGTCGATGCACAGGCGCTCTGCCCAATCGATGGAATCCAGCACCACCGTCTTGTAGCCATAGCTCCCCGAGGCCAGCTCCCGCACCACCTCCAGCAGCTCCGCCCAAGACCCGATCTCCTGGCGAGGCACATCCAGGTGCGCCGTCCCCTTCTCCACATCGAGAAAGACCGGCTGCGGCATTTTGGCGGCCAGCGTGGTTTTGCCCACGGATTCCACCCCATAAAAGCAGACGCGCTGCGCCCGCTGTAGTTTTCCTGTCGTTATGTTCAGTTTCATAATTTTAATCCTCAAAATCTTCCAAGTTGTTCGCATCCCACTCACGCCAGCGGTCTTCCTTCTCCCGCATCTTGCGGAGCCGAATCAGAATGTCCCGTTGCCCGAGGCAATAGCTGGCCCAGCAACTGCCCAGCGTCAGCACCGCCAACAAGATCGCCGCCCAGCCACTCATTTCGCCCTCCCCCAGCTCGTGACCCACATTGTGACCCCAGCCAAAACAACGGCTGGGCCGAAAGCGCAGGCAAACTCCCACGCGAACTGCAACTGACGCACTATTGCTTCGTGTTCCATAAATTATTTCTCCAGCACCACCCGAGTGGGGGTGCACTTGTGTTCCCTGTAAAATTTCAGCCGCGCCTCCGCAGGGGTTGCCGCCAAGATGTAGTCGCCAAAAGGCCCGAAGATCCCATTAGCCATGCAGTGCCATAGTTTCATCAGGCCGCCCTCCCCATGGCTCGAGACAAGTCATTCCCCGAGAGACGCAGAGCCTTCAGCACATCCGCCTCGATAAATTTCCAGCTCCGACCCACCTTAAACGCCGGAATCTTTGAGTCCCGCGCCCACGCCTCAATCGTCTGCTTCGCCACACCCAAAGCACTGGCAATCTCCCCCGATGACTTCATTTCCTCGCCCCCCGGCTCTTCGCCTTTGCCGCCCTCTCCATCTTCTCCCTCACCGCTTGGGCGATGATTCGCGACAGCGGCAAGTTGCCCTGCTCCACCGACTCGGCCTTCGCCCAAGCCAGCATCTCCGCAGGCATCGAGATGCTTGTTTTTACATATGCGATTTGCATGGCGCAGTTGTTACTACCGAGTAGCAAAAAGTGGCAACAACAAATGCGAAAAAAAATAAATGGGGTGATCACTCCATACGAAAAAAACACTTGACTCCCGCATAAACACTAGCTCTGCGGGCCAAAATATTTTTTGCACTCGGTAGCAAGAAGTGCTACCAAGGAGGCATGAAGAAAAAACCAAACTTCGAAAAAGTCAGCGTTTCGCTGCCGCCCGAAGTCCACGAATGGCTGAAAAAAGAAGCCGAATCACGCACCCAAACGCTCGGCGAAAACTGGAGCGCCAGCCGCATCGTTCAAGAAGCCATCCGCGAATACCGCTCCCGCCGCGCCGCATCCCCCATGCACGGCCAAGCCATGCCCGACCATCCCCGCTGGATGATGAACGAGCCGGGAAACATCCCGCCCCAGGACAACTTGATCCGTCCCTCTACCGAGACCTCCGGTGGTGGATCCTCAACTCCCAAGACCGCACGCTACCAGAAGGGTGGACGGCGCAAATCCACGACCTGACCACCCCGCTATGAAAAATGATTTTCTTTGGATCGCCGCAGGCATCGTCCTGCTTGTGTATTTGTTTTATCCCGTCGAAAAAAAAGAAGTCAGCATTGTCCAACAATACAGCCCAGCCATGAACGAATGGCACAATGTCATCTTGGTTTTTGGTTTTATGGACAACCAAGTCGAAGCCGAAAATATCAAATCCGCTTTTGAAAAAATCGCCCCCGGCCGCGCCTACCGAGTCCATAAATTTCAAGCCAGCCAAGCAGAGCTCAAAAAATTTCAGACACCCCAAAAATGAAAACATCATTCCACCACCTCGCCCTCGCCTCGGCCCTGTTCCTCACTGCCTGCGCCACGCCCAAGAGCACCATCGATGTCGAAGCCAGCAAACGCGAGTGGGAAGCCAAATTCACTGACCGCACCGTCACCATCCACAGCGCCCCTAGCGGCGCCATGATCGATCTCAACGGCGATGTCGTCGGCGTCACCCCCTGCGTGCTCGAGCTCAAGCGCTGCTACCGCGGCAGTTGGCCCGCCAACGGCCTGTATGTCCAAATCCTCCGAGCCCGCTGGCTCGACGGCACCGTGCAAGAGCAGCATTTCCACACCATCGCCACTCCGCCCAAGCAAGTCGCCTACCTCCATCCGCACGCCCAGCACTACATGCGCCAAGCCCTTCCCACCCTCAGCCAAAACTAAGCCCTTGACGCAACATGGGCGCAACGCCCTCGCAAAACAATGAAAACCAATCCTCCATCTGCGATTCGTAATCGATAGGTCACGAGTTCAAATCTCGTCGTCGGCTCCCCTTCTAAAAGCCCGCTGAACCGCATGGAGACTGGTTCGGCGGGCTTTTCTGCTTTCTTCGTCAATATGTTTGAAAATTCGTGGAAATGGCTGAAAATGGGTAAATGGACGCAACGGACGCAACAGGACGCAACACGCCCTTGATCACTCTTCGGGAGGCCACGGTGCGGGGGGAGGCCAAGCATGTGGTTTTTTCACGAATCAATGGCATCGAGAAACGCACTTTTTTTCCGACGCGCTTGGAGGCGTCGCTGCACCGGGATGCTCTTTTGACGAAGCTACAGGCCCGAGGGACGGAGGCTTTTGAGCAGGCGGCGGGGATGACCGTGGCGCAGGTTTGGCGGGAGTTTAATCTGGTTCGCATGCCGAAGCTGAAGGAGGGAAATCACAAGCGGCTGTTGCTTTGGTGGTGGGGGAAATTTGTGGCGGAGTATGGGCCGATGGATCTGTGCGATATCAAGCCGGGGCACATCGACAGGTTCCTTACCCGCCCAGAGTGGACCGGCACGACGGCGAAGCAGGGCTTCGATTACCTGCGGCTGGTTTGGAACTGGGCGGTGCGTTACGATTTGGCGGAGCGGAATCCGGTGCTGAAGATTGATGTGCCTGCGCGGACGACTGAGCACCATTTACTGTCGGTGAAAAATGTGAATCGGCTGCTGGATTTGACGGCGCAGAATGACCGGCTACGGGCGTGGTTGGTGCTGGGAGTTTTTGGGGGGATGCGGACCAGCGAGGTGTGGAGGGCGAAGCCGGAGCATGTGGAGGAGACCGAGATTTTGGTTCCGCAAACAAAATCGACCGATGCGGCGCCACGCCGGCGGTATGTGCCGATTCTGCCTGCCCTGCGGCGGCATCTGCCGGCGGATTGGGACTGCTTGGAGGAGGATTTCATCAAGCGCGGGCGGACGGCGCTGGCAGAGAAAATGAAGTGGGAGGAATGGCCGCAAAATTGTTTGAGACACACAGCGGCTTCAATGCACTTGGCGATGTGGCAGGATGCGGGGAAGACGGCGTTTTTTCTCGGTCACTCGTCGCCGCAGATGGTTAACAAAACCTATGCGCGTGCGGTCCGGCAGGCGGAGGCGGAGAGGTTTTGGGGGTTGTGAAAAAACGCCCCGGCTTTTGGCTCGGGGCGTTGGGTTGGGTTACCTGAACTTCGCCAGGTCTTCTGCCGATGGTGCGTTTGCCTGCGTGCCTTTGGATTTGGCCTGCCTTGCCGCTTTGGCTTTGAATGCATCGATGCGTTTTTGCATTTCGCCTGTGGCCTGGCGGGTGTCGGCTTCAAAGTTTTTGAAAAGTGACTTTAGTTCCTTTTCAGAGGATTGAAGCTGATCGATACGCTGTCTGTAGGAATTCCTAATCTTTTCTGCTCTTCGATTGAGAGGAATCGGGCTTTGTGCGAGTGTTTTGTCTCCCCTGAGATAAGTTTTCGCATCTCTAAGACTGATAGACGCGGCTTGTGAGAGTTGGTCGGCGTGTTCATTGAGTAGCTCCTTTGTTGCTTTTAATATAGTCGAGTCGTATTCCTGCTTTTCAAGATAAATTGATTGGTATTCGCGTGGTATGACAGAGGAATTTCCTTTGCCTAAAATATCTTCTGCAATGAGGTCCAAAGTGTCTGGACTAATCGGGACGGGGCCTTGTTCTGTAAATTTTGGATGCACATCGATGAGGACCCCGTTTGGCCGTTGGGAGATGTTGGCTTCGTGTCCTTCGTCTGTGAGGGCCTGTGCAAGGTCTTCCAGCCCGTCCATGCTGGCTTTGCCGTGCATCCAGATGGAATGCGATTGCGCTTGGGTGGGGTCCACGCTCTTGAATCGGCTTGCGGCTTGTGCGGCTTGGTAAAAGTGTTTTCCAAGAACGGACATGAATGCCGGCCGATATTTTTCTGGGATGGCATCCATGGGGATGCGGACATTGGGCGAGACATCGCCTTGGAATGTGCCTCGGCCGAATTCGATTCGCGTGATGTCGGCGTTGGGTGCTCCGAAGACGCTGGCGAGCTTGCTGAGTGGGGATGGCAGCTTGATGCTTTTGTCCGCCTTGTCTGCTGTGCGCAGTGTGAGGGATTTTGCAGCACGCTGTAGCACTTGCTCTGCGAGCTTGATGTTTCCAGGGATGGCCAGCTTTTTTGACTCCTCGAGGGCGTCTGCAAATTTCTTACCGTCCTCGCGGAGCTTGGTGTTCATCTCCATTGTCTGGATGGTGCTCTTGAGGAATTCGGTTCCTGGAGGGGTGAGGATCTGCTGCACGCGAGGATCGGAAAGCACGCTGGCAGTAAATCTCGGCAGTCCGGTAATAGGATCCCTCGGAACATCGATACCGGCCTCGCGGAGGTCGTCTGCGGCCAACTTGAATGCGCTGGCGTATGCATCGCCATTGAATGCTTCTTCATCGGTGATGTTGGTGCGGCGCTGGAGACGCTGCTCGGCGCGTTGCTGCACCCAGGAGAGTGCTTGAAGTTGATGGGATTGAAATGGACCAAACGGGGAGTTCATTCCTCCATTAGCATTAACATGGTCGCGGAGGTTATTTCCAAACCTGCTTTGTAGCTCATAGAGCACTGGGTAAGTGCCGAAGGCGGAATCTGGGATACCCATCGAGGCGGCCACCTGACGATCATTGGTAGTAAGCGGTGGATCGTCGCTTAATCCTGTAAGGAACCGGAAAGTGCCGCCAAAGCTGCCAACTTTGCGTTGTTCGGCTTTTCCAAATTCGCCCATCAAGGCGTCTTTGACCGAAGTCTGAACAACGGCTGGGGTGACGCTCGGTGTTTTTTGGAAATCCTCTGCCAGAATAGCGATGGCGAGGCGTGCGTTGTAGTTAGGATCTGCGAGTGGTGATGTCGCTGCTGTGACATCCATGGTTTTGCCCAATTCATTTTGCGAAAAGTCAGGGAATGATTCCGACATAGCTTCGGAAGAGATTTCATACCAGAGACGGTCTTTGTTTGGCAGATTCTCTGCTGCTTTCCAATGGGCCTCTGGCGGTGGCTTCATAGTGAAGCCCTTTTCTTGCAGCTCTGAGATGGCTCTTGATGCGGCTGGGCCAGTGACTGCGATAGCGTCGGCCCATGCCTTGTCAATGGCTGCTTGTGTCACATTCATCGCCCCTGTTTTTGTATTGAGATCGTGCTCAAGAAATCTGCGCCCGTCTGCGGCTCTCACAGGTTGACCTTGCAGCTTGGTGCCGATCCAGCGCTCATTTGCTGGGATGCTCAATTTGATATCCTCCAGTGACCGGGCAAAAACATCTTTGCCTTTAGGTCCTGCCGCATCCGGCATGGCCTGCCCTGGCAGGTCTCTTGACAAGTCGGGAAGCGGGGTGGCTACCTCGGGGAGGAGGTTGCCGTTGGCTTTGTCGTAGTCGAAGTGGAAGCCGGTGCGGCCGGTGGGGGCGGTGGTGTCGAGGCGGTCGAGGCGGAATTGTTTGATGGCGCTGCTGGGGCCGGCGATTTTGCCGGAGAAGGGGTTTGCGGCTCGGTTGATGTTGGTGGCGATGCCGATGAGGGAGTTGATGGCGTCGCGGCGTTGCTCGCCGATTTTGTTGCTGCCGGGGAGGTCTTGGCGGTGGTTATCCATCCACTGCTTGAGATCGGACTCGATGGCTTTGAGGTCGTTGTTGTAGAGGCGGCCGAGGGTGGGGTCTCCGGCGTTGATGGCTTTGATGGCGCGGTTGCGGAATTGGGTGAGATCGAGGACGGAGGCGAGGAGGTTGCCTTTGCTGGTGAGTTCCCAGCCCCAGGGTATAACTTCTCGCGTTATGGCTTCGAGGTTGCCGAGGTTTTTGATTCGGAAGGCGCCGGAGTCGCCTGTGCCGATGGCGTGGTAGCGGGTCATCATCGATTCGCCATTGGCGGCAGCGGTCTCAAATTGCCGCGCAAAGGCTCGTTGGTGCTGGGCAAAGCCGTTGAGAAAATCGAACTGCTGCGGGAGGATGCGGCCTCGGACCGTGACTCGTCCATCGGCAGTTTTTTTGGGGCCGAGGTTGGGGTCGGTGGCCGGCATGAGTTTTGACCCGGCGAGGGTCTTGATTTGCTGCTGGCGCTTGGCGGTCTCGGCGTTGATGTCGCGCTGGTCGCGGAAGACGGCTTGGCCTGTGGCGGGATCGATGCGGGCGAATTCGTTGGCCATGACGCCGCCGCCGTAGTCGTGGAAGGTGATCTGCGGGTTGTTGACGAGATCCTGCGGACGGGCCATGGGAGCGACTCGGACGCCTCGGGCTTTGGTCTGGTCGGGGTGGTTGATCCACTCGCGGTAGTTGTTGAGATACTGGCCGAGTTGTTTTTTGAGGACGGGGTCGGTGGCGAGGATGGGGTTGGCTTTGAAGAGGGGGTCGGGCTGGCCGGTGGCGGGGTCGATGCGGACGCCGGAGATGGAAAGGGCGTTGGCCTGGGCGGCGAGTAGGTTTTCCATGCTGCCGAGCCATGAGCCGTCCGCTGGGAGGTTGCGGCGGATAGCGGCGAAGTCCATGGATTGGCTGGCTTGGCGGAAATCCTCGGCGAAAATCTCGTCGCGTGCCCAATCAAGGGGGTCGATGTCGCCGCGGAGCATGCCGGATTGGCCGAGCTCGTCCATCTTGGCGGTGATCGATGCCGCTGAGACGGGGAGGTTTTGGCCGGGGAACTTGGCGGCGTTTTCGTTTTGAATGATCGTGGTGGCGTATTCGCGGGCGCGGGCTTCGACTCCTGCCTGGGTGTAGCGGCGGGTGGTGAAAGCGCGGATGGAGTCGGTCTGGGCGCTGCCGAGGGCGCCGGACTTGATGAGGGCATGGCCGAGCTCATGCGGGACGATGCCTTCGCGTTTGGCGTCGAGGTTGATGAAGATGCGGGCTTTTTCGCCTGGAGGGGCTTGGACGAAGAGGCCAGCGGCTCCGGCTCCGCCGAGGGCTTGGGTGTTGGTGTCGAAGTCGGCTTTATTGAGCGGGACAAATTGCACCTTGTCGCGGAAGAAGCCTTGCATGGAGGCGAGGTCGCCGAGTTGCTGAGGGGAGTAGGTCTGGGCGAGTTTGCCGACATCTCCGCCGGCGAGTTCGACATCCAAAAACATGCGGGCGGTATCGGAGGCGCGGGCTTCGGTGCGGCGTTGCTGGACTCCAGTAAATCGGTTGACGGCTCCGCCGAATGCTCCAAAGCCAGCACCGAGGCCGAGCATATTGGCGGCGGCTTTTTCTTCGTCGGCATTCAGTGCGAGGGCTACGAAGGGGGCGTTGAATGCAGCGCCTTTGACTGCGCCACCGGCTACAGCAGAGGCTCCGCGGACGCCCTGCACGATGAGGGGATTGGATAGAGCGTCGGCGATGGCGCGGGTTTGCGGTCCAAGGCGGGGATCCGCAGCCAATCGAGCCGGAGTGGACTCGATGGGCCGGAAGCGGGTGGGATTTTCCACAATCTCCCGCACCGCGGAGAGCTCGGGGAAGGCGTTGAGCTTGGCGGCTACGGATGCCTGGGCGATGTCGTCGAATCCCTCGGCGGGATTGGCCGCGACACGAAGGATGGTGGAGGTGGGGCCAGCGACTTTTTGGACGCTGCGCAGCGTGCCAAGTCCGAATTTGTAGGCTAAATAGGATCCGCCAATGAAACGGGCCCCATCCTGTGCTTGGGACAGCACCGGCACATCGGTATCCAGGCCAAAGACTCCCCCACCGATGCCGCCTGCCGCTGACCACTTGGCGATCTTGGTTTGGTTTTCTGGCGTAATGCGGGTGCCTTTTTGGATGATCTCTTGAAATCTGGCTGCTCCCGCTTCCATGCCATCGATGCCTCTGGCGGCAGCGCGTTCCAAGATGCGGGCGCCGCCAGCTCCGAATTCTTTGGCTAGGCGTGAGGCTCCGAGAGTCTTGGCGCCTGCGCTAAAGGGCACGGCCATGGTGGCGACATTGGTGGGCTCGAGCAAACCGCCGGCGATGTCGGAGGTGGCCTGCATGGGCTGCTCGATTTGATTTCGGCCTGTGGTGAGGCGGGTGATGAATTCTGTGGGCGCGGTGGTGCTGGCGACCCATTCTTCGAGTTCTTTCTGCCGCGAGCGTTCCATGATGAAGCGGTCGAATTCCTCGTCTTTGAGGTCTTCGTCTGTCACCGGGCGAATCGTGCGCCCTTGCTCGGCGGCGAGGCGTTGCTGCGATGCCAAAACTTCTGCGTCGCTGCGTCCTGCGCCCACTTGGCCAAAGACAAACTCGCCGGTCTGCTCGTCGCGCCCGATGGGTTGCGGCGCATTGGCTTGGCGAATCCAGCGGGTGACATCGTTGGTGTTGCGCCAGGATTTCTTGGCGGTGGCCTTCATGGTGGCCGGGGAGCGGGCGAGGAATTCGCCTGGGTCGTCTACGATTTCGTGGGCCATACTGCCGATGGTTTGCAGGAACTGGCCTGCGCCTGTGGCGGCATTTTCCAAGAGACCGGGGATTTTCCCTTCGGATTTGAGGCGGGCTTTGAGTTCTTTTGCTTGGAAATACTCGTCGCGGGTCGGGATGTAGGTCGGGTCGTCGTAAACGGAGGCGACTATTTTTTGATCCAAATCATCCGTTGAAAATTCCTTTTGCTTTTGATCGCGCTCAAGGAAGTCGATTTCCTCGGTGGTGTATTCACGGGCCTCAAGCTGGGCAACGGGGCCTATGGCAGGTCCGCGGGCAGGAAGTGCCCCCTCGCCGGTGATCAGTCCGGCAGATCCTGTCGGTTCAGGTGCTCCGCTTGCGGCGGCTGGGGCCGTAGTGGCAGATGGGGGAATGGGGGCGTCCTGCACCGGCAGCTCGGCGGCTGCCAGGGCATCGAGTTCGTCCGAGGTGAATTCTCTATTGGGGGAGCCAGTTGCCATTGGGTTGTTGGACGAAAGTTTGGCCGCGGATGACGCGGGTGGCGGGTTGCTGGGGTTGTGCGGGGGCGGCTTGGGGAGCGGCTGTTTGCGGTGCGGTGGCAGGTCCGCCCATGCCTTCGATGCGGGACTTGGCGTCGAGGAGATATTCCCTCCAGATGGTGTCGTTCTGGTGCAGGCGGGGGCTCATGCTTTTGAGGAATTTCAATTCGTCCTGGGAAACGGGCTTGAGGAATTTTGTCAGTTCCAAGACATCGTTGTTGACGAGACGCTCCAGCTCGGCGCGTTGGGCAGCGCGTTGGTCATTGACTCCGCCGGCATCAAGCATGGCTCCGGCTGTGCCATCGAATTTTCCGACCAAAGGAGAAATGTCGGTGAAATTTGGAGCTTGGGGGTTTGTGTATTTGTTGATTTTTTCGAGGACGAGCTGCTTGCGGGTGTTGAGCTCGGCCTGCTCTTTGGCCTTGGCGATGGTCTCCTGCTCGAGCTTGCCGATATCGAGTTGGGTTTTGCGGGCCGATAACTGAGCTGCGGACGCCTCGGCTTGGGCTTTTGGCGTGGACTGCTCTAGGAGGCGGGTGTTGAAGGTCTCGACGAATTCGGCTGCGGCTTGCGGGGTGTATTGGATGCCCTGCTTCATGTTTCGTAGGAGTTGCTTTTGGGACTCTGGCAGGCGGGCGAAATCCTCGTCGGATTGCACGACGATGCTGGAGAAGTCAAAGCTGTTGCCTTTGGATGCCTTGGCCGGCGGGGGAGGCACGGCGCCGGGCATATTGTAACTCTGGGCGAAGGCGTCTAGGTCGGAGGGGAGGGGGTCGTCCATATGTTATTTGACGAAGTTCATGTTGATCCCGCCGGCGGGATTGGCTTGGGGCTGCGCGGCGGGGGCGGTTGCTGGCACTCCGGTGTATGGTTGCTGATTCGGAGCCGGTTGCATGGAGAGCATTTGTGCGTTCACGCGGTTGTTTTGGGCGTTGTATTGCTGGGAATACATCCAGCGCTTAAGGTCGTCGTCTACGATGGCCTCTGCCGTCTGCACATAGGCTTGGCGCTTGCCGAGGGGCAAGGTGTCGAACTTATCGATGGTTTCTTGAGTGAAAAGAGGTTGTCCGTCCGTCTTTTTGTAGTTCTTGAGCATGTCGAACTTGGCGTTGGCGCCGTCCGAAGCGATGCGGTTTTCTTCGGATTTTTGAATATTGCTATTCACCATGCCCATGGCGGTATTGAACGAGGAGTTGAGGGCGTTGGTAAAGTCGGCGGTGCCTTGGGCTCGGATGGCGGCAGAGTTTGCTGAGGCTTGGGCGTAGATTTCGCCGGAGCGGTCGTTGACGGATGGGTCGTAGGGCATGGGTTAGGCGGGGTTGAGGAGGTTGTGGGCGAGGGTGAGTGGGACGGTATCGAGGCAGGCACCGCTGGCGTTGTGCCAATCGCGGGCGGCTTGGCGGAGGGCTTCGCGTTGGGCGTGGGCGAACCATTGCTGGTCGGTCCAGCCGTGTTCGGAGAGCCAGGCTTTTGCGGTTTCCGAGTCGGTGATTCCGAGGCGGTGCCACATGCGGGTGCTGGCGGCGTGGATGTCTTCGGGGGCGGGGACGATTCCGAGCATTTGTGCGAGCTCGGAGACGAGGTGTCGGTCGGTGGCGATGGTGCGGTCGGCCTCGCTGGCGAGGTGGTGCTGTCGTTGGCCGTTGCTGGTCGGGAGGTCGTTGGCTAGGAGGGCTGTGAAATAGGCGGTGTGGATGTGCCGGGGGAGATCGCGGGTGGCGGGCGGCGGGGCCTGCTGGGCGTGCCGAATGGCGGCTTCGGCGTCTTTGGCTTTTTGGTCGATGAGGTTGTGCTTGAGGGCTTGGAAATCCAATGCCGGTAGCACGGCCTCAATGGCGGACCAGGTGCGCTCGGGGTAGTAGATGCGGGAGATGGTGGCGAGGTGCTTGCGGGCTTCGGCGGTGGGGAGGAACCCATCGGCGGAGAGGGCGTCGAGCGTGGCGCGGATGTTCACCAAGGGGATGGTGTAGCTTTTGTAGTCCTCGCTGGCTGGGCCGTGGGCCACGGCGACATCGGCGTCGTCGGTGCAGGTGCCATCGGCATACCATTCGGCGATGAGGCCGACGGGCTCGGCTCCGTAGCGGGCGCACTCGACAGCGCGGAGGGCTCCGAGGCTGCCTGCGCCAATGACGCGGCAACCCTGCTCGATGGCAAAAAGGATCTCTTTGTGCCAGGGAGCGAGGCTTTGGTGAAAGAATCCGTCGAGGAGGATGAGGGTGTCTGGCCCTTCGAGCGCGGCGGCGGCGATGTCGCCTTGCTGGGCCGGGGGCCGGAGGTCGGCATCGGCGGGGATATTGCTGGGGCGTGTGGGGCCGAAGAAGATTTTCATGGGTTAGCCTCCGGCGAATGCGGTCATGATGGTCACGGTATCGTTTTCGGAGAGGGAGGTCTTCATGCCATCGAGGTAGCGGATGTCGTCGTCGTTGCGGAAAACTATGTAAAAGCGTGGGATTTTCCCCTCGGAGTAAACGGCGGCGTGGTAGGCTGGGAAAATTTTTGCCAAGTGATCCATGAGCTCTTCCATGCATTTCGCAGGGCAAATGATTTCGCGGAGGCCGTCGGTGAAGCGGGTGTGGAAGTCAGCAACTTTGAGTGTCATTTGGAAAGAGCGCGGGGGCCAGGTTGGGCGTAGTCGAAGGTGTAGCCTTCGAGGGTCGGAACGATGACTCGCACGACCGAGCAGGGATAGGGGTGGGTAAATTGGTAAACCAGCGGCTCGGGAATACCGGCGGCATCGAGGAGATCGAGGAGGGTGTCGATGTCCTCCTCAAAGGTCTCGCCGGAGCGGTCGGGGTGGGCGTTGGCACTGATGGTGGCGTGCTTGTAGAGGCGGGCGAGGACCGCAGCGGAGTCCGTTGATTTGACCTTCTCATGGAGGTGATGGAAAAAATCGTCCCGGCTCCCGGCGATCCAGACGGCGCGGGCTTGGATGGTCTCGGTGATGGCGCGGGCTTGAGCGATGGCGGGGTCGAGGTGGGCGGCGTAGCCTTTGTTGACGCCAAATCCTTTGTCGCAGTCGATGAGGTAGCAAATGTAGGCGGGCACGCCGATGTCGCTGGTGACATCGATGAGGACCGGGGTGACATCGGCCTCGCGCAGGGTGCGGACGAGGCGGGCGACGGTGGGGTCGGTGATGGTATCGAGATCGACGCGGGGAAAATCCTGCAAGCGCCGCTGGGCGATGCCGGTGCAGTCGCGCTCTATGCACTCGTAGAGCCCCCCGGCGACGGCCTCGGCGTAGGTATTGCCGGAGGAAAGGCCGTTGGAGGTGTAGGCAAAAGGCAGGCTGGTCAGCGGAGCGGGGGCGGGGCGGGCGATGAGTCGCACGGTGTCAGTGGGCACCATGCGGGGCGCTCCGCTGCGGAGACCCAAAACCTCGGTCCAGGGCATGACGGCATAGGAGTGGAAGACCGCGCCTTTGATCATGGGCAGGCGGGTCTCGGCGAGGTCGCCGAGTTGTGCGGCGGAGGCCAGGGTGTGTGGCGGGCGGCTGGTCTCACCGACATGGCGCTCGAAGCCCTCCATCATGGCCGAGCATTTGGCGGCTTCGATGGTGGCTCCTTTACCGGAATCCACGGCCAGAACGATGGCGTCGGGCCGCATGCACTGAGCCACACAGACGCCGATGCGGTCGAGCCCGGTGATCTCGGCGAGGCGGGTAATGCCTGCGGCGTGGAAATGCGGGCGCATACGATCCAGAGTTTCTTCTGGCGTGCAGGCGCGTTGGGCTCCTTCGAGCCGGATTTTCGCTGTTAGTTCCAGGACCATTGAAGTGTGCGGAGTGTGAGGCGGGCGGCGAAACGGCGGAGGGGGGTGGTGATTGCGGCGGCGAGGGATTGGCCGTGCTGGCAGTAGAGTCGGATCGTGCGGTCGCTGGCATGGCGGAGCATGGCGCGGCGGTAGTCCACCCAACGAGTAGTGGCCGTGCCGAAGGCGGCGCGGGCTACCCAGCAGGCGGCGGCGGCGGCACCTATGACGGCGCTGGCTCCCATGGCTGCTCCCTGGAGGCCCATACCAGCAGCGTCGCGTGAGGCATCGGCTTGGATATTAGCAGATCTCAAGCCTGCGCGGTTGTTTTGATAGGTGTTGTAGATCGACGCCTGCATGTTCGTGTTGGTGTTGAAGAGGTCGGAGCCGTAGTTCATGGTCTGGCCGTAGGCTGTGCCGATCATCGAGGCGGCGTTGCCTTGGCTGGCTATGGGGATGTTGCTGCCGAGGGCTCGTTGGTAGGGGTCGAGGGCGACATTGGCCTGGGCGAGGCCGAGGTTATTGGCGTATTGGTTTTGCGCGATGCCTGCTTGCTGGCCGTAGAGACTGCCGAGCATGCTTTGCTGGCCCGAAAATTGGTTGAAATTCTGGCTGGCGACTCCTTGCAGGAAATTTTGGTTGGCGTAATTCGCGTTGTAGTTTGCCGATTGGTTGGCCTGCTGCGCGGCGAGGTTTTGGCTGCTGTTGTATTGGGCGGCGCGGAGGTTGGCGTCTTGGTTTGAGAGAGCGGCCTGTTGCGCGTAGCCTGCATCGGCCATGGCGCGTTGTTGGGATGCGTCGTAGGTCGCGCCAATGGCGGTTTGTTGCAGGCGGGCCTGTTCGGAGGCTTGGGAGAGCCCGGCTTGCTGGTTTGCCAAGGAGGCTTGAAGCCCGCCCTGCTGCGCAAATTCAAGGGCTCGGGCGTTGGCGGCTTGGTTGTTTTGCTGCGCCTGGAGACCGGCAGATTGGTTGGCGAGGCGGCTTTGCTGTAAGAACTGGGCGTTTGTTTGGCCCAGATTAAGTCTGGCGGATTGGTTGGCGAGATCGGCTTGAAGTGTGCGGCCTGCGTTGGCGTCCTGCCTGCCCATGTAGGCTTGGTTGGCGGCTTGGCGTATGCCGACGCCTTGCTGGGCGACATTGCTGGCAAATCCTCGGCGTTCGGCTTCGCGCTGGGAAGCAAACCGGTCACGATTTAAAAGCTCGGTAGCCATGGCAGACTGACCGAGGCCGAGGCCACGGGCCGATGCGGCAGCGCGGGAGGATTGGGCGGCGTCGCGGCTTTGCTCGGCGGAGAGGGAGCGGCCGAGGGCGAGGTCGTTGGCGGCTTGGCCTTCCAGTTGGCCAAGGAGTCCACCGCCACGCGCTTCTCGCATTAGGCCGCGCTCTGCAGCGCTGGCGCGGATGTTGTTAGAAGATACATTATCGACGGGTCCGGCTTGCGCGGCGTCGATGCGCTGTGCTTGGATTTGATCGGCTGCGTAGCCTGCGGGGCCTTGCACATTGGCGACTTGGCCGAGGCGGGCGTAGTCCATCTGGCCTACATTGGCGACGCGGGCACCGCTGACCTGATCGGCGGCGACATTTTGTGAAGAAATCTGGTCGGGGCGATAGAGCTGCCCCATTGCCAT
>Ga0315907_10004646_pt1 | contig 15329 bp, 12 predicted proteins | sample LakEriMetagenome_3_FD_203525 | JGI IMG/M metagenome (GOLD analysis project Ga0315907, IMG submission 203525) | Freshwater fungal communities from buoy surface, Lake Erie, Ohio, United States - Buoy 12 MA123 | ecosystem: Environmental > Aquatic > Freshwater > Lake > Lake biofilm | place: USA... | reverse complement strand
GCGGACCGTCATGCGCGCGACCGACTGCACCCGCCACGTGGTGCCGGGAATGTGTGCGGGAAGCTCGACGCGCGTTGTCACCGCGACCGGGGCGGGTGCGTCGGCGGTGGGCAGGGGACGCGGAGGCGGCGAAAGTGCCGCTCCACGACACGCACCCACGAACACGACCAGCGTCATCACCCGACCGGATCGCGTCATCCGCAGACCAGAAAGCGACTCACTACCCAACACGCAGAACTCGGAACGGTTGTAAACGGGTACCGCCGGCCTATAAGCCGGGTTCTGTCGACACACCGAAGTGCATCGGACGGTCATTCCTCTCGGCGTGCCGTCACCGGCACGCTCCAGCAGCCTACCCGCGGTTCGCCGAGTCTGCCCGAAGGCAGGTCGACGTGTTCGAGACGGGCCGTCTCTCACCGCCTATTTGGCCTTGCTCCGGCCGGGGTTTGCCGTGCCACGACTGTTGCCAGCCGCGCGGTGGGCTCTTACCCCACCCTTTCACCCTTACCGCCTTCTCGCGAAGACGGCGGTTTGCTTTCTGTTGCACTGTCCGTCACGTGCCGCTCACGCCGCACGCGCCCAGGCGTTACCTGGCGACCTGCCCTGTGGAGCCCGGACTTTCCTCGGAACCGGAGCGTGACCTCGAGGGTCCGTCCTCCGATTTCGCGACCGTCCGGCCGACGATACCCGTTCCACGCAATATACCCGGACACGGAGCGGAGGGGCGGTGTGGGCGCTCATCAAATTCGTGCGACACCCACCGGAATCCGACCGTACGGTGACGTCCGACTGACGGGCCCGCTTAGCGTCCCACCGCCCACATCACTCCCCACTCCGGTTCAACGCGCATCACTCGCGCGGAGGCTCGTCATGCCCACGAGCAGTCACGTCCAGGCTCAGGCCGGGTCGGCGATCGTCACCTTCGTGACACCGGCGGAACGTCAGCGCGTCGATGCGCTCACCAGCGGGACCTGCATCGCCGTGCATCGCGAAAATCTCGAACAGGTGCTGCACGACCTGCGGACCAATCGCGTGACCGCCGTGATCGTCTCCGTCTCACGGTATCAGCAGCAGTACGCACCGTCGGTGGCGCGCATGGTGCGCGAGTTTCCCCGCGTTCCCGCCGTGGCGCTCGTCACCGGCAACGAAGTGCGCACGTCGGCGGCGCTGCTCTCCCTCGGTGAACACGGCGTCCGCACGCTCGTCGATGCGCGCGAACCCGCGGGGTGGCGCATGTTGCGCACCCTGGTCACGACGGAAAACCCCGACGACATCGATACGCTCGCGATCTCCACGTTGCGTGGTGATCTGGAGGGAGCCACCGCCTCCAGCGTTCGTTTCTTCGATACGCTCTTCACGGTGCCGCGCAGCATGACCACCGTGCAGAAACTCGCCCGGCACATCGGGGTGGTCCCCACCACGCTCATGAGCCGCTTCATGCGACAGGGCATTCCCACGCCCAAACGATACCTGTCGGCGGCGCGACTGGTGCGTGCAGCACATCTGCTCGAGAACCCCGGCTACAGCATCACGCAGGTGGCGTTTCTCATGGAATACTCGTCGCCGCAAAGCTTCTCTCGGCATGTCACCGGGGTCCTGCGCGTCGGCGCCGCCGAGTTCCGCCGGCGGTATACCGGGGAATCGATGTTGCACGCCATGCGGCACACCCTCGTGTTGCCATATCTCGACCAGCTCCGCCAGTTCGATCCGTTCGCCTCACCACCGCAGTGGCTGTCGAAGCCGGGCGGCTGAACCGATGCGCCGTGCCATCCGCCATCACGGGTACCGGCTCGCGCATCGCCGCGCGCATCGCTGCGCGATGGTACCCATGCAGCGTCGGCCGATCAGGGAGTCGGGTACGGCACCGTGTGACGCGACGCCACCGCCCGCAACCGAGCCGCCGCCTGCGACAACTGCTGGGCACTCCGCGCCAGTGCTTCGATGCTCGCGCGTTGCGCGGTGGAGCTGTCGGCGGCCGTGCGCGCGCCGGCCGAAGCCCGCTGTGCCGTCAGGTCGAGCGCCTCGAACGCTGTCGCGGCTGAAGCCGACAGCTGTGCCTGTGTCAGCGCGAGTTCGGCCACCTCGTCGCTCTGGCGCGTGATGCGGGAGATACCATCGACCATGCTCGACAGGGCGCGCGTCGCCTCGTGCGCGATGCTGCCGGCATCCTGAACTTCCTGTGCCGTGGTATCCATGGCGAGCACGGCCGCGTCGATGTCGTCACGTACACGCTGCACGATCGCAGCCACCTGCTTGGCCGCCTGCGCGCTCTCCAGCGACAGCGCGCGAATTTCGTCGGCGACCACGGCAAATCCCAATCCATCCTCGCCCGCGCGCGACGCTTCGATGGCGGCGTTGAGCGCGAGCATGTTGGTCTGCCGCGCGATGCGTGAGATGGTGTCGACGAAGCGCCCGACCTGTTCGGATGCCGGGTGCAACGCGCGCACGGTGGTGGCAGCGGCCGTAACCTCGCTGCCTACGGAGAGGAGCGCCTGTGCGGCCTTGTCGATCGCCTCGCGGCTCGTGCCGGCGACCTCGTCCACCACATGGGCGTCCGCGGCCGTGACCTCGGCGGTACGTCGGGCGGCGTCCGCGGTTCGGCGCGCCTCGTGCCCCGTGCGCACGCCGTCTGCCGCGTGGTGCCGCTGCGTCTCCAGTTCGTCGCTCAGGGCGTGAGCGCCGCCGGCAACCTCGACGGCGCGACGCTCGAGGGTGATGGTCGAACCGTACACCTGCGTGGCCACCGCGGCGAGCTCGTCGGCTTCGCGCTGCACCGTTTCGATGAGGAGCTGGAGTTCGTCGAGCATGCCGTTGAAGCTCCGCTCGAGGAACCCCAGCTCGTCGTCGTGCCGGGCGTCGGCGCGCGCCGCGAGATCACCACGCTCCACCTGGGCCATCCGCTCGCGGGTGCGCCGGAGCCGGGTGATGAGCCGCGAGGGCATCTGGATCACCTGCTGTGCCACCACGAGCAGCAGCCCCGCCGCGAGCAGCACCTCCGGCAGTGGCGTGGCCGTCTCCGGCACCAGGCGATTGTGCGCGAGGCTGGCGACGAGGAACCCGATGAAGGAGGCGCCTGTGGTCACGTAGCCGAGCGCCGGGCCGCGGTCGAACGAATACGGCACGATGGCGAGCACGTAGGCGAGCACGAGCACCGGCGCACCGAAGACGAACACCACACCGCTGATGAGCGCGGCGTCGAAGACGGCGAAGACGTACTTGAGCCACCGCCGGTAGAGCGCAGGAGAGCGGCCGAGCACGGACATGCCGCCGTTGAGCGCGAGCGCCGACCCGAGCAGGGCGGCCACGGTGGTGAGCGGCACGCTGGCCAGCCCGAGCTGCAGGGCGACCACCAGGACGGCCGCGATGATCACCGTGCTCCACAGGCGCCGCCGCGAGGCGAGCCGGAAAGTGGCGAGATCCTTGGCGCGCTCCTCCTCGCGCAGGGCTTGGGTGGTCATGGCACCTCAAGGACGCGCGAACGGGGCGCGGGTCCCGACTTACCCCGCGATGAGCGGCACCAGCTCCGCTGCCGTCACCAGGCTCATGACCTGCAGCCCCGCCGCTTCGAGTGCTTCGCGGCCACCCTCCTGCCGGTCGACGAGCGCCAGCACGCCGAGCACGGTACCACCTGCCGCGCGCACGGCGTCCACCGCCTTGAGGGCGGAGCCGCCAGTGGTGATCACGTCCTCCACCACCACGACCCGGTCGCCGACGGCGAATGGACCCTCGATGAGTTTGCCGGTGCCGTGCTGTTTGGCTTCCTTGCGCACGGTAAAGGCCCGAACCATCTCTCCGTCCCCGCGTTCGGCGGCGAGGGCGCTCGCGTGGGCGATGGCGTAGGCAATCGGGTCGGCACCCAACGTCAGCCCGCCCACGGCGTCGACCGGCCAGCCGCTCGCCCGCAGCGCGGCGAGTCCGACGCGCCCGATGAGCAGCTGCCCTTCCGGGTGCATCGTGGTCAGACGGCAATCCACGTACAGTGTGGAGCGGCGGCCGGAGGCCAGCACGAAATCGCCCCGCTTGGCCGAGCGCTCGGCGAGCAGGGCGAGGAGCCGCGCGTGCGGCGACGCGGGGGAGGTGGGGGTATCAGTCAACGTCCGAACAGTCCCTTCATCTTGTCGAACAGGCCACCCTTGTCCTTCGCGGGGTCGCCGGATGCGACCGCGGCCGGGGCGGCGGCGGGGGTGGCGGTGGATTGGGCCGCCTCGTGGAACGCGTCGGCAAAGGCCATCACCGACGGATAGCGATCGGCGGGAGCCTTGGACAACGCCTTCATGACCACCGTCTCGACGGTGGCGGGGAAGACCAGGTTGGCGCGGGCCCTGTTGAGCGACACCGGCGGCTGCGTGAGGAGCTGCGAGAACAGCTCGCGCGGCGACTTGCCGGTGTAGGGGAGGCACCCCGACAGCAGGTAGTAGGCGATCGTGGCCAGCGAGTACTGGTCGGCTGCCGGCCCCACGAGCTCACCCGAGAGCGCCTCGGGCGCCACGTACATGAGGGTGCCCACGAAGAAACCCGCCCGGGTGAGGCGCTGATCCGGCGTCGCTTCCGTGTCGGCGGCAATGCCGAAATCGAGCAGCTTGATCTGCCGGGTCGCCGGATCGTACATGATGTTCTCCGGCTTCAGGTCGCGGTGCACGATCCCCACGTCGTGGGCCGCTTGCACCGCGCTGCAGATCTGCGACATGATCGCGGCCACCTCCTTGCAGGGGAGCGGACCGCTCTTTTCGGCGTACTTGTCGAGGATTTCCCCGCTGGCCCATTCGATTGCGAGGTAGTAGCGATCGGCATCCGACTGACCGTAGTCTAGGGTGCGGACGATGTTCGGGTGTTCCACCCGTGCACCGAACTGCGCCTCTCGCAGAAAGCGCGCAACAGCGGTCTTGTCGTGCTGCAGCTTTTCCCGCAGCACCTTCAGGGCCACGGTGCCATGCGTGGCATGGTCGGCGCGGAAGACCGTGGCGGTCCCGCCCTCACCGACTTTGCCGCGCACCGTGTACCCGGCCATGGTCGTTCCGACTAGCGTCTCGATAGCCACGGGGCGAACGTAACGCGCACCAGCAGTCGCAGCAAGACAAGGATCGGGAACGTGTCGTACCCTTCGGACTCTCAGTTATCCATGACCCGCATGCTGCTCCCGAGTCCCCTGCGCGGGACTCTCATGCTCTCGGCCGCGATCGCCCTCGTGGCATCGGGGTGCGCAGGTTCGCGGCCTACGGGAGCGGGCTCATCCATGCCGCGTGGTCCTGGGGCCGCCGGTCCTGCCGGTGCGGCGGGGGGGGCGGTGCCCGGGGCGCCCAGCGAGATGACGCGCCTGTATCGCAACATGGGGCTGATCGCCGGATCCGGTGCCATGCCGTTCGCGGCCGCCGTGTCGTTCCTTCCCATGCCGTCGCCCGACAGCACGCTCACCCTCGTCGCGCTGTCGCTGCCGTCGCGTGCGCTCGGGTTCGCGCGCGAGGGCGACCGATATGCCGGGGGCTATGTGGCGCGCGTCCAGCTGCGCCAGGGGCCCGTCGTCGTGAAGACCATCGAAGCCACCGAGCAGGTGCGGGTGCCGACGTTCCGGGAAACGTCGCGCACCGATGAGAGCATCATCTGGCAGCAGTTCCTGCGCCTCGCGCCGGGCCGCTACACCATGACGGTGAGCGTCAAGGACGAGTCGAGCATCCGCAATTCCACGGAAGAAGTCTCACTCGTGGTGCCGCGCCTCGAACCGGGCGGGCTGAGCACCCCGGTGCCGGTGTACGAAGCCATTCCGCGGCAGCGCGTCGACTCGCTGCCGCGCCTGCTTGCGCGTCCGCGCTCGACGGTGGTGTACGGGATCGATTCCGTGCTTGCCCTCTACATCGATGCGGTGGGAAGCACACCGCCCACGGCCATCCGCGTGCGCGCCATCGGTGATGCCGATATCGTGGGGCTCGACACGCTCGTCGAGCTGCCTGTGCGGGGCACGAGCCGCAGCACGACGATCGGGCTCCCCGTCGGCCGCCTGCCTGTGGGGATCAACACCATCCAGGTGACGGCGGCAGGGCGTCCGGATACGGCGCGCACCCGCGTGCTCGTCACGCTCGGCGAGGATGTGCCGATCGGCACCTTCGACGAGATGCTCACGTACCTGCGGCTCTTCGCCAATCAGGAGCGGCTGAAGCGCTTGCGGGACGCCGATTTCGCCGACCGGGCGGCGGCGTGGACGGCGTTCCTCAAGGACACCGACCCCGTGCCCGGCACGCCTGAACACGAAGGGCTCCGTGATTACTTTGCCCGTATCCGTACCGCCAACATCCGCTTCCGTGATGATGCCGTGGCCGGATGGCAATCGGATCGCGGCACCGCCTTCGTCGCGCTCGGCGATCCCGACAACATCATCGATACCGGGTTGCTCAATCCCAATGAGCGCGTCCGTCAGCAGATCTGGCAGTACAGCGAGCTGCGCGTGCAGCTCCTCTTCATCGACCAGACGGGCTTCGGCCGCTGGCGTATCGCGCCGCAGAGCCGCAACGATCTCGACCTGGTCATCCGGCGCAAGCTCGACATGCGCTGACCATGCCGCCGGCGGGAGGCGCCATGGCTGACGTCTCCCTGCCGCCGGCGCCACGGCTGTTCCTCGTCGACGGCTACGCGCTGATCTATCGCGCGTTCTTCGCGCTCATGCAGCGCCCGCTCACCACGAGTCGCGGCGAGAACACGAGCATCGCGTGGGGTGTCGCGAACTTCCTCAAGCGGCTGCTCAACACCCACAAGCCGGAACTGCTGGCGTGGGTACACGACAGCGGTGCCACCTTCCGCGACGACCTCTACCCGGACTACAAGGCGACCCGTGAGAAGCTCGCTGACGATCTCCAGGCCGATTTCGATCAGGGGCTCGAACGGGTGCTGCAGCTGCTCGCCGCCTACGACATCCCCGTGCTCACCGCCGAGGGCTTCGAAGCCGACGACGTGATCGGCACGATGGCGAAGAAGGGCGTCGAGGCGGGCTACAACGTCGTGATCGTGTCCGGCGACAAGGACTTCCAGCAGCTGGTGCGACCGGGCGTGTGGTTGCTCAACCCCGGCCGCGGTGGCCCGGCCAGCGTCGAGGAGAGCTGGGTGGGGGTGGAAAACGCGAGTGACCGGCTCGGCGTGCCGCCGGAGCGCGTGATCGATTACCTCGCCATCGTGGGTGACAGCAGCGACAACGTGCCCGGCGTGAAGGGCATCGGCGAGAAGGGGGCGATCGAACTCATCACGCAGTACGGTCCGCTCGAAAACATCCTCGCGCACGTGAACGAGATCACCAGGAAGCGTCCGCGCGAGGCGCTGCTGCAGTACGAGGCCGAGGCCCGGCTGTCGAAGCGGCTCGTCACGATCCATTGCGACGTGCCGGTCGAGCTCGACGTCACGACGCTGCGCGTGAACGCGCCCGACGCCGACGCGCTGCGCGCGTTGTATCTCGAGCTCGAGTTCAACAGCCTGCTCAAGGATGTGGGTGGTGCCGCGGCGGCGAACGGCGCCGCCGCTTCGCCGCAGGCCGTCGGGTCTCCCATCGAGGCACCGGCGGTGCGGTCGCCGGCGTTCGCCACGCGCCCGGTGGCGCCGACGGTCGTGATGGGCGAGAGCGGCGTGCCGGTACTCGCCGATGCGCGCTACACCACCGTCGATACGATCGAGGGACTCGCGGCGCTCCTCGCGCGCGTGCGCGCGGTGCCGGCCATCGCCATCGACACCGAAACGGTGTGCGATCCCCAGGCACCCAACCCGGTGGATCCGATGCGGGCCACGCTGGTGGGCCTCTCGATCGCCGTGGCGCCGGGCGAAGCCTATTACCTGCCATTCGCGCACCGTCGCGATGACGGAGCCGGCAACCTCCTGCTGCTGTCGGGTGATGCCGGCATCGCCGGACGGCGCATCAACGCGGGCGCACCGGAACCGGTGAACCTGCCACCGTTCGCCAGCGAGGCGATCGCTCCGTTGCGCGCGATGCTCGAAGACCCGGCCGTCCGGAAGATCGCCCAGAACGCCAAGTACGACGTGCTGGTGCTACGCTCGGCCGGCGTACGCGTCCAGGGGCTCGCGTTCGACACGATGCTCGCGAGCTACGTGCTCGATCCGGGACGGCGCAGCCACGGACTCGATCTGCTGGCACTCGAGTTCCTCGGCCACACGATGACGGCGTACGAGCAGTTGTGTGGCAAGGGAAAGTCGCAGCTCTCGTTCGACGTGGTGCCGGTCGACGCGGCGCGTGACTATTCGTGCGAAGACGTCGATGTGACACTCCGCCTGCGCGCGCAGCTCGAGCCGCTGCTCCAGCGCCACGCGATGCTCGCGTTGCTCGAGGAGATGGAAGTGCCGCTGGTGTCGGTGCTCGCCGACATGGAGTACGAGGGGATCGCCATCGATCTCGCGTGGTTCGAGTCGCTCAAGACGCGATTCGCCGCCGAGCGCACACGCGTGGAGCAGGCCATCTACGCGGCGGCCGGGCACGAGTTCAACATCAACTCCAACCCGCAGCTCAGGGTCGTACTCTTCGAGGAGCTCGGGCTCCCGGTGAAGAAGCGGACGGCGACGGGGCCCAGCACCGACGCCAGCGTGCTGCAGGAGCTGGCGGAGGAGGGGCACACCCTCCCCACGCTGCTCATGGAGTACCGCGAGATCTTCAAGCTGGAGGGCACGTACATCGACGCGTTGCCCCGTCTGGTGCATCCGCGCGATCACCGGCTGCACACGTCGTACAACCAGACGGTGGCCGCTACCGGTCGCCTGTCCAGTTCGGACCCGAACCTTCAGAACATTCCCACTCGCCGGGAGCTCGGTCGCGAGATCCGCCGCGGCTTCGTCCCGCGTGCGGGCTGGCGTCTGCTCAGCGCCGACTACTCGCAGATCGATCTGCGGCTCCTCGCGCACCTGTCGGCCGATCCGGCGTTCGTCCAGGCGTTCAAGGCGGGGGGCGACATCCACAAGCAGACGGCGGCGATCATCTTCGGCGTCCCGCTGCCCGAGGTCACGAGCGACATGCGCGCCCGGGCCAAGACGATCAACTTCGCCACGATCTACGGGCAGGGGGCACACGCCCTGTCACGTCAGCTGCGCATCACGCACGCGGAGGCGAAGGCGTTCATCGACACCTATTTCGAGCGCTTCGCGGGGGTGAAGGCGTTCCTCGACCGGTGCGTCGTGGAGGCGAAGCAGAAGGGGTACGTGGAGACGCTGTTCAAGCGGCGCCGGTACATCCCGGAGCTCAAGGAGCGGAACTTCAACATCCGGGCGTTCGGTGAGCGGGTCGCCGCCAACGCCCCCATCCAGGGCTCCGCAGCGGATCTCATCAAGATTGCCATGATCCGGGTGCATGCCGCCCTTGCCGCGGAGAAACTGGCTGCCCGCATGCTCCTCCAGGTCCACGACGAACTGGTGTTCGAGCTGCCACCGGAGGAGGAGCCGGTGCTTGCCGCTCTGGTGAAGCGGGAGATGGAGAGCGCGGCAACACTCGACGTGCCTCTGCTCGTGGAGATGGGGATCGGCACGGATTGGGTGGCGGCCAAGTCGTGAACTGACAAAAACTTGCCTCCATTCGCGAACGCTTGCCGTCTCGCATTGTGCAGCGTTTTGCCGGATGTGCCAGAGGCCGCGCTGCCTCCACTTGAAGGCTGATAACCCAAGTTGTTGCTCAGCAATGACTTGGGTTCTCATTTCCTAACGGCATCAGATTTGCATGTATTCCGGATGTCTGCCGGTGGACGTTCCCCCGGCGCTGCTGTGGCGGTCCGGCCAAACGGCACCCGCGTCCGAATTGTCCTCCGAGGTTTTGTTCATGCGAACACTCCGAACTGGCTTCACGCTCATCGAGCTGCTGATCGTCGTGGTGGTGATCGGTATCATCGCAGCGATCGCGATTCCGAAGTTCCAGAACACCAAGGGCAAGGCATACGCGGCGTCGATCAAGAGCGACATCAAGAACCTGACGACGAAGCAGGAGGACTACTTCTACTTCAACGAGCGCTACGCCACCACGCCGGAGCAGCTGAACTTCGCGAGCACCAATGGTGTGACGGTCACGATCGTGGAAGGCGACAGCCGCGGTTGGTCCGCGACGGCCACGCACCCGGCTGCCTTTCCGCTAATTTGTGCCGTGTTCTACGGTGACGCGGCACCTCTCGACCCGGCTACGACGGAAGGGGTGATCGAGTGCCGGTAACTGGTAGCCGGTAACCGGCTGACCGCCAGCCGGCCACACAGCCCGGCGCCCGGACCCTGCCCGAGCCCTGATGTTGTGAACGAGCTGCCGCCCATCGCGAAAGATCCCGACCCCCGTCGGCGCCACGAGCGCTTGCGGGGACTCAACGTTTCCCACGGCTGCCGCGAGTACGCGAAGCGCCGCGACGGGATGATCCACGCGATGGACGGCGGGCTCTGGCTGCATCGCCATATATGGAAGGGACAACCGCTCGTGCACCTCGTGAGTACGGATCACGCGCGGTTGGTGGCCTACGGTGAGGCGCTCGGGATGCCGGTGACCCACCTGCAATACAAACCGCTCAAGGACCCGCGCACCGAGCAACGGCGCGAAGCCTGGCACTGGGACCTCGGCGGGCCGGTGTATCCGCCACACGACGAGCGGCTGAACGGCGGGATGTAACGGTGCCGTCCTCCCCGGCCCCGTGTCCCACCGTTCCCCCGCGCTGCTCCCCGCCCCTCAGCGAAGCGCCGCCTCGATCGCCCCCGCCTCGCGCCGCAGCGCGTCGGCGTCCGCGAGCAGCGAGCCCTGCAGCGAAGCATCCCGCCGGAATGCGAAGTAGGCGCGCATCCGTGCCCGGGCGCGCCGAACCCGGTCGCCATAGCGCAGGTCGCTGCTCGCCGAGGGCACCAGCGTGAGAAAGAAGGCGAGCGCCCACCAACCACCGCCGAACCACGCGACCACGGCGGTCTGTACGGTGTAGGTGGCCAGCACCAGGACGAGTCCGGCGCCGAGCGTGTGCATCGCCGGCTCGTCCCGCGAGGTCGCGTGCCGCAAGGCCAGTCGCCGCGCCAGCTGAATGGGCACGAAGTGCGTGAGACGGCCCCACAGCCCTACGGGCGCCATCACGGCGGCCAGCAGCAGTTCACGCACGGCGAACCGGAACCCTGGAGCGGCGCCGGCGGCGATCCCCACGTCGTGCACGTCGAGGTGCAGGGCGTCGAGGCGGGCGCGGAAGGCGCGTATGCGCGCCTCGAAGGCGGTGGCACGCGCGTCGAGCGAGGGGTCGCCGCGTTCGCGCAGTGCCGCATGGGCGCGGTCGAGCCGTCGCACCACCGCGAGGGTGCTGCCGAGGGATGTCTGATCGTCGCCGAGCCCGGGCGTGGGCTCGAGCAGCGCCGCGAGCGTGCTGCCCACGGTGTGGAGGCGTTCCTCGTCTTCGGCTGAATCGAAGTTGAGGGTCACGGCGTGCAGGCGCCCGGCGACGAGCTGCGTCAGCGTACTCACCTGGGCGTTGGCTTCGATGAGCGGATCGAGTTCGATGGGGTCCCCAACCTGCACCAGCACGCGTGAGCGCGGCTGCTCCTTGCGCTCGAACAGCAGTCCGATGGGGACGATGCGAATGCCACCGACGCCGAACTGCTGCGCCGCATGCAGCGCCATGCGTGCGAGTCCCGTGCGCAGCGGCGCCAGCTTCGGATCGTCGTGGCTTTTGCCTTCGGGGAACACCACGATGGCCGCGCCGCGTGCGAGAGCCTCCGCCACCGCATCGAAGCTGGCGGCATTGCGTGAAGGATCGGCGGCATCGGTGCGCTGCTGTTTGGCCTCGTCGGACGCACGACGCAGCGGCACCACGCCGGCGCGGTGCAGGAACGCCGCCACCAGCGGGTTGGCGAAAAGGGTGGCCTTGGCGGTGAATCCGACCCGACGCGGCAGACACGCCCCCACCACCAGCGCATCCACCAGCGCGTTGGGGTGATTCACGGCGAGAAACACCGGCCCCCCCTTCGGCACACGCTCGAGTCCGGTGGCGGTGATGCGCCGGTAGTACCAGCGCAGCGCCACTTGCACGCACGGCTTGAGGAGCGGATAGATCACGCCGCTCTATCCGTCGCCGCCCGGATCATGCCGCCCGGGTCTGCGCATCGGCGTCGCGCGCCATGCGCTCCCCCTCGCCGATGTTCACCGTCATGAGCATGGCGCCCCCCACCACGAAGAAGGCGATGACCCACAGGATGGCGCTGCGCGAACTGCCGGTGCTGCTCACCGCGATGCCGAATACTGCCGGCCCGAGGATGCCGCCGAACTTCTCGAACACGCTGTAAAAGCCGAAGAACTCGCCGCTCTTGTGCTTCGGCACCATGCTCGCGAAGAGCGAGCGGCTGAGCGCCTGCGTGCCGCCCTGCACCATGGCCACCATGCCAGCGAGCACGTAGAACTCGGAGACCGTGTGAATGCGGTAGGCGTAGATGCAGATGCCGGTGTACACCACGAGGCCCAGCAGAATGGACCGCTTGGTACCGAGCCACGAGGCCAGCGACCCGAAGAGAAATGCGAACGGGATGCCGACGAACTGCACGATGAGAATGGCGGTGATGAGATCGGAGCGTGGCAGCCCCAACTCCTCGCCGAACACCGTGGCCATGCGCACGATGGTCTGGATGCCATCGTTGTAGATGGTGAACGCCAGCATCGTGAGGAACGCCTGCTTGTAGAGGCGGAGCTCGCCGAGTGTTTCGCCCAGACGAGCGAAGGCCACGCGCACCGGGTTCTCGGTGGACGTTTCGTCGGCCTCGATCACTCGCGGCGGCTCGGGCACGCCGCGCAGCGTGGGCAGGCTGAACAGCAGCCACCAGACGCCCACGCTCACGAACGCCAGACGTACCGGCAGGGTGGCCTGATCGGCCGACACGTCATCGCCGGTCGGCAGGCCGATGAGTCCCGGGTTGCTGATCCACGCGAGGTTGAGGGCCAGCAGCAGGCCGCCGCCGATGTAGCCCATCGCGTACGCGCCCGTGCTCACGCGGTCGATCTCGTCGTCGTGCGCGATGTGCGGGAGCAGCGATTCGTAGAACGTCATGCTCCCGGTCGCCCCGGCGAGTGAGAGCACGAAGAGCGTGCTCGCGAGCAGGATCTCACCCTGACCGATGAAGTACATGCCCATGGTGCTGAACACGCCGATCAGCATGAACACGGTCAGGAACCGCTTCTTGGCGGACCGATAGTCGGCGACGGCGCCGAGGATGGGGGAGAGGACCGCGATGAGGATCGCCCCCGCGGTGTTCGCCCACGAATACCACGCGGTGGCTTCGGGCTTCGACATCTCGGCGCCGGCCACCGAGATGAAGTAGATGGGAAACACCGCCGTCGTGATGACGGTCTGCATGGCCGACACGGCCCAGTCGTACATGGCCCAGGCCCGCAATTCGGGGCGGTGCAGCCCGAGGGCGTTCAGCACCCCCTTGGATCTGGCGACGGCGGGCGTGGTCACGGGTCGGTGGTTCGGGAGGTGAATGGGCGGGGGATCGAACAAGGTCGATGGGTAATGCTCTGGGCCGGTATGGTCGCTGTCCAGTACATCTCGTGACATACTTCTTCATATGCCCCGGCGCCCTGTCCTCTTCCGCTGTGCCGCCTGGCTCACGTGCCTGGTCGGTGTGGCCGTGGTCGGCACGGCCTGCGATCGCGCCCGGTCACCGGACGGCGGCGATTCGGCGGCACGGGCCGAACGCGGTGTGCGCGCCGAACCTGCAGCGACCGAGGGCACCGCGAGCGGCTGGGACATGGCGGCGGGCCCCTTCGTGGTGCTCCCCACCGTGGACGGCGGCATGGTGGCCGGGTCGCTGCTGCTCCCCGACGCGGCCGACAGCAGCGTGGGGGATACGACCGGGGTGGGTGCGCTCGTCGGGGACGCCCGCGTCGAGCTCTTTGCGCGGGGCGGGCGGGTGAGCGTTGCGCGCGTGGCGGTGGAACTGTCGCCACCGGGGGAGGCCGGATGCACGGCGTGGCCGGTCGCCCGGCTCGCCGTCGACGCCGGCGACGCCGGCGTCCCGGTGCCGCCGTGGACCGCCGCCTTCGCGGCCGGGCGCGTGACGCCCATTCCGCTCGATTCGATCGAAGGGTTGGCGCCGCGGGACTCGGCGCGACTCGCCGCCGATCTCACCCGCCTCGCCTCGCGTCTCCCGGACGACACGAGCGCCACCTTTCGCGCGCTCCCCTTCGTGGTGTTGCGCGCGTGGCGCTCCCGCGGCGTCGACAGCACGTTCGTGGTCGCCCTGCTGGCCCGTCGCGTGAATCAGGAGGACGATCCCAAGGAGGAGCGCCTCGTGCTCGTGGTCGACGCACTCGGCAACAACGCTGCCACCTGGCGCGTGGGGTGGCACGAGCGCGCGTCGGGACACGAAGACGAGCTGGTGGTGGCCGAACCGCTGCTCGCCTTCCGTGTCACCGGCGCGGCAGATGTGCGGCTGCTCTTCGGCCGCGATGACGGCGTGGCGCTCGGGGCCGCCGTGCTCGCGCGGCGCGAAGGCGCGTGGCGCGTGCTGTGGGAGAGTGCGATTGCGGGGTGCGGGTGAGCGTCGAGTCAGAGTGAACCAGGGCGAATTGGAAGTCAAAGGAGACGAATTCATGCAGGTGGCCATCATCGGTGCCGGTCGTGTCGGCACCACGTTGGGAGGGCAGTTCGCCCGCGCGGGACACACGGTGACCTACGGGGTGCGCGATGTCGCCGACCCCAAGTACGGCGCACTCGGCGCCATTGCTTCCGTGGCCGACGCCACTGCGCGCGCCGATGTCATCGTGCTCACCACACCGTGGGCGGGAGCACAATCGGCAGTGGAATCGGCCGGAGATCTCACCGGCCGCATTCTCGTGGACGCCACCAATCCCATCGGCCCCGGGATGGTGCTCGCACACGGCACCACGGACTCCGGTGCCGAACAGGTCGCGCGCTGGGCGCCCGGTGCACGCGTGGTGAAGGCATTCAACAGCATCGGGATGGAAGTGATGGCGAACCCCGTGTTCGCCAATGGGCGCTCGGTGCTCTGGATCAGCGGCGATGATGCCGAGGCCTGTGGGACGGTCGCGGTGCTCGGCGAAAGCATCGGGTTCGAGCCGGTGCGATTGGGGCCGCTGGTACGCGCGCGCTTTCAGGAGCCGGCGGCGTTGGTGTGGATCACGGCGAGTGCGTCGTTGGGACGCGAGTTCTCGTGGGGGATACTGCGGCGGTAACGGCGGTCGGCGCCCCGAAGCGAATGGTGATCGACTGACGGCGACTCCCGTTCAGGGTTCAGGGTCGTGTGTGGAGGGTCGTGGGTGGGTGTTACACGAACGCACGACCCTTGACCCACAACGTTTCACCCTGCACGGGAATCGCTGTCAGTCGCACACGCTATCGCCG
>Ga0315907_10004643_pt1 | contig 15342 bp, 12 predicted proteins | sample LakEriMetagenome_3_FD_203525 | JGI IMG/M metagenome (GOLD analysis project Ga0315907, IMG submission 203525) | Freshwater fungal communities from buoy surface, Lake Erie, Ohio, United States - Buoy 12 MA123 | ecosystem: Environmental > Aquatic > Freshwater > Lake > Lake biofilm | place: USA... | reverse complement strand
ACCGAAGACGGGTGGCGTGCTTGCCCTCTACAGTGCCCCTTCGTACGACATCAATCGATTCACCGGGGGCATTGCGCCGGCCTTCTTCAAGGCGCTGCTCGACGACCCCCATCGCCCGATGTTCAATCGGGCGCTGGCCGGGACCTATGCCCCCGCATCCACGTGGAAGTTGGCGACGGCGGTACTGGGGATGGAGATGGGTCTGGTGAACATCGACACGCGCATGCCGCAACCCTGCACCGGAGGCTATTACTACGGCCGCGTGTTCAAGTGCTGGGACAAGAAAGGGCATGGTGACATCACGCTTGCGCAGGCCATCGCCAAGTCGTGCGACGTGTACTTCTACCAACTCGGCTTGCGCATAGGTCTGACCAATCTGCTCGCCGGAGGTGTGAAGTTGGGATTCGGAGAACGCACGGCGATCGATCTGCCCTCTGAGCGGCGGCCCACGTGGCCGGCCAGTACCGCCTACTTCGACCGCACTTACGGCGCGCGCGGGTGGAACAAGTCGGTGGTGTTGTCGCTGTCCATCGGCCAAGCCAACAACGCGCAGACCCCGTTGAGCATGGCACGCTTCTACACTGCGCTCGCGACTGACGGCAAGGCGGCCACCCCGCACATCGTGGCGCGGGAACCCGAACGCAAACAGATCATCGATCTCAAGCCGGAGCAGCTCCGGGACATTCAGATGGCGCTGGCGGATGTGGTCAGTCGCGGAACAGCGGCGGGTGCGCAGATCCAGGGGCTCACCATCGCCGGCAAGACCGGCACGGCGCAGGTGAATGGGCAGAAGGACAACGCATGGTTTGTGGGGTACGCGCCCGCTGACGCACCGAAGATCGTGGTGGCGATCATCATCGAGGAAGGATTGCACGGGTCAGCGGCCGCCAAGGTGGCAACCAAACTCATGGAGCGGTATCTCAAGGCGAAGCTTACCATGACCGCGGTAACCAACGACTGATGGCACGCCCAGGGTTGCTCCGTCGACAGAGTATCGACATCCCGCTGCTGGGGACTGCGCTGCTGCTCACGCTCTTTGGCATCGCCATGGTCTATTCGGCCGGTCAGACCGACGTGCCTGACAAGGGCCTCGTCGGGCTCTGGCAGCGCCAACTCGTTTTTTTCGTAGTGGCGCTAGCGGCTACGTGGGCGATCACGCGTGGGACGGTGCGCCTCATCGAGTGGAGCGCATGGCCGATTTACGCACTCAGCATCGTACTCTTGCTTGCCACGTTCGCGTTTGGATCGGGGGCAGGCACGGCGTCGAGCATGAAGGGGTGGTTGACCATCGGTGGGCGCCGCATTGGTCAGCCATCGGAATTGGCGAAACTGGCGACCACGCTGATGCTGGCGCGTATGCTGGCGATGCAGCGTGAGCGGATCCGGTCGCTGGTGGAGCTCTGGAAGCCGCTGATGGTGGTGGGGGTGCCGTGGCTTCTCGTAATGGCCCAGCCCGATCTCGGCACGGGCATCGTGTTCATCGGCATCTGTTTCGCCATGCTATTCTGGGCGGGGGTGCCGTGGCAGCTCCTGGTGATGCTCGCCAGCCCTGGAGTCAGCCTGATTCTCGCCTTCAGCACGGGAGTATGGGGGGCGTGGTTCCTGATTCTGGTCGCCCTCGTGCTCTGGTACCGCCCTTATCTCGTTGAGGGAGTGGTGCTGGTCGTGGCGAACGTGGTCATGGGGGTTGTCGCGCCGCTGCTCTGGGACAAGCTGAAGCCCTATCAGCAACAGCGCTTCCTCGTATTTCTCGACCCGAACATCGATGCGAAGGGCTCTGGGTACAACGTCATCCAGAGCCAGGTGGCGATCGGGTCTGGCGGGTTATTCGGTAAGGGGTTCACCCTCGGAAGCCAGAAGCGGCTCAATTTTCTTCCCGAGCAGCAGACCGACTTCATCTTCTCGGTGGTTGGCGAGGAGCTGGGGTTCGTCGGGGTTTTCGTGGCGCTGGCCTTGTTCCTCGCGCTGTTTCTCCGGGCAACGCGTGTTGCCACGCGCGCCACCGATGCCTTTCCCAGTCTCGTCGCGTTCGGCCTCATGTCGGCCTGGTTCGTGCACGTGATGGTCAACGTGGGGATGACGCTCAACCTCATGCCGGTCACGGGGATCCCGTTACCGTTCTTCAGCTACGGCGGGTCGTTCCTGCTGGTGAGTTGGCTGGCCGTTGCCATTCTCCTGCGCATCTCGGCTGAGGGGCGGGGGCAGGCCGACGCGCTGGGGTTGTAGCGACGGAGAAGGCGAGATCGTTGGGCGCAAGGTCTAGCCTTACGGCGCACATCTTTCGATCTTTCTCCGTCTATGGCCTGGTTCAGGAAGGACAAGAAGCCCCGTCAGCCGCGTCGCGAGCGCCTCGAGATCCCCCGGGACACCTGGGAGAAGTGCGAGGCGTGCGGGCACACGGATATCCGTGACAAGTTCCTCCGCAATCTCAATGTGTGTCCGGCGTGTGATTTCCACCGCCGCATGCGCGCGTGGGATTACGCCAATGCGCTCCTGGACGAGGGGACCCTCCTCGAAATAAGCGGTGAACTCCGGTCGGTCGACGCCCTTGGCTTTCCCGAATACCCGGGTCGCCTCAAGCGCGCGCTTGCCAACGCCGGCGACACCGACGCGATCCTGACCGTGACAGGACAGCTGGAGGGAATGCCCGTTGGCATCGCGGTCATGGATTTCGCCTTCATGGGCGGCTCGATGGGTTCGGTCGTCGGAGAGAAGATCGCCCGCCTCGGCCTCCGGTCCCTGGAGCGAAAGCACCCCCTTGTGATCGTATCGCAGTCCGGCGGGGCACGCATGCAGGAAGGCATCCTGTCGCTGATGCAGATGGCCAAGTCGTCCGCCGTATTGTCCCAGTTGGCGGAGCGGCGTATCCCGTATATTTCCGTGCTCACCAATCCCACGACGGGCGGTGTGAGTGCGAGTTATGCGATGCTCGGCGATGCCATCCTGGCCGAACCCGGTGCCGTCATCGGATTTGCCGGCCCGCGGGTCATCAAGCAGACGCTGGGGCAGGATCTTCCGGAGGGCTTCCAGACGGCGGAGTTCCTGCTCGAGAAGGGCATGGTCGATCGAGTTGTGCATCGCAAGGAGATGCGCGGTACGTTGTCGCGTCTTCTCCGGCACATGACCGGTCGGCCGTCTGCGGCCGGCCACGATCAGGACGAGAACTGACGGCAGGTGGACCGCTGGATCCTTTGACCGAACGTGCCGTCCCGACACACGGGCCGGACGAAACGGAAGCGGCGTATCGCGCGGCCCTCCAGCGCCTCTTCGCGCGCACCGGCGGCGCCTGGCGTCTGGGATTGGAGCGGGTGACTGAACTCTTGGGTCGCCTCGGCGACCCCCATCGGGCGTATCCGGTTTTTCATGTCGCCGGCACCAACGGCAAGGGCAGCACCGTTGCCACGCTCGATGCGATGTTGCGTGGTGCCGGGCTTCGGGTGGGACGCTATACCTCGCCCCATCTCGTCGATTTCGCCGAGCGCGTCGTCGTGAACGGTGTGCCCATGTCACACGCCGAGATTTCCGAGTGGCTGACGCAGTGGGAACCCGTGCTCACCGAGCTGGGCGCCACCTTTTTCGAGGCAACGACGGCGATGGCGCTGTCACATTTCGCGTCGCGCGAGGTGGATGTCGCCGTCGTGGAAGTGGGACTGGGTGGCCGGCTGGACGCCACGAACGTGGTGCGGCCTGTCGCGGCGGGCGTCACGCAGATTGGCTTCGATCACATGGAGTTCCTTGGGGATACACTCGAGGCCATCGCTGGGGAAAAGGCCGGTATCTACAAGGAAGGGACGCTGGCGGTGGTGGGGGACACGAACCCGGGGATTCGCGACCGGCTGCTTGCCCACGCGGAGCGTGTCAATGCCACGCCAATCCTGGTGACCGGGAGAGACTGGACGGTGACTGACGTTGCGGTGGGCGCCGGAGGCACGGCCTTCACCCTCGACGTGAACGGCGTGCACCGCCGACTCACCACGCCGCTCATCGGGCACTTTCAGGCGCACAACGCGGCCGTGGCTCTCGCGATGTTGCGTGGGGCCGGTGGACGGTGGGCAGACATCGAGGCGCGGGCCGAGGAGCTCCTCCCGGCGGTCCGACTCGCCGGTCGGTTTCACCGTTCCCCGCCGTGGCTCTTCGATGTCGCGCACAACGCGGATGGGGCGGCCACTGTGGTGGCGAACCTCCTCGCCGTCGGGATGCCCCATCCCATAACGGCCGTCGTGTGCGTCCTGCGCGACAAGGATTGGCGCGGCATCATCAAAGCGGTGGCAAAGGCGGCCGAACGTATTGTGGTGACGCTCGCGCCGACCTCCCCCGCCAATCGGGTCTGGGACCTGCACGAGGTGGAAGCGTGGGCTCGCGAGGAGCGGCTTCCGGTCGAGAGCATCGACGATTTCGCCCGCGCGCTGGCCCATGCGCGGGCCGAGGCGAAGACGGTCCTTGTGACGGGGTCGTTTCACACGGTGGGAGATGCGATGGAACGGTTGCAGGTGCATCCGTTGGCTCGGTAACTTTCCGGGATGTCGCTAAAGCCGCTGCCCGGATTCCGAGATTTCTACCCAGAGCAATTCGCCGAGCGAGCCCACATCTTCGAGACCTGGCGCCGCGTCGTGCGGCGCTATGCGTTTGTGGAGTATGATGGCCCGCCACTCGAACCGCTCGAGTTGTATACCCAGAAAAGCGGCGACGAGATCGTAACCCAACTCTACAATTTCGTAGACAAGGGTGATCGTCCCGTTGCGATGCGTCCGGAGATGACACCGACGTTCGCGCGGATGGTTGGCGCGAAAGCGCAGGCGCTCCGCAAGCCGGTGCGGTGGTTTTCCCTGCCGCAACTGTTCCGCTACGAGCGCACGCAGAAGGGGCGGTTGCGCGAGCACTACCAGCTCAACGTCGACCTGGTCGGCGAGGCCGATGTCTTGGCCGATGCCGAACTGTTGTCGGTTGCGCTGGAGATCATGCGCGCCTTCGGCCTCACCGCCGACGACGTGCGGGCCAGAGTAAGCGATCGCCGATTGCTCAACGGTTTGCTCGAGCACCTCGCGATAGCCGAGGCCACTTGGCCGGCGGTGTACGCGGTACTCGACAAGCTCGAGCGGCAGCCGAGAGAGGTATCGGCGGAGAAGCTCGCCGGCGCTGGACTGTCGGCGGAAACCGTGGAGGTTCTGCTTGGCTTCGGCTCCCTCGACTTCGAGACGGTCCGCGCGCGTTATGCCGACGCACCGGCTGTACAGCCGCACGTTGAACGGTTCGCCGAGTACCTCGCCCACTGTGATGCGCTCGGTGTCGGCGCGTTCATCCGGTTCGACCTCACGATCGTGCGTGGCCTCGCCTACTACACGGGGATCGTCTTCGAGCTCTTCGATCACGTCGGGGAGTTCCGCGCGATTTGTGGTGGTGGGCGGTATGACAACCTGCTCAAATCGCTTGGCGGTACCGATCTGCCCGCACTGGGGTTCGGTATGGGCGATGTGGTGATTGGCGAGCTCCTGCGCGCTCGTGGGCTGATGCCATCCGGTAGCCCGTCGATGCAGTACTGGGTGGCGCAGGCGCCGGATGGGCCTGAGGCGCCGCGGGCAGCACTCGAAACGGCTACCGCCATGCGCCACGCGGGGTGTGCCGTTGAGTTTGCATTGCGCGCCCAGAAGCTCGACAAGCAACTCGAGGCCGGGCGCAAGGCGGGAGCGGCGACCTTCATTGTCGTGGATCCGGCCAATGCCGAGGCGCCGTGGCGCGCGCGCCGCGCCGGACACGACGACCAGACTTTCTCAACGCTCGAGGCGCTGTGCGCCTGGGCCTCCCAACAGACCGGAATCGTGCGATGAGTGACGACAAGAAGCTGACCACCCGCGCCGAGAACTTCAGCGACTGGTACAACGAGCTGGTACTGCGCGCGGAGCTTGCCGACTACTCGCCGGTACGCGGGTGCATGGTGATTCGACCGCACGGCTATGGCGTGTGGGAGCGCATGCAGCGCGCCCTCGACGACATGTTCAAGGCCACCGGCCACGTGAACGCGTACTTCCCGCTCTTCATCCCCGAAAGCTTCCTCAGCAAGGAAGCGGAGCACGTGGAAGGGTTTGCCCCCGAGTGTGCGGTGGTCACACACGGCGGCGGCAAGCAACTCGAGGAGCGGCTGGTCGTGCGCCCCACGTCGGAAACGATCATCTATTCGATGTTCGCCAAGTGGGTGCAGAGTTATCGTGATCTGCCGTTGCTCTACAACCAGTGGGCGAATGTGGTGCGGTGGGAGATGCGCACGCGGCTCTTTCTCCGTACCATGGAGTTTCTCTGGCAGGAGGGGCATACGGCGCACGCCACGCACGATGAGGCCGAAGCCGAAACACGTCGCATGCTTGGCGTATACCGCGAGTTCATGGAAGGGTGGATGGCCATGCCCGTGATCACCGGGCAGAAGACCGACAGCGAGAAGTTTGCCGGCGCGCTGCGGACGTATGCCTGCGAAGCCATGATGCAGGACAACAAGGCGCTGCAGGCGGGCACGTCACACAACCTTGGCCAGAACTTTGCCAAGGCGTTTGATCTCAGCTTCCAAAACGAGCAGGGCCAGCAGGACTTCGCGTGGAACACCAGTTGGGGGGTGAGCACGCGCATGATCGGTGGCCTCGTGATGACGCACGGTGACGACAACGGTTTGCGGTTACCGCCCAAGCTCACGCCCATTCAGATGGTCATCGTGCCCATCTGGAAGACGGACGAGGAACGGGCGGCCACCATCGAAGCCGCCAAGCGGATCGCCGAGGATCTGGGAAGCTTCAAGCGCCCCGATCACGAGCGCATTCGGGTGCACGTGGACGATCGCATCGGAATCAAGCCGGGCGCCAAGTATTACCATTGGGAGCTTCGCGGCATTCCGCTGCGCATGGAAATCGGTCCGCGCGATCTTGCTGCGAATTCCGGCATGCTCGCGCGTCGCGACACGCGCGAGAAGCGCCCCATCGCCTTCGACACGTTGCGTACGGAACTACCGATCATCCTCGATGGGATTCAGGCGGATATGCTCGCGGCAGCGCGTGCCCGTCTCGAGGCCAACACCATCCGCGAACGCATCAGCTATGCCACGTTCAAGGAAGTGATGGACGGGCCGGGTGCGTTCGTGTATGCGGGTTGGAACGGCGATCCGGCGATCGAGGCGAAGGTAAAGGAGGAAACCAAGGCCACGATTCGCGTGATTCCGGACGCCGAGTTCCGTTCGCCTGAGGCACCAACGACGTGCATGGTGACCGGTGAGCCGGCGAAGTACGAGGTCGTGTGGGCCCGGTCGTACTGAGCGGCGAGCGAACCGTGTCCGGTTCCTCTACTGGTTACGAGGTCGTGGAGGGGGTGCTCCACGCCGAACGTGTCCCGCTGCCCACCATAGCGGCGGCGGTGGGAACACCGGCGTACGTGTATTGCGCCAATACGATTCGTGAGCGCTTTCGCCGACTGGACGAAGCGTTCACGGGAATTCCGCACCACATTCACTTCGCCGTGAAGGCGAACTCCAACCTCCATGTGCTTCGCGTCTTGCAGGCGCTTGGCGCTGGGGTGGACATCGTGTCGGGCGGGGAGCTGTACCGCGCACTGGCAGCCGGCTTCCACGGGAAGGACGTGGTGTTCAGCGGCGTTGGCAAGACGGTGGAGGAGATCGCGCAGGCAATCGAGGCCGGCGTGCAACTCATCAACGTGGAGTCGGAAGCGGAGCTGGTCGTGATTGATATGGTGGCCGGGCAGAAGGGCGTGAAGGCGCCCATCGCGATTCGGGTGAATCCCGAGGTCACCGTCGAGACGCCACACGAGTACATCAAGACCGGCGAGAAGGGGCAGAAATTCGGCATTCCGCGCGACGATGTGTCACGCCTCGTCGACTTCATTCGCGATCTGCCGAACGTGGAGTTGCGCGGACTCGGTATGCATCTGGGTTCACAGATCGGCAATGCTGATCCGCTGCGGGATGCGCTTCCGCGGTTGCTCGCCGCCATTGCCTACGCCCGTGAGGCAGGGCATCCCATCGTCTTCATGGACGTGGGTGGCGGACTGAGCGTACCCTACGAGGCGCACGAAGTGCCGGCCGACATCGAAGACTACGCACAGGTAGTCCGGGCCGCGGCCATGGAGACCGGCCTCACGCTGCTCCTCGAACCGGGGCGGTATCTCGTGGCGGAATCAGGCGTGCTCCTCACCCGCGTGTTGTATCGCAAGCACGCGGCTGGCAAGGATTTCGTGGTGACCGACGCGGGGATGAGCGACCTCATTCGTCCAGCGCTTTACCACGCCTACCATGGTATCGAAGCCGTCAGCACCGCGTCCGGTACGATCAAGGCCGATGTCGTTGGGCCCATCTGTGAGTCTGGCGATTTCTTCGCGAAGGATCGTGTCCTCCCCGACGTGAAGGCGGGCGACCTCCTCGGTGTGCGTACGGCTGGCGCATATGGTTTCACAATGGCTTCGAATTACAACTCGCGCCCGCGTCCGGCGGAAGTACTGGTGGATGGCGATCAGTTCGCTGTTGCCGGTGCGCGTGAGGAGCTAGACGATCTCGTACGCCTCGAGCGTGCGCCCCTCCAGTGGAGAACTGCCTGATGCGCATCGGTTTGTTGTCGGACACCCATGATCGAGTGCCCGCCATTCGTGAGCTGTTGCAGCAGATGGTGGCTGGTGGTGTATCGCTGGTGATGCACGCTGGCGACTACTGCTCACCGTTCTCGCTGCAGCCGTTCCACGACCTGTCGCTTCCGCTGCTGGGCGTGTTCGGGCGCAATGACGGTGATCGCGATGCCCTGATCGCCACGGCCAAGACGGGCTTCGGCGCAGCCGAATTGTACGAGTCGCCGCACAGCTTCGATCTGGGTGGAAAGTCCGTGCTCCTTGTGCATGATCTGGCCGATGTGCAGCAACGCTCGATCGACGGTCACGAAGTGATCGTTCACGGTTTCACGCACCAACCCGAAATGAAGTCGCGCGGTGATTCACTCATCGTGAATCCCGGCGAGGGCTGTGGGTGGCTGTACGGCGCGCCCACGGGCGCGATTCTCGATCTCGACACGAAATCCGTCGAATTCCTCAAGCTCTCCGGGCCCGAGTGGAAGGTCTGATGCAGAATACCCAGAGCCGGATTCTCATTCTCGACTGCGGGTCGCAGTTCACCCAGCTGATCGCGCGGAGAGTGCGCGAAGCGCGCGTCTACTCCGAGATTCATCCGCCCACGAGGTCGCTGGAGTGGATTCGGGAGTGGAATCCCACGGGCATCATTCTTTCCGGCGGTCCGAGTTCGGTGACCGATGAAGGGGCACCGACCGTGTCACGGGAGTTGCTCGACATCGCACCGGTACTCGGCGTGTGCTACGGCATGCAGCTCATCGCCCACCTCGAGGGGGGCGCGGTGGTGGGGGGCGGCCGCCGCGAGTACGGACGAGCGGAGGTGACGGTCGATGAACCGACGGGACTCTTCAAAGGCTTTGATGCCGGCGAAAAGACCACCGTGTGGATGAGCCACGGCGATCATGTGGAGCAGGTGCCGGCAGGGTACGTCGCCACGGCGCATAGCGGTCACACGTGCGCCGGATTCCGGCACACGAGCAAGCCGATTCATGCCATTCAGTTCCACTCGGAAGTCTACCACACGGTTCGTGGTGCCGAGATCATCGAGAACTTCCTGTTCGGCGTCTGCCATTGCACGCCTGACTGGACGCCCGGTCATTTCATCGAGCAGGAAATCACGCGCATTCGTGAGCTCGTCGGCGACAAACAGGTCATCTGCGGCTTGTCCGGCGGGGTGGACTCCAGCGTCGCTGCGGCACTGGTCCACAAGGCCATTGGCGACCAGCTCACCTGCATATTCGTGGATACGGGCTTGTTGCGCCTGCATGAACGGGAGCAGGTGGAGCGCACGATGGGCGAGCATCTCGGCATCCGCCTCATCACCGTCCGCGCCGAGGATCGCTTCCTCACGGCCCTCGCCGGCGTGGGCGAGCCGGAGCGCAAGCGGAAGATCATCGGCGAGCATTTCATCCGCGTATTCGAGGCGGCGAGCGCCGAAGCAGGGAAGGATGCGGCATTTCTGGTGCAGGGCACGCTGTATCCCGACGTCATCGAATCGGTGAGCGCGAAGGGTGGCGCGTCGGCGACGATCAAGACGCACCACAACGTGGGCGGATTGCCGAAGGACATGAAGTTCCAGCTCATCGAACCGCTGCGCGAACTCTTCAAGGACGAAGTGCGCAACGTGGGGCGTGAACTCGGGCTTCCCGAGGAGATGGTGGGGCGGCACCCGTTCCCGGGCCCCGGGCTTGCCATCCGCGTGCTCGGTGAGGTGGCACCGGCGGCGCTCGACATGTTGCGCCGGGCTGACGCGATCTATCTCGAGGAAATTCGGGCGGCAGGGCTCTATCCGGATATCTGGCAGGCGTTCGCGGTGTTCCTCCCCGTGCGCTCCGTCGGCGTGATGGGTGATGGCCGAACGTACGAGCACGTGATTGCCTTGCGGGCCGTGACCAGCACCGACGGGATGACCGCCGACTGGTACAATTTCCCCCACGACGTGCTCGGTCGCATTTCGAATCGCATCATCAACGAGGTCGACGGCGTGAATCGCGTGGTGTACGACGTGAGTTCGAAGCCGCCCGCTACCATTGAATGGGAATGATCTGAGGATGCGTCTCATCATCCGATGCAGTGCGTTTGTTTCCGCCGTGGCCCTGTTGGGTGTGGTCACCGCTGATGCACAAACCGCCCCAACACATGGCGTGCGCCCACGCCGCCTGGCCATCCGCAATGCGATGGTGATCGAAGGCAACGGGACTCCGGCCGAGGGGCCGAAGGACATCATTGTGGAGGGGAATCGCATCGTCGATGTGATTTCGCTCGATCCGGTCGCGGTGAAGATGGGCGAGGTCAAGCGTGCACCGGCCGACGTCGTGATCGATGCCACGGGCAAGTACGTCATGCCCGGGCTCATCAACTTGCACGGCCATGTACAGGATGAGCGCGGGGGGATCCCCCAGCCGCTGGATTACCAGATGAAGTTGTGGCTTGGTATGGGGATCACCACGGTGCGTGACGTCTCGAGCGAGACGTCGAAGACGCTGCAACTCCGCGTGCGCAGCAACAGTGGAGAGATCGCCGCGCCACGGTTGTACGTGTATGCGCGGTACGCATACATGCCCGTGCCGAAGAATGAAGTCGAAGCGCGTCAACGCGTCCGCGACCTCAAAACACAGGGCGTCGACGGCCTCAAGTTGTTCGGCATGGACAAGGACGTCTACTTCCCCGTGCTGGATGAGGCGAAAAAGCTTGGGCTTCGTACGGCACACCACATGGCCGTAGACGAAACCAACGCGTGGGATGCCGCCAAGGGTGGGCTCACGAGCATTGAGCATTGGTACGGCGTACCTGATGCGGCCATGGTGAATGGTGTGCAGCAGTTCCCGTCGAACTTCAATTACGCTGATGAGGGCATGCGCTTCCGTTATGCCGGGCGGCTGTGGCGTGAGGCGGATCCGGCACGATTGCAGGATGTGCTCAAGGCGATGGTGCAGGGCGGGGTGGCATGGAATCCCACGCTCGACATTTACGAGGCGAGCCGTGACCTGCAGCGGGCCGAGACGCAGCCGTGGTACGCGGAGTACCTGCATCCAACGCTCGGGAAGTACTTCCGCCCGGACCCCTCGAATCACGGGTCGTACTTTGCCGGGTGGAGCAGCACGGACGAGGCGTACTGGAAGGAGAATTACCAGATCTGGTTCCGTGCGGTGCGTGACTTCGAGCGACTCGGCGGCGTGGTCGGCGCCGGTGAGGACGCCGGGTTCATTTACCAGATCTACGGGTTTGGGCTCATTCGCGAACTCGAGTTGCACCAGGAGGCTGGCTTCCCCACGCTCAAGGTGCTGCAACACGTCACGTCCAACAACGCGAAGATCCTTGGCGAGGAGCACCGCCTTGGGCGTGTTCGCTCTGGTTTCCTTGCCGATCTCGTGGTGGTGAACGGTAATCCCCTCGAGGATCTCAAGGCGTTCTACCCGCCTCGTGAGGATGCCGCGGCGGGACGCAGTGGTGGTGTGCAGTGGACCATCAAGGACGGCATCCCGTACGATGCGCAGCGCATGCTGCGCGAAGTCCGGGACATCGTGAAGACCGCCAAGAAGCCGTGAGGAGCGGCGCGTGGCCGACGTGAGCCGGGCGCGCGAGTGGCAAGCGGACCTGCGTGACATGGCGCAGGTGGCATGGCCCGTGGTGCTGATCAACGTAGGCTTGCAGGCGATGGGAGTGGTGGACACGCTCATGGTCGGCAAGCTCGGCGGCGCGGCAATCGCGGCAGTTGCGCTCGGCAATTTCTATTTCTTCAATGTGACCGTTTTCGGGATCGGGCTGCTCTTCGCCATCGATCCTGTCGTGGCGCAGGCGGTCGGTGCCGGCGACCGTGAGGGGGTCGCACGAGGCGTGCAACGCGGTCTGATCCTCGCGTTGGCCGTATCCGTCTTCGCGATGGCGGCGCTCGTTCCCGGCGAGTGGTTGCTGACCGCGCTGGATCAACCGCCTGAGGTGGTGCGCGAGACGGCCGTGTACGCGCGTCGACGGCTGCTTGGGGTGGTGCCGTTCTTCCTCTTCGCCGTTTTTCGGCAGACCCTTCAGGCGATGGGCCCGGTACGTCCTGTCATCATCGCGGCGGTCATCGGGAACTTCGTGAATGCGGCGTGCAATTGGCTCCTCATTTTCGGGCGCGCCGGCGCTCCTGCGCTCGGTGTCGAGGGGTCCGGATACTCCACGGCCATCGCCACATGGATCATGGCCGCGTCGCTCTGGTGGATGTCCTGGCCGGTCGTACGCGATGCGATGCGCCCGTGGCGTGCGGAGTCGCTCACGTGGACGCCCATGAGGCGCATGTTGCGTATCGGCGTGCCGATTGGCGTCCAGTGGTTCTTCGAAAGCTTCGCGTTCGGCCTCACCGCACTCTTCATGGGCTGGATGGGCACCGCCTCACTCGCGGGTCACGAGATCGCCCTCAACATGGCGGCGCTCACGTTCATGGTGCCGTTGGGGGTGTCCGGCGCCGCGGCGGCCGTGGTGGGGCGTGCGATCGGGCGCGGTGACCTGGCCGCCGCGCGGCGCGACGCCGTCGCGGCGATCGCGTGCGGCGTGGGCTTCATGTGCCTGAGTGCCGTGGTTTTCATTGCGGCGCCTCAGTGGCTCACGTCATGGTACACCGATGAAGCGGCGACCGTGGCCGTGGCCGTGGCACTCATCCCGCTCGCGGGGTGGTTTCAGGTATTCGATGGGCTCCAGGCGGTCACCAGCGGTGTGTTGCGTGGCACCGGCGACACCCGCGTGCCCGCCATGCTGCACCTGGTTGCGTTCTGGGGGGTGGGCATTCCCCTCGGGTACTATCTCGGCTTCCACACCGCGTGGCGCGAACGTGGGCTGTGGATGGGACTCGTCGCCGGTTTGGCCGCTGCCGCCCTTTTGCAAAGCGCGCGCGTGTACCGACGGCTGGCGTCGGACATCGCGCGCGTTTCGATCGATCATTGATGTCTCGGCACCGTGGCTGCGGCGCCGACGCAATCAGAGTACCGCGCTAGACGCGCTTCTCCTCGAGCAGCGCCATGAATTCTGCCGGGGTGCTGATCTCCAGCAAGCGACCAGGAACATCGCTTTCCTTGCTGAACTGCGCGATCTTCCCGAGCACCGGGAGGTACTGGTTCGACACCTCGAGCGGCGGCGCGACGATCAAGAAGAAGAAGTTGACGGGCTTGTCGTCGATCGCCTTGAAGTCGACGCCGTCCTTCTTGCGACCGAAGGCCACGCGCAGACGATTGACGACGAGAGACCGGCAATGCGGAATGGCGATGCCACGGCCGATGCCGGTCGATCCGAGGTTTTCGCGCCGCTTGAGCATCTTGAACAGCATGCCTTCAGACTTCTCATCGAGCTTGAGGAGCCCGATCAGTTCCTTCAGGATCTCATCCTTGCTGGTGCCCTGAAGCTCCAACTGGACGGCCTCTTCTGAGAAAAACTCGCGCAGTTCCATAGCCTTGCAACCTAACCGCCGATCCCCCGGAGTCAAACAGCTCGCGTTGCTTCGATCAGACCGCGCGGCTAGCTTCCGGTACATGTCCAAGTCCTTGCCGCGCAAGACCTTCCCGTTTGCCGTCCCCAACCAGACGCCACTCTACCTGGCGCCTATGGCTGGGGTGTCGGAGTCGCCGTTCCGTCGGTTATGCCATGGGCATGGGGCCGATGTGGTGGTGACGGAGTTTCTGTCGGCCGAAGGCATTCGTCGGGAGAACGAGGCAACGATCAGCAAGCTGCGGTTCAGCGCCGACGAGCATCCCATCGGCGTGCAGATTTTCGGCGCGGAGCCGGCCGCCATGGCTGACGCGGCTGCCATGGTGACCGATCTGTTCATGCCAGATTTTGTGGACATCAACTTCGGGTGTCCCGTGAAAAAGGTGGTCCGGCGCAACGGTGGCTCTGGCTGCCTCAAGGATCTTGGCCTGGTCGAAGAGATCATCCGTGCCGTGGTACAGGCGACGCACCTCCCGGTGACGGTGAAGACGCGCAGCGGCTGGAACGAGGAGATGCGCGACCCGGTGGGCATCGCCCTGCGCATGCAGGACGCCGGCGCGAAGGTGTTCACACTCCACGCGCGGACGCGGACGCAGATGTACACCGGCCACGCCAATTGGGACGAGATCGCAGCGGTCGCTGACGCGCTCGATATCCCCGTGCTTGGTAACGGTGATATCAAGACGGCGGAGGATGCGAAGCGCATGCTCGATCATACCAAGGCGGACGGCATCATGATTGGACGCGGCTCCTACGGGCAGCCGTGGATTTTCAATCAGGCGCGCGCCCTCTTCAACGGCGAACCCATGCCCGCCACGCCTGGTGTGCACGAACGTTTCGAGATTGCCCTTGGCCATGCACGTATGGTGCAAGCATACGAAACCGACCCGATCGGCGCGGCCATCGAGTTCCGCAAGCATCTCGGGTGGTACGTGAAGGGATTACCGAACTCGGCCGATCTGCGCGCGAAGCTGCACCAGGTGCGCGACTTCGCCGAGGTGGAGACCATCTTCACGAACTATCTCGCGTTCTACGACGAGTACGTGGCGCGCGGGGCCAAGGCTGACGACCCGGATATCTCGGATCTCACCTGCGAAGCGGCCTGATCACCGCCGACGTTGCCGGAACCGGGGTGGCGCGTGTAGTGTATGAGCGTGGTAGCGGTACCGTTCGAACCGGGGGTGACTGGCTTCGACGGGGTTGGTGAAGCTCTGGTAGCGTGCCCAGGTACTCGAGCACCTGGTAAAACACTCGGGAAAATCACAATCGCGAACAACAACC
>Ga0315907_10004642_pt1 | contig 15346 bp, 16 predicted proteins | sample LakEriMetagenome_3_FD_203525 | JGI IMG/M metagenome (GOLD analysis project Ga0315907, IMG submission 203525) | Freshwater fungal communities from buoy surface, Lake Erie, Ohio, United States - Buoy 12 MA123 | ecosystem: Environmental > Aquatic > Freshwater > Lake > Lake biofilm | place: USA... | reverse complement strand
TACGGAGGTAATTTTTTTGCTAATCTACCGGCCGATGCGATAACGCGTCGCTTATCAATTTGGGCATTTAATGAAAGGAAACTTATGGCGAATAGAAGGAGCAGAATTCCTTTTTGGGATATTCCTGTGAATGTATTTAAATAGCTTCTTCTCATTCGGTCAATTCTTTTAACAAATATAGTGACTAAGTTACATTATTGTATAAGAAATGTATACAAATTAATGCAATAATGCAATCACCTTTGTTTCATGATTCACCGTGGCGAAATCGTGGAGCAGGCGGTTCGGTCTTCCGGGCACAACCTAAGTAAATTAGCGATCAGGTTAGGTAAGAGTCGGAAGTGGCTTTATGATGCCTTTGATAACCCAAACCTCAGCATAGATTATATTTTTGAAATCGGAAAAGTGATTCATTATGATTTCTCTAATGATCTTCCTGAATTCCGTAAAACGTATACTTCAGATGCTATGGATAATTTAGTAGAAGAGCCGAGTTGGAAAACCAAATACATCACACTCTTGGAAGAACACCAACGATTGTTAGCGCATTTATTAGCGCTTCGGGAAGAGAAATAAATACATTTTTAGAAAATCTACCATCTCTGTTGGAACAGAGGAAGTTGTGCAATTTCAAAATACATACCCGTGTAATTTCAAAATACATACCTGTGCAATTTCAAAATACATACCCGTGTAATTTCAAAATTAATTGTATATTTGTTTAATAATTACAAGGGTTATGGATAGGGTTAGGGTTATTAAAAAATCGATGGATATTTATTTGAAAAAGTATCCCGTGCTGGTACTTACAGGGCCTCGTCAATCTGGGAAAACTACCTTCCTGAAAAATCAGTTTTCGGATTACACGTATGTTAACTTAGAGAACTTAGATCTTCGAAAATATGCATTAAACGACCCGAACGCATTTTTAACCGAATTTCAAGGAAAGGTGATTTTAGATGAAGTGCAGCGCGTACCGGAATTATTTTCCTATATCCAAACAAAAGTTGATGAGGATCGCATAATGGGGCAATATATTTTATCGGGTTCTCAGAATTTTCATTTAATGAGAAACATTACGCAGAGTTTGGCTGGGCGTGTGGCGCTCTTTAAACTGCTGCCCTTCGATTTAGAAGAAATGAAGGACGCCGGTTGGTTAGCCCATGACTATGCCGTGAATTTACAGCGCGGGTTTTATCCCGCCCTATATGACCGTGATATTCCTTCTAAGGCCTTTTATTCGAACTACCTGCAAACCTATGTTGAGCGAGATCTGTCAGACCTAATTCAGGTTAAAGACCTCAAACAGTTTAGAAATTTTATTGGCTTGTGTGCTGCACGAGCAGGGCAATTACTCAATTTAAATTCATTAGCCAATGAATGTGGTATTTCTCAACCCACAGCCAAGGCATGGATTTCGGTGTTGGAAACCAGCTACATAGTCTATCAGCTTCAACCCTTGCATTCCAATTTTAATAAGCGCATCACCAAAAGTTCAAAGCTCTATTTTTACGATACGGGCTTGCTTTGTTTTTTACTCAAAATCAACGATGCGGCCAGCGTGAAAACGAGCAGCATCAAAGGTTCGCTTTTTGAGAATTTTGTAATCAATGAATTTTTGAAACAAAATTATCACCACAATCTCATGCAAGATTTTTGGTTTTGGAGGGATGCGGTTGGTCATGAAGTGGATTTAATCTGGCAGGATTCAGATAAACTTAATGTGGTAGAGATAAAAGCCAGCGAAACGATTATGCCCAATATGTTCAATGGCTTGGAGTACTTCGATAAATTAGCTTCAGATCGCATAGCAAGTAAAACACTCGTACATACAGGTACCTTCAATCAACATCGTACGGCTGCGCGCGTTCAAAGCTGGAATAATTACAGCCAACGATTTGTGATAGAATATTAATTTTCAGGGCTTCGCTGACTGAGTGACCTTTGCCCCGATTCGGGGTAAAGCTTGTATCGAAGGCAGCAAGCTATCCCACTTTTCAAAAAAATAGTACCTTCGTCTTATGACTGCACAAGAAATTACCATTTTGGTTAGCATAGGCCTCGCAGCAGGAGTCCTTAGTGGATTCGTGGGCGTAGGTGGTGGAATAGTTATCGTTCCTGCCTTGGTTTATGCGCTCGGATTTACTCAGCACCAAGCCCAAGGTACCAGTCTTTTTGTGTTGGCTATGCCGGTGGTTATTCTAGCCGTAATGAATTACGCAAAATCAGGAAACGTACATTGGAAATTCGGATTAGTAATCGCTGCCACCTTTGTGATTGGCGGGTTCATCGGATCGAAACTTTCACTTAAATTGCCCGATGCCTGGGTTAAAATTATTTTCGGCCTAATCATGGCTTATGTATCATTTCGCCTGTTGCTTACGGGTTACCAAAGTTTAACGCAGCATGACGCCTAAGCAGATTAGTGAAGCGGTGAGCGCTATTTTTGACCGCGTTCACGGGTATCGGACCTACTTGCACCGATATCCCGAACTTTCTTTTCAAGAGCACAATACTATGTTGTTTGTTTCTGAAACGCTTTCTAAGCTTGGGATTCGTCATGATAAGGGTGTTGGAAAGACCGGGGTGGTAGCGTATATTGAAGCCCCGAATTCGACTCGGTGGATTGGCTTACGCTCCGATTTGGATGCGCTTCCCATTCAAGAAGAAAATGAGGTGGAATATAAATCCCTGGTTCCAGGTGTAATGCACGCTTGCGGACATGATGCGCATACCGCCATCTTATTGGGAACGGCAGAGCTTCTCCACAAGTTCAGGGAATCCTTGCCCTGTTCTGTAAAATTAATTTTTCAACCCGGTGAAGAAATGGCCCCAGGAGGCGCTAATTACATGATAGATGCAGGTGTGCTGGAAGATCCAAAGCCTGAATATTTAGTGGCTCTGCACGTGTATCCAGAAATGACGGTGGGTAAAGTAGGTGTGCGTTCTGGTCTGTACATGGCCTCAAGCGATGAAATTCATTTGAAATTTATTGGGGTAGGTGGTCACGGTGCCTTGCCTGCGAATTGTCGGAATCCACTGTCTATGGCCGCTGAGGTGATTTTGAACGCCCAAAAAATTATTGACGAATTTCATCCAGAAGGTGTTCCTACGGTGTTGAGTTTTGGTCGAATTGAAGGACTTGGCTCTACCAATGTGATTCCTTCTGAATGCACCTTGAAAGGAACCTTACGCACGATGGATGAAGCCTGGCGCGCGGAGTTTTTTGAGCGTTTTACGCACTTTGTGAATGAAGTCGCAACCCGTTTTGGGGGGAGTGTTGAGTTTGAGCGTGCCTCGGGATATCCATTTTTGAAGAATGATCCGCACGTAACGAAAAGTGTTGAGCAATCACTTAAGTTGCAATTAGGAGAAGCGCATGTTGAAACCTTGCCCTTGCGAATGACCGCCGAAGATTTTGCCTTCTACAGCCACAAAGTTCCTGTTTGCTTTTTTCGTCTTGGGGTTGGCGATCCAGCGAAATCTATAAATTACGGGGTGCATCATCCAAAGTTTGATATTCATGCCGATGCCTTACGTGTTGGGGTAGAAGCTATGCTCTCTGTGGTGTTTAATGGTTAAGTAGCCATTAACTTTTTACGAATTCATCTTGCTTTAGTTATTTCTCCTTATCTTGGGTGAACAATTCGTTCCCATGGCCTCATTAGCTCCCATTACTGGTACCCTTGGAAAGCAGCGCGCAGCGCACCTCCTGCGTCGAGCAACGATGGGACCAAGACTGCAAGATATTACTGCGTTTTCGAGCCTAACGGCACAAGCGGCCTTTAATGCCTTGGTTCAAAATGATCCGATTCCTGCATTTCCAAAAGACCCCAATACAGGAGCAGATTGGATTTATCCGAATGTTCCGGATCCAACTCAAATCAATGACATTTGGTCGGATTTAACCAAGTGCTGGTGGCTGAGCAATGTTAAGAATTCCGGACCTAACCTAACGGAGCGTATGCTGTGGTTTTACCATACACACATTCCTGTTATTATGACTCGGATTTCTTGGAATCCACAGTTTGCGATCGATTATCTTCGCTTGTTAAGGCATTATTCCTTAGGGAATTACAAAGACTTAGTTAAAGCGATTTGTATCGATAATGCGATGCTTGTTCATTTGGATGGATACCTGAATATCAAGAGCACTCCCCAAGAGAATTTTGGCCGTGAATTTTTAGAGCTTTTCACCGTGGGTAAAGGGCCTGAAGTAGCCTTAGGAGATTATACAAATTTTACCGAACAAGATGTAAAGGCCCTTACAAAAGTCATGACAGGATGGGGAATTGATACCACCTTTCAAACCGTGGACCCCATTACAGGCATTCCAACAGGTCAAGTTAAAGCGGATAACAACGGTAATGCTACTCAGCATGATGTGACTGGAAAACAGTTTTCTTCAGCCTTTAGCAATCAAACCATACAAACCCCGAACGTAGCCAATTGGACATGTTCCTCAGCTTCGGTTTACACTGAATTAAGTGCTGCGGTTGATATGGTGTTTTCTTCCGTGAATACAGCAAAGCACATTGTGCGAAGAATGTATCGCCAGTTTGTGTATTTTGAAATAACTCCAACCATTGAAACCGACATTATTGAGCCCTTGGCAACTACTTTGATGGCCAATAACTATGACTTAATGAGTGTGTTAGAAGTGTTGCTTCAAAGTGAACATTTCTATGACTTGGATTCTCCTCCAACCAGTGATAACAGCATGGGAGCCATCATTAAATCACCCTTAGATTTAACCTTAGGTGCCATTCGCTTTTTTGAATTAAATGGACCCAATCCAACAACCAACTTGAGCCAACATTATTCACTATACGGACAGTTATTACAGCAGTTGAGTTTGCAAGGGTTGGAATTATTTGAACCGGTAGATGTCGCCGGTTATGATCCTTATTTTCAAGTTCCTTCGTTCCACCGGTACTGGATATCTGCTAATTATTTAGCGAATCGATACAAGTTTGCTGAGTTGTTAATCAATGGCTTTTCAAGCGGCGGAACGTCCTTACTTAAGTTAGATGTCCTTCCCTTTGTGGAGGCCAATGCCACGCAAGCATCCGACCCAACTGTTTTGGTTCAAGACCTCGTAGAATGGCTCATTCCGATTACTATTGATCAAGCCCGCTTTGATTATTTCAAGGATGAAATCCTATTAAACAATGGAGCTATTGATTGGACAACAGCATGGACCTCTTACCAATCGACTTCAAATAACACAGTGGTTAAAACGCAATTAGAGCTTTTAGTCAAGTCCATGATGCAATCTCCAGAATATCAACTATTTTAACTCGAAGCCGATGAAAAGAAGAGATTTTATGAAGCTGTCTTCCCTCGTGAGTTCGGGAATGTTGATGAAGTTTAATGGAGTTCCCTTATATGCATTTGAAGGTGATAGTTTACTTCATAAGATTGCTAAGAATAGTTTGAATGATAAAGTATTAGTGTTGATTGAAATGCATGGAGGGAACGATGGGTTAAATACCGTGATCCCTATAAATCAATACGGGCAATATTACAATCACCGGGCGAACATTGCGATACCAGAGAACGGCCTTCGGAAGTTTATTACCTTAGATTCTACCTTGCCAGATAACCGTCAAGTAGGGTTGCATCCCGACATGACAGCAGCTAAAGCCATGTACGACCAAGGGAATTTTGCGGTCATTCAGAATGTTTCCTACGAGAACATGAACGGTTCACATTTTCGAAGCCGCGACGTGTGGATGATGGGAGGCGGGTACAACGATTATTATAATTCTGGATGGATGGGACGCTATTTGGATTATACCTATCCAGGCTATCCCGACAATTATCCAAGTCCTCAGATTCCTGATCCCTTAGCCATTGAAATGGGGACTGCCGTTTCTTTAGCTTTTCATAGAGAACAGGGGATTCCGGCCGGTTTGAGTATTCAAGATCCAGTAGCGTTCTACAACTTGATTAACAGTGTAGGAATTGACCCGCCACTCAATATTCCCGATACGCATGCTGGAGATGAAATCGAATACATCATGCAAATTGAGAAACAAGCCAATAGCTATGCGGAACGCTTAAAAGATGTGTACGAAGCAGGGGCCAATTCGAATGTGGTGTACCCGGATTTATATCCATACATCGCACCAGCGTCCTCAAAACATAACCCCTTGGCGCCTCAATTAAAGGTGATTTCCAGGTTGTTAAGCGGGGGAATCGGAACTAAAATATTTATTTGCCGCATTGGAGGATTTGATTCTCATGCAAATCAAGTAGTGAACAATAATCCTACGATGGGTTCACACGCCGCTTTGTTATACCACATTTCATCGGCCATGAAGGCCTTTTATGATGATTTGCAAAATATGGGACTCGCTGACCGTGTGCTTTCCATGACCTTTTCCGAATTCGGACGACGGGTGCAATCCAACGCAAGTTACGGAACCGATCACGGTAATGCAGCGCCCATGTTGGTTTTTGGAACCTGTATCAATCCCGGAGTTTATGGGATTAACCCGGATTTAGCGGATCTACAATATGGAAACATACCCATGGAATTTGATTACCGTCAGGTATTTACTTCGGTAGTTAAAGATTGGTTTAATGCACCAGATCAAGCCCTTCAAGAGGTTCATTTTGAGCAATTTGTAGACACAAGAATTGATTATGTACGCTGTAAAGAGTTGAGTACAACAGAACTTTTCCAACAGAACCTTTCCTTGAATTGTTACCCAAATCCTACCAATCAAGAATTATTCATTGACTACACCTTAAAACAAGAAGTGAATCTTAAAATAGAGTTATTTGATTTAATGGGTAGGTCTTTAGGAGCTATTGACGATGCTCCAAATACCCCAGGGTCTCACAGCGTAATGTTTAATTTTGGTCAGGTGATTAGCGGTACATATTTAGTTCGAATGTATGCCAATGATGCCGTTTTAACCCGAAAAGTAATTTTATCTAAGTCATGATGAAGGGATGGATTGTTGGTCTAATAATGCTTGCTCTTACGATTCAAATAAATGGGCAAAGTAGAAAGCATCAGTACCGCAAGGATCGTTATTTCTTTGGGGTAACGATGGGCTCGGGATTTACTCAGCCGATAGTTCGAGAACGATTTAGCTTGATGGAAGTAACGCCACAATCTGCAAATGAGGATTTTAATAAGAAATATGGAAACCTCTTTCAACACGGTGGAGGGATTTATGGCTTACATTTTTCCTTTGCTTTTACCAAGTTGTTTTCCTTAGTGAGCCAGCCTTGCTTTCAAACGCAACGGTACAACTACATGAACAACTATCATTGGTCTGACACCATCACAGGTGGCGAGGTATATAAGGAGTTTTTACATCGACAAAAAATCAGCAACATCCGTATTCCAATCCTTGCGCGCATGGATTTTTCCGCACGAAGGTGGTCTCCGTTCATACAGGCAGGCTTATCTGCAGACATTGCATATTTTGCTAGCAAACAGATTTATACAGATAACAAAGTGGATCGTTCCGTTGATCGTAAAACAGCCGTTTCATCCAATGTGGCTGAAATGACACAGCATTTGAATCGCTTCAACGTGTATGCGGTTGGTGGAGCAGGGATATCGTATTACCGTGAACAATTCGCACTTTCCTTATCTGGTAATGTCCGCTATGGCCTGCGAACAACGATTGATCCCTTGGAACGATATGCTGATTATACCGGGATGGCTGCTGAGTACTTAGATGTACAAGATAAATTCAATTTGTTAAACATGGATATCATGCTAACGCTCATGGTCCCGATTCATAAAAAATGGTAGTATGAAACAAATTGCTTTACTGTGCGGGTTTGCCTTTCTTTTCCTAATTGCATCTTGCGAGAAAAAAGATACATCTTCCTTGCCCTTCGTGAAAATCTATGACGATCAAAATGGCAACCGTTCGTTTACCCCCTTGTCAATAATAAAATCCACCCAAGATCATGGGTATATTGTATTGAGCGCATTTGATGGTTGGAAGATTCAGCTCATGAAGATTGATAAAGACGGAGTGTTTAAATGGAATTTGGAACTGCCTGATACCTATGTGAATGCCGTTCCCTCTTTGGTTAATATTGATGAGCAGTTGTATCTAGTTTGTATGGATCCAATTGAATTGAATACGCGCATTCTAAGAATCGATGAAACGAATCATTCCGTGGTCCAGGTGTCGAGCTTAGAAGAGGTGAGTTATCCGGTTCATGCGTATCACAATGGAGATCACCTTTACCTCATGAGTTGTCCCTTATCCTCCCAAATGATGGGGATCCATGAGGTGAGCACCGCCTTGGATACTGTGATTCGCGTTGGAGCCTTGACGATTGGAATGAACGTGGATGAACAGCTGCTAAAGCATGCAATGCACACCGGAAAACAATGGCCATTTTTCATAAAGTCCACGCCGGAAAAAGATCGGTTTGTGGTAAATGGGTTTTACAATTACTCTTTTTCTACCGTGTTTTTAGATAATAATCTGCTGTTTACAGGGGTCTACAACGGGGCCGCATTGGATGGAGGGATAAATCAAGTGGAACCGCTAGGAGCCGGTGAATATGCATTGTCCCGTATTTCAGGGGAATACGTGTTTTTTAATCCTAAGCTTAGCTTGAATCCATCCGCGGTAGAGATGGCCACGTCACTTGAGGCTCAAGGAGATTCTGAATTAAACCATGAAACACCTGTTTTGATTAAAGAACTAACGATTAAAGGGGCTAAATACCGGGCTTTCCTTGCGTCAACACGAAGCAATCAATTATCCTTGAAGCTCTATGACGAAACCGGTAAAAAAGTAGCAGGTACATACATTAGCAAAAACATTCCGATTAAAGCCTGCGATTTGATTCAAACACCTTATGGAGAATTACTAATTTTAACCCAAGTTAGAGTCATGGGAAGTTACAATCGCATTGGAACCATCAAACTTTCGAAAGTGAACCTTGAGGACCTTGTTACTGTAGAATAAGAGATTAATATGAGAAGCATACTTTTCTTTTTTTGTTTAGTGCTTATGCTCTCTTGTAACAAAGAACGCCGATTCAATAAAGATTTACAAGGGACATGGGAAGTGGATATGGTTAAGCTGCAAGATGCGGATGGATTTTCTTTCTTCGACTATAATCCAAAAGGTAACTTGAATTTTTCAGACACCAGCGTGCAAGGAGAAATAACTTCCTTGTTTCAATCCTTTCAAGGTTCTGTGGCAGATACCTTGGCGCTTCAGGGAAGCTATCTATTAAAACTCAATGAATCTGAATTGAATTGGGTTCAAGCTCCCGACACGATTAAAAACCGCATTTTCGTGATTACCAACAAGAATTTAGAAATTGAATATTACGATGCACAAGCACAGCAACGCTTACGGTATGTATTTGTTAAACTAAAATAAGTTGAATGCAATGAATTGGTCAACAATGAATGAGGTTTCATGGATAAAGTTGGGGTTGGGGATTTTATTTTTGGGGTGTTTGGCCGCTATGCCTTACGGTTACTTTCAATTTGTCCGCTTGGTTGGGATGCTCGGTTTCGCATATCTAGCGTATACTGAGAAAGATAATTCGAAAAAAGTGATGTTCTTTTTCTTTATCTGTTCTGCTGTCTTAATCAATCCAATGTTCAAGATTTCACTCGGAAGATCGCTGTGGAATGTGGTGGATATAATTTGGGCTGCTTTGTTACTTTGGGATGTTTATAAAACCCATAGGAAATAATTTTAGCTATAAAAACCCTAACTCGAGCTTTGCTTCTTCAGACATCATGTCCTTGTCCCAAGGCGGATCAAATACAATATGCACCCGACAATCTGTGATAGCCTCCATCGCTTTTACTTTATCTTCGACCTCTTTGGGTAAGGATTCAGCTACCGGACAATTCGGTGACGTTAAAGTCATGTCTATATCTACCTCATTGGTATCGGATATTCGGATTTCGTAAATCAACCCCAATTCAAATACATCCACCGGAATTTCGGGGTCGTAGATAGTTTTTAATACGGTTACGATTTCGTTTTCTAGTTCAATCATTTTGTTAGTTGCTTCAATCCGTCACTTTTCAATCGGTTGATCATACCTACAAGTCCATTTGCACGCGTAGGCGATAGGTGTTCTTGTAATCCGATTTTTCCGATAAAGTATAACTCACATTTAACAATGTCTTCGGGTGTTTGGTTCGATAATACACGAATTAATAAACTAATTATTCCTTTTGTTATAATGGCATCTGAATCTGCGGTAAATACTAAGTGTTTATCCAACATTTCAGAAGCCACCCAAACCCTTGATTGACATCCATGAATTAGGAGATCCTCGGTTTTTTTGTAATCAGCAATGAGTGGAAGTTCCTTGCCTAAGTCGATGATATACTCGTATTTTTCCATCCAATCATCAAACATTGCAAATTCTTCAATGATTTCGTCTTGAATTTGGTTGATGGATTTACTCATGATAATAAGAGGATTGAACGTTCTAGCGCAACAATAAACTGATCTATTTCTTCGGTAGTGTTGTAAAATGCCAAGGAGGCTCTTACGGTTCCTGGAATATTAAATTGTTTCATTAAAGGTTGCGTGCAATGGTGTCCCGTACGCACCGCGATACCCTGTTTATCGAGTAAGGTTCCTAAATCGAATGGGTGCAAATCACCGATTAAGAACGACAGCGTACTGCAAGTTTCAGGTGCTTCTCCGATGAATCGAATGCTTGGAATTTCTCTCATTCGCGCCCTTAAATAAGTCCCTAAGGCATGTTCATGTTGAAAGGCGCCTTGTAAATCAATGGAAGATAAATAATCGAAGGCGGCACCCAGGGCAATGGCTCCACTAATATTCGGTGTCCCTGCCTCAAATTTTAAGGGCAAGCCGTTGTAGGTGGTTTTCTCAAAACTAACCTGTTCAATCATGTCTCCACCGCCTTGATACGGAGGAAGCTCATCTAATACGGCCTTTTTACCGTAAAGAATTCCAATTCCGGTAGGACCAAAAACCTTGTGGCCGGAGAAACTTAAGAAATCACACCCTAAGGATTGAACGTCGATGGGTAAGTGCTGAATGCTTTGTGCGGCATCAAGTAAAACTTTTGCACCAACGGCATGCGCTTTTTGTATCAGTTGTCCCACAGGGTTAACGGTCCCGAGTGTATTAGAAATGTGAATGATGCTCAGTAATTTCGTTCGTTCATTTAGTAATCTTTCAAAGGCTTCTAAGTCTAAGGTTCCGGCGGGCGTTACAGGGATTACTTTTAATACCGTACCCTTTCGTTCACAAAGCATCTGCCAAGGAACAATGTTCGAGTGGTGTTCCATGCCCGAAATAAGAATTTCATCGCCTGGTTTAAGCGTTTCGCCCAAGCTAAATGCCACCGTATTGATGGAGTCCGTCGTTCCTTTGGTAAAAATTATTTCTTGGCTGTGTTCAGCGTTGATATAGCGTGCTATCGTGGTTCTTGCCTGTTCATACGCATTGGTAGCTTGGTCACTCAAGAAATGGACGCCTCGGTGGACGTTTGCATTTTCGTGTGTATAATACCTTGAAATTCGCTCAATTACAGCATTTGGTTTCTGAGAAGTTGCACCGTTATCAAAGTAAATCAGGGGTTTTCCATGAACTGATTCATTCAAAATTGGAAAGTCCGCTCTGATTTCATTTACATTAAATGCGCTCATGGTACAAAGGTACAATAATCCCTTATTTTGAACCAATCTAAAATAGCGAAAGTTACTTGGGTTGCAGTTCAATAAACGGAATGAGCATTTCTTCCATAGATATTCCTCCATGTTGGAACGTATTGCCGTAATGATTCACAAAATGATTGTAATTATTCGGGTAAACAAAGAAATCTGACTCCCTGGCGAATACATATTCATTAGAGAGTTTGATTTGAGGTAAGAAGGCCTCTGTAGGTTTATTAACTACAAATACTTCTTTTGAATCATAACTTAATCCACGGCCCACTTTGTAACGAAGGTTAGTGTTCGTTGAGCGTTCCCCAACGATTTTTATGGGCTTGTTCACTTTTACTGTACCGTGGTCTGTGGTGATGATAAGATGCGCTCCGATTTCTCTAAATTTCAATATCAGCTCTTGAAGCGGTGAATGTTCAAACCACGATTTTGTAAGTGAACGATAAGCGGCCTCATCGCTGGCTAATTCACGGATCATTTCCATTTCGGTACGGGCATGAGAAAGCATATCCACGAAATTGTAGACCACAAAATTCACATCGTTATCCTTGATTTGGTTAAATTGTTCGTTCAATTTTTTGCCAGCTTCGAGGTTAGTGATTTTGTGATAACTCCACTTACATTGTTTACTCAGTCGCTTCAGTTGTTGCTCTAGTAATTCTTTTTCAAATTGATTTTTACTTCCCTCGTCTTCCTCATAGCGCCAATATTGAGGGAATTTCTTTTCGATTTCAGAAGGAAGTAATCCGGCAAAAAACGCGTTTCGTGCGTAGTGGGTAGCGGTGGGTAAAATTGAGTAAATCACATACTCTTCCTCCTTTTGATAGGATTTTGAAATCAGGGGTTCAAGGATCCTCCATTGGTCGTACCGTAAGTTATCGATCACCAATACCGCCAATTTTTCCTTGCCTATTTTTGGTAGTACCCGTGTACGAATCATGTTGTGCAACATGTATGGCATGTCCTCGGTACCGTTCAACCAATCGAGGTAGTTGTCTTCTATAAAATCACAAAACAGCTGATTTGCTTCTTTTTTCTGCATGTCGAAGATTTCCTTCATGGCTTTGTCTTCCGCTTGCTCTAATTCCAACTCCCAATACACCAATTTACGATACATTTCTGTCCATTCATTGGCGTCCATCCGGTTGTTTAATTGCATTCCAAGTTGACGAAATTCTTGTTGGTAGTTGACGTTTGTTTTTTGCGCTACGAGCTGGGTTTGTTGAAGTATTTTCTTGAGACTGAGCAATATTTGATTTGGATTAACGGGCTTGATTAGATAATCCGCGATCTTACTTCCAATGGCCTCTTCCATGATGAACTCTTCTTCGCTTTTTGTAATCATGACCACGGGAACTAGGGGATTGATTTCTTTAATTTTGGATAATGCTTCCAAACCGCTGATTCCTGGCATGTTTTCATCTAAGAAAATGACATCATACGCGTTCTCTTCTGCTTTGTCAATCGCATCGGTACCGTTAGTTACCCGGTCTACCGAATATCCTTTAGATTCTAAAAATAAGATGTGAGGTTTTAGTAGTTCGATTTCATCGTCAGCCCAAAGTATTTTACCCATTGCGTATATTTAAGTAAGTTTGCAGTATTAATTGTAAAAATAAGCAATTGCCAACTTTTTCTCATCCTTCTAATAAAAAGAAAATCATTAATGATCCTGTCTATGGATTTATAGCGGTTCCGGATGAATTGATTTTTGACGTATTGAATCACCCGTACATGCAGCGACTTCGTCGAATTATGCAATTAGGTCTTTCACACTTGGTTTATCCAGGGGCTCAGCATACACGGTATACCCATGTGCTCGGGGCAATGCATTTGATGGGCTTGGCGGTTTCGGTACTTCGTCGGAAAGGAAATGAGATTACAGAAGATGAAGAACGTGCCGTTAAATTGGCTATTCTATTACATGACATCGGACATGGTCCGTTCAGTCACGCATTAGAATACGATATCGTAAATGGAGTAACCCATGAGGATTTGAGTGGTTTGTTTATAGACCGTTTGTCTAAGGAATTCGGAGATGATTTAGGGAGGGCCAACTTGATTTTCAAAAACGAATACACAAAGCCATATTTACATCAGTTGGTTTCGAGTCAGTTGGATATGGATCGCTTAGATTATCTGAATCGCGATAGTTTTTACAGTGGGGTGAGTGAAGGAATTATCGGTTCGGATCGTTTAATTGAAATGCTTGCCGTCCATGAAGGTAATCTGGTACTGGAAGAAAAGGCGATTTATTCCGTAGAAAAGTTTATTGTTGCTCGGCGTTTAATGTATTGGCAAGTATATCTTCACAAAACCGTGGTGGCGGCGGAGCATATGTTAATCCATGCCCTACGAAGAGCAAAGCACTTGGCTAAACTAGGAGCACCGCTTTTTGCATCTCCGGCCTTGACCTTGTTCTTACAAAGGGATGTGACATTGAATGATTTTAAATCGGACCCTCAATATTTAGATGCCTTTGCGCAATTGGATGATTATGACATTTGGGGGGCTATTAAAGTATGGCAGCATCACGAGGACCGAATTCTGTCGCTCCTGTGTAGCGGCTTAGTGAATCGAAACCTTTTTAAGATTGAAATTTCAAAACAACCCTTTCCAGTTGACCGAATTTCCCTTGAGAAGGAATTGGTTCGCAATCACTTCAATGTTGATTCGGAAGGTTTAGATGATTTAGTATACCACGATTTATTGATGAATAAAGCCTATACCAACGATAAGCAAAACATCAATTTATTAATGAAAAACGGGGGGGTAATTGATTTGGCAAAAGCCTCAGACAACCTGAATATTTCTGCCTTAGCACATCCGGTAGAGAAATATTTCCTCTGCTATCCGCAACATCATTGACGACCAAGCTTTCCAGCTTTCCAGTCCTGAACTAACTTAGCCCATGCATACGGATTGAATAAATTGTTGGCGGGTAATTGACCGTTGGTGTACAGTTTGGTTAGGCGTTGATTTTGAGCATAGCCATAAGCCAAGGAAGCATCATTGCTCATTTTTGCGGCTACAAACGCTAAAGATTCACCGGATAGTTCACGTTGTGCTTTGCGCATGGCGTCATCGTAGGGTTTCATTTCGACAAAATATCGAGCGAATTCATCCCGAGAAGGCCACGGATGCACAACTACTTCCGGCATATTCAGAGTATCAGCTTGCATCATGTGAACGATGCTGTAACGATTATCAACTAGGGTATCCGGAATGATGTAGGTTGAACTGGAATACCCATAGAAATTAAAAACAAGCGTGTCGCCAGGAAATGAAACCATAGTAAAAAAACCGTAATAATCTGAAATTACTCCTTTTCTAATTGAGCGATTCCAAACGGTAGTGTAGGGGAGAGGTTCAAGGTTATCTTCAGCAATAATAACACCTGAAATTTGTAATATTCGTGAAGTGTCAACCACTGTGCGTTGCGCCTTGAAAGAATGGTAAAACAAGGTTAAAAAGAAAAAAGGCAGCCATTTCATAGGATACAAGATTAATGAAAAAACGGCAGGAAATCGGTCATTTTAATTTAATTAACATTTCAAGGAGATATCACTAAAAAAATCCCCTGAAATTTCTTATTTTTGCGAGAATTTATTGCTTTAGATTCACACATGTCATTGAATAATCTCACCCAAATTACTGAAGGCTTCACCTATGATG
>Ga0315907_10004641_pt1 | contig 15346 bp, 14 predicted proteins | sample LakEriMetagenome_3_FD_203525 | JGI IMG/M metagenome (GOLD analysis project Ga0315907, IMG submission 203525) | Freshwater fungal communities from buoy surface, Lake Erie, Ohio, United States - Buoy 12 MA123 | ecosystem: Environmental > Aquatic > Freshwater > Lake > Lake biofilm | place: USA... | reverse complement strand
ATAGGCATCCCTGGGGGTACTACCGGCAAAAGTCAGGGAACCCGTGTCAACGTGAATACCGAGTGCCATTACCGTCGCTGCCATCGAGTTTGGTTTAATCTGGGCTTTTTGTAAAGCTTCGACAATCAAAGTCGTGGTAGCTCCCACCGCTTCTAAATGGACGCTAGAGGCATGAATATCGCTTTCACTATCTAAATGATGATCATACAATTCGATCGCCTGTAAATGCCCTAAATCGAGCCACTGGGAAGCTTTTCCCAGACGCTCCCGCCACTGATTATCAACGATAATTAAAGAGCGAATGCTGGCCAGATTAACACTACGCATTTCAATTAAAGCGAATTCATCCCGATGCAGGGCCAAAAATTCCCTCACCGTCGGGTGCGCTCCCCCCGTTAACACAATGCGACTACCCGCTTTCAGCAACGATAAACCCACCGCTGCCCCCAAAGCGTCAAAATCCGCCGTTTGATGACATAAAATTAAATCCATAGTTTTTAGTGAGGAGAAGATAGCGAGATTTTTTCTGTATCTATTGTTACCGAATACTCGGAAATAACCGCAGCAAGGACTATAAGTTAGCAAATCATGACCGAGAGAAACCGATGTTATTCAAAATTTTAGTAATTCTCCACACCCTAGGGGCGACCGTCTGGGCCGGTGGCCATTTATTGTTGGCAGTCACCGTTCTACCCCAGGCCCTCAAAAACCGAGAACCAGACCGAATTCGTCAATTTGAGCAATATTTTGAAGGTTTTGGGTTATCTGCGCTATTGTTGCAGGTAATAACAGGCCTGGGACTGACTTGGATTTATTTGCCCGGATTTCGTGATTTTTGGTCATTTGATAGTTTTTTATCGGTTTATATAGGAATTAAGTTAGCTTTACTGTTATTAACTCTCATCTTAGCCCTTCATTCCCGCTTTTTTCTCCTTCCTAAACTGAGCAAGGAAAACTTAAATTTCCTCGCCCTGCACATAGTCGCCGTCACCACTCTAGCAGTATTATTCGTCATTTTTGGTGCTGGCATCCGTTTGGGGGGCCTCAACCATTAGCTTTTAGCAGTTCAGCAGTCTGGAGACCTTTCTAGGGCAGCTTTGGCGAAAACGCGAAAATACTGTAATCTGAGCAAGGGATTACAGGGAGTCAATTCCCCCACCTAACCCTTGCCATGCTGCTTTTGCCAAGGATAGACACTTGAAAAAAGTTTTCAGCCCCGCTGCGGCTAGGTAGTCACTGGCAGTAAAATTAAAATGCTCGTGGATTCGGTCTGACGGGTATATATCCTTTAACCCCCGATTCAGGGAGGACTGAGAGTTGAGTGGAAGCGAGGCTCTTCCATACAAGTATCAAATCTGGGAGAATCATCTAGATAAAGATCAACTGCTTTAGGAGAACCCAATCATGTCTATTGTCTTTCAATTTTTTCTCATTGCCCTAGTTTTATTTTCCTTGCTAATGGTAATTGGTGTCCCCGTTGCCTATGCTTCCCCCCAAAACTGGGACCAATCGAAACCACTTCTCTATCTGGGTTCGGCAATTTGGGCGATTTTAGTCGTTGCCGTCGCTATTTTAAACTTTTTAGTGATTTAGTCTTGATCAGGGGAACGGGAGTCAGGAGGAGATAGGGTGATAGGGTTTTGGGGTGATAGGGTGATGAGACAGCTTCCCCCACTTCCCTACTACCCCATCTCCCCACTACCCCATCTCCCCACTACCCCATCTCCCCACTACCCCATCTCCCCACTACCCTATCCCCTTCCACCTATGACTGTTTTTGAGGGAAATTTTACCGAGGATATATCCTCTTGGCGCTTTGCGATCGTGATTGGTCGTTTTAATGATCTCGTCACTGATAAACTGTTATCAGGCTGTCAAGATTGTCTCAAGCGTCACGGGGTTGATGTTAATCCCGATGGCACACAAGTGGATTATATCTGGGTACCCGGTAGCTTTGAAGTGCCAATGGTAGCCCGTCAAGTCGCCCTTTCCCACCGTTACGATGCCGTTATTTGTCTAGGGGCAATTATTCGCGGACAAACGCCCCATTTTGACTACGTTGCTGCCGAGGCCGCTAAGGGCATCGCTGCGGCCTCTTTTCAGACCGGTGTTCCCGTTGTCTTCGGTATTCTCACCACTGATACTCTACAACAGGCCCTCGAACGGGCTGGTATTAAGAGTAATTTGGGCTGGAATTATGGCCTATCTGCCCTAGAAATGGCTAGTCTCATGCGTCAATTGCGCCCCCGGGATGAAGATAAACCCCTAGAATTATTGGAAAATAATCCCCCACAGGCACTGATAGAAGGCTAAGAAAATTCCCCGAGAATTTAGGGTTTTAGGTGTCCCCACTCCCCCGGAGTTCCACTGATGAGCGAAGCTGAACAGAACAAATATATTAACCAACTCAGAGGGCAATTAGTCAACGCTGTCGAGAGAATCAAGACTCTGGAATTAGATTTAGAACCAGAGGGGCGGATTACGGCAGCTTTTGAGGCTATGGAACGCCCTATCACTGAAAAATTCGCCGCCATTGACAAGTGCTTTGATCGCTTGCAACATCAGTTCAACCGACTACAGGCTAAGATAGAAGTGGTTCTCGAAGCTATTACCGGTTTGGGGGATTGGCCAGAAGATGAATTATTGTAAAAAAATGCTCCAAACCAGTTGACAAATGCTCTGAGATTTGGGATACTCAGGGAAGTGTAAAAAAACGGCTTGCGGGCATAGCTCAGTGGTAGAGCGTCACCTTGCCAAGGTGAATGTCGCGCGTTCGAATCGCGTTGCCCGCTTAGAAAAATCTTAAAATAGACCTTAAGATTGGGATGAATAACTCAGGGATATCCTTTAATATGAGAACTATCCGTGGGCAATAGGGTTGAGGATTTTCGACAAGCGTTGAATCCCTTAGCTATTGCTCACGAGCGACTAAAAACAACCATTTATAAACAAAAATTTAGCTTGTGCGACCGCATAAATATACCAAAATCGACCTACACCAAGACTATCCCTGTCCCTGTCGTCGGAAAGGGACATTATGCCCGATTTTATTAACCGATGCCTTTGGATGCGATCGCTGTCAACAAATATTTGTGCTACAGGAAAACGGCCAAATTATCGAACAATTAGCCCCCCACTATCCCTATAAACGCACTTGGCGCTGGACGGGGTTTCGTTGGATGAGTACCAATCAGCGCCTTGCACAAGAGGTATTACCCCTGATGGTGGGGATAATTCTGTTATTATCGATCGTTTGGCTACCCTTAATTTTAAAATCACCGCCGGGGGTAAGCGTGATTTTTGGGGCAATTCTAGTTATGCTATTAGTTATTTTGCCCGCATTCATCTTTTGGTTAGCCTATCGACGCTAGACAAGAATCTATGATCGAAAGTTCCTCCATCCCCCCCCTGACGATCTTTAAGCAAGCATACAATGCTTTTCTGGCTCTAGGTCAATTTAATGGCAATGAAAGAAATCGCGGAGTAATTGCGATCGCTAATGCCATTAAAACTGGCTTTGATCGTATTTTAGAAGCCAATACCCTCGATTTAGAAGTCAGTCGAGAGATGGCTGTCTCAGAACAAATGATTCGCTGGCTACGGTTAACTCCCGAACGTTTAGAGACGACGGTGGAGGTATTGCAACAACTAGCGGAAGCATCGGATCCGCTGCAACAGGTAATTAACGCAGCCTATCAACTCAATCCTTCCCAAACCTATTGCCAAAGGATGCCTTTAGGAGTGATTGCCTTCGTCTATGAAGGTTTTCCGGAATTAGCGATGGTAGCGGCGGGATTTTCCCTAAAAAGTGGCAATAGTTTGATTATTCGCGGTTCCAATGCCTCTAGTCATTCCGATGGGGTGATTACGGAAATTATCCAAGAAGCATTGGAAGATGTGGGTTTACCCGTGGATTGTGTCAGTGGTTTACCCTGTGATTCTAGTCCCTCCCTAGAGGAGTTGCTGACCCAGGAAAATTATGTTAATTTAATTATTCCCTACGGTCGCCCTAGTTTAATCGGTCGGGTGAGTCAATTGGCAACGGTTCCCGTTTTGCGTGCGGCCATGGGAAACTGTTATTTGTATTGGTCTCCCAGTGGCGATTTGGAGTTAGCTCGTCAGGTAATTATCGATAGTCATGGCAGCATACCGGATCCGGTTAACGCGATCGAAAAAGTTTTAATTAGTCCCCATCACAATTCTTCAACTTTAAGTCGTTTGTTTAAAAGTTTGCAGGAAAAAGGCTTTAAATTGCGGGGAGATACCCGATTAGCGGCGGATTTTCCAGAACATTTAACTATTGCTACCGATAATGATTGGCAAAGACCCTATTTAGAAAAAACGGTGGCCTTTAGGTTAGTGGATACCCTCACTGATGCGATCGCTTGGATTAATAAGTATAGTAGTGGTCATGCGGATTGTATTGTCACCGAATCCTATCGAGAAAGTCGTCAATTCGCTATGGAGTCCGATAGTGCTTTAGTTTATATCAATTCTTCACCCCGATTTGATCGCAATCCCAAACAGGGAGAATCGGTATTTTTGGGCATTTCCAACCAAAAAGGCCAGCGCCGGGGGTTAATCAACCTAGAAACCTTTACCACCCTTAAACAGGTAGTGCAGGGCTAGTTTTTTTCAGTGAACAGTGAACAGTAAACAGTGACCAATCACTAATCAATGATAACTGATAACTGATAACTGAGGGATCGGACTTGCCTCGACCGTGCTTTTTTAACAGCAACCGCCCCCATTATAGTGCCAAGTGGACTCGGTGATGAGGATATCTTGGGGAGAGAAACGAGCTAAGTTGCTCGCAGTTTTATCACAGACGGCCACCGGTAATCCTTTGGCTAAAATATGCCCAGCACCATCATCGAAAATTGCCTCCCTACCAGTATAAATAGCAGTTCTGCCCGTAAAAATACAGGCCCCATCTTCGGGAATAGCTAATTTAAAAGCAACGGAATCCAAACTTTCTAAGAGGAGCGGCTCGGCTAAATTATAACTCTGACAGTCCAGTAAACGATAGGGACGACGGGCCCGAATTTCTACCTGACCAAAACCAGCAGCAATCAACTGTTGAATATAATCATCGTAGGTCAAGGCCCCCGATAAACACATAGCGCGTAAACGCTGATCTTCTTGCAAATGTTCGGGAATTGGACGAGTGGCGATCGGATCGCTCATCAGTAAACGTCCTCCCGGTTTTAAGACGCGAAAAGCTTCGCGTAAAGCTAACTGTAAATCGGCTGGTTTAAAGATATTAAAAAGACAATTCTGCGCCACTACATCGACGGAGGCATCCTCCACCGGCAATTCAAAAGCGGAACCATCTTTAATTTCCACAAAATCGAGACTAAACCAGGGATTTTCCGGCAGTGCTTCGCCGAGATTTCTTTGGGCTGCCCAACGCATTTCTGGCACTGGATCCACCGCAATCACTCCCCCCGGACGACGGGAAAAATAGGCGAATTGCAGTGCTTCTAAACCACCACCCACACCCACATACAAAACCCTGGGAGAATTGCCCAATTCATTAACCTGCACCGTCGTGCCACAACCATAGTTCATCTCCTGCATAATGGCGGGGATTTTTAACCCCGGCAGTTGCAAGGGACTGCTTTGGACACAACATAGCCCCACTTCGGGAGTTTGGGCTACTTCGCTGTAAAATTTGGCAGTGGCTTCCAGATAAGTCATTTTCATCCTTTAAACTCCTTTTCTCTGATCAATTCAAGGATCGACTTCCCATCCCCGCCCAACACTATCTTAGCATTTGTACTGACCTATAATCTCTAACTGATCACCTTTAGATAGGCAAGTTCATCGGCGCTCAAATCCCAGAAACGGGTTACACTGTCTTTAAAGTTCGCCTCAAAACAGCGATATTCACAAGGGCAAAAGTAGCGGCTATCCTGTTCAGTGGGTGGGTGGAATTAAATATAAGATGAACGTAGGTTGAGTTGAAGCATGAAACCCAACGCCCGCATAGTTTACGCTACCGCTAACCCATCCTACAAATAATTGTGCCTCCCTACTTAATACTAAATCCTGTTTAAAAGGTATAGTCATTTCAATTAAGATTGAGAATATCAATCCCAGAGTTCATAAGGGTTTTGTTGGTCTAGAGTGTATCAGACTTATCTGAAATGACTATATAGGAGAGCAGGGGGCTTTTTTCAATGCTCAGTCAACAGTAAAAAGTAATCAGTGAACTGATAACTCAAATCTGACACCTGCTAACTGATAACTGATAACTGATAACTGATAACTGAGAAAACGGTAGCAATTTCTACCAAAAGTCAGAATAAAATTCGTTATTGTCATAAGGTCATGACGGAATGTAATTAAAACCAGAAAGAATGCGGATCGAGCAATTGCAAGCCTTTTTAGCCGTAGCCGATACAGGCAATTTCGGTCAAGCCGCGCGCCAGTGTGGAGTCACCCAATCGACTATCAGCCGCCAGATTCAATCCCTAGAAACCGATTTGGGGTTACCTCTTTTTCATCGTACCGCCCAAGCAAAATTAACCATTGCCGGCGAGAAATTACTGCCCCGGGCGAAACGGATTTGTCAAGAATGGACGAATATTCACAGGGAAATCACTGACCTACAGGCAGGAAAACAGCCGGAGTTGTGCGTGGCGGCGATTCATTCCGTCTGCGCCCACTATTTACCGCCGATTTTGCCGAAATTCTGTGCTGAATACCCAGAAGTTCAGTTAAGAGTTACAGCCCTAGGCAGCGATCGCGCCCTAAAAGTGCTGCGGGATGGTTTAGTAGATCTGGCGTTGGTAATGAATAATCGTTTTCTCACCTCTAGCCCGGAGATGGTGGTAGAAATATTATACGAAGAAGCGATCGAAATTCTCATGGCCGCTAATCATCCCCTCGCCCAATACAAAGAAGTGCCATGGTCGGAATTAATCCCCTATCCGCAAGTGGTTTTCAAAGATGGCTACGGAATGCAAAGATTAGTACAAGAATGGTTTTCCCGTCAGGATGCCCACCTGAAAACCGTCATGGAATTAAACACCCTCGATGCTTTTCGCGGTGTGGTGCGTCAGGGTAATATTATCGCTCTTCTGCCCCAATCTGCCCTGATGGAGGCTCGTAGCGATGCCACCCTCGCCATTCGTCCCCTTCGACTTGGCTCAGGGCAAGCTCTTGCTTCCCCTAGTAGCGAAAATCCCCATCTTAATAATGGTAAATTTAGTCATCGTCTCACCCGTCAGGTAGTCCTTGTCACTACTAGCGATCGCCTACAGATACCACCGATCGCTCATTTTTGTCAATTAGTGCGGCAAATAAAGCAAAGTATGATTAAAAACCTAGAAAATCACCACGTCCAGCCTTAGCAATCCCAATCAATCCCATTTACTTTTTATTTTCTTCCTTGAGATGAGCGATACTTTTCGAGAATTACTAAAAGCGATCGGTAGTGGCGCCCATACGGGCAGAAATTTAACCCGTCCCGAAGCGGCAATGGCCACTAAGATGATGTTAACCCAAGAGGCAACCCCAGCCCAAATCGGTGCTTTTATGATTGCCCATCGCATTAAACGCCCCACCAGCGATGAGTTAGCGGGAATGCTTGATGCTTACGCCGAGCTTGGCCCGCAAATAACCCTAGAATCAGCCTCTTTTCAGCATCCGATCACTATTTTTGGCAATCCCTACGATGGACGCTCTCGCACTGCCCCGGTTACTCCGATCACTACTTTAATCTTAGGGTTGGCGGGGATTCCCGTAGTCCTGCATGGGGGCGATCGAATGCCGACTAAATACGGTATTTCCCTCAGAGAAATCTGGCAGCAATTAGGAGCAGATTTTAGTCAATTATCCTTAGCAGCAGTGAAAGACTGTTTAATCACCACAGGATTGACTTTTTTCTATATTCCGCGCCATTTTCCCCTAGTACAGAATTTTATTCCCTATCGGGAGCAAATCGGTAAACGTCCGCCTATGGCTACGGTAGAGTTAATCTGGTCGCCTTTTGTGGGTAATATTCATGAGATATCGGGTTTTGTTCATCCCCCCACCGAAGATCGTTTTCGCGAAACTTTTGCCCTGAGAAATATCTCTCATTTCACGACTGTGAAAGGATTAGAGGGGAGTTGTGATTTAGCCTGTAATCGGACGGCGATTATCGGTTTTGGAAATCCCACCGATCCTCCTTCCTTTCAGCGATTTTTCTTAAATCCTCGCGATTATGGCTTTTGTCCTTCGGATTATCCCCTCGAATCTTTAGAATTGCTCACCGCTAAATTAAAGGGTTTATTAGCCGGAGAAAATAATGAATTAACCGATGCGGCAATTTTTAACGGTGGTTTTTATCTTTGGCGCTGTGGAATTGCCCCAGATATCCCCACCGGCTTCCAGCAAGCACAACAATCTTTACAGTCAGGAAAAGCCCTGGCTAAACTAGAACAAATCTGTAATTATCTGGAAAATCAGGAATAGATAGGAATAAGGCTGTAGGGGAAATTACTTCTAAATCAATCATTAATTTGAGAAGTTGGGCCAAGAAGGTAAACCCCAGACTTGGTGTAACTTCTCGGTTTAAAGATCAATGCTTTTGAAAAAAAATTTTCCCGACTGCATCATTTCCGCGCTCAAGGGGGAAAACCATGACTACGGTGAACGATTTAGAAGTTTCTAATTCCTATCACAGTCGCCCATAGAAAAGCCCTCATGTCTGCAATTAACCCCTCGACGCTCGAAACTGAATTTATCTCCCCCTCTTTTTCTGTCCTAAAATTGAAGGAAAACTCGATCGACCTAGATGAAGATTTTCTCGGCAGTGATTTAGAAGATAATTTAGTATCTAGTCCCCAAAAAAGCTACAGCAACCGTACAACTACCGATTTAGTCCGTTTATACCTACAAGACATTGGCAGAGTGCCTCTACTCAAACGGGACGAAGAAGTTGAACAAGCGCAACGGGTGCAGCGTCATCTGTCTTTACTGAAATTGCGCGCCACTGCCCTTAAACAAGGTGATGCACAAATACAGCAATTTGTCAAGTTAATTAAGATTTGTGATCGACTGACCGCCCTTCGGCTTCTCTCAGGGTCAACTCGATCAGCTCATCCTCTCTCCCTGGAACGTTGGGCAGAAACTGCCCAAATCACCGTGTCTGAGTTAAAAAATGCTTTGAAAGCGGGAAAACAGCGTTGGGCGCATCTAGCGGGCTTAGAAGTGGAAGAATTGGAAGAAATTATCGCCCTTGGTACCTGTGCCAAAGAACAGATGATCAAGGCCAATTTACGTCTGGTGGTGTCGGTGGCCAAAAAATATCAGAATCGCGGTTTAGAATTATTGGATTTGATTCAAGAGGGAACCCTAGGTTTAGAATGCGCCGTCAAGAAATTTGACCCCACCAAAGGCTATCATTTTACTACCTATGCCTACTGGTGGATCCGTCAAGGAATTACGAGGGCGATCGCGACTCAAAGCCGGATTATTCGCTTACCGGTGAGTATTACCGAAAAACTCAACAGAATTAGGAAAGCACAACGGAAAATCTCACAAATGCGCGGTCGTACTGCGACCGTAGAGGAAATTGCCCAAGAGTTAGGGATGACTCCTGAAACTGTGCGGGAATTGTTGATGAAAGTGCCACGTTCGGTTTCCTTAGAAATAAAAGTGGGTAAGGAAAAAGATACGGAATTAATAGACCTTTTGGAAACTGAAGAAGTGTCTTCAGAAAATCGTCTTGTCTATGAATCTTTGCAAAGAGATATGAGAGAACTATTGGCAGATTTAACCACTCGCGAACGAGAAGTGATTGAATGGCGCTATGGTTTTCTCGATGGTAAATCCCATTCCTTAGCTGATATCGGTCGCATCTTGGAATTATCCGGGGAAAGGGTGCGAAAAATTGAGTTGAAAGCGTTGCAAAAACTGCGTCAATCCGGGCGACATCATCAAATTCGCGATTATTTTGAAGCGTTGAGTTAGTTAGGGTATGTGGAAAAAGTTTTTCCTGGAGGCAGGGTGTGGGGAGTATTTTCAGTGAACAGTAAACAGTAAAAAGTAATCCTAAATCCTGTTATTAAAAACTGATTATTTATTCCTCCTTTTGCCTCTTGCCTCTTGCCTATCCTGATATGTAGCCTATACTCAACGGATTTAGTATTAATATGTCCAATTTTGTTTCGTCTGTAGGGTGTAGGTTCCGTCGCGCACATTGACCCGATGGGGGATCAGCTTCAGGTCTCGGAAGATATGAGCTTGGTGTTGTAGGGCCGTCAGAGAGCGATCATCGATCGGGATAATGGCACGTTCAGAGGCCCGTTGTTCGAGATTAGTCACGATCGCCGGATCGATCTCGTGGTGAGCTGCCAAGCGTCTCGTCGCCTCTAACTCCTGTTGTTTCGCCCAGGCACCCGCCTCGTTCACCTCTTCTAAAATCACCTTCAGTACATCGGGATAATCCCGCACCAATTCGGGAACCGCATAATAATAGGTCGGCACTTCTAGAGAGGCGTTTTCCCCGAAGATGCTCTCTAGATCGGCCAACGATCTTCCCGGATAGGTGCGCGTCTCGGTGGGGGAATAGGGAACCCAGACCACCCAAGCGTCGATCTCACCGCGACGAAAAAGCACCAGTGCTTCCGGTTGAGTCGCATACACCGGTTCGATATCGCTTAATTCTAGATTCACTCTCATCAGGGCGCGGATGAGGACATAATGGGCGCTCGAACCTCGATCGAAGGCGATTCTTTTTCCTTTTAAATCCGCCAACGTCTCTATTGGCGAATCCTCTGGCACGAGAATCGCCTGACCTTTCGGGGCGGTATATTTTTCCTTGGCTACCCGGACGAAGACGTGTTCGGCCGCTTGGGAGAAAATACTCGCCGTACCGCCACCACCGCAGAAGTCGATCGTTCCGTTGCTCAAAGCCTCGATCAGAGAGGAAGCGGCCAGAAAACTCGTCCACGTTACCGTTACCCCAAAGGGTTTTAAGCGTCTTTCCAGAAAGGCCTGGGCGCGGAGAACTTCCAGATTAGTCATGCCCTCAGGGTAGCCGATCTTGAGGGTTCCTAACCGCCGCGCTTGTTTGGCAAGAGGAGTGATATCGGAGGGGGTTGAGCGCTTGAACCAGCGATCGATCAGGATACAGAAGAGAATTCCAGCGATAAATAATCCCACGGTTTCCAATAGTCGGGGAGTCGTATTCCGGGGGAATTTAAAGCTATCGACGAGGTTGAGAATCAGGTTATCGGATCGAGAATTTTGACCGACGGCGATCGTGTCGGAAAATCCAGCCAGGAGAAAGCTCCCGACGAGGCTGGTCACAAAAAGCACTGCGGGAAGAACTCCCCGGCAATTTCGCCACGGTTTCCAGAGACACTTGATCGAACGGTGGAGCATGGGATTTCTCGCAGAAAACAAGATTTATGATCGGGAAAGGGGACAAGAGGGAAGGGTTTCCCAACTTGATCCCTTCGACTTGGCTCAGGGCAAGCGGGAGAGGTTCCATTAGTTTTATCTACATACTATAAAAATCCACGACTCCTCGATTGTGTAACAAAGTACATTTATAAATGTATTGAAAATGATATAGTCTTAAAATGAAATTGCGCCCGCATTTGAGAGATCGAGGTGGTATGGATGGATTGGTTGATCGAAATCGTCAAAATCGCGGTGGCCACTGGCATAGCCACCACCTTCGACGACAATATTTATCTAACCGGCTTCTTTAGCGAGGTAAATCGTACCTTTCGCCCGGTTCACGTTGTCGTCGGCGAGCTAGTCGGGTTTACGGCCTTAGTATCGGTGAGCTTGCTGGGTTTTCTACTCGGCTTAATCATCCCGCCGATTTATATAGGTCTTCTCGGAATCTTGCCAATCCTCATCGGTGTGAGAAATTTACTGACGTTAAATCGCGATAACGAGAGGGAAACCGCAGATCGCAAGGTGAATTTGCGAAGAAACGCCCGATTTCACGGATTCGCCTCCCGCAGACTATCCCTCGGTCAAGTCTTCAGCGATCGCCAAACCTATAAAGTTTCCGCAGTCACGATATCCAATGGCGGCAATAATCTCGGTATCTACATTCCCCTATTCGCCAATAGTACCGTGGCGCAGTTAGCTGTCATCATCCCGATCTGCTATCTAATCGTTTGTACTTGGTTATTTCTCTCCTATAATCTAACCCGCCAACCGGGGATCGCGGTCGTCCTCAGCCGTTATGCGAGTAAGCTTTTCCCTTTTGTGCTGATGTGGTTGGGCCTACGGATTATTCTCGATAACGGCTCCTATCGCCTGTTGATTCCCATCGGGTAAATTAGGCCCCCGTAAAAATCGCCAATCTCCGGCTCCCACGGGAGTCAAAATTCAGGAAGAGAGAATAAAAAATTAGTTGGTTTAGATCAACCTTATCGAGAAAATCCCGATGAATGTATCACTGTTGTCAATTCGATCGCTGTTTCGTCCCTTTCGTTCCTTATCGGGGAGGAGCTTCCTTTCCTTCCTGTTAGTGGGACTGTTGGCAAGTCTCGCCCTCGCCTCCTGCGGGGGGATCGGCTCAAAACCGGAGGTGAAACTGAATCTCGTTTCCTTCTCGGTCACAAAAGCCGCCCACGACCAGATTATCCCGAAATTCGTCGAGAAATGGCGGAAAGAGCATAACCAAAAAGTCATTTTCCAGCGGAGTTACGGCGGTTCCCTGGCCCAGGCCGATGACGTGATCGCAGGGAAACAAGAGGCGGACGTGGTACATCTGGCCCTTCCCCTCGACGTGATGCGGATATCTCAAGCCGGCCTGATTAATCGCGGTTGGGAAGATCGGGTGCCGCGGCGGGGGGTGGTGAGTCACTCGGTGGCGGCGATCGTGACGCGGGCGGGAAATCCAAAAAAGATTCAATCTTGGGCGGATCTGGCTAGAGAGGACGTTACGGTTCTATCCGCCGATCCGAAAACTTCCGGGATCGCTATTTGGCAGTTATTAGCCCTCTGGGGTTCGGTGACGCAAACGGGGGGCGAACCGCAACAGGCATGGGATTTTGTCCGCCGGATCTATCAAAAGATTCCCACCCTAGCCAGGGACGCGCGGGAAGCCAGCAATGCCTTTTTCCAAGAGGGAAAGGGCGATGTTTTAGTCACCTACGAAAACGAGGTAATTCTAGCGGCAAGAAATCAACCAGATACCAATTACTTAGTCCCCCCGGTCAATATCTCGATCGATAATCCCGTGGCGGTGGTGGATAGAAATGTCGATAAACACGGCACGCGAGAGGTGGCCGAGGCCTTTGTGAATTTCCTCTATTCCGAGCCGGCACAACAGGAATTGGCCAAATTGGGCTATCGATCGGTCAATCCCTTCGTGGCCAAGGATGAAGGACTACAATTTCCGCCGATCGAAACTCTTTTCAACGCCCAAGATCTCGGGGGTTGGACGTTGATCGAAAAGGAATTTCTGGCCAATAACGGCATCTTCGAGCAGATTAAAAACCAGTCGGCTTCCTAACATTTTTCCCGCTTTAATCTATGAAATTCTCTCATTATTTTTTCCTAATCTCCCTTCTGATGGCCAGTAATTTGATCGCCGGTTGCGGTCGCCCGGCCGACTCGGCCGAGAAAGAAGCGCCAGTCTCGATCGACGGTGGTGCGGTGGGTTTCGCCCTCTCCCTCGCCGTTGCCGAAGAATATCAGAGAATCCATCCCGAAGCGCGGGTAAGCGTCGCCACCAGTGGAACCGGGGGCGGTTTTAGTAAGTTCTGCGCCGGAAATCTCGACATTGCCGGGGCATCGCGGGTGATCCGGAAAGAAGAGATCGAGAAATGTCGGGAAAACGGCGTGGAATTTCTGGAATTACCGATGGCGATCGACGGATTGGCGGTGATCGTCAATAAAAAAAATCAATTCGCCAAGTGTTTAACGATTAAAGAACTCGATCGAATGTGGAACACGAAAGCGGAGGGTAGGATTACCAGTTGGAAACAGATTAATCCCAAATTTCCCGACGAAAGATTATTACTTTTCGCCCCGCCTTCCGATACGGGAACCTTCGATTATTTCACCCAAGCGATTACGGGAAAACGGAGAAATAGCCGTACCGATTTCACCCCGAACCGCAATCAAAACGCGCTCGTGCAGGGGGTGATCGGCAATCCATCCGCGCTTGCCTATTTAGGCATCTCTTTCTATATGCAGAACCAAGATCGATTGAACTTGGTGGCGATCGAAAACAATGAAGGAAAATGCGTCAAACCGGTCCCCATCGATAACGTTCTCCGCAATGTCTATAATCCCCTTTCCCGTCCCCTGTTTATCTACGTCAACAAGAATAATTTAAAAACGAATCCATCCCTGGAAAAATTCGTGCGCTTCTATTTAGAAAATTCCTGGAAATGGGTCGATGGCGTGGGTTACGTCGCTTTACCTGATGAGGCCTACGTCAAAACCCTGCGGAAATTCGAGCGCGGGGAAACGGGATCGAAATTCGGCAAAGCTAAACCGGGAGAACCGATCACGAACTTTATCTAAAAAAGGAATTTTGTTAAACCATGACCTTAACCCCGAGTTCTTTCGATAATTCTTTTTTCGCGGCAGATAATTCACTCCTCAAGCACCCCGGCGACGATATTCAAGAGAAGATAATCGCGCTGATTCTCTTCGCTTGCGCTTTCGTTTCCGTGGCGACGACAATCGGCATCGTGGCGATTATTTTTAGTGAAACCTGGGGATTTTTTCAAGAGGTATCTTTCGCCCAATTCTTTCTCGATACCCGTTGGACTCCACTGTTCGCCACCCCTCATTTCGGTATCTGGCCGCTAATTAACGGGACATTTTTAACCACAGCCATCGCTATGTCCGTCGCGGTTCCTTTAGGCCTATCTTCCGCGATCTACCTCGCCGAATACGCAAAACCGAACCTAGCGGCGATTTTACGCCCTGCGGTGGAACTTCTCGCCGGGATTCCCACGGTGGTGTACGGGTACTTCGCCCTACTGGTGGTCACGCCCACTTTGCGGAATCTTTTCCCCGTCGAGATTTTTAACGCCCTCAGCGCCGGGTTAATGATGGGGATCATGATCACTCCCACGGTGGGATCGATTAGTTTAGACGCGATCCGAGCGGTTCCCCGTTCCCTGCGCGAGGGTTCCTACGCCCTAGGAATTACCAAGCTGGAAACGATTTTTAAAGTGGTTCTCCCCGCCGCCCTCTCCGGGATCATGGCCTCGATTATTCTGGGAATGTCCCGGGCGGTGGGTAGGGTTGATTCATTTAAATTAAGTATAGCTGATTTTGAGTCAATAAATTTGATCGAGGACTCTCAAGTTTATCTTTTTCTAATCAAAAGAGTTAGTCATAATAACTAATCTTTAATCTTCTG
>Ga0315907_10004640_pt1 | contig 15350 bp, 34 predicted proteins | sample LakEriMetagenome_3_FD_203525 | JGI IMG/M metagenome (GOLD analysis project Ga0315907, IMG submission 203525) | Freshwater fungal communities from buoy surface, Lake Erie, Ohio, United States - Buoy 12 MA123 | ecosystem: Environmental > Aquatic > Freshwater > Lake > Lake biofilm | place: USA... | reverse complement strand
GACCCGCAGAGAGTGAGAAAAGAATTGCAAGAAGGACCAGTCGCACGCATACTCCTACTCCCCCGATTCGACTGCTTTGATCTCCCTCGCTTCTAGTACCTGATACGCGGCGCCTGTGCCACCCAAGATCCCTGCGAGCTGCAAGGTGATCTCTCGGTCGGCGCCCTTCTCCTGTCGTCGGTCGATCATCTCCTGCGCCCGCAGTCCCTCCGCGAGCGTCGGTGTCATCAACCCTTGTTCAACCGCACTGTGGACGTAGTCCCTGACGAGTCCAGCAAGGTCACCCGTTGCCTTGATCGTCTTGGACTGCTTCTTCATTACGTTGACTGCCTGTTGTCGAAGCCTCTCGTGCGGCTCAGTTAAGTGTTCGCGTCGGTGCTTCCCAAGGGTGATCCTGCTGACATACTGACCTGCGTCAGACATCCACTCAGAGATCTTCGTATCGGGAAGGCCGTCGCGCATCTTCTTGTTGATGGCCTCTACGAGCGGACTCCGGCAGACGTGGCACCCCGTCAAGACGGGGGCAAGCTCAGTCATTAACTAGATCTCCTAGAAATCCTTTCAGATAACGGACCCTCTTTTGGATAGAATTGAAATTCTGGATTCGTCATCATTTCGATCCAGTCTTCTGCCCACTCTTCCGCCTGCTCACGTGTCCACGGGGTTGCGTCTGGAAAATCTGGTTGAAGAATAATCGGACTTCCATCATGGTTTGGTTGTTCTAAATCCCAAATTCTTAGGGTGTTATTCTCGTCAACCTCGTATCTGTATCTCATGGTCCTCCTTTATGCCGTAATAGATTGGTATGATATTGGCAAGAATTCCACGTCAATAGCACCAGAAGAAGTTCTTAGGAATGAGAACAGAGCGCTTGCGTTACCGCCAGCAGAAATTATCTCATCAGTTGCTTGGTAGTACGTAACGCCCTTACCGTTGTGGTTCGTCGTTGTATATTGAGTCCAGTTTGTCCCATCAGACGAAACTTTTGCCGTTGCTCCATTATACGCAATCCAGTATGTGTTTACAAAATCAATATACGTCCCCGTCACGTTGTTACTTGACGTCCAACTTACTCCATCAATTGACTTTGAGCACGTGCTATTGCTTATTGCGATCCATCCGCCAGTTCCGTATGCAGAATCCTTAAGACTTGCCCCTCCTGTTCCCGTTGCCCTCTGGGTCCAAGATGTTGCATTTGTGCTAGTGTAAAGCGGTGTCCCACTGTATTGTGAGCCAACTACTATAAATAGTCCGTTTCCAAATTTAACAGTTTCATTTCCAACAGCAAACGGACTAGTGTTGGTCCACGTTACTCCGTTGTTTGTAGAGTATGAAAGTTTTCCTGAGTCGCCAATTATAACGTGGGTTCCATTTCCGTACGTACCCCACCGTATGGTTGTTGTGGAAAATCCAGATGTCCTTGCAGTCCAAGTTACTCCGTTTGGGCTAGTATATAAATTTCCGGATGTTCCGCCAACGACAAACAATCCACCGCCATAATACGCGAACAAATATGTACCTGAGCCAATGTTTGCCGTAGAGAATGTCCTTGCATCACTTGAAATTATGATGGTTCCAGCAACTGCGGTGTCAGCCGATACAATAGTTTTTCCATCAGTTGCGCATGGGGTTCCAGTGCTTTGCAAAGAACTTGTATATGTTGACCAATCAATGAACGGAGCCTTTTTAATGATCTTTGTTAAATTGCTTGCAGAAGAAATGTTAACAAAGCCGTTTCCTAATACGCCCGACGTTACCGAGGATACAACAATATCAATAGGTCCTGATCGAAGATTTCTCAACATATACTGTCCAGTAAACGATGAGATTGATGATGTGGACACGGTGGTAATACCAGACACAAGTTTCGCTTCCCGCGCAGAGATTGACTGATACGTCGCACCTCCAGATCCGTTAGCCGTCAAAACCTGCCCATTAGTTGCAGACCCTGATGTTAAGGCAGCAGTTCCGACTGCGGCGGCCGCAATTGACGCAGCAACAACAGCGTTATTTGCTAGAATCGAAGAATTAACCGATCCTGATGCTAGTGCGGATGAGCCAACGGCACCAGTAGCAATCTTGGCAGCAACGATGGCATTGTCTGCAATCTTTGCCGAGGTTACGGCAGCATCTGCAATTCCAACCGACGTGAGGGCCTGCGCCACCCAGCCAGATGAGGCGCTGCTGTAGACGAGCGGGAGTGCTGTGCTGACGCCGCCCACAAACACATCGTGGAGCTCGTCAAGTTCGTAGCCATTCTGTACCTTGACGAGGATCTCGCCAGTAGATGCGTTTGCCTTAGTAACAACGCCGAGGTAGACCGCGTGGTCGGGTTCTGCTGGTGGGTTGTTGAAGACGAGTGATCCGGGTGTTGACCCTAGCCAAATCGATGACCCAGCAGTTGCCGACGACGTGTCAATGTTTGAGAGTTGTCCGTTCTCAATAACATATCCAAAGGCGTTGTTTGTCATCGTGCTGGCGGCAATGCCGAGCGTCTTTGACGACGTTGGGTCCGCGCTTGCAGAGGCAAGACCAATCAGTGCGTTGGTTCCATCCGCCCCTGTGACGTATACTGCCTGACCCTTGGTAATCGTGCTGCCAGACGAGTTCTTCACATACGTGCGAAGCGTCGTTGCCGTAACAGCATCTGCAACACTGAGCAGTGATTGGTCTACGCTGACCGTAATGGCGGTCGTGCCGCTCGCCGAGACTGGCGACGTACCAACAACGCTGGTAACATATGTCCCAGCGGTCTGGTAGTTGGCATCAAGGATGACCGAGGCGGTGTTCCCAGAGATGATGGTACTCATCGGCGCAACGCCGACGATGGAGGTTAGGGCGCCAGTAGAGGCAGCCTGGAAGATGACGCCACCAGAACCATCCGCCACCATCGTGTATCCAGCGGGGTTGGTGGACGAAGAGATGGCAACATTCTTGCCAGAGGTGGTCGTGGTGACCGAGATCGGGAAGGTACCCTGCAACTGCGATACGGAGACCGAGTTGCTGAGGGTCAGGAACTCATTCGTGTCAATCCATTGGAGCGTCGGCTCTACTGGAGCGATGTCGGCATCGAACTCCTCGTAGAGCTGGTCCGGGATGGAGAAGACGGTATCGGCTGGCCCCTGGATGTCGTAGCCGTTCCAGTGGATGTCGATGTATCGTCCGAACTTAAATGTAGCCACTTACTTCTTCTTCTTTCCCCTCGCTGTCTTGGCGGATTCCTTGAAGTCCTTGGCGGTCGGGGCGCCCTTGGCGCCTACCTTGCGCATCTTCTCGCCAGAGCCAGCGGCGATCCGCTTGCGCTTGGCGTGGATGTTGGCGTAGAGACCTGGCTTCACTTCTTCTTGCCCTTCTTGGGCTTACCGTACTCCATCTCGCGTTCGCGCTTGGACTCGGTCTTCTCGTGCTTGGCGGCGTACTTCTTTGCCGCAGCCTTGCCAGCCTTCGTGTATGGGAACTTCTTCCCTTCGATCATCGGCATTATTTCTTTCTCCTTATCGCTTGGTGCTCTTGACCAAAGAGTACAGAGCTACTCCGCCAACAGCGGCAGGGATTGCTGCAAGCTTTGCGGCCTCCTTGAGTCGTCGCTTCTGCTCTGCGCCTGGAGCGCTCGTGATCTTGGTGCCCGCGTATGCAACAGTGCCGGCACCAGCGCGTCGGTTCCTGGCTGGTCGGCTCTTTACGCCAGCATTGGCTTTGGCATTGTCTGGGTTGAGACTTTTAGTGCCCTTTTTCATCTTTCTTTAATCCTCTTGTCAAGCTTTTTCTTCTTGGACTTGCCAGCAGCCGAGAGGGCAATGGCAATGGCCTGCTTACGCGGCTTTCCAGCCTTCAGTTCCTTGCGGATGTTGGCGGAGATCGTCTTCTGTGAGGAACCCTTCTTGAGCGGCATTACGCCTTCCCTCGATTGGTCTTCTTCTTTCCTGTTGGAGCAATCTGGTCACCAGGCATTGCCTTGGACTTGTTCCTTGCACGGGCGTATGCCTTTGGTCCGGTGGTCGGCTTCTCGCCAAACCTCTTGGAGGTCACAAGCTGGGTGCTTACCTCGTACGGGACGTTCTTTCCCATCGTGGCCTTGTAGCCAACGTTGTACTTCTTCCCGACCTCAAGGTGTCCAATCGCACGGTTTACGCCGATTGCATAGTTCTCAATCCCAGCGAGGCGCTTTCGGCCTTCGCCAATGACGAGCGCCCTGTCGGCAGCGGACTGCTTCTTCTTCACGATCTCTCTCCAAACGTTGGCATTGGTAGGAGTTCTGCTACCACAGTCGACAGCGAATCTGCTGCCCGTTCCGACTCCACGTCCCAGACGGTGGAGACAATCTCAAACGCCGCAGTCCCTAAGGGCTTCTCCAGCGTGTCCACCAGCCTCTCGACCCCGGCGTAGTGGCAATGAATCAACTCGTGGGCGACGACCCTGCGGATGTCGGTCGCCTTCTCCTTCCAGAGGTCGGGGGAGAACCTGATCGTTGCTTGGTACAGGTTTTGGCTTACCTCGATGTCTGCCCACGCATCCTCCGGTGGATTCTGCTCCGAGAGCTTAATCTCCCAATGACCAAGGCCAAGGATCTTGGCGCAGCGGTCGATGTAGTTCCTGACCGCTGTTGTCACTGGACCCCCTCTGGAAACTTTGTAACTTTTTAACGGGCGCCGGTCTTCTTCTTCTGTCCCGTAATCGATTGACGCTTTGATGGTAGCGTAATGTTTGCCCCCGGGAGAACCGGGAACATCTTCATCAGGAAGTCGTTTGACCTGGACCCCTTGTAGAACTCTGAGGCGCGGCCTTCCTTGTTCCCTGCGACTGGTCGAGGGGTAACTGGACCAATGACCTGCCTGGCCTTTTCCTTAAACGCCTTCTTCTCGTCGTCGGAGAGCTTCTTCATCTTTGCCATTTTTTTCTCCTTGATCCCTATTCTTAACCTGGCCTAGCGGCCAGGAACGAACCCAAGTTTAGTGTGAGACCAGTCTCTAGGAGGTAGGGTTCGTTGCCCCCCTCTTTATCCCCCCCCATATAACCAGAAAATCGGAGGGTTTTTGCAGAAAGTTGCATGATTAAGTTTTCTTAATATTTATTGCGGAGGTAATGGCTCCTTTTCAGTGGGGTCCCAGGGCTGCCTTTTCATTGGGGTCCTCCATTGCGGTGGGGCATTCCTCCCCCGCGATTGCAAACTGTAACAAATGCTGGCGGGGGAGGGGAGGCCGTAACAAATTCGGGCATTCAGCACGCTCCATGGGGGGTGGGGGGGGTCAGCCCCGGATACTGGGGGGGAGTATCCTCCGACAGGTGGGGTTGTCAGTGGGGACAAGTGGGGTTGTCGGCGGGTGGAGTGGGGGCGTCACCCCCCGACCCGGCAGATAGTTGCAGACGCAACAAGGTCTGACTTTCGGCCTTTTCCCGGGCGATGATCCCTGACCCTGTGTACCACACACCCACACCCACCAAACGTTGATCCTGAGGCCTCTGGGGATACCCTCCGTTGAATCCACCGCCGGACTGAGGGCCCACACCGACCCCGTGATGGTGCCCCCAAGGACAGCTCCATATAAAAAAGAACTTATGCATTTGAGCACAAACTACCCCCTTGACATGGCATTGACAGGGGCCTAGGCTTGACGCAGACGCTGCAAGTGTCAGCGTCGCAAACAGGAGGTTGGACATGGCAAAGCGAGAACGTGTTGAATACGCAAAGTGGTTCAACATGGCCGATACGCCACGCAAAGAGGCACGCCCGTGCGACATGTGCAAGAAGAGCAGCAAGTCTGTTTATCCGCGTCTCTACGGGGACAGGAAGCACGTACCAGTGCAACGATGCGGTGAGTGCCACGACAAGATGATGGAGTACTGGGATTACCGCAACAGTCAGTACTAGCCGAAACCGGTGCATAGGCAACCCTTCAGCACCGGTCTCCCGGACTCGCCGCCCGGGACTGATGAGGCAGGCGCACACACAGGAGGAGAACATGTTCACGGAGAACACACTGAAGTACCTGCGCGACGAGGCCGCTGACTCGGTTGAAGCGCTGCAGGAGTTGATTGACACCGGGCACGCATGGCGCTTGCAGGGGTCAGTCGGACGCGCGGCCATGTACGCCATTGAGGCAGGGATCTGCATCCTTGGCGAGACAGGCCACACCGACTACTGGGGCAACTACGTGCCGTCCCGGTACGAGGTCAAGGCAGGCACGAAGGGCAGCGTGGAGTACGCAGCCCGCATGCAAGAGATGGAGGTTTAACGTGAAGGAGTTCATCGCAACATACCTAGCTGCCACGGTGGCAGCAGCGGTGGCGTACGCAGTGTATGGCCACCTTGGTCTTTCGGTTCTGGTTCTCTTCGGTACGGTCGGCGCGATCGTCACCGGGTGGGTGATCGGCGAAGAGATCAAGATCAGGATTGACGAGCGACTGCGCGCCCATTACGCTGAGAAGAGCCAGACCAAGAAGAGCGAAGTCTGGTAGCCGAAACGGCCTCCGGGCCGTCTGTCGGGGATAGTCTCCCGGCACTGACGAGGCAGACACCTCAAACAGGAGGCAACATGGACAAGGCGCTCACAGCGTCGCTCCTTGCGTCGGTCGCGGGGGCACTGGCCGGTGTACTCATCTTGGACAGCGTCCTTGGTGGGGTCTTCGGCTTCTTCTCCACGATGGGGGCCATCGTGGTCGGGCTCCTCATCGGGGATGAGGTCAACCTTAGGCTCCGCCGGCACTACCGGGGGAGGTAGGTGTCAGGGGTGGCCACTGTGGCCACCCCAACACCATCAGGCAGGAGGAAACATGCCAAAGAAGCAACGCTACAGCAACCTCTTCACGAAGGAGCCGGGTGAGGCCCCGGTCACCTACAGCAGCCTCACCGGGGTGGTCACTGCAACGCAGTCATCACTGGTGAAACTTGCGCAGGCAGCAGACGAGGCCGGGGCAACCGACCTCGCGGAGCAGGCACGCCGGACGGCCATCATGGCAGTCGGCTACCTTGGGAGACTGAAGTCATGAGCAGGTTCCAGTGGTTTGCCTTGGCGTGGATGACGTCACTCGTGATCAGCATCGTGGCCGGGCTCTGGATAGCGGGCACCGGTTCACCGGTCCCACTTGAACTGGGTTTCAGTGTAGTATTTCAGGCCCTAGGGGGATCGTGGATCATCCTGAGGGCAGTAGTAGAGGAGGAGAGATGAGTACCAGAAAGCTGAACGTGCCCGGGTTGGGTTTTGAGGTCATCGTCGTCGGGGCCAGCGATGGCACCAACGAGTTGATCGCACAGATGCTAGAGAAGAAAATCGTGGAGGAGGTCACGGAGGATGAGGAGCCGCAGGGCTGCCCAGTCTGCACAAACGTTGACCGCACCTGCACCTGCAAGGGGGGCGCATGAGTAAGAGGTACCTCCTAGAGGTGAACCTTCGGTTGATCAAGAGGGTCATCGTTGAGGCTGAAACCGCCGATGAGGCCATTGAGAATGCGGCCACCATCAGCGCGGAGTCCCTCGCCTTGGGCGAGGCGGACGATGCGGTGATCCTTGGTGACGAGCCACCGGGTCACGGCTCCGGGTCAGTTGAACTGATCGCGGAGGAGGACACTGAGGACTGGTCCTACCACGTCGGTGGCATCCAGTGATCGCGTGGGTTCTGACGGCTGCCCTCATCATGGGGCAGCCGTCAATCCCGGATAGAATCACGTGGTATGGGGCTAGGTGCCCGCAGGGGGTGGTATACCTAGGCAGGACTGATGCGTGCCACCCCTACCTGAAGGGTGAGCAGCGTTATTACGCAGCCGCTGGATGGTACAGGTACGGCATGAAGACAACCACAGTCCTCGTGACCAGCAAGACCACCGGCAGGAGTGTCCGACTCCTCGTGCGCGACTTCTGTGGCGCATGCAGGCAAGGGCGCTCCATACTGGACATCAGTCCGCTGGCCTTCATCGCGCTTGGGCACGACCTTGCAATTGGGACGGACAGGGTGTACATTAGGTATCTAGAGGAGGGGAGATGATGTTGGACACACAGAGATGCGAGCGATGTGGGGAGACAATTGTCCTTGACTTTGAGGAGCACGCCTTTGATGAGTCACTCTTTGCCTACCACGTTTGGTGCATGGAGGAGACCAAGAGGGAGGAGCTTGAGAGCATCCGTGAGGACATAGCAATTGAAGAGAGGAGAGAGGGAGGAGAATCATGAGCAAGCGCAAGCGTAAGCCATACAACGAGGACGAGGAGTGCTCGCTGTGTGGGTTCCCGGACCTTGACGGTCTCTGGTACGACGGGACATGCGACGAGTGCCATGACATTGTCATTGAGCAGAGCATTCACAAGGCGATAGAAGATTTGGAGAAGGAGGAAGTAAAGTGAGCGAATACAAGTGCTACGACTGCAACCACGAGTGGGACGGCCCGGATTACAAGGCGGGGGATGCACCGATCCCGTGCCCGAAGTCAGGGGAGCACCATAACAGGATCAGCCGCGAGCGTGCGGTTGAGATCCTCAACGGTTCACGTGGTCGCTTCATCACGGTGGAGTTTACCAAGAGAACCACCGGCGAGAGGAGGGTCATGACCTGCCGGACCGGGGTGACCAAACACCTCAAGGGCGGCAAGCGTGCCTACGACCCGGAGAAGCTCGGGTTGGCAATCGTCTGGGAAACCAAGACCTCTGAATACAAGAGCATCCCAACCGACGCCATCACGGCAGTCCGGTTTGGGGGGAAGCGGATGGTGGTGCGATGAGCTGGTTCAAGCGTAATCTTTGGCCGCAGGTCAAGTTCATTGGTTTGATGTGCCTCATCGCGGTGGCGGTTGGTGCGTCACGGTGATTACACATGAGTTCACGGACATGGAGGATGAACTCAGTGAATTCAATTTGGAGCGCCTTGAGCTGTATAAGATCAGGGTCAGGGAGTGGCTGGAGGAGGGTCGGCGGTCCGCCTCCGCCCTCTTCCAGTACGGGCACACAGAGCTCCGGGTAATCGTTGACTCAGAGTGGGAGCTCGCAATTACCTGCGACAACTGTGGCCTCTGGGGAAACATGACCCGCAAGATTCGCTATGCAAAGGGTTCATACCAATCGGTGACTGGTACCCTGTTTAGGGTGGTAGAATGCCTCCCAAACGCGCAGTCAATTTATTTTGGGGGAGGACGTTAGATGCGGCAACCACCAAGAAGCGTTGAGGCTGAGTCAGGGCTGATCGGGTCCGTCCTCATTGACGATGAGGCGATGGGCTATGCGCTCGGGATCAACCCTGATGACTTCTCTACGGCGCAGCATCGTGCCGTCTGGACGGCGATCACCGAGGTCTACAAGCGGGGCGAACCGCTTGACATCGTGTCGGTTGGCGACGAGCTGGCGCGACGCAAGTTGATCGACGAGGTCGGTGGGTACGCCGTCCTCTCTGACTTCCTTGTCCGCACGCCGACGAGTGCCAACGCCAACTCGTATGCCGAGTCGGTGCGTACGAAGGCGACGCTGCGGCGTCTTATCAGTGCTGCCACACGGGTGGCCGAGATTGCCTACGAAGACCCCGCCGATGCGGACGAGGCACTAGACAGGGCAGAGGCAGAGATCTACAAGGTCGCACGCACGATGAAGAAGTCCGACTTCACGGAGATGCGCGGACTCATCGACGATGCGGTGAGCCGCTTGGACTGGACACGACACAACCGAGGGTCGGCAGAAGGCGTGCTGTCCGGGTTGGCGTCGCTTGACCAGATGACTGGGGGCTGGCAGAAGTCAGACCTCACCATCCTCGCCGCCCGTCCATCGGTCGGCAAGACGAGCCTTGCCCTGAACATTGCGCAGCACGCTGCGATCAGGCACGGCAAGCGTGTCGCTGTCTTCTCGCTGGAGATGAGCAAGGATCAGTTGGCAACCCGACTGATGGCTGGTGCGTCTGGCGTGGACATCTTCCGCATCCGTCGTGGCGACGTGGAGGGGATGAACCTTGCCCGCATCGCAGCGTCGGTGTACCACTTGGAGAAGGCGCACATCTTCATTGACGACTCGCCCGTGGCCTCGCCCGTAGACCTGCGGTCAAAGGCGCGGCGGCTGTCTGCCGATGGCGGGCTTGACCTCATCATCGTGGACTACCTGCAACTGATGATGCCGACGAAGCAGACGAAGGAGGGCAACAGGGTGGTTGAGACGAGCGACATCAGCCGAGGACTGAAGGCGATGGCGCGGGAGCTGAACGTTCCTGTGATTGCGCTGTCGCAGTTGTCTCGTGCCGCCGAGCATAGAGAAGGAGGCCAACCACGACTGGCTGACCTCCGAGACTCTGGTGCGATTGAGCAGGACGCCGACCTTGTGATGTTGCTATGGCGTCCCAACGGACAGGAGCACGGGCAGGCGACCGAGCGCATCAAGTTGTCGCTGGCGAAGCACCGCAATGGACCGACGGGTGAGATTGACCTGACCTTCGTCAAGGCGACGACCACCTTCAAGGAAGATTTGTGATACAATAACTACGCCGGGTGGTCCCCCTGCCCGCTACCGAACCCTCTGATGGCGCCTCCCATCAGGGGGTTCACTCTTTTGTGCAGACCGGGCAGTTGCCGAAGAGGCTGCCGTCGTGATCGTGGACGGCGGACAGCGGGATGTCCGATGGAATCTCTCGCCCGACAAGCGTCTCGTAGACGATGCCGTTATCCTTGCACCATTGGCGCAGCGACTTACCTTCCTTCGCTGCTGCCTCCTTGAATAGTTGCCTGATTTCTTCGTCGCTCACGGATCAGCTCCAATGCTAGGTACACGCCATACGCGGCCATCAGCCGCTGCTCAGGGGTAAGGAGGGGTAGGACACCACCCCAAGTAGAAACGTGTCTCTCCGTGGCTCCTAGACCCTCTAGAAGCGATTCTACGGAGGCTTCTAGGGGGTCTCTGTTAGTAGGCTGCCCCATCGTCGGGGTCAAGTTCTAACTCTAGGTTAGACCACTCGCCTTCGATGAGGGAGACAAGGATGAGGCAGTAGTTGGCGGCGTCCATCAGGGCGTCGCGCACCGACGGGTGCTGGAGTTCCTTGAGCGAGTCTTGCGAGAGGACGACACGACCCTTGACAAACTCGCCGCTCAACGCCTTCTTGATGCGGCTCATCTTGTCGTCGGACATCCGAGAGAAGACACCGGGGATGCCGAGGGACTCAATGTTGGCAGGGCCGTACTGCGCCTGACGCTGGACAAGGATGTCCCGCGCCTCGTCGTAGAGGCCTTGGAAGTACTGCTCAAAGTCCTTCGGTGTGTTCCTCATAGAGCCTTTCCAGCCAGCGGGCTTTGTGTTCGTTGACGATGAACCACGCAACGGCGCATCGCTTGCCGCAGCCCTCGCACTGGAAGAGGCGGAGCGTGTACTCTCTAAGTGCTTGCGCAGGCTGTCGTAAAGGTCTGAGTCTACCCTTACACTTGTTGCACGCGAGTCCAAGCTTCACTTCTTCCGTTCAGCAGCAAGGATGGCAATGGTAAACGCTGCGAGTGGACCGAACGGCACTGGCGCAAAAGCAGCGAGTGCAGCGGCGGCTCCGTAGAGCAGCGAGATGCGCGACTGCTGCGTGGCAACTGGTGCCGTGATGATCTGTCGGATGCTGGGGACAACGATCTGTTCGTTGTCGTCAGGTTGCGTAGCCAAAGTCGACCTCCTTGATGATGGCGTTGGCGGCGTAGGCTGCCAACTGTTCCTTGTTGGGCTGTCCTTCTAGTCCGTCCAGCAGCATCTTGAAGATGTGCAGCCAGACCTGCGAAACGAGGACGGCGTCAGGCTTGCGCTTCTTGGCAGGGATGCTCACTCCTCTAGGCTCCGGTCGCGGAGGATGTCGTCGCCCGCTCGCTTCCAGTTGGCAAGGTTCTCCGCCGTGCCGTCCGTCTTGATGGACGGGGCAGCCTTGTCCTTCTCGCTGACGATGAGTTCTGCCCTGACCCGCTCCAAGTCCTTCTCGATCTCTGGCAGCCCGATGTAGGAGATGCCAGTTTCGTGCTCTGGGCGGTAGACGTCGGTCGTGGCGTAGGTCACGGTCGTATCCTCAAGGGCGAGGAAGCCTCGACCCCACCACCACGGGGCGTAGAAGACCTTGCCGTCGCCTGCTTGCATCGTCTCGGAAATGACCTTGCCGTAGAGGATGGACGTTGGGTCAAGGTTCACGGCGTAGACGATGGCCTTGCCGCTGGCAATCCACATCGCCTTGTCCATCAGCCGCTGGGCGTGGATGCCACGGAAGGTGCCGCCGATGCTCCACGACATATTGATCTGCGCGAAGCCGTAGTCCTTGAGGATCTCGCTGAAGTATCCGCGATTGTCCTTGAAGACGTTGGCCTTGATGATCTTCGGCTCAAAGCTCATTGGTTTCCTCCTTGCCATAGTGTTGTACGAAATCGTCGAAGTCGATGATCGCCAAGGCACGCCGACGCTTGCCCGCTCCTGGCGAATCGCCAACCACCAGCACCGCCAGTTGGTCAGCCTTTGGGTTAAGTTCTCTTAACCATTTGTCCAGCCGCTCTGGGTAGGACAGCCCGACCTTGCACTGGATCACAAAGTACCCAGCCTCCACGTCGTTCTTGCCGCCGTACATCCCGGTGCGCTTGCCGTTGAGTCGGGCAGCGACCTCTCGCTCAAAGCTGTTGCCACGCTGTCGCGCCCGTTTGCCACGGGACGACCGCTCGGCGTTCGCCTCTTGGATGGCTAGGTCCTTCATCTTACCCATTTCTTACCCTCGCTAACTGTGCGGTGCGCCTGCCGACGATCATCTTGTCTCCAAGTTCGATCAGTCTGGCGGCGATCAGTTCCTTGTTGAGGACGCGGTTCTCAATGGTCTCCCGCAGGAAGAACCATCCCTCTGGCGCCTTCGCCCCATCGTAGCGGACGGAGAGGCCAGCCCAGATCCTGCCGTACCTGCCGTCAAGCAGATAGCAGATGTCGCCGTTCTGGACAATGTCCAGATCGTCGTCAATCATCCGGGCGCTGCGGCTTACTTCGTATCTAGACACTTACGATGCACCCAATGCCACTCCGTTGACTTCTTGCCGTTTATGTACTCAATAGACTGCACGCAGTACGACTCCGCCTGTTTCTCAATCGCAAGGGAACACTTGATGCACGGGCGCACCGTCCACTTTGGAGGCAGACTCTTGCCGCCCTTCTGGGCTTTTACTCCAGCCACATTGACTCCATCGTCCTCTGTCCCTGTTCGGTTTCGTATAGTCGGATGGCAGCAGCATTCGCGGTGTCATCCATAAACACTGCCACCATCCGACAGAGTTCCCTAGGGTCTTGATCGCACATCGGGCAGCCACCGTCGTGCCGACCCTGGGACTTGAATGTAGAGATACGGGCCAAGGCACAGGTTGCGGCTGCAACTGCCTGCTCTGGCGTCTTGATCATTCTCGTACTTCTGCTGGCGTCCAGATCAACGGGGAGGCATCACGAACCGTGACGTCCTCGTAGTTCTTGCCATCGTACTGGCGCACGTTGCGGGACTCACCCGTGACATGCAGGTTCGGTCGCTTCTCGCCGGGGTTCTTGGTCCTTGACTCTGCGACCTTGTAGTAGATCTTGTACAGATGCTCCTGCGTCTTTTTGTCAAAGACGGTGAGCGTCAGGTAGACGTACTTGTCAGCAGGTTCTGCGCCACGAGTCTCCTTGTCAGCGGAACGCCACTGCGTATACGCATCGGTCGCTCGGCTGGCGAAGAACTCAAACGCCTTTGTCCCTGTCTTGAACTCTTTCTCCTTTGGCTCCTTCTTGTCGGAGAGCCAAACGTCGTATGAAACCTGTGGACCACGTGCAAACTCAGCCATCTTAGAACTCCAAGTCATCGAGGTCGGGCTTCTTGGCTGGGGCAGGAGCGACCCTCTCCGTATCCCCGAAGATCTTCTTGGCGGCCTCGGCAACGCGATCCGTTGACAGGTCGGCTTCTGGATCGTCACCCGTTGGGATGAGGAATCCTGTGAGCAACGCATACTTCAGTGCGCCAGTGGCAGCCTTGTACGCCGCCTTGTCGCCTGAGTCTGCGCCCGTACCAACCGACTGGAACGAGAGCGTCTCGCCGCTGTCGCCATCGGTGAGCGTCCACGTAAAGCGGAGCGTCAACAGTGTCTGCTTGCCGCTCGGTGTAAGCCCCTCGCTGATGACATCGATGCTTGTCGGTGTCATTGAGACGTTGAACTTCACGAGCTGTTCGCGCACCTTGTCGGCAACTGCCGATGCCTGCACGAACTTGTATCCCTGTGCTGAGTTCGTTCCGGTCTTTGCTACATACCCAACCGCTTCCATCACCTTGGCGATCTTTGCGGCGAGTTTGACTGGCTGCGTCATCCCCTACACTCCTTTAACCACTGACAGCCCTTGCAGGGCCACTCCGCCTTCATATCCTTCCCACGACGGGACGGCAGGCGCGGCGGCTTGCGCTTGCCGTAGTATTGTAGCACACGGAGGACGCGGAGTGCGCGGTCGCGCCAGCCACGGTCCAGCCTGAACTCAAGGAGCTTGAAGTCCTCGGCGGCGGCATAGATGACCCGTGCCTCCACAGGCTCGCCCGTGTCCTGTTCTAGGATGTGGGCGTAGATCGACGCCTGCACGGCGTGCTCTGGCTTGACGTCGCGGATGTACTGCATCCCTCGGTTGGTCGTGGACTTGTACTCCCAGACCTCCCGCCTGCCGTCGGGCCACTTGACGAAGGCATCCACGTTGCCAGAGAAGTCAAACTCTGGCAGCAGGATCGGCACTTCCTCCTGGAACTCCAGCAGGTCGCCAGCCACAAGGGCATCCTTGCCCGCCTTGTTCAGCACCTCGGCAACGGCGTGCCCGCGCTCGAAGATGCGGTAGAGGTTGTCGGGGAACGGGTTGCTCGGCGGCACCTTCTCGGCGGCGTACCACTGCTGCCGGATGCAGGCACCGAGCAGCGAGCCACGCCATCGGGCAACGGCTGGTCGCCCGACTTCCGCCTTGCGGGTAAGATACCCGTCAAGGATGGAGGAGAAGTTGCTCACTCCAGTCCTTCTTTGTAGATCTCCGTGCGGGTGCGGAGGTTCCCGCCGTAGGCAAGCAGTGCCTGCTCCACGTCAAGGATCTCTGCTGGGTTGCTGGTCTTCGCCAGTTCGCTGTCGCGGATCTCGAAGTGGTAGAGCATCCGTGCGTTGTCCATCCAGTAGTCGCGCTTGTCGCCGTCGCTGCCTGTGTATGGTGAGACCTCGGCGCCAGTTGCGTTGCCGATGCGGTCAGCCAACTGCGTGACCGTGACGTTCTCGGAGCAGGCGTTGTAGATACCCTGCACCGCAGGGAGGATGGCAGCAAGCGAGATGATCCAGCCAGCGTCATCCACGTTGAGGATCGGTCGCTTGGCTTCCGACTGTGGGTGGATGTGCTTCTTGTGGATCGCCTCCCACGTGAAG
>Ga0315907_10004638_pt1 | contig 15360 bp, 13 predicted proteins | sample LakEriMetagenome_3_FD_203525 | JGI IMG/M metagenome (GOLD analysis project Ga0315907, IMG submission 203525) | Freshwater fungal communities from buoy surface, Lake Erie, Ohio, United States - Buoy 12 MA123 | ecosystem: Environmental > Aquatic > Freshwater > Lake > Lake biofilm | place: USA... | reverse complement strand
TGCGGAAAAACGTTAGATCCAAAAATTTAGAGGCACCATTTGGGCACCGCCTCTTTTTTCTGTTAGGCTTTTTTCTGTTAGGCTTTCGCCTCTAGCCCTTTGTTTAAAAGGAATACCGCCGGCCGGACTCGAACCGGCACGCCGTTGAAAGCAACGGATTTTAAATCCGCAGTGTCTACCATTCCACCACGGCGGCATTAGATGTTTGCTGAAGCGGGGGAACTCAAGCGGCTTTTTTGGGATTCGTCCAGCAAAGTCAGTTGGGATTTTGAAATGATTCTGAAAACCTCGTGTGGTGAAAAAACTACCGAATTAAGATTCAGGCTCAGTCACTTCTTTGTCCTTTGCTGTCCGTTTGGCGGGTTTGGCTAGGATTTCGATGTAGACGGCATCCCAGTTGTTGGCGGCTGCGGCGTCGACGGGTTTGGTGATTTCGGAGACGTGGATGGTTGTGGCGGCGGGTTCATCTTTGCCGGCTCGGCAGTCGAAATCCCAGAAATCAGTTTCCTCGGGGAGTGGTTTGCGTCGTTCCCGTTTCAGGTATTTGCGGATGTCGGCTTTGATGCCTTCGACCACACGGGCGGGCTTGTGGGTGGCGGAGGTGAGAGGAAATGATTTTTTCATGGGGTGCTTGTGGAATAGCGAGGGTGGAAAGTCACGCACCGTTCATGAGAATTTGTCTTAGGCTTAATTCTTTGCCTTATTGGGCTTTGCTGCTGCAAGGGCGGGATCGGGCCAGAGTGGGTGAGGCGTGCGGGCTTGTTTCATCATTTCCACGGCCTTGGCCACCTGCTCGGGATTGGTTTCAGCAAGGTTTCTGGATTCACTCAGATCCTTTGAAAGGTCGTAGAGTTCAATGGGTTTACCTGGACCTGGGCGGACGGCTTTCCAATCTTCCCAGCGAATTGCCTGAATGCTGTTTGTGCCCTGTCCCTCGTGGAGTTCCCAGTAGAAATAATCCCGTTTCGGTGCCGGGCCTCCTTTAAGAAATTCGACCAGCGATTTCCCATCTGGTTTGAAGGTATCTGGCAACTTTGCTCCTGAGAGTTCGGTGAAAGTCGGAAGCAAATCCCAAAATGCCCAGGGCTCTTCGGTTACGCGTCCGGCGGCAACTGTGCCGGGCCACCAAGCGAATGAGGCTTGGCGGAGGGCGCCTTCATACATCCCGCGTTTGAATCCGCGATGTTTACCATCCATTGCCTGATTGAAGCGTTTGCCAATTGCGCTGTTAGGCTCGAACGATGAACCGTTATCACCTGAGAAAATGATCAAAGTGTTTTCAGCGATGCCTTTATCGCGGAGGAGTTTCACCAATGCACCAATATCTGAATCAAGGCGGGTGACCATTGCCGCATAATCTTTCTCTAGGTCGGTCCAAGGTTTGTCGGCGTAGATGCCTTGATCATCGATCTCGAATTTACCATGCGGTAGAGTTACGGCATAGAAGAGGAAGAAGGGCTTGTCTCCTTGTTGGTTTACCCACTTGAGCACGTCTTCTTGGATGAGGTTCTGTGCATAAACTTTTTTCTGCCCGTTGGCGTTTTCAGGAATCTCGAAGCGCTTGTCGTCATTATAGAGATAGGTGGGAAAATAGCTATGGGCATGGCGTTGGCAGTTGTAGCCAAAGAAGTGATCGATGCCGTTTTTAAATGGGCTACCGCTCGTATCGAACATGCCCATACCCCATTTGCCCATCGTTGCGGTTTGGTAACCTGCGCTCTTGAGGACGCTTCCAACGGTTACCGTATTCTCGGGAATGGGTAGTTGGCCTTCTGGTTTGATTTCCCGGTTTGCGCGGGTTGGGCAATGCCCCATGTGCAGACCTGTAAAAAATGAACTACGCGCAGGAGCGCAGACGCTCGTTCCAGTGTAGGCGGATGTGTAGCGCGTGCCTTCCTTGCAGAGTTGATCGAGGTTTGGTGTCTGAATGAGCTTTTGTCCATAAGCTCCTAGATCTCCCATTGATACATCATCCGAGAGGATGAAGATCAGATTAGGTTTGCGGTCATCAGCGCCGTTTGCCTTTGGAGCGATAAGGAAAAGCGGAGTCATTGCCGCGAGCATTTTGAAGAATTTGGATATCATAAAATTTTGGATGGGATTAGAAAATAAAATCACAGTTGGACGTTAATTTTTCAAAAGACTCGAGTTAGATAACTCATTCTTCATCTGTGTTTATCTGCGTTCATTTGACGAAGAGATTTCATTTTTGTGTTCGTCTATGTCCGCTTCGCTCCCATTGTGGTTCTATTTATATTCACAGTTTAACAAATTGGAATACGCGTTGCGGTATCTGAGTTTTTCAGGGAAATGCCTTATGTCCCGTTCATAAGAATCACCATTTCGCCTTTAGGCGTGCGGGCTTCAAACCACTCAAGGAGTTCCTTAGGCGTGCCGCGGTGGTAGGTTTCGAATTTTTTGGTGAGTTCGCGGGCAACGCATACTTTTGCGGTTGGGGCGATCTCCTCCAAAATTTTCAGGGTCGATACAATGCGATGTGGACTTTCGAAGAAGATTCCGGTTTCGCCGCTATCAATAACTTCCTGCATGGCGCTGCGGCGTTTGCCGGATTTCACGGAGAGAAATCCACCATAACGAAATGCATGGCAGGGGAGACCTGATCCGATGAGAGCTGTTAGAACGGCTGAAGGGCCAGGAAGAACATCGAAAGGAACATCGGCTTCCAAGCAGGCTTGCACGAGGCGGTAACCGGGATCAGAAACACCGGGCATTCCCGCGTCGCTGATGAAAGCGATGCGTTCACCTGCTTTTGCAGCAGCGACGAGTTCGGGGGCTTTGCGAGCTTCGTTGTGTTCGTGAAGTGAGACCAACGGTTTTCCTGAAATGCCGTGATGAGCGAGCAAGATGCCGGAGTGGCGGGTGTCTTCGCAAGCGATCCGATCTACGTTCTTCAAAACTTCTAACGCACGTAAGGTCATGTCGCCGAGGTTGCCGATAGGGGTGGGAACGAGGATGATTCGTCCGCCGATTTCGGGTTCTTCTGGGTTCATTTTATAATCGGCAGTTGGGGTGGTTTATCTTTTTACCGCAGAGGCGCAGAGGTCACAGAGGGAACGCAGAGAATACCATTAAATTTTTGGAAATTTGGGTTCATCACTCTGTTAGGAGTTTGCTTTTTTCAGCTTCGGTGATGGCGGTGGGGGTTCCGGTGGAGTCGACTTTTACGCTGACCATTTCGCCTGCGGCGACGAGGGTGGTGTCGGGTTTGAGGATCTGGTATTTCCAGTTGAGTGAACTATTGCCGATTTTTGTTAGACTAAGCTGCACTTCAAACTTGTCTTGGAAGCGTAGAGGGCTGCGGTAGTCACATGAGATTTTCACGCGTGGCCAACCATTGCTGTTAGAAAAGACGGGAATACCAACTGAAGCTAAAAACGCGTGTTCTGCATTTTCAACGTAGCAAAGAATTTTTGAAAAATGTGCCAATCCGCTCGCATCCGTATCTGAGAAAGCGACTTCGGATTGCTGGCGATGGTGGATGTTTTCCAAAGGTTTAGTCCTCGAATTTTTTGACAAGCACGGATGCGTTATGACCACCGAAGCCGAAGCTGTTGCTGAGAGCAACTTTGATAGGGACTTCGCGCGCGACGTTAGGAACGACATCGAGATCGCACTCGGGATCTTGTTCTTCAATGTTGATGGTGGGTGGTACCACGCCATCGACGATGCCCATGACGCTGGCGATGAGTTCGATGCCGCCGGCGGCACCGAGCATGTGGCCGGTCATGGATTTGGTGGAGCTTACCATCAGGCCGTTTTTCGCGTAGTCACCGAAAGCCAGTTTGATGGCTTTGGTTTCTGCGATGTCGCCAAGACCGGTGGAGGTGGCGTGCGCATTGAGGTATTGAACGTCTGTTGGATTCGTTTTGCCGTGTTTGAGTGCCATGCCGATGGCGTATGCAGGGCCCGTGCCATCGGGCGACGGCGCGCTAAGGTGGTAGGCATCTGCACTGACACCGTAGCCGATGAGTTCTGCGTAAATTTTCGCACCGCGAGCTTTTGCGGTTTCGAGTTCTTCGATCATAACCACGCCTGCACCTTCGCCCATGACAAAACCGTCGCGGTGTTTATCGAAGGGACGGGAAGCACGTTCTGGATCGTCGTTACGAGTGGAGAGAGCTTTCATGTTTGAGAAGCCGCAAAGACCCATAGGGAGAACAGCAGCTTCGGCACCGCCGCAGAGGAAACCATCGGCATCGCCAAATTTGATAATGCGCCATGCTTCGCCGATGTTGTGATTGGATGTCGCGCAGGCAGTTACGATGACCATGTTCGGGCCATGAAAGCCGTGTTCCATGGAGATGATCCCGGATGCGATGTTAGAGATCATCATTGGGATGGTGAAAGGGGAAACGCGGCGTGCGCCTTTTTCGATGTAGTTGGAATGCTCACGCTCAAGCGTTGAAAGACCACCGATACCGCTGCCGACCATCACGCCGTAGCGGCGGGAGTCAATTTTTGAGGTATCAAGACCAGAGTCTGTCATTGCCATTTTGGATGCAGCAACGGCGTATTGGACGTAGCGATCTGAGCGGCGGGCGTCTTTTGGAACGTTGAAATAGCCATCGGCTTCGAAGTCGCGGATCTCACCTGCTATTTTGCAATCAAACGGTTCAGGATCGATGGATTGAATTCTGCGGACACCGCTGCGTCCATTTTTCAAACCGTCCCATGTGCTTTTGAGATCATTTCCCAAAGGCGATAGACAACCAATACCAGTAATTACAACCCGTCGCTCACTCATATGTTGGCAACAGCCTAAACGCGGAGTTTGCCTGCGTGCAAGCAATACATTGAAGCTGAAAACCGCTTTCTGAACTGCGGTTTTTCGTTTGGAGTATCTGCAATCAGGAGAGGATTTTCACTCTGGCTGAGTCGCTGGAGGAGCTGGGGTTTCAGCAGGTGTCGTTGTCTCAGGAGCTACTGGAGGAAGTTCATTGACCAATGAGGCTGGTGGGGTAGTAGGCACAGCGTCTGGGGTTGGGCTCGTTTCTACGGCTTTGGCGACAGGTTTTTCGGGGTCAAGCAGGGGTTTCTGTTTGTTTTGCTTGCCGATCAAAATTGCTAGAGAGAAGCAAAGTAGGAAGAAAAGTGAGCCAAGATACCAGGTTGCCTTTTGAAGAACATCGGTGGTTCTGGCTCCGAATACTTGATCAGTTACACCGCCACCGAAAGCAGCTCCTAGGCCTTCTTGTTTCGGGCGTTGCATGAGAACCACGATAGCGGTCAAAATGCAGACAATGACGAAGATAAAAAGAAGAGTCGTAATGCTCAGGCTGAGCCAGTTGATTGCTAGGAAAGTCATGGGCGGCGGAATATGGGTAAGAGCTAGGGTCTTGTAAAGCGGGGTTTTTCTGGATTTTTGCTTTCCAATAGGTCGAGAAACCTACCCTCGGCAGGATTTGACCCAATCCACGATTTTTTGGTCATTATCGCCTGCAGCCCATACACGGCGTAGAAAATCAGCTGGGGCGATATTGCCATTTTTCGTGAAGAAATTCCGATCTCCCCCGCAGCCGAACATGATATCGGGATCGAGTTCGCCCTTAATTTTGCCCCGTGCCTTGGTCAGGATACGGGGAAAATAAGGGATTCCATCGATTTCCTCACCAAACGAAGGAAGGTCGTCTCGGGTGATGGTTTTGTCGCTAGAGATGCCGTGTTGTTGAACCAGAAAGTAGTCGCGGCGGGCGGCAGCGATGAGTAAAGCGCTGGCGGGAGAGGGTTGTCCTTCGTCAACAAAGTCCTCGATGAAATCGAAAAACTCGCGGGGTTTATAGCCGATACTGTTTAAGAAATCGAGATCCTGTGCGGAGTAATCTTTTTCGTAATCAAAATTTCCAGCCTGATAAGCGCTGGCACAACGGTTGAAGAGCTCCATGAATGTATCGTTCCAAGACATATAGGGAAAATGGAATGGTTTTGGGCAAATCGCGAGGAATTTTTTGCTCTTACATTCAAGAGACGATCCGTTAGCCTGTGCGCGGATGATTTGGAAAGTAAACGAACAAGTGATCGATCTCTCGTGCCGCGCACAAGTGATGGGGATACTCAACGTCACGCCAGATTCATTTTCGGATGGTGGATGTTTCGATCAGGTTGAAAAAGCGATGGCGCACGCTTGTGAAATGATAGCGCAAGGGGCGTTGATCATAGACATTGGCGGTGAATCGACCCGACCTGGTGCAGCGGAAGTTTCAGAATCCGAGGAAATGCAGCGCACGCTTCCGGTTATTGAGCGGTTGAGGCAGGAATGGGATGGGTTGATTTCTATCGATACCAAAAAAGCCGGAGTGGCTGCGGCAGCGATCTGTGCGGGTGCGAATATCGTGAATGATGTTTCAGGCCTAACAGTTGATCCGGAAATGATCTCAGTCTGTGCGAAAAGCGATTGCGGGTTGGTGGTGATGCATATGCAAGGTACACCAGAAACTATGCAAGCCAATCCGAGTTACCAGAATGTGGTCGATGAAATAAGAGCCTTCTTCGAAGAACGTCTAACAACCTTGACCGCTGCTGGAATTATTAAAGAGCGGATCTGCTTCGATCCCGGTATCGGTTTTGGTAAAACCTTGGAGCACAATCTCATGCTGCTCAAAAGTTTGGATCAACTCTCACCTGCGGGTCGGCCCTTATTGTTAGGGGTTTCTCGGAAATCATTTTTTTCAAAGCTCTGCGATGCGCATCAGCCTACCGATCGCGATGCTGCAACCGCTGCAGCGACCGCGCTAGCAAGGCAGCAAGGAGTGATGCTACACCGCGTCCATGACGTGAAAGGGAATTTGGCTGCGCTGAGGGTTTGTGAGGGGGTGGGGGGGATTTAATTCATCAATTCTCAAGTCGATTCAAGGTTTCAGGGTCGAGCGATTGCTCACTTAGCCATTTTTGAGCTGCCTTGGCATCACGTTTACGCCATTGGCTAACAACATCTATGATGGCGTCCTGCCGGATTGCTGAATTGGCAATTGCAGTAGCCATCGAGGCTCCCTTTTCAGGATTGTCTTCCGCGATGACAATTGAAGCGGTTGAACGCAGATAATCTGTAGATAGTCCAGGGGATTGAGAGTTAATCCATGAATAAACGGATTCACTATCATTTTGCGCCCAAATTCTAACGGACTGATCTAGCGCTTTATTTTTTTCAGGAGAATCAGGCAGATTAAGTGTCCAGGTAATGGCAGCTACAGGGTTAATACCTGACCATGATTGAGCTAATGCAGGTATAGCCTGTTCGCGAGTTTTTCCGGTAGGAAACTCCGCCAGCCATGTTGAAGCATTATCGGGGTCGACAGATCCCCAAATAGCAAGAACTACGGAATATGCCTGCGTTTGTTGATCAGATGGCAGGGACTTTACCCAATTTGCAGCTGCAATCGGATCTTCGGTTGACCAGCGATTTAGTAATGTTTGGACCATTTCATCACCGTCCTTGGCTTCGGCCTGTTTGGATATCCACTCACTGGCCGCAGCCGGATCTTGGTCTGACCATTCCAGCGCGAGTCGAAGTAAAGCGTTACTGCGTTTGACACCCTCTGGTTGTGATAGGGCCCAGTCAGACGCTGCTTTTGGATCATTTGCCACCCAGGCTTTAAGCGATTTTGAAAGCGCGGCCACCGAGGTAGAATCGGGAGGCAGTGAGCCCGCCCATTCAGCCGCAGCATCCGGTGCGAATTCTGCCCATGCTGCAGCAATTGCCGCAGCGGATTCGGTTTTGGTCGGACCATTGAGATTAGTTTCGATCCATTTAGCTGCAGAAATTGGATCTTTTGATGCCCAACCTCCACAGGCAGCAATAAAACACTCTTTTTTGAGTCTTCCTGCGCCGAGTTCGCCAATCTTTGACAGAGCGGCATCAGGATCCGCGCTTGCCCATGATTCCATGAATGCGGTCATGAATTCGGCACGATCATTCAAATTCTTCAATGCCATGCCACGATCCCAGCCCTCCCTTGGATTGGAATGGCCGAGCTTCCTCGCGAGCTCGGTTAGTGAAAGGTATTGGTCACTTTTATCGCGACTTTTAATAGTATCCCCATGATTTGTTCGTGATTTGGTCGATTTTGATAGATCGCCTGCCTCGGCATTAGAATCTGAAAATAAATAAGGATGTAATAAGAGTGCGCCGATTCCTCCTAGCGTTAAACCGCAAAAAAATACAAACAACAGAGGTCGATGATTCAGCCTAAACATACCAGATGAAATTTATATAAAAACAAACTGGGGTGATTTACACCCCAGTTCGTGAATGAATATGATTTACACAAGCTGATAGACGCTTGTCGATCAACGGAATAGGTCGTCATCGCTATCATCGTCGTCAGAGATTCCATCTCCATCGTCGTCATCATCAAGATCGTCGAGCAAATCATCGCCGTCGTCGTTGTCATCTTCAGAGGAATCTAAGCCGTCGCCGTCACAATCGTCATCTAGGACGTCATCAAAGCCGTCGCCGTCGATATCGTCTTCATCAATGGAATCGTCATCTAAGCCGTCACCGTCGATATCGTCTTCATCGCTTGAGCTGTCATCAAGTCCGTCACCGTCGGTATCAGTTTCTTTCTTCGAGTCATCACTGAGACCGTCGCCATCTATGTCGAGTTCTTCAAGGGAATCGTCATCGAGACCGTCGCCATCGATATCGTCTTCATCAATCGAGTCATCATCTAAACCATCACCATCCATGTCGGTTTCTGTCAGAGAGTCATCACTGAGTCCGTCACCGTCGGTATCTTTCTCTTTTTTCGAGTCATCGCTATTTCCGTCTCCATCGATGTCGAGATCTTCAAGGGAATCGTCATCGAGACCGTCGCCGTCTATATCGTCTTCATCGCTTGAATCATCACTTGAATCATCGCCATCGATGTCAGTTTCTAACAGTGAGTCATCACGGAGTCCGTCGCCGTCGATATCTTTCTCTTTGCTCGCGTCATCGTTAAGTCCGTCACCATCGATGTCGAGATCTTCAAGGGAATCATCATCAAGGCCGTCTCCATCGATATCGTCTTCATCGGGGGAGCTGTCATCAAGGCCGTCGCCATCAATGTCTAGTTCGGATGAAGCACTGTCTTTCCTTTTATCGCAATCAATGTCCTGTTCATAGATTGAATCGTCATTGAGCCCATCGCCATCAATATCTAGCTCGGCGAGAGAATCGTCTAAAAGTCCGTCGTCATCGATATCGAGTTCATTTGGATCATCATTCAAAAACAAGTCTCCCACGTATGTACCTGCATAAGGACCAGAGCGAGCGTAGCCTCCATCAACATTGAGGTCTTTGCCATTGGGAGTACCGTCATTATCAATATCTATGTCCGTGGAGTTCGGTATGCCGTCGCCATCAAGATCGTTGGTGGGACCAGCTAATAAGATAGATGGAGAGAGTATCATGCCTGAAAGGACTAGGGCACGGAGGTTGGTCATGCGAACAAGACCGGATAGGGGGAAGTGTTTGGTTCTCATATGTTTGTAAATGATGTTCAAGACATAAACATTCAACATTCTATTAATCAAGAATTAATTGAATATGCATATATAATCAGAAAATACGCTCTGGAAATCTTGCCAAGAGTGGGTTCCTGAGTAAGTTGCCAGCACGCGATGGCATACGAAGACCTTGAACCTGTGACTCCTGACCCGAAAAAGCTGCGTTGGACGGCGTTTATATTGATCTTAATAATGATCTTGGGTGGGGTTGTGATCCTGAAAGCCTATGAAAAACGTAGCAAGGAGGCATCTAACGATAACAGGCCGAGTTTTGTGACACGGATATCCGAACGGAAAGATCTGGTTTTCTTGCGTCAGGATGGGGAGCAGAAGGATTTGCTCTCGTTGAAGGGAAAAGTGGTTGTGGTGCAGTGTTTGCCATCGAATCAAGATGACATTCTGACGACCCCGGCGATGAAGCGTTTGGCTGAGAAATATGCAACGAATGGAGATGTTGCTATGGTGACCTTGATGTTGGATCCAGGTCCTTCGGAAGGATTGAAAAATCAACTCGAGCAGGTGGCGTCGAAGTTGGGTGCGAATTTACCGCAATGGATCGTGGCATCGAATGAGAGGCCTACGTTGCATAAATTCATCAAGAATGAGTTTAAGGCGAACCTGATGCCTTATGAAAAAGACGGGGTATGGAATTATGATAGATCTTTGTTTTTGATCGATAAGAACAGGCATGTTCGCAAAGCGGTGATTCCACAAAAGCGCGGAGGGGTGCCATATGTGGCAAGTTTTGATTTTCAACAGGCACAGAAGTGGGATGACGATGGGCTTACTACCAAGACGGAGCATTCAAATGTGGAGCAGTTGGAGATATTGCTTGGGCAAACCATCGAAGTTTTGCTCACGGAAAAGCCTGAAGTGGCCAAAAAGAAAAACCCAGCCACAGTGCTTTATGTCGGGCTTGGATTTGTGCTGCTGTTTTTGTTTTTAATTTTCAAATCCAAAAGACCCGCACCACTCACAAGACTATGAGCAAGAAAACGACATTAATTATTTTTTATGGCGGTGTGGCTTTGATCTGCATCGCAATACTATGTGTGGTCAATCTTTACATTGTCCCAAATATACAAGCGCAGGCTCGTAGTACTGATGCGTTTATCAATGTAGGTAAGAAAGTTGAGCAGGAATGGTATCCCATCGAGAAAGATCTGGCAGCGACCCATCAAGGAGGGGAGAAGGTGAAGCTCTCGGATTTGAGGGGAAAAGTTTGGGTTGTCGCAGAGTTTTTTGCAGTTTGCCCACATTGTGCGGTGCGGAATGGAACGGAGCTTCGTGCGATTTATGATCAGTTTAAAGATCACCCGGATTTTCAAATTGTCTGTATAAGCGTGGATCCCAAAGAAGATAACGTCGAGAAGCTAAATGATTACGCTAAAGCTTTGAATGCCGATGTGAAAAACTGGTGGTTTCTCAATGCTGGCGATGAAAAGGAGACCCATGAATATTTGGAAAACACGCTGAAATTTTTCGGCATCCGTATGAATTCAGATCCGGCAATCATTGAGTCGAATGGTCGATTCAAGCACGACATGGGCCTAATGCTGGTGGATAAAAATTTCAATGTCGTAGGTAAATGGCCGCTTGCTGATGCACGGTCCGAAGAGGGTAGGAAATTGGATCCCGGTAACTACGAGAAATTGAAAAAGGAAATGTTTGATCGGATTTCCAAAGAGTTGGCGAAATCTTCAAGCGAACCATAATCCTCATGACACCTAGCCAAGACAGAGAACAGTGGCTGAGCAAGAAGCCGAATGAAAATCTTTCCAAGAAGCTGAAAATAGCCACATGGATCATCACTTCACTGGTGCTGATATTGGTGGTTTTGATGCGCGGACCTTATAAAATTCCGTTACCAGATGGCTGGTCTATGTCGTTTTTGCCTCCGGTGCATGCGATATTGAATACTTTGGTTGCACTATCTCTTGTAGGTGCATTACTTGCCGTTAAAGTAGGAAAGATTTCCCTGCATCGTTTGTTTATATTTACAGCGATGATCTTGTCGGCATTGTTTTTACTTTGTTATGTGGCTTACCATTTCACGACTGTGGAAACGAAGTATGGAGGAGATGGCTGGCTGCGAGTCGTGTATTTCATTTTGCTGATTAGTCATATCATTTTGGCTGCTGTGAGTCTGCCTATGATACTGTTGGTCTTTACTTCCGGTTTCACCAATCACTTTCAATCACATCGTAAGTTGGCACGTTGGGTATTCCCGATTTGGTTGTATGTTGCGGTGACTGGGCCGATCTGTTATCTCATGCTGCGGTCTTATTATCCGTAAAGGCTGTTTTAAAAAACAAAATAGAGAAATCCAACCGCAGATAAACAGGATGAACGCAGATAAAGAAACGGATGAAGACTAGATATTTAGGAAGTTCTCTGTATTTTATCACTCTTCCATCTGCGTGTATCCTGTTTATCTGTGGTTAAATAACTCTTCATTTTTACTAGCCTTACTTTTCAGATAGCTTCTTAGTCGAACCGAGCCATGAATGTTGAAAACACCAGACAAGCCCTGATCGATCTGTTGGGTCAGGAAAAAGTCAGCAGCTCGAAGGAAGTTATCGTTGCTCATTCGGGGGACAAATGGTTTGCGTCGCATCCACCAGACGTAGTGGTGTTTGCGGAGTCGACCGCTGACGTTTCTGCAGTCCTTGCTTATGCGAATGAGAATCGGATTCCAGTGACCACGCGTGGGGCGGGGGTGGGTTACGTGGGTGGATGTGTTCCAGTTGCGGGAGGGATTGTTTTGACTACCGAGCGGATGAAAAAAATCATCGGCATCCATCCTGAAGATGGAGTGGCGATTGTTCAGCCGGGAGTGATCACGGGAAATTTGCAAGAGGCGGTGAGCGCGGTGGGTTGGGATTACCCGCCTGATCCGGCATCTTTGAAAGACTGCTCCATTGGCGGCAACATCGCGACCAATGCCGGCGGGCCACGTTGTTTGAAATACGGGGTGACGAGAAATTATGTATTAGGCCTGGAAGTGGTTCTGGCCGATGGACGTGTGCTGCGCACGGGCGGCAGGCTCCATAAGAACAAAACAGGTTTTGATTTGATCGGAACCTTTGTCGGTTCTGAAGGGATGTTGGGGGTGGTGACAGAAATCACCGTTCGCATCATTCCCAAACCTGCAAGCCGAGGGATGTTGGCGGCGGTGTTTTCGGATTTCGAAGCCGCCGCAAAAACCGTTCAAACGATCCTACAAGCAGGTCACTTGCCTTCGGCTCTCGAAGTCAGCGATGCGTTCACTCTCGCCGCAGCTCGCAAAAAAATGGGTGCCGAGGTTTTTCCAGAAGGCAATGGTCATTTGATCGTGGAAATCGATGGTCGACCCGCCGCCGTTCAATCAGAACTCAAAGAGTTAGAGATTTTACTCAAGCAATGCGGAGCTGGAGAAATCCGATTGGCGCGTGATGAAGCGGAATGCGAAGCGATCTGGCAATTGCGTCGCGAGTTTTCCTATTCGTTGCGCGATACGGGTCTAACCAAACTCAACGAAGACATCGTTGTTCCGCGTGGGAAATTGGTGGAGCTGGTCAATTTTGCGAGAGCGCTCGAAACAGAAACCGGAATTTCGATCGCGTGCTTCGGGCATGCAGGGGATGGAAACATTCATACCAACCTCATGGTCGATGATTACACCAACCCAACCACCAAAGCGCGTGCCGACGATGCGTTAGATAAACTTTTCAACTGGGTGTTAGACCAAGGTGGAGCGATCACAGGTGAACATGGTGTCGGCCTTGCGAAAAAACGCTGGATCAAAAAAGCGCTGGGAGAGACATCGTTTGATGTGCATCGTGCGTTGAAGAATACTCTCGATCCGAACGGAATTCTCAATCCGGGAAAGTTTCTTGAAGATTGAAGAGTGAAGAGTGAATGGTGAAATTTCTGACTCTTCGCTCTCCGCTCCAAGCTCTACGCTAAAAAATATACCGAGGACAGGACTCGAACCTGCACATCAAAGACACCTGATCCTAAGTCAGGCGCGTCTACCAATTCCGCCACCTCGGCAACACAGGGAAGTTGGAGGATTTTTGTGGGGGCTGCAAGCGCGGATATTTGACTTGTAGTAAAGAAATCAAAACGGAGGGAACGGAGGAACTGAGGAAACAGAGAATTCTATTTTAAAAATCCTTCTGTTCTCTTCGTTTTCTCAGCACCTACGTTTAATCTTCTATCCTAAGGCAAGCCGATGCAGCAGCTGTGGTGTCGGCTTGCACTAAAGGACAGGCAATCTGTAGCACTAAGAGACAGACAATCTGAATGATGTGGTCACCTTAGATCTCGAGCGGTAGTTCGTGATAACGTCCCGAAAGTTTCGCAAATTGGTGAGAGGAGGCTCTGAAAAAGGAGTGTCCTTGGCGGTCTAGATGGCCAAGATGGTTTGGTCAAAAATACAAATGAACAACCAGACCAACCAAGAACAGAAAAAGAATAAGGCAGCAGCAACAGGGATCAATCAGGAAGTGATCAAGCTGGATTTTAATCAGCTCAAAGACGGATTATCCGGCTTTGTGCGTGGAACCGTTGAGGAAGCGCTCAATGGGCTATTGCAGGCAGAGGCTGAGGATTTGTGCTCGGCCAAGCGGCACGAGCGTAATGAAGGCCGCAAGGCGTATCGTAGCGGGAGTTATGAGCGCAACCTAACGACATCGGCAGGCACGGTGAAGTTGAAAGTTCCCAAGCTACGTGGAGCGAGTTTTGAAACTCAAATCATCGAGCGCTATCGCAGACGTGAGGCGAGTGTGGAGGAATCGCTGGTGGCGATGTATGTGGCCGGAGTGAGTGTCCGTCGCGTGGAAGACATTACCGAAGCCTTGTGGGGAGAACGAGTAAGCCCCTCGGCGGTAAGCCGACTCAATGAGAAGATCTTTGAGCGCATAGACGAATGGCGCAACCGTCAGCTCGATGATAGTTACCCATATCTCTTTGTTGATGGGATGTGGCTCAAACAAAGCTGGGGAGGAGAGGTCAAAAACGTGAGTATTTTGGTAGCTGTGGCAGTCAATGAGCGAGGGCAGCGCGAAGTGATTGGCGTGGTGGATGGAAGAAAGGAAGACGGTGAGAGCTGGCGCGGATTGCTACGCAATCTCCAGGAGCGTGGACTACGGCAAGTGCGCTTGGTCATATCAGACAAGAGCAAGGGATTGATAAGTGTGTTGCCTGAGTTTTACCCTGATGCGAAGTGGCAACGCTGCGTATTCCATTTTCATAAAAACGTGCTTCATGAAGTGCCGACAACCAGATCAAGAGAAGTGGCAGCCATGCTCAAGGCGATCCATGCGCAGGAGAGCGCGCAAGCGTGTCGTGCAAAGGCAGGGGAAATTGTTGAGAAGCTCAAGGAGATGAAACTTCGCAAGGCGGCAAGTGTGTTGGAGGAAGGAATTGATGAAACGTTGAGCTATCATGATTTTCCAGGTGAGCATCATCGCAGCCTGAGAACCAACAATATGTTAGAACGCATCATCAAGGAATTGCGGAGGAGAACCCGTGTCGTAGGCGCGTTCCCGGATGGCCAGAGTGCCTTGATGTTATGCTGCGCGCGCCTGAGATATATCGAAACCAAGAGCTGGCCGGAGGACAGGAAATACCTCGATATGGACAAACTGAGGGAAATGGATATGTTCCGAGGACAGGCCAACGAGCCGGAAAGTTGCCCACAAGAACCCGCGGCTCCGACGAGTTCCGAAAGACCCATTCTCGCCTCGGAACCTTGCGGACAACTTTCCTAAGCCAAGGCATAGAACAAACCAAATAAAACAAACAACCAAATCCAAGCCAACTTGGCATCATAGACCAAAACTGAATTTACGAAAGAATCGGGACACTACC
>Ga0315907_10004635_pt1 | contig 15369 bp, 19 predicted proteins | sample LakEriMetagenome_3_FD_203525 | JGI IMG/M metagenome (GOLD analysis project Ga0315907, IMG submission 203525) | Freshwater fungal communities from buoy surface, Lake Erie, Ohio, United States - Buoy 12 MA123 | ecosystem: Environmental > Aquatic > Freshwater > Lake > Lake biofilm | place: USA... | reverse complement strand
GTTCTCTACGTGAGGCATATGAGTATTACCATATGCATCATAGTGATACTATTAAGAATATTTTAAAGAAAAGAGGTGTTGATGATAAAGAAATTAAAAAGTTATTAAAATGAAACTAGACAGCGTAGTAACATCAGTTATAAAACAGTTTGAAGAACGTAGCATTCAAGGTAAAGAAAAATATGGTACTGATTTAGACAGAAACGATTTAACTTTACTTGAGTGGATAGAACATGCTAAGCAAGAGCATATGGATGCTATCCTATACTTAGAAAAAATCAAACAACAATACCTTAAAGAAACTGAGTCGTGAAAATACCCTCTATAGTAAAAACGATCCAGAAACAACCAGTACAGGAAATTAACTATGCATACCATAAAACAATTTCTTACAGCCAGTTTTCTATTTACCATGAGTGCCCTCACAAATGGGAACTTCAGTACAAAGATGGCTTACAAGAATATTCATCTACTATCCATACTGTTTTCGGAACAGCTATGCATAGTGCCCTTCAGCATTATCTCACTTTAGCATATAATGAAAGTGCTGCTGCCGCTGATAGATTTGATCTAGAAACATTTTTTGAAGATGAATTTAGAAAAACATACCTAGAAGAATATAAAGCAAATAAAAATACTCACTTCACTAATGCAGTTGAAATGAGAGAATTTTTTGATGATGGTATAGCTATTTTAAATTACTTTAAGAAAAAACGAGGTAATTACTTTAGTAAACGTGGATGGTATTTAGTTGCTTGTGAGTTACCTATTGTTATAACGCCTAATAACGCGTTTAAAAACGTTTTATACAAAGGCTACATTGACCTCATAATGTACCATGAGCCTACAAATACATTTAAAATATACGACTTTAAAACATCAACTCGAGGATGGAATGAGGATGCTAAGAAGGACGAACGCAAACAATTCCAATTACTATTCTACAAAAAATACTTTAGTGAACAGTATGGTGTTCCTGAGGATAATATTGATGTTGAGTTTATTATTTTAAAGAGAAAAATATGGGAGGAAAGTGAATACCCACAAAGCCGAATTCAAGAATTTGCTCCTCCAAGTGGTAAAATTAAAATGAAAAAAGCATTAACGGCTATAAATAACTTTATAAATGAATGCTTTGATATAGATGGAACCTATAAAAATGTATCTCATCCCATAACACCTAGTAAGACATGTCAATGGTGTCCTTTTAATGGGAAGAAAGATCTTTGCAACAAATAGTGTTCTCATATATATTTATATATAAATAAATGTTATGGATAAAAAGGATATGACATTAACAAGCGTTAAAGTACAGAGCGACTTGTTTGAAGATTTTAAATTAGAATGTGTTAAGCGAAAGTTTTCTTTACAAAAACTTGTCGACCGCACTATTCATTTGTATCTTACTTCTGATGAATTTAGAAAATCAATTCACAATCACAATAATTTAGATCGATAAAAGTTTTATGAACCAAAGTTTTGCTTACCTTCCTCCAAATGAGAGGAAAAAAATACTCTTAATATGCGATGACATAAGAGTACACTCCGGAGTAGCTACGGTTGCTCGAGAATTAGTATTAAACACAGCCCAACACTTTAATTGGATTAACGTTGGGGGTGCTATTAACCACCCAGATGCTGGTAAACGCATGGACTTATCCGCCGATACTAATAATAACACTGGTTTAAATGATAGTTCAGTTATTTTGTATCCAACTAATGGGTATGGGGATGCTCGTATCATCAGGCAACTAATTAATATTGAAAAACCAGATGCTATTTTCTTAATTACTGACCCAAGATATTTTATTTGGTTATTCCAAATTGAGAATGAAATTAGAAAAACAACACCTATTATTTATCTTAACATTTGGGATGATTATCCGGCTCCAATGTATAACAGACCATATTATGAGTCTTGTGATGCACTGCTAGCAATTTCTAAACAAACTAAAAATATTAACACCTTAGTATTGGGTGATAAAATTAAAAACAAAATCATTGAGTATGTACCTCATGGTTTAAATGAAAATGTTTTTAAACCACTTGATATTAATACTCCTGAATTAAAGGAATTTAAAAAGAATTTATTTGGAGGTAAAGAAATTGATTTTGCTTTATTCTTTAACTCTCGAAACATTCGCAGAAAACAAATTCCAGATGCAATGCTAGCTTACAGATTATTCATTGATGGATTAACTGAAGAGCAAGCAAAACGTTGTGCTTTTGTACTACACACTCAAGTAGTAGATGATAATGGTACTGATCTAGAAGCTGTAAGAGAATTATTATTCGGTAATGACCCCAAATATAATATTATTTTCTCCCCAGCGATGCTTCCAACAGACCAAATGAATTTACTTTATAACAGCACTGATTGCCAGATTTTATTAACTAATAATGAAGGTTGGGGGTTAAGTTTAACTGAAGCGTTATTAGTAGGAAATCCAATTATTGCAAATGTTACTGGAGGAATGCAAGACCAAATGCGTTTTAGTAAAAAAGGTAAATGGATTGACTTTGATGCTAAGTTCCCCTCAAACCATAATGGTACCATTAAAGAACATGGCGAATGGGCATTCCCAGTTTACCCAACTAACCGCTCAATTCAAGGTTCACCATTAACCCCATACATTTGGGATGACAGATGCAATGCAGAAGATGCAGCAGCTCAAATTAAAGCAGTTTATAATTTATCTAAAGAAGAAAGAAAAGCTCGTGGTGCAAAAGGCCGTGAATGGGCTCTATCAGATGAAGCAGGGTTTACAGGTAAAAATATGGGTAAAAAAGTTATTACAACTTTAGATAAGTTGTTTAAAACTTGGAAACCAAGAGAAAAATATGAACTTATAAACGCAAACGAAGTTAAACCTAAAGTAGTACCTCACGAACTAGTTTATTAATACCAAAAAGTTATATGAAACCATTGTTTTTTATTTCATGCCCAATCAACACGTATAGTGGATATGGAGCACGTTCTCGAGATTTAGTTAAAGCAATCATTGAGACAGACAAATATGATGTTAAAATTATTCCTCAAATGTGGGGTAATACACCTTGGGGTTTTATTGAAGATAATCCTGAATGGGCGTTTTTGCAAGACCACATTTGGACCCAACACCAACTTCCAAAGCAACCTGAGGTGTGGATGCAAATCACTATTCCAAGTGAATTCCAACCAATTGGTAAATTTAATATTGGAGTAACAGCAGGTATTGAAACAACACTCTCACCTGGTGACTGGATTGAAGGTATTAATCGAATGGATTTAACCCTGACATCTTCAGAACATTCAAAGAAAACATTCCTTGATACTGTACTTCAAAAAGTAGATCAACGTACTAACCAACCAACAGGAGAAGTTAAAGTACAAAAACCAATTGAAGTATTATTTGAAGGTGCTGATACAAACATCTATAAGCCACTTGATGTAGTAGAATCATTTCCTGAATTAAATGATATTAAAGAAAAATTCTGTTATTTATTTGTAGGTCACTGGATTAATGGTGATATAGGTGAAGATAGAAAAAATGTTGGTTTGTTAGTTAAAGCGTTTTATGAAACATTTAAAAACAAAAAACAAAAACCAGCACTTATTTTAAAAACATCTCAAATGGGTTCTTCATATATTGATAGAGATGAAATTTTAAAACGTATTACTTTAGTTAAAAATACTGTTAATTCAAAAGATTTACCTAATATCTATGTGTTGCATGGTGAATTTACTGATGCTGAGATGAATGAATTGTATAATCATTCTAAAGTAAAAGCAATGGTTAGTTTAACTAAAGGTGAAGGTTATGGCCGTCCGCTACTTGAATTTAGCCTAACTAAAAAACCAATTATTACTACCAATTGGAGTGGCCACACAGATTTCTTAGATGAAAAATTCACTACTATGCTTCCTGGTGTTATGGCAAACGTTCATCCAAGTGCTGCTAACAATTGGTTGCTAAAAGATTCACAATGGTTTAATGTTGAAACAGGGCATGTAGGACACCATTTAAAAAACATGTTTGAAAACTACAAAACATATGTTGATGGTGCTAAGCGTCAAGCATATAAAAGTAAAAATGAATTTAGTTGGGATAAAATGAAGGATAAAGTAAGTCAATTATTTGATCAATACATCCCTGAGTTCCCAAAACAAATTCAATTGCAACTTCCTAAGTTAAAGAAAATTGAATTGCCAAAACTTAAAAAAGTAGAAGAATTTACAACTAACGAAGCATAATTAAAATGGAAGATAAAATTATAACTTGCCCTAAATCAGGAGGTGATCTGTGTTACGAAACACAGGTTACCCCTGAAATAACAAACTGGATGTCTTTGTCTTGTGGTTATTGGACTAATAGTTTAATGACTAAAGATAGTGATTTCTATAATGAACAAATGGAAGTACTTCCTGAGTTGTATAAAGCATTAGCTTGGGAAGATCCTAACACTGGTTTAACCTGGTTGCCACAAACAATCAACCATCCAACACAAGGTATGGTATTTGCGAATGGAGCCACTGCTGATAATTGGAAATGGGCTGCTGTTAAAGCAATTGCAATCCCTGGAGAGGAAAAAGAAAAATACCCAATCCCAAAACAACCAGGCAAATTCTACGAGTATAAAATGGATATGGAAACACTCCAGCATTTTGAAGAAAGAGAATTTATAGATGCTTTAGAATATGTTGGTCTACTAGGATAATCTTATTATATTAGGGTTATATGAAAATCAGTTATGCTATTACAGTTTGTAATGAATTGGAAGAGATAAAACGTTTGGTTTCTTTTCTCTTAGAATATAAACGCCCTGAAGATGAAATTGTTATTTTATGGGATGAAAATGGTGATCCTAGAGTTTGGGAATACTTAATTAGTATTCCTGAACCTAGACACTTTAGAGATCATTTTAATAAGAATTTTTCAGAATGGAAAAACAAATTATCATCCGTTTGTAAAGGTGATTATATTTTTCAAATTGATGCTGATGAAATTCCTAATGACAATTTAATGGAAAACCTACCTGCTATATTAGAAAATAATGTAGATGTTATTTTAGTTCCTAGAGTAAATACAGTTCAAGGTATTACCCCTCAACACATTCAAGCTTGGGGTTGGAAACAGAATGATAAAGGGTGGATTCAATGGCCTGATTTTCAATGGAGAATTTATAAAAATGATCCTGAGATTAAGTGGAAAAATAAACTACATGAAATTTTAGATGGCTTTACAACCTACTCTAACCTCCCAGAAATGGAAGAGTATGCTTTATACCATCCTAAAACAATAGAAAAACAAGAAAAACAAAATAATTTTTATAGTAAGTTATGAGTCAACCCATATTGTCTATAATTACTTGTGGAAAAAATGATCAATATGCTGGGAATTTTCTTCAAAGATTACAATTAAATTTATCTAAACTTGAATCAAATTTAAAAAATCTTAATATAACAGATGTTGAAATTTTAGTTACAGATTGGAGTAGTGAAATTCCTCTACATACTGTTTTAGATACTACTAATTTTAAATTTACTAAATTTATTTATGTTCCATTACATTTAGCTAATAAATATAGCCCTGATTCTGGATTTTCTTTAACTCAATCTTTAAATACAGGATACCGAAAAAGCCAAGGAAACTATATTTTTTTTATTGATGGAGATAGCTACATTTCAGATGAATCTTTTAGTAAGTTGTATAATTTAGTAAAAAGTTCTACACTAACTGATAATATTTTTTATTGGGCTTCAAGATATCACTTACCATATGAATTACATTCTGCGGTGTCTAGTATTAATGAATTAGATGCTTTTATTTTAAGTTGGAAAGGCAATAAAGATAATTGGAGGCACGATAGAGTAAATTTAGGGCATTTTGAAGGAACAGCTATGGGTTTATTACTAAGTAAACATATCTGTGAAGAAAGTTCTTGTTGGTATGAAAAACTAAATAAATGGGGGTGGGTAGATATAGAAATCCATAGCCGAATATCTAAAAAATATCCATGTTGTGGAGATTTAGAAGATTTAGACATGTATTTTTTTCATTTAGACCACCACCATATCCAAAAAGCAGGTCAAAATGGAGCTAACCCTTGTATAAATGCTCCTGATTTTAAAGCTAACAATGATGATTGGGGGTTAAATAATGAAAATTTAATGCTCTATAAAAAGTAAAATATATGAAAAAAATTTTAATATTAGGAGGATATGGCTTTTTAGGAAAAAACCTATCAAATGTATTGTCAATTAACAATAACTACCACATATTTTCTGAGTCTAGGCGGTCTGGGTGTGATATATTGGATTTATCTCAATTAAAAAATACAATTAAGTCTATTAACCCTGATGTAATTATTAATGCTGCTGCGAATGTAGGTAGCATACATTATGTAAATACTTATGCTGCTGATGTGTGCCATGATAATACATTAATGTATATTAACTTATTTAAAGCTATTAAAGAAACCAACCCAAACATACTACTCATAAACCCCATCTCTAACTGCTCCTACCCAGGCATAATAGATACACAACATGAAGAAAATTGGTGGGATGGGGTTATCCATTCCTCTGTTGAGTCTTATGGTAACCCTAAAAAAATAGGATTTATCCTTTCAGAATGTTATAGAAAGCAATATGGAATAAAAACTATAAATTTAATTATACCTAATGCTTATGGACCCTTAGATTATGTTGATGAAAATAAAACTCATGCTTTAAATGGTTTAATTTTAAGAATGATTAAATCTCAAAATAATAAAGATAAAGAATTTATGGTTTGGGGAAGTGGCTCCCCGATACGAGAATGGATTTATATGGAAGATGTAGCTTATGTTATTAAAGAAATTTTAGATTATGATAAATATAATTTACCTAACCCGCTAAACATAGGCCAAGAATTTGGAGTTAGTATAAATGATAGTGTAAATACAATTAAAAAACTTTTAAATTATGATATAAATATTTATCATGATTTATCAAAACAAGATGGAGCTCCTATAAAAATACTTGGAAAAAATAAATTTAATTTTTATTTCCCAAATTTTAAATTTACACCATATGGTGAAGGAATAAAAAACACAATAAATTATTATAAAAATATAATATAAATGAAATCAATTTTTATAACAGGAGGTGCAGGTTATATAGGGACTTCTTTAATCCCTGCTTTACTAGAAAAAGGATTTAAGGTTACTGTTTATGATTCTTTATTATTTAATAATGGTGATAAATTAATTCCATATATATCGAATAAAAACTTTACTTTTGTTTTAGGAGATATTTTAGATAGAGAAAAATTAAGAAATCACATTAAAAACCATGATGTAGTAATACATTTAGCAGCACTGGTTGGCTTCCCTATATGCCGAGAAAAAGGAGAAAGAGAATCTCATAACATTAATGTTGTAGGAACCCAGAATGTAATTGATTGCATGGATGAATCCCAATATCTACTATTTGGCTCTACAGGATCTAATTATGGAGAAGTCATGGATGTATGTACTGAAGAAACAAAATTAAATCCTTTATCAATATATGGGAAAACAAAAACAGAAGCTGAAAGTAGAATCATGAGACGAAACAATAGCACTGCTTTTAGATTCGCTACTGCATTCGGATCCTCCCCCAGATTAAGATTAGATTTATTAATTAATGATCTAACATACAAAGCTTTAACCGAAGGGTATGCCGTTATATATGAATCTAACTTTATGAGAACATTCATACACGTAAAAGATATAGTTAATGTTTTTTTATTTGCCATAACAAACCAAGAACAAATGAAAAATAATACTTACAATGTTGGGTCAGATAATATGAATTTTTCTAAAAAAGAAATATGTGAGCTAATTAAAAAAGAATTACCTAATACTTATTTTAATTATGCTGATATTGGTGAAGATGCAGATAAAAGGAATTATATAGTTAGTTATAAAAAAATAAATAGTCTTGGTTTTACTACAACTATAACCATAGAAGAAGGAATAAAAGAATTAATAAAAACTATACCTTTAATAAAATCAAATAACCCATATTTTAATACTTTAAAATGATAAATAAAAATTTTATTTCAATAGGAGATGATGTAATAATTAGTGATTTAGCTTTAATTAAAAGACCTCATCTTTGTGAAATTGGATCCCATAACGCTATTGACAATGGAGTAACTATTTCAACTAAATTAATTATGGGGGATTATATTCATATTGCACCGTTTGTAGTTGTTATTGGTGGAGAAAAATCTAAATTAATTCTAGAAGATTTTTCATTTATTGCATCTGGCACTAAAGTTGTTTGTGGCAGTGATGAATATACAGGTAAAGGTCTTGTTGGCCCTACAATACCTGATGAGTATCGTGATGTAAAGTATACTACTGTAAAATTTGAAAAATTTGCAGGATGTGGAGTTAATTGTGTTATCATGCCCGGAGTTACATTATCCGAAGGTTCAATTTTAGGTGCAAACTCTCTATTAACAAAAGATACTGAACCTTGGACAATATACGTGGGTAGTCCTGCTAGACCTGTAAAGATAAGAGATAGTAAATTAATATTAGAAAATGCTAAAAAATTAGGATATGAGTTTTGAAACTGTTAAAATATTTGAAAATGAAATAGCTAAGTTTTATGGTTCACCATATGCTGTAGCTACAGATAGTTGCACCCATGGAGTAGAATTGTGCCTTCGTTATACTGGGGCTAAAGAAATAAATGTGCCTAAAAGAACATATTTATCAATTCCCTTTTTGGCTAATAAACTAAATATTAAATTAAATTGGAAAGATGAAAACTGGGTTGATTATTATTATGTGGCTGATAAGATTATAGATGCTGCTGTATTGTGGAAGCCAAACAGCTACATACCTGGAACTTTTATGAGTATTAGCTTCCAGTTTCAAAAACATTTGTCTCTTGGAAGAGGAGGTGTTATATTAACTGACAATAAAGAAGCAGCTACACAGCTAAAGAAAATGTCATATGATGGTAGAGTTCCTAATCAAATTTGGAGAGAACAAAACATAGACACTATAGGATACCATTACTATATGACCCCCGAAACCGCCCAATTGGGTCTAGATAAATTACCTAAAGCCATAGAAACCCCACCTAGACAATGGGTTGTAGAAGATTGGCCCGATTTAACACAAATGAATGTTTTTAAATCCCTATGAAAAAAATACTTTTGAGTTTTGCCGATGATAAGTATAAACTTAACCAGCGTCTATTAACATTTTCTGCTAAACTATACTTTGATGAAATTATAGAAGTAGGTCCCGAAGATATAGAAGATGAGTTTTTTCAAAAACATAAAGATATCTTAACTCAACCTCGAGGACATGGTTATTGGTTGTGGAAACCATACTTTATAGCTCGAACATTAGAATACGCTCAAGAAGGAGATATAATATTTTACATAGACTCAGGCAATGAAATAATCAGCAATCCCCAACCACTATTTGATTTACTCCAACACCAAGATATAGTGGTGTTTAAAAATAGAGATGGGAACCCTACAGGAGACATTTGGATAAATTCTATGTGGACTAAAGCGGATTGTTTTAATTTGATGGGATGTAATGATGAAAAATATAAAACTGGCCCTCAAGTAGACGCGGCTTATATTTTGTTAAAAAAATCAAAACAAAGTGTAGATCTTATAAATGAGTATTTAACTCACTCTACTAATAAGCATATCATAACTGATGAACCTAACACTACTGGAGAAAATGAACCTGGCTTTAGAGACCACAGGCATGACCAATCAGTTTTATCTCTTTTAGCTATTAAACACCAATTACTTGTCTTTGAATCAGCTTCAGAATCCGCTAACCATATAGAATTTAAAGCATACCCTCAGATATTTAATCACCTTAGAAGAAATTTAGGGCTGTCACAACTGATTCATACTATCCAAAACTCTCAATTTATATATTCCCACATGGGGCTAGGAGATCACATTATTCTAAATGGTCTAGTTCGCTCCACTAACCAGCCGGAGGTTAATTATTTTATGTTTGTTAAGAAGATATATCAAATTTCTATGGAGTTTATGTATAGAGATTTAAAAAATTTAACTTTAATTCCTGTTGAAGATGATGATGAAGTAAATTATTGGTTAAAATTTTTTCCAATAAAAAACTTAACTAAAATAGGATTTGAAAATTTGCATAAAGTTAATTGTAAAACATTTGATGAAGGTTTTTATAAAACAATGAATATTCCTTTTTCTGTAAGATTTGATAATTTTTATATAGAAAGAGATTTTGAGGCTGAAAAAAAGATAGTAGAGGAGTTGAATCCTACTAATGAGAAATATATATTTACTCACAATGTAGATCTAAGTAAAGTTAGATCTGATTTAAAAATCATTGAAAACCCAATAAATTATAATATATTTCATTTGCTTTCCCTAATAGAAAACGCAGAAGAAGTTCATTTAATGGAATCTAGCATTAAATGTTTAGTTAACAGCTATAAAATGGAAAAACCTAAATTTTTCTACCATACATATGTTAGAAACTACCCAGAATATAACAACACACTGGGTTTAAATAAATTTAATATTGTAACTTAAAAAAATATATTATATGAACCAAATAACTATTCCTGTCAGTGTTGGGGAGTTAATTGATAAATTAACTATTTTAAAAATCAAAACAGAAAAAATAACTGATAAAGAAAAATTAAAACATATTGTTACTGAGTATGATGCGCTAGAGCAAAAAGCAAAAGATCTACTAACTCATGAATCTATTAGTTTAATTTTTGCTGAGTTAGAAATTGTAAATAAAAAGCTTTGGGTTGTTGAAGATTTAATTAGAAAAAAAGAAAAAAACAATGAATTTGATCAAGAATTTGTAGAATTAGCTCGAAGTGTGTATATTACAAATGACATGCGGTTTGAGTTAAAAAACAAAATAAATGAACTTACTAATTCACAAATAAAAGAACAAAAAAGTTATTAATATGAATTTACAAGAACATGGTCAAATCCAATTAGAATCTAAATTTGGAAAAAGCATTCGAGATTATATTTTACACTACACTCCTAAAAACATTGTAGAAATAGGAACCTGGAAAGGGCTAGGGTCTACCTTTACGGTTATTAAAGCTGTTCAAGAAGCTAATTATAAAGCTAATTTTATAAGTTTAGAAACTAATCCTGAGTTTTATAGTATAGCTAAAAATAATTTAAAAGACTACTTAGATTATGTAACATTAGTTTTAGGTCGTATAATAGAACCTGAAGAAATAGATGATTTTGTATCTAAAAACTCTTTAGACACCCAACATTTAGGTTGGTTAAACGAGGATAGACATAACTATACTTTGTGCCCTAATATTTTACCCCAAATCCCAGATCAAATAGATTTATTAATTTTAGATGGAGGAGAATTTTCAACGTATGCTGAATGGGTAGTGTTAAAAGATCGTTCTAAAATTATAATGTTAGATGATACTAAGGTGCTTAAATGTAAACAAATTGTAACCGAATCATTAGCCGATCCCACATACCATCTTTTAATGGAATCTGATGAAAGGAATGGGTTTCATGTTTTTGTTAATAAAAAATATTTTGATTTATGAAAATATCAACAGGTACATTAGCATTTAATGTTTTATCTACCATAGGAGAAAAACTATTTACTGCCCAATTAGAACACTTATATAATTTAAGTGATGAAATCCTCATAACTGAAGGAGCCACTAAAGTTACTTCAAACCATTACTGGGATGGGGATACTTCTTGGGCTACCCATGATGGCCATAGTACAGATAAGACTATAGAGTTTATTAAGGATTATCCTGACCCTGATAGAAAAATTACTCTGATTACTAAAGAAGGATTTTGGAATGGAAAAACAGAAATGTGTAATACTTGGGCTGAAAAAGCAACTGGAGATTATTTGTGGCAAATAGACAGTGATGAGTTTTATAAGGAGGAAGATATTGTTAAAATTAAATATATTTTAGAAAATTTTCATCCTACTGCTGTTCATTTTTATGCTAACCACTTTTTTGGAGGATTTAATACTGTTATTAATGAAACGGGTCGTTTTTGGGGTAATCATATCCCATGGATGAGAATTTTTAAGCACTCTCCTGGAAAATCACATTGGATATCTCATGAACCCCCAAATTATGTATGTGAAGGAAAAATATGCAACGAAGATATTTTAGTGTCTAGAGATGAAACACTAAAGTGGGATATTAAAATGTATCATTATTCCTATGTTTATAAATCTCAATTTGAATTTAAAACTAAATTTTATAAACAAAAAGAATACATGGAATATTGGGATAAAATGGAGCAAGGGGAAACTGTATCTCCTTTTAATGATACCCTAAATAATTTTAACCCCCAAGATCACCCTGAAATAATCAAAAAATATGTTCTCAGCTGAGCAAAGTCATCAAGTTATAAGTGATGCTATAATAGATCAAACCCCATTTGCTATTGGCAAATTAGGGGCAAATGAATGTAATACTTTGTATAGACACATAAATAATATTCCTATATTTGTACCTGATTTAGAAACAGGAGCGGGGGTGTTTCCTTTAACTCAGGAAACTATAAGTAAATTTTCTAAAATATATTTAGAAGATCTTAAGGAAATTGATATATTATTAAGTTGGGCTAAGGATTGGGGTGAAGATCAAATACTTAATCATATTGGTTTTACTAATAACCAAACAGATTCATTTAAAGGTATTGAACCATTTTTTATAGAAAACAATTGGACAAACCATTTGGGTGGAAAAAAAGTATTAGTCATTTCATCCCACATGCATTCAATTGAGCATCAATATCCTAATCTTAGTAAAATATGGAACGGAAAATTGTTTAAAGATAAATTTGAATTGTATTTACTTAAATCTCCATTTCAACCTCAATTTGAACGATATCATAATAGTTGGTTTGAAACTTTAGATTGGTTAAAAGCAAACTTGAAAGAAATCGATTTTGATATTATGTTAGTAGGAGCAGGGGCGTATAGTTTACCTCTAATAGTAGAGGCTAAACGTTTAGGTAAAGTTGGAATTCATTTAGGGGGTGCTATTCAATTATTGTTTGGAATAAATGGTAAGAGATGGGATTCTAGTTCTGATTTTCAAGCATTGGTTAATGAGTATTGGATACGCCCCTTAAAAGAAGACACTCCCTCTTCTAAAGAAATTGTTGAAGGAGGATGCTATTGGTAAAAAATTTATTAAAAATTAAAAAATTTTATGCATAATATATTTTTAGATTGCGGCACACACTTATGTCAAGGGCTACTAGAATTCTATGAAACTAAAATAATAGACCAAAGCTTTAAAATTTACACCTTTGAAGCCAACCCAACAACATATGGATACGCATTCCCCAGAGCCCAACAAATCCCACTAGATATTACTATATACAATGCGGCAGTTTGGGTTGAGAATGGATTTGTTTTATTTAGCCAAGAAATGCAAAGTGATAACAACCCTATAGGCCAAGGTTCTAGTATAGCTGGGACCGGATTTACACATAAAAATCTACTCCACCCCCAGCCTATTTTAAGTATAGACTTTAGTAAATTTATTCAAATGTTGCCTGAAGATGCTAATATAATTTGTAAAATGGATATTGAGGGTGCTGAATTTAATGTTCTGAGGCATTTAATTAATACTGGAGCAATTAAAAAGATTAATAAGATATATATTGAATTTCATGAGCAATTCATGGAAGATGAATCTGAAAAGACTAAAGTAGAATTAATTGAATTAATAAAAAACCTAGGAGTAGAAACATATGAATGGAAATAAAATACATTTATTAGTAGATTATTATAAAAATCCTCGTCCTGAGCGAGCAGCAGAATTAGATTTTTGTTTTTTAGAGAATATTAATTCTAAAGAATTTGATCAAGTCCATATTTTCCCATCATCACCCTTACCTACAGAAGATATTCCTTCTAAGGTTATTCTTAACCAATCACCTGGGAGATTATCTTATCAATATTATTTTGATTATGCGAAACAAAATATACCTCAGGATGATATCATAGTGTTAAGCAACGCAGATATATTTTTTGATGAATCAATTTCTAAAGTAAAAGAAGTTGATTTGTCTAATAAAGTATTAGCATTAACTCGTTTTTGTCCTTATCACGGGCATTGGGTAAATGAGCAAGGGCAAGTAACTCCATATCACAATCACAATAGATCTCAAGATGTTTGGATTTGGAAAAATCCTTTAAATATTAATGATGTTAATTTCAATATTGGGACTTTGGGATGTGATAATAAAATAGCATTTGAGCTTCATAAAGCTGGTTATCAAGTTTGGAATCCAAGTTTTTCTATCATATGTTACCATAAACATGAAGAAAGAAATGATGAAGCAGATCACTACATTCATTCCCCTAAAGTGTGGTTGCCCCGCCCTTATTTACTCCCGGATGCCTGTTTAATAGAAAATATTCAAGATAAAAATTATAGATTTTACATAACAACAGAATAATTTTATGAAAATTACATATTGTATTCCTAGTAAAAATAACTTAAGATATTTAAAAAATAGTATTTCTTCTATAAAAAAGAATAGCACTCAAGAGTATGATATTATAGTTTTTGTGGATGCTGATAATGATGGGACTGAGGAATGGTTAAAGGAAAATAATATTAAGTATTTAAAAAATACTGAGGGTATCCCCAAGGGTATAGCTTTTGGGTATAATAGATGTATTGAAGCTGCTCAAACAGATATAGTATGTATGTTTCATGCTGATATGTACTTGGCTAAGGATTTTGATGTAAATTTATTAAAGCATTTAAAACTAAAAACGGTTATTTCTGCTACAAGGATTGAACCTCCCTTACATCCTGAAGGAAAAGAAAAAATTGTAAAGGATTTTGGGATGTATCCTGAAGATTTTAAAAAAGATGAATTTACTATTTTTGTAGAACAACAAAAAACCATTAATGCTGGTAAGACTACAAATGGCATTTTTGCACCCTGGATATGCTACAAAGAAGAAATTATAAACCTAGGCCTTCACGATGAAGAACTCCACTCCTACTATGAAGACTCAGATATTTTTAATAGAATGCTTTTAAATGGTATGGAATGTATTCAAAGCCGAGATGCATATGTATATCATCTTACTTGTAGGGGAGGCCAATTTCAAGATGGAATTGAAAAAATAACCACAGACACGGCTTTTCATAGTATGAAAAATCGCTCCTCAAGACATTATTTACGTAAATGGGGATCTTGGATTAAAAATAATGAATACCAACACCCTATTATTTCTCCAAAATATGATATTGGTTTTGTTGTAGATAATTGTACTGCTCAATTGTTAGAATTTTTAGAGCCTTGGTGTTCTACTCTTTATATTAAG
>Ga0315907_10004630_pt1 | contig 15374 bp, 17 predicted proteins | sample LakEriMetagenome_3_FD_203525 | JGI IMG/M metagenome (GOLD analysis project Ga0315907, IMG submission 203525) | Freshwater fungal communities from buoy surface, Lake Erie, Ohio, United States - Buoy 12 MA123 | ecosystem: Environmental > Aquatic > Freshwater > Lake > Lake biofilm | place: USA... | reverse complement strand
CCACAAAATGACGCGAGAGATGCTCTCGAAAAACTCGTCCACTACACTATAGATCGCGATAAATAACCGTATGAAAAAAGCTCTTTTTCTCCTTTTCTCTCTCGCCGCCTTTTCTTGCAACAACACACCAGAAAGCCCTGTCATTGAAAGCGGAATAACTCTGCCTGAAAACGTAGTTGAAATGGTCCAAGAACGCTACCAAAGTGACAAGCCAGAAGAAAAAGGCTCTCTGAAAAAAGCAATCTACATCGACACTACCACCAAAGAAAAAGTAGCGGAAAGATATTTTTATAAAAGCAAAAAAATCTATACTGAATATGCCTTTCAAAACGGCAAAAAAAACGGAACAGCCATGGCTTTCCGCGAAGTCAACAGCGCGCCTTGGTCTCTAAACACTTACTTAAACGACACCCTTCACGGCCCTTATAAAACGTGGCACGAAAACGGCCTTCTCATGCAAGAAGGACAATACGACCATGGAATTAAAACCGGAAACTGGAGATTCTTCAATAAAAAAGGAGAACTCGAAAAACAAGTCAACTTCAGCGATACGCTTAGCACTGCGATTAATTAAACATCGCTCTGTTCGAACTTTACCCTTCCTGACCCAGAATATTCTCCATTTCATAAGGTTCTTTGTTTTAATGAACCTGCGTCTAATATTTGTATTGATCATTGCGCTATTGCCACTTTTCGGCAACGCTGGTGCAACTCCTCCAACAGACAAGGAAACTCCAAAACTCACGGCGCAACAGTACATCGAGGCCTGGAAAGACGAAGCTATCTATCAAATGGTAGTTCACAAAATCCCTGCAAGCATTACCTTATCCCAAGGTCTTCTCGAAAGCGGAAACGGAAACTCAAGACTAGCAATTGAAGGAAATAACCACTTCGGGATAAAATGCCACAACGATTGGAGCGGCGCCAAAATCTTCGAAGACGATGAAACAAAAGGAGAATGCTTTAGAAAATATGATGACGCAAGCGAATCATTCGAAGACCACTCCCTATTTCTCCAAAAGAAAAGATACGAACCCCTCTTCACCCTCGATATTAAAGACTACAAGGATTGGGCAAAAGGATTGAAAGAATGTGGCTATGCTACAAATCCAAAATACCCACAACTATTAATAAACCTCATTGAGCAATATCAACTCGCTCAATACGACAAACTAGGTTTAGAACACATCAAAGAAAAGACAACTCCAAATAGATCTCACGGAAAAGCTCCAAACCACAATCCATCAAACAACAAGGAAGACGGCAAAACCATCAACCTTTCGAACAACCGAACAATCAAAATAAGCGATAACAAAATCAAATTTATTATCGCGAAAGCCGGTGATACACCAGAAAAAATTGCTGCAGACTTAGATATAGCCGCTTGGCAAATCAAGTTGTACAACGATTTTCAAAAGAACGATACCATTAAAGAGGGACAGAAAATTTACATTCAACCCAAAAGATCAAAAGCAAAAGACGAAACACATACCGTCTCAAAAGGAGAAACCATGTGGAGCATTTCCCAAAACCACGGTATCAAACTGAAAAAGCTTTATAAGAAAAACATGATGGCTTTTGGATCAGAGCCCTCCCCTGGACAAAAACTCAAGCTTAGATAAAACAAAAAACCCTCGGAGTTCCGAGGGTTTTCTTTTCGTTGCCCGAACAGGATTCGAACCTATACAAACGGTACCAAAAACCGTTGTCCTGCCATTAGACGATCGGGCAATTACTCGCTGAAAGCGGGTGCAAAATAAATGCATTCTTTTCAATCGTGCAAACTTTTCTATCTGATTACCTTCGTAGAATATTTTTCAAGCCCAAAAAACGTGATGAAAATAGCAAATTATATCGCTGGAAAGCTTGTCCCTCCTGCATCTGGACAATATTTAGAAAACATTCAACCTTCAACAGGAAAAGTGTATTCTTTCATACCAGACTCCGATAGTGAGGACGTAGAACAAGCAGTATTGGCCGCACAAGCAGCTTTTCAGGGCTGGTCAAACACCCCAGCTCCGGAAAGATCTCGCATTCTTCAACGTCTCGCCGACCTCGTTGCTGAAAACCAAGAGAAACTGGCTTTGGCGGAAAGCATTGATAACGGGAAACCAGTTTCTCTAGCCAATACTGTTGATATCCCTCGCGCAGAATCAAACATTAGATTTTTTGCTACAGCCATAATGCACTTCGCTAGCGAGGCACACATCATGGAACGCTCTGCAATAAATTATACCAATAGAAAACCAGTTGGAATTGTAGGCTGCATTTCTCCATGGAATTTGCCACTCTACTTATTTACTTGGAAAATTGCCCCCGCAATCGCAGCAGGAAACTGCGTCATTGCTAAACCCTCCGAGATTACACCGATGACAGCATACCTCCTATCAGAACTCTGCATTGAAGCCGGTTTACCTGCGGGGGTCCTCAATATCGTTCACGGATTGGGAGCAAAAACAGGAAACGCTATCGTTTCTCACAAAAAAATTAAGGCAATTTCTTTCACTGGAGGAACTTCCACTGGCGCTCATATCGCCTCAGTAGCAGCGCCAATGTTCAAAAAACTATCGCTCGAGCTGGGTGGGAAAAACCCAAATATCATTTTCGCTGATTGCGATTTTGATAAAATGCTAGCAACAACTCTTCGCTCTTCTTTTAGCAATCAAGGACAAATATGCCTCTGCGGATCTCGCATTTTAGTTGAAAAATCTATCTACGAAAAGTTTAAAACGGCTTTCGTAGAAAAGGTGTCTAAAATGCATATCGGGAATCCGGAAGACCCAAATACTAAAATGGGCGCCGTGGTGAGTGAGCCTCACATGAATAAAGTACTTTCTTACATAGAACTTGCAAAACAAGAGGGCGGCACAGTGCTAACTGGAGGGAAAAGAAAACAAATGACTGGAGAACTTGAAGGCGGCTACTTTATTGAACCTACCGTAATTGAAGGACTCGGTCCAAACTGCAGAACAAATCAAGAAGAAATTTTTGGGCCCGTTGTGACTATTTACCCTTTTGAAACAACAGAAGAGGCCCTTCAAATGGCCAATTCAACAGAATACGGCTTAGCGGCTACGGTATGGACAGAAAACCTAACTAAAGCGCACAAATTTGCAGCTGAACTAGAAACAGGAATTGTTTGGATCAACTGCTGGCTTTTGCGTGATTTAAGAACTCCATTTGGCGGAGTAAAAAGCTCAGGAGTTGGACGCGAAGGTGGTTTTGAAGCTTTGAAATTCTTTACTGAACCTCAAAACGTTTGCATTGAACTCTAACGTTCGGATTTATATCCATTGGTAAAAAACCAACCAAAAGCATCGTTGAATCTACCTTCCGCGCGGCGGAGTGAAGAAAATAGGGTGAACAGAATTTTCATGTTTTGTTTGTGTTTATGTTCAGTGAACTACGAGTGGTGTTAAAATGTTGTTTCAGCTATGTGAAATTTAACTTCTATTATCACATTCCTAATATCCTTCGAAACGTAAATTTTAAGGAATGGTTACCTCAAAGGCATTAAAATAACTTGCCTTGGTATAAAGCGAGATTATATGGTAAGAAAGCGATTAAAAATAATTTCCCGCGACGGAATAATCTTCAGAGATAAACAAGAAGCTCTCGATCACATCGTATTGCTCGAATTAGCTAAAAAGCCAATTCACGGAATTGAAATTGTCTATTTAACCAACGATTCTGTTGAATCCGACATGTATAAAATAATGTGGTTTCAAAATCAAATCGACGTCTATACCAAAGCTAAAACCTTCGTTTCAGAGAAAATGGGTGGTAAATGGAACTATGCTGAATTCAAGTAATTTCAGTTTAACCGTCTTAATAACTCTGTTCAAAACTAAAAAAATCCGTTTCGGCGAAATCCTGGAAACCCTAGCAATTTAGTAACGTAGAATTTGTTGTGCCAAAAGGCGCGGCGAAAGCGGTTTTTTATTATCATCGCACTACTTTTTTTCAACCAATTAAGGAATAAGGAAACCATGAAGAGGATCACCATTTTCATTTTGTTGCTAGCAGCTGGAACTGCAGCACAAGCAGCCCTTCAAAATGACAGTTTGCCAGCAAAGGCAAACGATTTGAAAATCGCTGCAGATGACCCTGAAATTCAGGAAATCGATCGCGTCCTAATGGCGAGTTACCTCAACCACTTTTGCTACAGTTCAGACCAAGCCCTTCTAAACGCTTACGGCTACAGCCCAGAGCAGGTGCCAACTTTCGCCCCTGATATCACAGCGGCAAGAATGAAAGCAATCGATAAAGACACTCCTTTCGATCTTGTTTATAACAACACTGTTCAAGGCTTCATAGATCTATACGCTGTAAGAAGAAGAGACATCACTACCAAGGTTCTTGGTCAGTCTCAACTCTATTTCCCAATGTTCGAAGAAGCTCTAGCGAAATATGGAATTCCACTAGAGATGAAATATCTCGCTATCGTGGAATCAGCGCTCAATCCAACTGCTATCTCTTCAGCAGGCGCTGGTGGACTCTGGCAGTTCATGGTGGGAACGGGCAAAATGTACGGACTTGAAGTAAGCAGCTACCAAGACGAGCGCTTCGATCCATACAAATCAACCGATGCAGCATGCCGTTACCTGCGTTTTCTATACGATACTTTCGGTGACTGGCAATTGGCTCTAGCTGCATACAATAGTGGTCCAGGTAACGTAAACAAGGCAATTCGCAGATCTGGCGGCAAGCGTGATTTCTGGGAAATTAAAAGCTTCCTTCCAAAAGAAACTCAAGGTTATGTGCCTGCTTTCATCGCCGTAAACTACGTGATGAACTACTCTGCAGAACACAACATTTATCCAAAAGCACCACAAACAACTTTCTTTGAAACTGATACAGTTGGAGTGCACCAAAGAGTTGATTTCGCAGCGCTTTCAAGAGTTCTTGACATGCCTGTTGAGCAAATCACTTTCCTAAACGGCACATACAAGCTTAAAGAAATTCCAGATAACGGAAGAAAGCACTACTTGATTCTTCCGGTAAATAAGGTTGGTTTATACATCGCAAATGAAGAGCTAGTTTATGCGCAAAGCAAAATCAAGCAATCTGAACCAGAGCCTTTATATGCCGACAATTCAAGCAAAGCAACGCCTGAAAACGGATCTAAAAAAACTGTTTGGGAAGACCAATGGAAGTCTCACAAAGTGAAGAAAGGTGAATCACTTGGTGGTATCGCAGACAAATACAACGTTAGCCTAGCGGAACTTAAGAAGTGGAACAAAATCAAAGGCTCCAAGATCGTTCCTGGTCAAACACTGAAAATCCACTCAAAAGTTAAAAAGACTATTGTTGTAGAAAACAATGAGTCTGAAAACACGGCGAACAACAAAGCACCAAAGGAAGTAACACCTCAACAAGAAGAAGAGCGCACTGAATCGACTGCAAATTCTGATACAACCAAACCAGTAAACAACGAGACAAAACCTAAGAAAGAAGCAGCCCCACAATACAAATATTACACTGTTCAGCCCGGTGATACATTGTATAAAATTGCTGCTAAATACGACGGTGTTTCTATCGAACAAATCAAAAAACTCAATAGCGGTTTGAAAGAAAACAAACTCGCAGTTGGTCAAAAAATTAAAATCAAACAAATCGGATAATATGAAAATCCAAAACGGTAGTAACGTAGAGGTTCATTACACTCTTCACCTAGATGGCCCGGAGGGCGAAATTGTAGAACAAACAGTAGGCGGAGAACCAATGCGTTTCGTTTTCGGAGATGATCCGATGTTGGCGAAATTCGAAAGCACACTTCTTGGACTTTCAGCTGGTGACAAATTCACAGTAGCAATACCTTGCCCTGAAGCTTATGGCGAAGAGGAAGAAGATTTCTATATGGAATTCGAAAAGTCTGAGTTTCTAGACGAAGAAGGTCAATTCGACGATGATGCTTTCGCTGAAGGCGAAGTTGTTCCAATGCAAACCCCTGAAGGCGATATGGTTCAAGGCGTTGTTGCAGAAGTGAAACTCAACTCAATTATCATCGACTTTAATCACCCACTTGCTGGCGAAAACCTTTATTTCGAAGGCGAAGTGGTTTCTGTTGCGTAAGATCACTCTTCTCAAAAAATGAGCAGATCCCTCTTTAAAACCGGCGGAAGCACTATTTCATCATTCTCTACTGTCGTGGGAATCACCTTGGTTCTCACTATGGTGGGTATTTTGTTTATTTTTCTATTAGTCGCAAACGCTGTTACTGAGCATTTTAAGGAACAACTTACCGTGCAGCTTTTCATTAAAGAAGGTGCTGCCGAAGAAGAAATCCTCATTTTCAAAAAAGAAATAGAAGGCAAAAGCTTTGCAGGCGAAGTCTCTTATACTTCCGCCCAACAAGCTGCCCAAGCCATGCAAGAAGAGCTTGGTGAAGAATTCGTCGATTTCCTTGGATACAATCCTCTTCCTGCTTCTATAGACATTAAGGTAAATCCACGTTTCTCTGCCCTAGATAGTTTAGAAACTATGATTTCGGAAATTGACCAGAATAGCATGGTCTCAGAAACCGTTTATCAAAAGGGTCTTTTACAGCAAGTAAATGAAAATATAGGCAAATGGGGACTTGGACTTCTCGTTGTAGGTGTTCTTTTTCTAATCATTGCTGTAGTTCTGATTGTAAATACGATTGAGCTTGCCATCTTCTCTCAACGATTCATTATCAAGTCCATGCAGCTTGTCGGGGCAACACATTGGTTTATCCAAAAGCCTTTCCTAAAAAGAGGTCTTTGGTTTGGTTTTATATCTTCTATTCTTGCATTGACCTTATTATCAGGTATTCTGTTTTACCTGCACGAACCACTTCGCGACGTTGTCGAAATTCTCGTTCAAGGATATCGTTTCATAATTCTTCTCGTGGGAATAATGGTTACCGGCCTAGCTGTGTCTTGGCTAGCAACTGCCTATGCAGTTCGTCGATTCGTAAGACTTTCACAGTCTGAACTGTACTAATTTCCTTTCCGTTTATTCAGAAGAAATGACCGTTCACCGATAAATCGGGACACTTCTCCATCTTTCTCTTTTGTTTTGAGCGCTTTATCTGAAATTCGTAAAAGGCACGAAACCTTTGCTTTCGTTAATGATCAAAATTTTATTGAAACCACAACAGAAGTTTGACATTCCCTATGCGAAGTTTTAGTATGTTTGGCGCCCTATAATTATGCAACCCATAATCAACCTATAAATCTGTAACAACCCTTTAAATTCAAAAGTGTTATGAGCAACAAGCAACAGCAATCAGGCAGCGACCTAAGCTCGATTTTCCCTTACATCGCGATTCCTATCGCATTTATCGTAGGTGTAGTTCTCTACATGTACGTGTTGGGTAATCCAGCAAACTTTGAAGGACAAGACCCAATTAAAGGTCATCCCCTTAACGTTTTAGGCACTGTACACAAAGGTGGTATTATCGTATCTCTTCTTATTACGGTAAACCTTGTAGTTATCATTTTCGCAGTAGAGCGTTTCATCAGCCTATTCCGTGCTAAAGGACGTGGTAGTGTTGACGGATTCATCCGCAACGTTCGTGGTCTTCTAAACAACAACCAATTAGACCAAGCGATTGCAGCTTGCGACAAACAACGTGGTTCTGTAGCTGCAGTTCTTCGCGCTGGTATCACTAAGTACAAATCAGTAGAGGGAGATACAACTCTTGATAAAGAAGCTAAAGTGACTGCTATCAAGCAAGAACTTGAAGAAGCTACTTCTCTTGAGCTTCCAATGCTTTCTAAAAACTTGGTTATCCTTTCAACTTGTGCTTCTCTTGGAGTATTGGTTGGTCTTTTGGGTACTGTACGTGGTATGATTTCATCTTTCGAAGCAATGGCTACTGCTGGTGCTCCTGATGCAACTGCACTTTCACTCGGTATCTCTGAGGCCCTTATCAATACTTTCCTTGGTATCATGGCGTCTGCTATCGCAATCATTTTCTTCAACTTCTACAGCACTCGTATCGACAGCCTTACTTATGGCATCGACGAAGCTGGATTCTCAGTTGCGCAAACATTCGCTTCTAAGCACTAATCCTCTTTATTAATAACTAAAAAAGAGAATTATGCCTAAAGTAAAAATGCCAAAAGGTGCCCCCAGCCTGGACATGACGCCCATGGTTGACTTGGGATTCTTATTGGTTACTTTCTTCATCCTCACGGCGAAGTTTAGGCCTAATGAACCTGTTATTGTAGACACCCCAAGATCTACCTCAGAACTTGCTCTTCCGGAGAAAGTAATGTTGGTGACTATTGACTCTAAGGGCCGTGTTTTCTTGGATATCACCGGTAAAGACGTAAAAAGAGCTATGCTTGAAGGTATGCTTGTAGCATACCCTAATGTCAAAATCTCTGAAGAGTCAGCTACGCGCTTCTCGCTTCTCGGTACATTCGGACAACCGATTCAAAGATTAGAGCAATATGTTAAGGGTGACGAAAAAGTTCGCGCAGCAATGGACGCAAGAGACGATGCTGGAATTCCCGTTGACTCGTTGAATAATCAACTTGGCGATTGGATTCTTTCAGGATATCAAGCATTCATGTACGATGCAAAAGACAAAGGGTTCACAGACAAACAACTTCGCACAACTGATGGTCTACGCTATGCTATCAAAGCTGATGGCGGAACAGACTATGAGTTGGTAGAGAAAGTAATTGATATTTTCCGCGACAAACAAATTTATCAGTTCAATATGGTAACCAGCCTTGAAGGTATGGATGAACCTGTTGTTGCTGCTGCTGAATAATCCACAACCCCAAAAACCTAGAAAACAATGGCAGAAATAGTACAAGCCGAAGGTGGTGGTGGTAAACACCAAAAGAAGAAAGCGAAAAAAGGCCACGTTCACATGGACATGACCCCAATGGTTGACCTTGCGTTCCTACTGTTGACGTTCTTCATTCTTGCAACTTCCCTCAGCAAGCCTAAAACAATGGAAATCATCTACCCAAAAGATGAAACCGATAAGGATAAACAAACCAAAGTAGCAGACGAACTCGCAACTACTGTTCTCGTTGGAGAAAAAGACGAGTATATCTTCTATTACGTTGGAAAGTTTAATCCAGATTCTACTACACTATTTCACACCGACTACTCCAAAGACGGTTTGCGTAAAGTCCTTCTCGACCGAAACAAACGCATCAATGATCAAGTGTCGGAGTTGAAAATTAAACTCAACAACCAAGAAATCAATGATAGTATATACAGTAAAATGTATAGTAAAATTGTTGGTGACTCTCTAGCTCCATTCGTAGTGGTTAAAACTCTTCCAACGTCCAAGTTTAAAAACGTGGTTAACGTCATGGACGAGTTGAACATCACCAACGTGAAGAAAAGAGCAATCATAGATATGGGCGATAGCGAGAAAATCGCAATGCGCCAGAAAGTGGTTGAGCTTGGATTAAATAAAAAATAAATGAACGCAAGCTGTTCTTTATTGTACAGTCTTGCATACCATTAAAAATTACGCCTATGACCTCTTTAATTGTCATACTGATAGTATCAATTTTGATTGCTATTGTCGGTTTCGAGAACGGTTGGAACAACCTTCTCAGTGGGACGCGTAATAACCTCGTTTTTGAAGATAAAAACAAGGCTTACGGCGCCTACGCCCTTAGAAAAGGATATTCAAAGGTTCTGGCTATCTCGCTTATTTCAACTGTAATCCTCGCTTCTGCTGCCGCTATTGCTCCTGTAATTCTTGCAAAAGCAAATGAAGAGGTAAAAGAAAAAGAAGTTGATGTAAACATGGAAATGATGGCTCCACCGCCAACAGATCCAAACGAGCCACCGCCGCCGCCGCCGCCGCCGCCACCACCACCGCCGCCACCAACCATTAAACAGGTTCAGTTCACCACTATTGACGTTACGGATGAAGAGGTGACTAATCCTCCACCTGATGATTCTCAATTGAAGAATCAAAATATCGGTGATGAAGACAAAGACGGTGATGATGTAAGTCTTGGTCCAAATGACGACAATTCTGGTGGAGGACAATTAGAGCCCGAGCCTGAAGAAGAAATCGTAGCATTCGTTTCTGAGGAACCTGTTTACCCTGGAGGACTCGAGAAGCTTTATGCTGAGATTTACAAAAACATCACTTATCCTGAAATGGAGAAAGAGCAAAGCATTCAAGGAACCGTTTATGTAAGCTTTGTAGTTGAGAAGAATGGAAATGTTACCGACGTTAAAACCGAAAGAGGTGTTACCGGAGGTCCTAACCTTTCAAAAGAAGCTGAGAAAGCTGTGAAAAAGCTTAGCAATTTCACACCAGCTAAAATGAATGGTAAGTCTGTACGCTACCGCTACAGAATTCCAATCAAATTCACACTGAAATAATTTGTTTCAAATATTTAAAATCCCGACTTAGTTCGGGATTTTTTTTGCTTTAAACTCTCGTATAGACAAGTATATTATTACTGTTTTGTGCACGGCGAAAGTCTCTCTGTACAATACTTTCAGTAGAATTCTGCACGTTCATCTGTCATAAACCTCTTAAAACAAAACATTATGTTGATGACAATCGCAATTTGCACCGCACTCGCAATCATTTTTGTTTCCTCTGATTTGTCATGGAGCAACCTTGTCTCCAAGACACGTAACGACCTCGTTTTCGAAGGTCGTCTGCAAGAATATGGCGCGTATCAATTACGCAGAGAAAATCCTCGAAATCTTGTCATAGCGCTTTTATTAACTGTCGGATTAGCCTTCGGTGCTGGGTTTGCTGCAATAGCAATGGCAGCTCCTGATAAAGTTGTTGTAGTACCTCCTACAACAACGTGTCCGCCGATGATTGAGATCCCGGTAGATATAACGCCTCCAAAAGACGAGAAAAAAATCATCCATGCTAAAAAAACAACGGCCAGTTCCAAGCCTGTTGTTCAGCAAGGTCTCGCCACTGTCGACATCACAACAAAACCTGTGCAGGCTCCAGCAACACCAGCAAAAGGTGGAGCTCCTGATGGCGAAGACACTGGAGATATCATTACTCCTGAAGAGCCAATTTCAAAAGGAGATGGCCAGGGAACAGCAATAGCACAACCCGAGAAGAACATTCATGACTTCTCACAAGATGCTCCGCAATTTCCGGGTGGTATTGCTGCTCTTTATGAATTCTTATATGCGAACATCAACTACTCGCAATTAGCTATTCAAAACAATTATCAGGGAATTGTGTACGCCTCGTTTGTAATTGATGAAAAAGGTGACGTGTCCAATGTTAAAATAGTACGAGGCATCACCGGGGCAGAGGAGCTCGACAAATCAGTAATTCAAGCTATTCGAAAAATGCCAAAATGGACACCTGGTAAAAACGGTGGCAAGCCTGTCGCTGTGAGACAGTCCATTCCAGTGAAATTTATACTGAAATAGTATAATGTACAGTTAACAATAAATACCGACCTTTGTAGCAATGCAACGCTTCTCAATCTACCTATCCTTTTTCACGATTAGCATTATAGTGCTTCTCGCGATAGTGACGCTGTTCACAGACCTCCTTGAAAACAACGTTCAGGGGAATATGAAATATGTATTGGGAAGCGTGCTTTTGCTATATGCGGTAATGCGCATATTTCGTGCTCGTAGTATGTGGTTAAAAATGAAACAAGAACAAAAAAATGAAACCCTCTAAAATAGCATTTATTCTTTGTGCATTTACCGTATTCTCTTGCCAGAACTACGATTTAAACAAAGACTCTGTAACATCAGGAAAATTGAAAATTGGAATCGATGAGTCCTATTCTTTGATGATGGATTCTCAACTTTTCGTTTTCAATCAACTATACCAACACGCACAAATACAGTCGACCTACGCTGCCGAAGGAGATATCATTAAAGCGTTAATGGACGATTCTATTCAATCGGCAGTTATTTGCAGACCATTGAATGAAAAAGAAATGGAGTATTTCAAAAGCATTCAACGTCTTCCAGAATCAACCAAAATCGCAGTTGATGCAGTTGCCCTAATCGTCAATCCAGCTAATATGGATAGCACTTTTTCTATGGAGCAATTGACTAGAATGTTTAATGGTCAAGACACCTCTTGGAAACAGATAAATCCGAATTCATCACTTGGAAAAATAAACATCGTTTTTGATAATCAAAGAAGTTGCAACGAGCGCACAATTCGCGAAAAGTTCGTTCCATCTGGAAGTCTTCCTGCTAATTGTTTTGCTGTTCATTCTAACCAAGAGGTGATTGATTATGTCAACACAAATAAAAATGCAGTTGGCATAATCAGCGTGAGTTGGATTAGCGACAAAGACGACCCAACATCAATGGCGTTTTTAGAAAAAATCAAAGTGGTTGGTATTGTTGATCCGTCAAATACTGAAAAACCTAATTTGGCTCGTAAGCCTTTCCAAGCCTACATTTACGACGGAAGTTATCCTCTCTGTAGAGACGTTTACATCATCAGAACAGGACTTCGCGGAACGCTTGGCACAGGCTTTGCCTCGCACGTTGCAGGAGAGAAAGGGCAGCTCATTATTCACAAGATGGGAATGGTTGCCGCTAATGCTCCTACTAGAGTTGTAAAAATCGTTGAATAAATAGTTATAGTTAGAAAACAAATATGAAAAAGCTCTTATTAATTGCCTTCGCGTTTATCTCTCTTTTGAGCACCAACGCTCAAACTCGTGAATCAGCCGTAGTTAAAACAATGAACGAGCGTTATGAATTGGCTTCTGCTGAATTCAAAACGTTGATTGCAGCTGCTCCAACAAATGGAGATCTCTATTTCTTCGCTGGTGATAATTATTTCTACTGGGGCGAGCTTGATTCTGCTGAAGCAATTTTCCGCAAGGGACAAGAAATGGCTCCGCTTAACCCACTCAATTATGTTGGCCTTGGTCGCATTGCTTGGTTTAAAAATAATACGGCATTGTCTACAGGACAATATGCTAAAGCACAAGAAATCATTTCTACTAAAAGCAACAAAATTGATAAAACAACTCAGGCTACAGCTTTCTTGAAAATGGCTGAAACCTATGTTATTTATGATAATAAGAACATTAATGAAGCCTTTGTTTTGATTAATAAAGCTATTGCTATCAATGATAAAAACCCAGAAGCATTTGTGCAACTCGGTGACTGTCTTGCAGAAAAAGATCCAAACAACCCTAGTGCTGCTATTGCTGAGTATACCAACGCTCTTAACGTTGATCCTAAATATACCAGAGCAATGCTTCGCAAGGGTATGCTTTATACACGTGTTCAACAATCATCTGCTTGGGAAGAAGCTTTGAAGTATTTTGATCAAGCAATTGCAATTGACCCAAACTTCGCTCCTGCTTACCGCGAAAAAGCAGAGATTCAGCGCAAATCTAGTATGTACAAAGAAGCTGTTGAGTCTTACGCTAAGTACTACGAACTCAATAAGTCTTGCCGTGTTCAACAACGTTATGCAGCCTTTGTATTCCTTTCAAAAGATTACGCAAACGCCATTGTTGAACTAGAAAAAGCGCTTCCTTGTAATCCTGATTACGTTTACATGTATCGATTCCTTGGTAAATCATATTATGAGACTGGTGATTTTGTAAAAGGATTGGAAAACATCAATATTTTCTTCGATCGTGCTGACGCTGCTAAAATTCCAATTATTGGTGATGACTACGCTTACAAGGGTCGTTTGCTCAACAAATCTGGTCAAGACTCTCTTGCGATTGTAATGTTCTACGAAGCGGCAAAACTTGATACTGCTTATGCGAAAGATGCATACAATGAAATTGGTGCCATTCACTTCAAAGCAAAGCGCTACGCTAAGGCGGCAGAAGCTTACAAAAACCGCATTGATTTATTAAAAGATGCTGCTAAGCCACTAGACTATTATTACTACGGCCAAGCACTTTACTTCAGCAAAGAATATCAAAAATCTATTGACGCGTTTGGTGTTGCTTCTAAAGACTATTATGACTCTGATTTTTGGAGAGGTCGTGGTAGTTTTAAACTCGACAATGCAGAAGCTCCTGCAGGATTGGCAAATCCATTCTATGCTAGCTTTATCACTCGTGTGAACGAGAAAGCTGCTACTAACCCTAAAGTGATTGAGACTAACAAGAAAAACTTGATTGAAACTTATTCATACTATGGTTTTTACTACTTGACTCAAAAGAACTACGAATGTTCTAAAGCAGCTTGGTTGAAAGTTCAAGAACTTGATCCAGAAAATGCAAAGGCGAAAGCGGCTATGACCGATCCACTTATCATTGCAGCTACCGGAAATTGTAATGTTGTTACCGGCGCTGCTCCAGTTTTAGAAATTGCTCCTGAACAGAAATAATACAAGATGTATATCTAACAAAAAAGGCCTCGAAATATCGGGGCCTTTTTTGCAGTGTTTCAATAGTTTTAAGCGCTCACAGCAGCTCTCTTTCGAGAAGCTTTTTTAATTGCAATAAATCTCTCTGCATCCTCAACAGCTACTTGAACGTCAGTCTTCAGCAGCTCCTCGGGGTTTACGTCAAGAAACAATGCAATTTTAAGTAATGTTAGTAGAGTAATATTCTTACCCTTTTCAATTCTGTAAGTATTGGATTTGTCAAGACCAATGTCTTCGCCAAGAGCTTCAAGGGTATACCCTTTTGATTTTCTTTGGTTTCGAATATTAATCCCAACAGCTCTAAGAAACTCCTGTTCGGGTGTTAGCGCCTTGTCCATGTATGCAAAAATGTTGACTCTAAAGTACTAATAATTGCCTTTGGTCACAACTTTACCGGGCTGAAATCCGCCCCGGCAGCCCATTCCAGAAACGGGCGGTTTATACCCTAAAATTGAGTGTTTGTGAATTGTTAATCTTTTAAGGATTTTTCCCATTTGCTCACGGCAACGGTAGCAACGGCGTTTCCAACCACATTTGTGGCACTTCTGCCCATGTCCAAAATGTGATCTACACCCAAAAGAAGTAATAATCCCGCTTCAGGTATGTCGAAAGACGCAAGAGTGCCTGCTATAACGACCAGGGAGGCCCTAGGAACGCCCGCAATCCCCTTACTTGTAATCATGAGGGTCAATAGCATTAACATCTGTTTATCGAGCGGCATATCGATTCCGTAGCTCTGAGCTATAAACAAGCTCGCAAAGGTCATATACATCATACTACCATCAAGATTGAAACTATATCCCAATGGAAGCGTGAAACTAACAATTCGATTATTACATCCAAAGCGCTCTAGTTCTTCCATCATTTTCGGATATGCAGCCTCGCTCGATGCGGTTGAAAAAGCCAAGAGAAGTGGTTCCTTTATTCTCGAAAACAATGTCTTTACTCTTCCCTTAATCAATAGCCAACCCGCGAAAAACAAGATGACCCAAAGCAATAAAAGCCCTGTGTAGAATTCTCCAATAAAAATGGCATAGGTAGAAAGAACCCCCAA
>Ga0315907_10004629_pt1 | contig 15376 bp, 14 predicted proteins | sample LakEriMetagenome_3_FD_203525 | JGI IMG/M metagenome (GOLD analysis project Ga0315907, IMG submission 203525) | Freshwater fungal communities from buoy surface, Lake Erie, Ohio, United States - Buoy 12 MA123 | ecosystem: Environmental > Aquatic > Freshwater > Lake > Lake biofilm | place: USA... | reverse complement strand
AGTCTCATCGGGAATTTGATTATCTTCAAGATTTTGTTAATGCTCACCAAATGCTTGAGTCTAGAAGAACTGAGCATGAGAATCATACCTTAAGAAAGTCTCAGTTAGATCTTCTTCTTGAAGATGAAAAAATTCAAAAAACCGACATGATGGAAAAAATCGATGTTGCTCAAGATGACTATAATGAGCACTCTCGAGATCTTGCAGCTTCTGAAGAAAAAGTAAAACACCTTAAAAAGTCTTTGATTGATAAAGAAAAGCAAATTGATCGTGCTCAAAAAGAGAATGAAGAGCTCAGCTTAGATATTGAAAAAAGATCTGAGCGATTAGAAACATTAAGAGCTCAGCTAGAGGAGCTTGAATCTAATAATTATGAGCAAATGGACTTTTCTAACCTCGAAGAAAAGGTTGAGCTTCTCAAAGGTCAAATGTTTGATCTTGAGGAGACCTTGAATGAGCAGCGTCGTCATTTAAATACGTCAAAAGAAAGCCTTCAGTCTTTAGATAATGAGGCTTTTAAGAATTCATCAAAACTTGAAGAGTACGCAAGACTTCTTCAGGATTTAACATCAGAAATTGAAACATTAGAAAAGAGCACATCGAATTTCACGGATGACTTAATGAGAGACAGAGCGAAAGTGAAGTCTTCTCAGGCGAAGGTAGAGGAGCTTCTGGCCCTTCTACCTGCTCTCAAGGATGAAGTCGAGCAATTGAATGCTGAGATGAAGTCTAGTGATGTGAAATTTCGTGAACTTTCCCGGGAAGTGATTCAACTTGAGTCAAAAAGAAACTCTCTGGTTGAAATCAACAACTCTGCCGAAGGTCGCCGTGCCGGAGCTGTTAAATTAGTTCAAAAGATTTCAGATGGAACGATAGAGGTTCTAGGGAAACTGATTGAATGTGAACCGGAGTATGCTGTCGCCGTGGAGCAATTGATCGGTGAATCTTTAGATGCCGTTTTATCAACCGTAAATAAGGACGTCTTTGGTACTTTAATGACGGACTTTGATGCTACGGTCGATATGCTTTGGCCGCAAGATTCAACTATCTCATCAGAATCAATTGGGCGTCTTGAAACTCAAGGTTGCCAAGGCATGAAGGCCCTCGTTGATATTGTTCGTATCAACAATAATGATTACTCTGAAAAACTAGCTAAAATTTTAAATGGATTTTTTGTTGTCGAAAACCTTACAGCAGAACTAGCTTCAAAAATAAATCCTGATATTCAGTTTAAGGGACTTGTTTCAAAAGATGGAAAAGTTCTGATTAAAAAAGTTGGTAACTCGGTTCTTTACGGTGTTCGCCAAGATTCGGCCTCAGAGGCCCAAGGAATTGTACAACGAAATAACCTGATTCAAGAAATGAGTCTTGAACTTGAAACAAAACAAGCAGAACTGACTTTACTCGAAACAACGATTAAGGATCTGGAATTAAAGCTTGCTGACAAGCGTTTGGTCCTTGAAAATACGACAAAAGAATTCAATGAGATTAATACGGTCTACGTCGCAACGAAAGCGGCCCTAGAATCTAAAGAGGCCAATCAGTCTTCTAATTCATCTCGTTTACAGATTCTTATTAACCGTAAGCAGGAAACTTCTAAATCTCGTCTAGACCTTCTTGAGTCGGATGAAACACTCCTTAACTCGAAAGATAAAAGAGAAGCTGAAGTTAAAAGCCTTGCCGCTGAAGTGGCCGAAATGGAAGAGCGTTACCATGAACTCAAAATGAGTTTTGAAAATGAACGCGATGAAATGATGGAACTCAAGGTCAAAGCTCAAAGTTATCAGCAGCAACTCACATCATTAAAGTCTCAAATTGATGATGTGAACTCTCAGATAGAGCGCTACGAAGAAAAGAAAGCGGCCAATACTGAATTACTAGAAAATTTTCAGGGTGAAATTGATTCTGCTCATACTGAAGTTGAGAATGTTGAAGCTTCTAACCGAGATATGGCCGATGTACTTTCTGAGAAAGAGTCTTTTTTGAATCTTCTCAAAGATCAGATTGCCCAGATCCTCCTTTCAATGCAGGAGAAGGAATCAGAGCTTAAAGACATTAATAATCGCATCAATAAAATTGAAAAAGAAAATGTTGAGCTAGAACTTAAAACGACTCAAATTATTCAAGAAGAAGAAATTCTTGTAAAAGATATTTTTGAGCGTCACAAAATTGATCTTCGCTCAACTCTCATGAAGGCGCTTGAAATCACTTCTGATCAAGTCACTGAACTTAAAGATCTCTCTAGTATGTTTTTTATGGAGACTGAAGAAGGTTCAAAGGAAATTGAAGTTCAGGCCTATGAGTTTGATAAGAAGTTTCCAGGACAGATAAAAGAAACCAAAGAGAAGCTTAAAGAATATAAAACAGAATTTAACCGCCTAGGCGAAATCAACTGGCAAGCGATTGAAGATTATGATCGTCAAAAGCTTCGCTATGATTTCCTTAAGGGTCAGGAAGAAGAGCTTAAAAAGTCTCTGGTTGATCTTCAGACCGCCATTCAGCACATTGATGAAAAATCCAAAGAGCGTTTTAAAGATGCTTTCACTGAGGTGAATGAGCGTTTCTCTAAAGTTTTCCCAATCATCTTCGGTGGTGGTGAGGCAAGACTAGAAGTGATCGGGGATCTTGATTCAATTGAATGCGGTGTCGATATTGTCGCTAAACCTCCTGGTAAGAAGATGACTTCCATCACTCTTATGTCCGGTGGTGAGAAGGCAATGACGGCCGTATCGCTTATTTTCTCTATTTTCCTTGTGAAGCCTTCACCATTTTGTTTACTCGATGAGGTTGATGCTCCACTTGATGATGCCAACGTTGGTCGTTTTAACGAACTTTTACGTGAAATGAGCTCTGAATCTCAATTTATTCTGATTACTCATAACAAGAAAACAATGGAACTTAATGACACTCTTTATGGTGTAACGATGCAAGAGCCGGGCGTATCTAAGGCCGTCTCTGTTCAGCTCCATTAGTGGTTTGTGGTTGGGGACAAGTGACTTCAGTAAGAGGAAGCTGTCCCCTTTTTTATTTTAAGGTTACCCATGAAATTTATTTTAGCTTCACTACTCTTTATTCAATTCTCTTGGTCTAAAAATTTTATTCCCCAATCATTTACAGCGAATTTTGAGGAAAGTTTGATTTCTATGGCCACTGGTAAAGAAAAGAAGAGTTACGGTAAAATTGATTACAAGTATCCTGGCCATGTAAGATTTGAAATCACATCACCAAATCCATCTCTTTTCGTAAGTAACCCTCAAATGAGTTGGTATTATGTTCCACCTTTTATTGAGGGTGAAGAGGGTCAGGTGACTCTTCAAAAAACCTCAAAGCTCCCTCTTACAAAGTTTTTTGATTCTATGAAAAATGGATTAGAAAACTCAAAGCTTTTTACCCATACTTATGCCAGGCAAGAATTGGTCTTAAATTTTAAAAAAGAAGTGCAAAAAGAAATGACTTTGAAGCAGGTCATTTTTAAGGCCTCTGCAGATGCCAAAGCAGTTCAGAAAATGAATGAATTCGAAAAGATCACTTTAATTTATGTGGATGGAAGAAATGTAAATTTGAAATTTACTGACTTTAAAGAGGATGTTTCTTTTCAGCCAAAGCAGTTTGAATTTACTCCACCGCCTAAGACGAAAGTGATTAAAAACTAAGGCACTATTTTCTTTGAGACTCTTGTCCCACTGGCCGAAACTCCAGAGATCACCATCTCTCTTACGGTCATAAGAAAAGAAACACTGACATTAATATCAGTTAATTGAATTTCTCTTCCTTCTATTTCAAGGTAGGCCTTCGGAAGACAATTTACTAAATGAACTTTAATCGTTTGGTCCGGGAGTTTAGAACCCATTTTCTCCATCGCCCCAATTGAAAAGTCTGCTTCACTTGAGCTTGAGTAACTGATCTTAGGTTGAAAATATGGCTTCTCTTGATTCGTTAAACCTTCAATTTGACCTCGCTCTTCTCCCATGACCCAGTAGGCGCTGACAGCAGGAGAAGCAAGTTTGCAATTATTGACGTTGGCCTTGAAATGAAGAACATTTTTAGGGTTCATACTTTTCTTAATAATGAAGAGGTCTTGCGCAAAGGCATTTATAGAAATTAAAAAAAAGAAAAATGAAAAAAATTTCATTCTCGACCTCATTGATAGGGACCTCCTGCATTTTATCAATAGGCTCTTTAGGGAAGTAAAAAAAGAAATGAATCTTGTAAGAAAGTGATGGTGTTAAAAAACCTGACACTCACCGCGACTGAGTCTCAGGTTTTTTTGGGTAAAACTCATTCATAAATTTAAAGTGGTAACCCTCCCGTCCTGTTAAGCCGCCATTAAGTCATGGCCACTAAGATTAAAGGAAATCTCGTTACCATTGACTTCAGTCAATCTTGAAAGCATGGTATCGAGTTCACAGTCTATATAAAGAGAGTCCCTGCTTGAGCAGGCCTCCCATTTGCAATTTTGGAAAGCACAAAGGTTGAGGATGCAACTTTTAAGATGTGAAAACTTGAAAGTGCAATTGATGAAAGTGCAATTATCAAACGTAACGTCTTGAAATTCAACGGCATAGAAAACGCAATCAGAGAAGACCATGTTGTGGTAGGTGCTCTTAAGAACTCTGGAGCCTGCAAGAATTTGGGTGGTAATGGGGAGTGATGCCAATTGCTCATCCTGAATCAATTGATAAGCATCACTGTGATTTTCTTGAGTCTTTTCAAGTAGTTCTATGATCATGGTCCCCTCCGACCGTTAGCGTTTCCTGACTGCAAGAGTACAGCAACTTTTGCAATGTGTCAATTTAAAAAATTGCATTCAGTTTAAAAATTGCAAACCGATAAGAAAATCAATCAGGAGGAGCGTCATGATCCGCTTCAAGTCAGATTTTCTCGAAGTTTTTCTCGCTGTCTTTAACAAGTACCGAACGATAAAGGGTCTTTCTCAGAAAGAAGTCTCTGAAATGGTCGGTGTTCATGAGTCCAAACTGAGTCGCTTTTTGACTTTCAAGACGAGTAATGTGGATGAGCAGATGGTGGCCAACATCATTGCAATTCTTGATTTGCCCTTGCGAGAGGTGATTGATGGAGTTGAGGATGAATCGGCCGATAGTTTTATTAGTCTCGTTCAATTTTATAAAGATCAGAAACTAACCGAACAGAGAGCAAGCTCAAGGGAAGATGTTGGTCGTCCCGGGGCCGATGCTAAAACCAAGACCCACGCCACCATTAATATTGGTGGTTCAAGACAAAAGATGCCATTTGGGGAAACGATGACAGGGCAAGTGAAAACAGAACTGACTCTAAGAGATAAGCTTGAAGCTCTTTCACCTTCTCATAAAGCATTTATGAGTGATTTTTTAAATCTCAATGGGAATGACCGTGATCTGATGGTGAATATGGGAAATATTTTATTAAGTGTCTTTAAGCAAAGGGATGTGAAGTTTTGATCCATTTTTTGATCATTTTCTTTTCTTTATCTGTAATGTCTGCACCTCGCTCTATTGAGGTGTGGTTTATTTCCGCCCATAAAAAAGCAGAATTAGAGAAAATGATTAATGCCCGGCCAGTGAAATGGTATTCCAAAACCGCCGAGCTAGAATGCCAAGAGATGGGTGATTTTTGTTTTGACCCTCAGTACGGACTTTATAAAAAAGATGATGCTTCAGCGACAATTGAGGGGGATAAAGTTGAGACCCAAAAGGCTCCCTCCATACCAGCGGCAAAGTCACTCGATAGAGATCTCATCAATTGTGATTCATCAAATTATTTTGATATTTTTTGTGGAAAAGCTAGTCAGCAGTCCAAATCAAGTCCCGCTAAACTGGATATATGGATTGATACAAGTTCCTCCATGAGAGAGATGGATTTTTCAGACAAAGAAGGCGGATGTTTTCGAAAAAGTATGATGAAAAGACTGGATGAGAGCTGTGGTTTTAATAAAAAAGTAAATGTGATGATGTTCGACACTTCTATTAAGCAAGCAGGCTCAATGGATTCTCTCTGCGTGAACCAAGGACTCAATGATCCCAAGCGACTCATGGATTGGATTGAGAGATCAGAGGCCCAAAAACTTGTGATCATTACAGATATTTATGAGTTTCATAAAGATTTTTCTGATTTTATTGAAAAGAAAAATGGAAAGTTTAAAGGGGATAAAAATCCCATGACAGCTTCACAACTCCTCGACATGGTAGATGAACTGGCCCGATCATGTCGCTAAAACTTGTCAAGTTCCTTTAGAAGTTGAACAATCGATTCATGAGTCTTAAAAAATTAATTCAATGGTCAAAAAAAGAATTTTCGCATTTGCCCTGGCGAAAAAAGAGAACTCTTTATACGACATTAGTCTCAGAAATTATGCTTCAGCAGACGACTGTCTCTACTGTTCAAAAACATTTTGCTCGGTTCATCAACCGCTTTCCAAGTTTAGAAGATTTGGCCAATGCGAGTGAGGAAGAGCTCTTGGTCGCTTGGAAGGGATTGGGTTATTACCGGCGGGCGAGGAATCTTAAAAAAATTGCTGAGAGCCTGATCCATGATCATGGGGGAGAGTTTCCCAATGTCGAAAGCGAGCTGAGAAAAATACCTGGCATAGGTCCTTATACTTCGGGGGCTCTGATTGGGATTGGGATGGACGAGCGGGCCCTCGCTGTGGATGCAAATTTAGAGCGAGTAATCTCACGTCTGCATGGGATAGAGGATCAGAAAGGGTTAAAACTTCAGAAAAAAATTAACTTATTATTCAATGAAAATAAAATCCTTTATGAAAAAGACATGTCCTATAGAGAACTGAATGAAGCTCTTATGGATCTCGGGAGAGTTTATTGTCAGGCAAGGAAGGTGAGTTGTGGTCTTTGTCCCCTGAGCTCTCATTGTGAGGCTTTTCATAGAGGAAATCCTCTTTCATTTCCACATGAAAAGGCTCTGGATAAAAAGAGAAGTGAGGACCATGTGATTCAGGTCCTGCGTTTGATTGTGATGAAGAAGGATCATATCTTGGCCTATAAAAAATCTGAAAAAGAATGGCTCTCAGGCCAGTTCGAGGTGCCTACCTGTCTTCTCTCTAGCACGGACAAAAAACTCATACAGTATCCATGGTTAAAGCAAAAAGTGGATTGGGCAGGACTCCCCATGTTTAAAACAGGCATTACAAAATATAAGATAGAAAATTATATTCAAGTGATCTCTTATCAAGAATTTAAAACCCTTCAGTTTCCCCACCCCGTGGAGTGGAGAAAGTATTCCAGCGAGTCCTCCAACCTCTCTACCGCCAGTATTAAAGCAATTCAGCGACTTAAGAAGCCCTGACATTTTTTATTGGCATTAATAATCAAAAAAAACTCATGGAACGAACTCTAAGTTAATGAATTTGCAATTATTAAAAAAAAACTTACAATCTAGATTCTTTTAACCGTTAAGATGAAGTCCTTAACACAAAGTCCATCAAAGGGGAACGTATGAAGTTGTTGTTGGCATTATTGATTTCTGTATTTTCAATGAGTGCTTTTGCTCAGCTTGACATTGATCTTTCTAAAGCAAAAGTTAATGCAAAGATTTGTAAATCCATTGAGTCTGAAATTCAAAGTCTTACCAAGGAAATTATTGTTTTATCGAGAGAGTTGGAAAAGCTCCGCTCAATCAAGAACCCTTCAAGAGAAATTATCGCTCAGATTAAAAAGTTGAGTGAGAAGATTGAAGGACTTAAGAAGAGACTAGCTGCTCTTAGTGCTTTTTATGAAAAACACTGTAAAAAAGATGTTGTGGATTGTGACCAATTAAAATTGAAAATTGCCTCTCTACAAAAAGAATTAAGCGCACAGAAAGATCAACTTTCAAGTCTCTATCAAGAACTTAAAGCAGCTGAAAAGGCCGGAGACAAGAGAAGAGCACTTCTTTTGAAGGCCAAGATTGCTTCACTCGAGTCTGAGCTTGGCAAACTAAGCAAAGCTCTTAATGCTCTCAAACAAATATACAAAACACATTGTGATTAAGAGAACTTCTTATCCAATGATTAAAGAGGGCCCCTTACGGGGCTTTCTTTATTTTAGGGATGATATTTTTTAAGTAAAATTTGTCTCACGTGTTTTTTGACATCCCGGACATTATAAAGAACAGGAAAGCCTTCACAATATTTTCCTGACTCAAGACCCTCTAATACAATGGCCTTTACTTCATCCTCAGTGATGTCACAGCTAATATCTTTTTGTAGCTTTTTAATGAAACGCTTTAGCAACTTATTGCTTTCAGAAGAAAGGCGGAGGATTTTTTCTTCTTTTGATGGAGTGTTAGCATAGATTTCTGCTCCCACAGCTGCACCCAGGAGAGTGAGGCCAGCAACAGCATTAATGGCCGGTACTACGATCATGAGACCAGGGCTAGCGTTATTGAGGCGATCTACTTTTTCTTTTTTTAGATTCTTGTGATTCATGGTTTTAATATAGATTTCATGACAGCTGAGATTGGCCTGGGCCAGGGTATTGAAAGAGAGACCCATGAGGAGAACGCTCATAATGAATTTTTTCATATAAACTCCTTGTTAATCTTTTAATAGAAAACTTTAAGCAAGTCCCATGCCAGAGATTTGAGTGATTTATTAAGGCCTTAAGGGCTTAGAGGTGATGAAGTTTTGAACAAATGTTAATCATTTAAGTTTAGCTCTTTTATTCCGATTAGGATTCTATGGTTTGGCGTGGTTTGCTCCTCTACTTGTTTTTTGTCCCTTGGGTTTTGGGCCAGGGATCTTCGCCTATTTTAGATCCAGATAAGTTCACTGTTTGTGCCATAACGATTAATTCAGATGATGAGAAAAAGCTCTTCGAAGCTCAAATTCAGAAATACCCTGAAAAATACAATCCCATCGTGGAACTTACCACCATGGGCGAGGATGACTGGTTCAAGAAGGCCTGTGAGTCTGGTATCCGCTGTGATCAACTTGTGATCTCTGGTCACTTTGCCGGTAAATTTTTTGGGGACGCTGGAAAAGAATTGGATTTGAAACAGATGGAGGAAGCAGGATGCTCTAAAACTTGTGAAGGCATTATGAATCAGCCTTACGAGGTTTTTCTTTTTGGTTGTAATACATTAGCAGAAAAAGATTTAGACCATAGAACTCCAGCGCAATACCTGCAAGTTCTCCTTGATGATGGCATGACTCAGACTCAAGCGGAATTCGTGGTGCAATCTCGCTATGGAGCAGTAGGTGATTCAAACCGCTCATCCATGCAACGGGCCTTTAGTGGACTCCAAAAACAACTTTATGGATTTAACTCCGTTGGCCCAAGTGGAAAAAATGTGAAAGGTTTTTTGAGTAACTACTTCACTCGAATTTCTGCTCCTGCTCAACTGGAAAAGCAAGTGGCCAAACGGGCCATGGGACAGGTTGAGATGGGGAATAAAATTCTGGCTGATAGTTTATCTGCTACAGCCTTTAGTCAATGTGCATCGGTTGACTCAAATGATGAGAAAACAAAGAAAGTCTGTGGACTGTTGGATACTCAAAAAACCACTGGTCAAAAACTTGCTCTCACGATGGAAGTATTGGCCCAAGAAGATTATCTGCTTTATCTTCCAACCATTAATTCATTTTTTAAAACAGTGGATTATTCAACTCTCTCGCCAGACGATCAAAAAACATTTGATGAGATTAAAAATAATACTGTCATTAAATCCCAACTTATTGGACTGATTGATCAAACCAATAGTCTGACTTTAAAGGTGGAGTGGATACAACTTGCTGAAAAAATAGGCTACCTTTCAAGAGAGCAGGCCCAGGAAAAGATCACTCCCGAGATTGCTAAATTTTTTGATAAGCCCTTATCTGAAGAGGCAATGTTCAAAATTTGTGATTTGGACTCAACCATCAGAGACTATGTGAATCTGAAGGATTCCCATATTAAAACTGGAATGATTAAATCCAATGAACTTGGTGCCCTTTCGTGTTTGTCCCCTATACGAGATGTTAATCTTTTGAATAAAATTGCGACAAGCCCCCAGGATCCGACTAATCAATATTTTATTGAACAACAAAAATCTATTCTCTTGAGTTCAGCACCCGAGGGGTATGTCGTTCCATCGGATTTTATGGATAAAGTGAAAAAGAATTTAAATTCTTCCGACACTTTTATCAAAGAAGATGCTTTTACCTTCGTTGCGCAATTTGAACCTGAAAATCCCATTATCCTCCCAACGGCCAAAGAAATGATGACGAAGGCTACGAAGGACGAGACCTATCACATTTTTTCCGCCATCGATGCACTCGAGAGAGCTAAAAAGTATGATCCCTCTGTCGCTGATATACTTATTGATAAATTCCAAAAAGAGGGGGTCTTTGATTCAAGTTCGGTGAAATATATTATTAAATCGAGCCCTAAAAATGAAAAAACAGATATGGCCTTAGGGCAAGCTCTCAAACACTCTGAGTTTAATGAGTACGACAAAAAAGATATTATTGATCATTTTAAAAATTCACCACCTCTCTCAATTTCAGTCTATGATGACATGATTATCTATGCTGAAAAAACTGAAAGTGAGCACCGCCAAGAGGTGATTGAAATTCTCAAACAGGCCGGAAAACTTAGTGATAAGTTGAAGCAAGAATTAGAAATACAAAAACAGGATTAAAAAAACCGAGATCAGGAATAAGCCGGATTCTGTATTAAACTATCATTCCTCTAGATGTTAAGTCGCCCTAACATTCAAGCACCCTACCCGTGAGCTCCTCGAGTAGACTCAACGCTCACCTACATGGGCTTGCACCTCGTAGAGTTTACCTGGTTTCACTACGCACGTGAGTTTCCCCACGCCATACATACTTTCTGTTGCACTTGTCCTCGCCTCACGACGGACGGGCGTTACCCGCTACGATACTCTATGGTGTCCGGACTTTCCTCCCCCTTGCGGCGGCGATAGTCCCCTGATCTCGGTAGGGGCATCTTACTAGGGCCATAAGACCTGGGCAAGAGAACTAAATTATTGAAAACTTGAGAATTTAATAAAAAAAGTTGAGTTTTTTGATCTGGATCCGATAAGGGCATCAAAGGGGTTATTTATGTCTAAATTTTGGGTCCTTGGTTTTATGATTTTGATGATTCTCACGTCATCATGTGGGAAAAATAATTCAGAAAATTCATCCAATCGTGGTCTTTCAACTGATCCCTATCGGGTTTCTACTTTTGACGGTTTTGTCCACGCTCATTCAGGCATGATTGAAGTGAGTGGAGGAACTTATGTTGTGACTCAACAATCTTTTCAAGTTGTGAGTATGGCCTTTCAGCAGGCCATGGCCCAAGGGATTCAACCTATCAATGTCAATGGTGTGTTCAAATTTAGGGCGAGAATAACCGGTTCTCTTATAAGTCAGAACTACGGTGGCTACTTTCCTCAATCTGGATACCAACCGGGATTGCAACAACTCAATATCTCTCAGATGATTATTATCCGCTAGAGCTTAGCATCCATAGGGGAGAAAAATACGAGAGCATTGAGGGCAAAATTTGAGAATTTTTTGAACATCAATCTCAGACTCCTCGGTGCGAGAAATCTTATAGCGACAAAAGTAGCAATGGCTCTGGTCGGTTCTCGTAAAGGGACCAATCGCCAATTTCTTTTTTAATGTTTTTTCAAGAGCATTCTTAAAATCTAAGGGAAGTGTATTTAAAATCAACTCAAGTCTTTTTTCTATTTGAACAACTTCATTTTGATGAATCTCAATCTCATTTTGGGCTTCATCTCCAATCTCCTCAAAAGTTTTATTTAGACCTATTAAAAATGTTTTAGACTCTTCGATCTCAATTTCTAAAGCCTCAATTTTTTCTAATTGAACAAACATTTCTCCTTCAATTTTTTCAGCTTCTTTGATGTAGTTTTCTAGTTTTTCTTCTGATGCTCCGGAGTCCCTGAGTCTTGAGGATTGTTGCTCGCAGGTGATAAGTCTTTTTTCTGTGTCATGGTAATTTTGCTGAAGCTCATGGATGGTCTTAAGGGCCTTTGTCATTCCCTCTTCCCTTTCCTGACGTTTTAAGTTGAGAACATTAAGACGCTTTTTTTGCTCATCTACCTCAGCTAAGTGGCGAGATTTCATATTAGTCAGAGAGTCAAATTCTTTTAATTTACTAAACCATTCGTCATTCACTTCATTTTCCTCAGCTTTGAGTTGATAATAGAGGTATGAACTCTGAAATTATTTATAAGCCCTGGGGGGAGGTTTGTGAAGAACTGCTGCCCTATAAAGATTCAATTTACTTTGTCATAGATTCTAAGGTCAGGACACACTTACCTGCCTGGATTCAGACATTCGCTAAAGTTTACTGGGTTTTAGATCCTGAAAGAGAAAAGAATTTAAAAAGTCTTGAGCTGATTGCTGAATCTTTTGTTAAATTAGGTATATCTCGCAGTTGTAAAATTGTTGCTATTGGCGGTGGTGCAACCACTGATCTTGCAGGTTTTGCGGCGGCAACTCTTTTAAGAGGTATCCACTGGATTTCAATTCCAACCACTTTACTTGCGATGGTGGATGGATCTCTTGGAGGAAAAGTAGCCGTCAATATTCCTTTGGGAAAAAATCTCATTGGTGCATTCCATTCACCGGATAAGGTTTATATCTGCGAGGAATTCTTAGCAACCTTATCACCACTTGAAACTCTTTCTGGGAAGGGTGAGATCCTGAAGTACGGATTTCTCTCCATTACTATTAGAGAGATGATTTTAAATCAGGAAAAAATAGATCAGATTTCAATTGAATGTGCCAAATTTAAAAAGGAATTAACTGATAGAGATTTTAAAGAAAAAGGTGATCGTATTTTTTTAAATCTTGGTCATACTTTGGGTCATGCTTTTGAGAGCACTCTTCGAATTCCTCATGGAATAGCTGTCGCGATGGGGATCAATTATATCTTTAAAATTTTTGAGCTTCATGGGTTGCTAGCTGAATGGAAAAAATTGACGCTGAGTCTTGGACTGCCGATAGAAAAATTACAGGTGAGTGCCTATAATCAATTTTCATTGTCCAAATTATTAAATGCGATTCGTGCAGATAAAAAAAAGGATGGGCAGGATATACAAATTATCCTTATGAAGGATATGGGGGAGCCTTTTATTTGTCGTCTAGATTTAGAGCAGTTTTTAAAAAAAGTTGAGGACTATGGCGAGTTTAAATCTTAAAGCTGGCGGACTTCCAATTAAAATAGATCTACCTCCCTCAAAATCTTACGCTAATCGCGCCATTATACTTGCTGCTCTTCAAAAAAAAATCATCACACTTTCCAATCTTCCTCAGGCCGATGATGTGACTTTATTGATCCAAGCTCTTCAGGAAGTAGGACTCAAATTTGAGGAGAAAAATCATCAGTTGAAAGTTTTGAATTCTTTTCCGGATTGCGAGAAAGGAAATTCAATAAATATTGAACCTATTTATGTGGGTGAGGGGGGGACGACGGCGCGTTTTTTGGCCGTGATGCTGGCCCTTGGCCAAAGGGCATATACCTTAAAACTTGGTCCAAGACTTTCTAAACGTCCTTGGAAGGAGCTGGTTGATAAATTAAATGAATTAGGGGCCAGAGTTGAATTACAGTCGGATCAACTTTTTATTCAAGGACCTATAAAGCTACCTCGTGAAATTGAAATTAATTGCCTCGAAACCACTCAAGTGGCGACTGCCTTTCAATTGGCCTTAGCTTTTCAGCGGACAGTGATAAAACCCACTCAATTAAATAGTTCAGAATCATACTGGAAGATGACAAAGGCCATGGTTGAAATTTTTAATTCAACTGATTCCTATAAAATTCCAATTGATTGGAGTAGTGCAAGTTATCCCTTGGTCTTTGGTGCTCTCAAGCAAGAAATCTTTTTTCCAGAACTCCACCCTGATTCTCTCCAAGCAGACTCAAAACTTCTTATGATTTTAGATAAGATGGGAGCTATCACGCATAAAGAAAAGGGCATTTATATCAAACCTGGAAAACGACAAGGGGATATAAAATTTGATTGCTCTGACTGTTTAGACTTAGTTCCTGCACTAGTCTTTTATCTTTGCCATATTCAAGGTGTGCACGAACTCACTGGACTAGAGAATTTAGTTCATAAAGAAAGTGATCGATTAGGTGAGCTCTATAGCTTAATGCTTAAATTTAACATTCAATGTTTGAGAAATTCTCATTCACTTAAAATTCATGGCCTTTGTGATTTAAAATTAGATCCTACTGATCTTATCTTTCCTGACGATCATAGACTCGTGATGACTGGCGCCCTTTTTCTTAGATTGCATGCCGGTGGTAGCGTTGCCCCTGCTTCAGCAGTGTCTAAATCTTTTCCACATTTCTTTAACCTTATGCTCATTGATTAGTCGCTTTGTGGATTAAACACCTGAAATTTTGAAATCACGCTTGGCAAAGTTTTTGCTTAGATTGAGGGATAAAATCAATCGGGAGAATCTGATGAAAAAGCGATCTTTATTTATGCTGGGACTAACCTTGGTTTTAGCCTTACCAGCTTTCGCTAATGATTTATTAGGTCCTTTTCCCCATGAGCGAACCAATACTCCTAAAAAGGCCAATGCCCATGTCGGCCGATACCTCTATGTGGGGACAGCTCCAAAATTTAATGGTGATGAGATTGAACTAAATATCTCAAAAATGTCGCTCAACTTGCGTGCCACGGGTTGGGTGAATCAAGAAAAAATAGACCAATTCGGCCAGATGCTCCTGGAGCGCTGGGAACAAATTGATTCAACCATGGATCATCCTGAATTTGTGTTGCATCCTCTCATTAAATTAGAATCTCTTGCTACAAAAGATACAAGTATTGCCTGGTCTAAAATAGCTGGCCAGTATTCATCTCATGTTCTAGAAAATCGTGGAGTTGAAGTCTATCATTCAAAAAGAAATGCTTCATCATTGGAAAAATCTGGGAAAACTGAGGATTATAGAGAGTCTGTCAGTACCGCTATCTTACGCTATTATTTTAATGATAATAGCTTAACACCGGAACAGATCAATAATGATAATAGACTAAGAGAGCAACTGGTCTCCGCTGAAAATTCAAGAAAGTTATTTACTGCTCATTATAAATCACTTTTTACCGCCACCAAAAAACGCTCTGGTTATGTAGGGCATTTGACTTTTGTTTATCCTGTGGCCGCTACTGTTCAGGGACCTTTTGACCAACCTAGAGAATCTTCTCGTACACTCATGAATTATGGAACGATTGAAGCTCGTTGGTGGTCAGATAAATGGGACGATGAATTTGGTGGTCTTCCATTTATTTTAATTGAACCATCTGGTGTTGCTTTTCATGGGCCCATTACGAACTTCGCTCCTCTCGATGTTTGGTATTTAAGACGTGGTTATGTCTCTCACGGCTGCCATCGTATGGATACATCTGACCTGATTGA
>Ga0315907_10004624_pt1 | contig 15392 bp, 15 predicted proteins | sample LakEriMetagenome_3_FD_203525 | JGI IMG/M metagenome (GOLD analysis project Ga0315907, IMG submission 203525) | Freshwater fungal communities from buoy surface, Lake Erie, Ohio, United States - Buoy 12 MA123 | ecosystem: Environmental > Aquatic > Freshwater > Lake > Lake biofilm | place: USA... | reverse complement strand
TGGGAAGGTTGCTCAGCCCTTGCGGGCGGAGCCACCTGACAACGAGGTCGAGACCATCACCGATCAGGCTGAACTCGCCAGTCGGGCCACCAACCGGGTCATTGTGCCGGTACCGCTGGCAACCCCCCAGCTTGGTTTTGGCCTGGGGTTGGGGGCGGTCTGGTTCTATTCGCCGTCGGCGTCATCTCGGCCGTGGACGACCGGAGTAGCCGGCCTCGCCACCAGCAATGGCAGCGTCGGCGTCGGCGGCCGCCACAGCATGTCGCTCGGTAGCGATCGCTATCGTGTCGACATCAACGCAGCCTATGGCAATTTCAACACGCAGTACTTCGGCGTCGGTGGCGAGGCTGGGCAGGGCAATGACCCTGTTGCGATTACACAGACTCCAATCCTGTTAAATGGCCAGGCGACGATGCGCATCATCCCCAACCTGTTTGTCGGCGGCCGCTTTCGCTTTCTCGACATGGCGACGGTCGTGCGCGATGACGCGGTCATCCCGCCTGATCTTGATATCAACGACATCGAAGAAGAGCGCCGGATCGTGGCAATCGGCCCGGTGTTCAATCTTGATCTGACCGATGGCAGCCTTAATCCGCGATCGGGCACGACGGTCAACGGTCAATGGCTGTTCGCCCTGCCGGGTCTTGGCAGCGACACCGCCTATGACAAGGCCAACTTCACCGTGAACCATTTTGTCGACGTCAACGACAAGACAGTCGTGGCATTTCGCGGCTCGCTGTGTGCCGCCAGCACGGATGCACCCTTCTTCGATCTATGCCTGTTCGGCAGCTCCTCGAACCTGCGCGGTTATTCCTCTGGACAATATCGCGACCGCGCCAGTTGGGCGGTACAGACCGAATGGCGACGACACCTTGGCGGCAGGTTCGGTGTGGTCGCCTTTGCCGGCATCGGCGGCGTCGCGCCGGGCCTTGGTTAAATCGGCCACTCGACGCTGCTGCCCGCCGCCGGCGGGGGCGTTCGTTATGAAGTTTCCAGCGAATATCGCATCAACGTCCGCCTCGATGTTGCGGTTGGCATCGACAGCAGCGCGATCCATCTGTCGCTTGGGGAAGCGTTCTGAGCGGCTTTGCGCTGGTGATCGGTCAGCGTGATCCTGCGCGATCTTGAAGCCGCCGGGCCGTTCAAGCCGGGTTATGGCAACATCACGGTCATCCACCCCGCGCGGCTGCGCGCCCTGGCCGACGACGACTAGAACGCGCAACAATTGTCTGGGATTGGACAATAGCGAAAGGCTTGCGATGCTAACCTTGGTTCTCAAAATAATTCGGGGTGAGTAATGGTGGTCGGCACAACAGGGAGGAATTGCGCCGCACTGCTGGTGCTGGCGATGGTCGCGATCCCGGCCCGCGCGCAGCAGACCGAATCCGCGGCCGAGCCGGCTGGCGACCACACCGGCGCCGATGTCCAGCTCGTCGATCACAAGCGCAAATATTTCTTCCCCGACTTGCCGCCGGCCAAGCCGCCGACGCCTGAAGAGGCGGCCCGCAAGGCCGAAAAGTTCTTCACCATCCGCCCCAGTCTCGCCATGCTGGGCGACTGGACCAATTACAGCCAGGACGCGGCCAGCGTTGCCCAGCTCGGGGTGCAGGACGATGAATTCCAGGTCCGCAGCGCTCGCCTGACCTTCCTCGGCAGCATCGGGAGTGACTATAAGGTCAGCTACCAGGTCGGCGGCGAATACAAGGGCTTCGATACCGATCCCGAACAGAATTGGCAGCTGACCGATCTGGCGCTGACCTTTCCGCTCGGCGCGCGTACGAAATTGACCGTCGGCAAGACAAAGGAGACCTTCTCCTACGAAATGGTCGGCGATGCTGCCAATCTGCCGCACAGCGAACGCGTGCTCAGCCCGTTCTTCGTCAGCCGCAATTTCGGCGCGCGCGTGTTGCACGTCTTCGGCGCCGACAAGCGCGCCACCCTGTCGGCCGGCGCCTATAATGATGGCTGGGACATCAACAGCAAGACCAGCCGCGGCTGGGACCTGACCGCCCGCGCCACCGGCCTTGTATGGGACGATCCGGCCAACCAGCGCTTCCTCCATCTCGGGCTCGCCTATCGCCACGTCGCGTCCGACGGGCAGCTGCGCTACAAGGGCCGCGCCGAGACCAATGTCGGCGACAATGCCGTCGATACCGGCAATATCGCTGCAGACGGCGCCGACCACTTCGGGGCCGAAGCGCTGCTTAATGTCGGGCCGTTTTCGCTGCTCGGCGAATATGTCGCCGCCAACGTCGATTCGCCCACGCTCGATGATCCGGATTTCTCGGGCTGGTACCTGACCGGCAGCTGGGTCATCACCGGCGAAACCCGCCCCTATGACCGCAATGTCGGCTATGCTCGCCGCGTCATCCCCAAGGGGTATGCCGGCGCGCCCGAGCTGGTGGTAAGGTTTTCCAGCGTCGATCTTGATAGCGGCCCGGTATCTGGCGGGTCGTTCGACAAGACCTATCTCGGCGTTAACTGGTGGGCAACGACCCGTTGGAAATTCGGCGTCGGCTGGGGCCACACCTGGCTCGACCGTAACGGGTTAAACGGCGAATCCGACACCATCCTCACACGCGTCCAATGGGTGTATTGATCATGAAAATCCGCAAAATCGCATTGCTGGCCTTGCTGGGCACTTCGCTGCCAGCTGTCGCTCAGGCGCAAAGTACTGACGCTGTGGCGCTGATCGACATTACCGACACAGGGACGGGTTTCGCCGCTGAAGATCCGGCTGTCGCTCAGGCGTCACTGCCAGAATTCCGGGTCACCGAGGCGGGGCAGATCGACGTCAGCGGCAATATGTACGCCGAGCGGAACGACCGGCTCGAGGCGGATCCGAGCTACTCCACCGCAGTCGTGTCCGTCGCCGAGCAGGGCTACGGCGACGAAGCCGAAGAGGGCTGGGAATTCATCGTCAACCCCTACTTCATGGCGCCGAACATGGACGGCGAGTCGGTGCTGGGCCGGCTTGAGACCGAGGTTTCGCAATCGCCCTCGGACATTTTCTCGAACCTCAACTGGGGCTTCATGGGAGCGGTCGAAGCGAACAACGGCAATTGGGGCTTCAACTTCGACGTCAACTACATGAATCTGGATCTGACGCCTGACAACGCAACCCGGCTTGAAGCGACCGGGCACCAATCCGCTTACACCGCGACCGTGTTGAAGCGCATTCACGAATACGCCTGGGTCTATGCCGGCGTGCGTTACAGCGACATGGGTGTCAGCTTCGAATGCCAATCGCAATGCCTGCCCAATGGCGGCATCAACGTGCCCGGCAACATCGATGTCCCGGCCATCGACACCTCGCGCAACGAGGACTGGGTCGAGGGGCTGGTGGGCTTTCGGGCCGAGCTGCCGTTCAACGACGACCTCGACCTGGTGTTCGCCACCGACGTCGGCGGGTTCGGCGAAGGATCGGATATTTCGGTCAACTTCTGGCCGCAGCTGGGGATTGGCCTCGGCGGCAGTTCCAAGGCGTTGGTCGGCTACCGGCTGATTTATATCAAGTATGAGAACTTCGACGGCAATCGCCCGTTCGTCTATGACGTGCTGACCTTCGGACCGACGATCGGTCTGGAATTCCGCTTCTGATCCGAGGCGAGTGGTCGTTCTGCCTAGCGCCCGCTAAGCGCTGCCAACACGGAATCTGGGCGGCCGGGAGGCGCGAATAGTTGTTACAATGAAATTTCGACAGGGAGCCAGATATGCGCGCGACCAATAGCTCAGCACTGCGATTGGCACTGGCGGTTCCGCTGATGTGCATCGCTGTTCCGGCCTTAGCCCAAACGCCCGCTCCGTTTAGCGATTATGCGCCCGCTGTCCCGGCAGGCCAGACGAAGTTCTCCGTCGCCGACCGGGCGGCGATCGCAAATGTCATCCAAGCCTATGCCTTGGCCTACGACAGCTATAGCGCCGATGCGTGGTTCGATCTGTTCACGCCGGACGCCGTCTTCGTCGTCGGCGCTCCGGGAGGCGTACCGGTCGTCCAATCGGGGGACGCCTTCCGCAAGTTCTGGCGCGACCGGCTCACCACCTTCAAGACCTCCGGCAATCAGCGCCGGCATGTGATGTCGAACATCACATTTCTCGATCAGACCAACACCACCGCGCACGTCAGCATTGTCGGCCTGCTGACCAACGTGAAGGACGCCAAGACCTTCAGCGTCCTCACTAGCCTGAACTACGAGGCCTGGTTCGAAAAGGTCGGCGGCGTCTGGAAGATCAAGACGTGGCACGATTTCCCCGAGTCCAACCCCGAGGCCCCCAAGTGACGCCGCCGCTCCATCGATAATGCAGCGCACAACATGCTGCAGGAGCAGCCCGATGCCATCGTCAATGGGGTGGACGGCTGGGTGAAGGCCCTTCAATCGCCGTAGCGAGAAGCGTCCGCTTTCGAGGCGTGCGTCTCTCCGCCCATGACTGCCCCTTACCCCCGCACCACGCATCGGAACCCGATGTGGCACGTCGATGTGTCCACCGATTCCGCGTGCCGGGACGCCGGGCGGTAACGCTTGCAATAGCTTGGCGCGCACAAGAAACTGCCGCCTTTCAGGACCTTCTGCGGGATAGGGGCGGCCGGATCAAGCGTTCCCGCCTCGGGCCCGCGCGGGTTTTTCGGCACACAGCAGGCCTTGGGAGCATCGGCGTCGTGACGCGGCTGGAACCAGTCCTGAGTCCATTCCCACGTGTTGCCGATCATGTCGTAAAGGCCGTAACCGTTCGGCGGGAAGCTGCCCACCGGCGCGGTGGTTTCCCAGCCATCTTCCAGCGTGTTCTGGAACGGGAACTTGCCCTGCCAGGTGTTGGCCATGTGCTTGCCGCCGGGACGGAAAACCTCGCCCCAGGCGTAGGTCGCCCCTTCAAGCCCGCCGCGCGCGGCATATTCGAACTCGGCTTCGGTCGCCAGATCCTTGCCGCGCCACTGCGCATAGGCCAGGGCATCGGCGTAGGCGATGTGCACCACCGGATGGTCATCGAGGCCCGCGATCGACGAGCCTGGCCCATAGGGATGACGCCAGTCCGCCCCGCGCCGGAATTCCCACCATTGCGACCAGTCCCTGGTGTCGACCGGCCCGCGGGTTTTCTTGAAGACCAGGCTCCCGGCAAACAGCATCTCTGGCAGCGCATTGGGGTAATCGGCCAAAGTCGGCGCAATTTCCGCCACCGTCACATGGCCCGTCGCCGCCACGAAGGCGGCAAAGTCGCGGTTGGTCACCGCATGCGTGTCGATCCAGAAATCATCGACCTCGACCATGTGCGACGGGGCTTCCTCGAAATACCCGTCATCGGCCCCCATGCGGAACACGCCGCCGGGAATTCGCGCCATGCCGTCGGTCAGCGCCGTGGCGACAAGGCTGTTCATCCTGCCAGCGCCCGCGCAGCCAACCGCATGGCCACTGCCTGCGGATCACCATCCACAATGCGGGCCGCCCCCGGTAGCGCCAGTTGGGTGTTGGTTTTCATCGTCGGCCCCTCTCCTGCGAGGCTGATTATCAGACTGCGCGCGGCGATGGCAAGCGGCCTTCGAACCGCCACATCTGGCGACCTGCGCGCGGGCGTGTGACCGACCCGACATAAAAATCGTCAAACTGCATGGACACCCTGCCGTTTCGCGGTCACATTCGCGGGCGGGGAAACGGCAAGGGGCTGTCATGATACCAGAAAAGACGACGCGGGCGCGCTTCGGTGCGCTGGCCACTCTCGTGAGCGCGCTGGCGCTGATCGCAGGCGCAACCGTCGCCGACGCGCAGAGCCGCGACAAGGACCGGAAGCGCGACAAGGACAAGGACGAGGCCGCCGAAGCCCCCGCTTTCACCGCCACCCCGGCGGGCGAGACGGTGTTCGCCTCGACCTACAAGCCCTACCCCAATATCGCCACCGCGATCCGCGGCGCGACGGTCTATGACGGCAAGGGCAGCGTGATCCAGAACGGCGTGGTGTTCATGTCGGGTGGCAAGATCGTATCGGTCGGCGGACCGGAGACCCCGATCCCGGCTGATATCGCGGTGTTCGACGGCACCGGCAAGTTCGTCACCCCCGGCATCATCGACATCCACTCGCACCTTGGCGACTACCCCTCGCCCGAAGTCGAGGCGAATTCCGACGGCAACGAGGCGACAAGCCCGACCACGCCCGAGGTGTGGGCCGAACATTCGGTCTGGCCGCAGGACCCGGGCTTTGCCCGCGCGCTCGCCAATGGCGGGATCACCTCGCTGCAAATCCTCCCCGGCTCGGCCAACCTGATGGGCGGGCGTTCGGTGACGCTCAAGAACGTGCCCGCGCGCACCACGCAGGGCATGAAGTTCCCCGGCGCGCCCTATGGTTTCAAGATGGCCTGCGGCGAGAACCCCAAGCGCGTCTATGGCAGCCGCGGGCGGATGCCTTCCACCCGTATGGGCAACCTTGCGGTCAACCGCGAGACGTGGCTCTCGGCGATCGACTACGCCAATGATCCCAAGGCCAAGCGCGATCTCGGCAAGGAGACGCTGAAGGGCGTGCTCAAGGGCGAAATCCTTGTCCACAACCACTGCTACCGCGCCGACGAGATGGCACTGGTGCTCGATATGGCCAAGGAGATGGGCTACAAGGTTTCGGCCTTCCACCACGCGGTCGAAGCCTACAAGATCGGCGATCTGCTGCGCGAAAACGACGTGTGCAGCGCGATCTGGGCCGACTGGTACGGTTTCAAGATGGAAAGCTACGACGGCATCCTCGAAAACGCGGCCTTCCTCCAGCGCGAGGGCGCCTGCGTCGTGATCCATTCGGATGACAAGAACGATATCCAGCGGCTCAATCAGGAAGCGGCCAAGGCGCAGGCGGCGGGTCTGCGGCTCGGGATCGACATTCCCGATGCGGCCGTGATCCAGTGGATCACCTACAACGCCGCCAAGGCGATGGGGATCGAAGACATGACCGGCAGCCTCGAGCCCGGCAAGATGGCCGATGTCGTGCTGTGGAACGGCGATCCGCTGAGCGTCTATACGCGGCCCGAGCGGGTGTGGGTCGACGGCGCGCTGCTGTTTGACGCCAATGATCCCAAACGCCGACCAGTGAGCGATTTCGAGCTCGGCCAGCCCGGTGAAGGAGATGTGAAATGAAGCGCCTCCTCGCTCTCGGCGCGGTCAGCGCCCTCGCTTTGTCCGCCGCGCCCGCACTGGCGCAGGATGTCACCATCACCAACGCCCGGCTCGTGACCGGCGACGGCTCCGCCCCGATCGAGGGCGGGACTGTGGTCGTGCGCGGCGGGGCGGTGGTCTATGCCGGGGCGGCAGCAGGCGCGCCGGCGAGCGGCTCTGCCATCGACGCCCGCGGCGCGTGGGTCACGCCCGGCATTTTTGCCACGCTGACGACGCTCGGCCTTGCCGATGTCTCGGCGGTGGGCGAATCCAACGACATCAGCGCGGGCGGCTCGCCGTTCAGCGCGTCGCTCGATGCCTCGTCGAGCATCAACCCCGTCTCGCAGCACATCCTTGTGCACCGCGCGGCCGGGATCACCCGTGCAGCAACCAGCACCATCCCCTCGGGTTCGATCTTTGCAGGCCAGGGCGCGATCATCGATCTGGATGGCGATGCCCGTCCGGTGATGCGGGCGCGCGCCTTCCAGATGGTCGATCTGGGCGAGGGCGGCGCGCAGCTGGCGGGGGGCTCGCGTCCCGCCGCCTATGCGTTGCTCAGCAGCGCGCTGCGCGAGGCGCAGGCGCTGGTCGGCAAGCCCGGCATCCCCCAGACCACCGAGATCGTCAAGGATGACGAAGTGCTGCTCAGCCGCTTCGACGCCGAAGCGCTGGTGCCGGTGGTGACGGGCGCGCAAAAGCTCTATGTCGGGGTCGAGCGCGCGGCGGATATCCGCATGGTGCTGGCGCTCAAGGCAGATTATCCCAAGCTCGATCTGGTGCTCGTCGGCGCGACCGAAGGCTGGCTGGTGGCGAACGAAATCGCGGCCGCCGGCGTGCCGGTGATCGCCAACGGCCTCACCGATCTGCCCGAAACCTTCGAGCAACTGGGCGCCACCCAGAGCAATGCCGGGCGGCTGGCGCGGGCCGGGGTCAAGGTCGCGATCAACGCCTCGACCATGCAGAACCCGCGCCGCTTGCAGCAGGTGGCGGGCAATCTTGTCGCGCTGACCCGCGTGCCGGGAGCGAGCGGCATGGAGTGGGGCAAGGCGTTTGCCGCGATCAGCTCGGTTCCGGCCGAGATCAGCGGCATGGGCGGCAAGGCGGGCGTGCTCAAAGCAGGCGCGCTCGGCGATGTGGTGCTGTGGGACGGCGATCCGCTCGAAGTCGGCTCGGTGCCGACCAAGGTGTTCATCGGCGGCGTCGAACAGAGCCTCGAAAGCCACCAGTCGGGCCTGCGCGACCGTTACCGCGACCTCGATGAAAGCGATCTGCCCAAAGCCTACGACTGGTAATCGGCGCGCGCGGCATGGCGGCGTTACCGCCAGACCCTTTCATCGTGGATCGCCAGCTGTTGCAGCGCCGCGACGTCGATGACCTCAATGCGCCGGTAATGCAGCGCGATGATACCGCGCGCGGCGAGGCCAGCCAGCACCTTGCTCATCGTCTGGCGCGACAGGCCGCACATGGTGGCGAGATCGGCCTGCGAAAAGCCGAAAGCTTCCTGCCGCGTCGCGCCATGCACCCCCATGAAGGTCAGCAGCCGCTGCGCCACCCGCACTTCGCTGTCGGGCTGGGTCAGATTGGCGACCACGGTGACGGCCTCGGCCAGAGATTCGGCGGTGTTGGCGGCAAAGTGCCGGCAGTTCTCGGCATCGCGGACCATATCGTCGAACTCGGCCTGCGGAAGGTGCAAGACGTGAAGCTGTGAACCCGCTATCAGCGACACCCAGCGCTGTTCACGAATGAATCCAGTCGCATCGCCTACCCACTGGCCGGGCCTCAGCACGTTGACGATGGTGTCGGCCGGCGGCACGCGCATAAGCATCTGGCCGCTGATCAGCCCGAACATGCCACTCAGGCCGTCACCATAATTGTAGAGGCTTTCCCCAGCCTCGTAGTGGCGCAGCCGGCTGCGGCGGACGACCTCTTCGCGAAACACCATCGGACGGCGCGATAACCAGCCGTGCTGTGTCATCAGTTGCAAGGCTTCAGTCTTGTCCACCATTCGCAGCCCCCGCATGAATTCGAGTGTCTATATCACGACAATTGTAGGTCCGCGAAGTTGGTATCGAGTCGTCCCGTAACGGCCTTTTGGCCCGGCGCAGGGAGAGAGACAATGACGCAAAAGGCTATCGCCAGTCGCATTGGAGATCTGGTGATCGACAATGGCTATCCGGTGCCGGCAACGGCAGCGCTGCTTTATGAAACGATGGACTTCCACCGCGCCACCCAGGCCTATCTCTGGGCGCTGCCGGCGGTCGGGTTCAAGGCGCTCTATGATGCCCAGCGCAAAACGCTCGGCACCAAGAACGGCGATGTCCTGCTGTATCGCGATCTCGCCGACAAGGCGGGAATGCTGACCCCCAATATCACCACGCTTTATGCCTTCAGCTTCTGGGATCTTGCGGCGCAAGGCCCGCTGGTTGTCGAGGTTCCGGCCGGGCTGACCGCAGGCGGGGTGCTCGATATCTGGCAACAGCCGCTGTGCGACATGGGCCAGACCGGGCCGGACAAGGGCGAGGGCGGCAAATATCTGATCATGCCGCCGGGCCATCCGCCGATCGATGCGCCCGACCACCGGATTTTCCCGTCGCCGTCGAACCAGGTGTGGTTCGGGACGAGGGGCCTCGACCCCGACAAGTCGGTCGCCGAAGCCACGGTGATGCAGCACCGGCTCTACAGCTGGAACGACCGCGCCAACCCGCCGGTCAGCCAGTTTGTCGGTGTCGATGGCCGGGCGTGGGAATCGGCCCAGCCCAACGACCTGCGCTATTGGGAATTGCTCGCCGAGCTCTATGCCAATGAGCCGGTGGCGCCGCGTGATCGCATGATGTTCGGCATGCTGAGGCCGCTGGGGATCGAGCCCGGCAAGCCCTTTGCGCCTGATGCGCGGGCCGCGAAAATCCTGGCCGATGCAGCCCAGGTCGGCGACCTGATGGCGCGGACCAGCGCCTATGCCAAGCGCGATACCAATGCCATCGTCTATCCCGGCAAGCGGTGGGAATATGCGGTGCGCTTCGAGCTCGATCAGGAAAATCCGGAAAAGACCCATGTCCAGTTCGATGAGCGCGGCGAATGGTTTTACGAAGCCATCGGCATGTCGACCGGGATGCAGGGCCGGGTGCTGGGCTTTGGCCAGGTCTATCTGGAAACCGCGCGCGACAAGGCGGGCAACTGGCTCGACGGCGGCAAATCCTATCGCATGCGCGTCGATGCCAATGCGCCGGTGCGACAATTCTGGTCGATCACCCTCTATGACAATGTCGATCGCGGCCCGCTGGTGACGCCGCAAGGCGCCGCCGACATGAGTTCGCGCCGGCCCGACCTTGTCACCAACGCCGATGGCTCGGTCGATGTGTTCTTTGGCCCGGTGAAGCCTGAAGGCGCGACCAACTGGATTCAGACGCTGCCGGATCATGGCTGGTTTCCCTATTTCCGCTTCTATGCGGCGACCGAGGCCTATTTCGACAAGACCTGGCAGCTCAATGACATCGAGGAGATCGTCGCATGACCGACGTGACCCCTGCCGAAGCCAAGGCGATCGCCGGTGAGGCCTGGCTCTATGCCTTTGCGCCCGTGGCGCTTTACAACACCATGTATGCACAGGCGATCGATCCGGCCTCGCCCTCCTATGTCGGCGGCTTCAACCGCTTTCGCCATTATGACCGGCTGGCGACGCCCGATGACACGGATATCGTCACGCCGAACAACGACACGCCCTATAGCTGGGCCTGGCTCGACCTGCGTGCCGAGCCAATGGTGCTCAGCCTGCCGGCCGTGCCCGAGCGCTACTACGTCAACCAGTGGTTCGACCTCTACACGCACAACTTCGCCTATACCGGGGTGCGGGCGACGGGTCGTGAGGCTGGCAATTACATGTTCGTCGGGCCTGATTGGCAGGGAGAAACGCCCGCGGGCATCACCAGCATGTTTCGCGCCGAAACGCACATCGTCGGCACCCTGACCCGCACCGGCGTCGATGGTGCCGCTGACATACCCGCTATGAAGGCGGTGCAAGCGCAGTATCACCTCCAGCCGCTGTCCGCCTTTGCCGGCACGCCGGCACCCGCGCAGGCGGCGATGCCCGATTGGCCAGTGTGGGATGAGGCGCAGGCCAAGGGGCTGGGCTTCATCGGCTATCTGAACACGCTGGTGCAGTTCATGCCGGTACAGCCGTCGGAAGCGGCGATGTTCGAGCGGTTTGCGAAGATCGGCATCGGTGCGGGCCTCGGCTTTGACGAAGCCGCGCTCGATCCCGCGCTGCGCGAGGCGATGCTTGCCGGCATTGCCGAGGCGGCAGCGGCGTTCAAGGCGAAGGCGGCCAAGGAAACCAGCTCGGCCGCCATGTTCGGAAGCCGTGCAGAGCTGGGCGCCGATTACATCTATCAACGCAGCTGCGGCGCGGCGCTGGGCATCCTTGCCAATACCAAGGAAGAGGCGTTCTATGCCAGCCAGCAGACCGAGCCCGATGGCACGGTATTGAGCGGGGAGCATGACTGGACGATGCGCTTTGCGCCGGGGCAATGGCCACCTGTCAACGAATTCTGGTCGATCACCATGTATACCCTGCCCGAGCGTTTCCTGGTACCCAATGCCATCAAGCGCTATTCGATCGGCGACCGAACGCCAGGATTGAAACCCGATCCTGATGGCGGGCTGACGCTTTACCTGCAGGCCGAAAGCCCGGGTGCCGATCAGGAATCGAACTGGCTGCCGACGCCAAAAGGCCCGTTCTTCTTCGCCGCCCGCTTTTACGGGCCGAAGGCGGAGACGCTCGATGGCCGCTGGTCACTGCCGCCGCTGACCAAGGTTCGTTGATCAGACATCGCCCGGCCCAGTGACGAAGCATCGGAACTGGGCCGGAAGCCGTCCTTCCGTGCTGACGCCGTCGAACAGCCGCTATCGCGCGACTGCGTCGCTGCGCGGCCATTGCGGCGGGGTTTCGCCGTCGGCAAACAGATGCGCCGCGCCCCAATCGGCAAGCTCGCCGAACAGCGGTTCGAGCGCGCGGGCCTTGTTCGTGAGGATATAGCGCGCGCGCTTGCCCTCGGGCGGATCGCGCCGGATTAGCCCTGCTTCCTGCATGATCGCGAGCCGCGAGGTCAGCGCGGCGCGGTTGATGCCGAGCCGCTCGACGAATTCCTCGAACCGCTCGGCCCCCAGAAAGGCATCGCGCAAAATCAGCAATACCCAGCGATCGCCGAGCACGCGGGCAGCACGGGCAATCGGGCACGGAGCGCGCGAGGGGGTGTAGGTCTTCATGGGTCTGATTATCAGACTTGCGTGCCTCGATGGCAAGCGGCATAATATCTGTATTGCAGACTTTATAGGAGCACGCCCATGCCCGACTCGCCCGCAGCCCGATTCGCCTCACCCGAAGCAGCCGTCGAATATATGAAGCGCGTCGCCGTCGGCCGTTCGGGCTTTTCCAGATGGCTCGATGTCGAGCCGATCACGGTGTGGGAAGGGACAAGCGAACTGCTGCTCGAACTGCGGCCCGAAATGACCCAGCACCATGGCTTTGCCCACGGCGCGATCGTCGGGCTGATGGCGGACAATGCCTGCGCGTGGGCCGGGGCCTCGGTGGCGGGGGATGTGGTGACCGGCGGCTACAGCATCGACTTCCTGCGCCCGGCCAAGGGCGAACGGCTGCGCGCGCGTGGCACCGTCATCAAGGCGGGCAAGCGGCAGGTGGTGGTGCGCGCCGATGTCTGGGCGGAGAGCGACGGGGCCGTGCCGGTGCACGTCGCAGCGGCGCAGGCGACGATTGTCCCCACCGGGATCGTGCCGTGAACTGCGGCGACTAGGCGTTTCGGGCGCGCAGTGATATTCCTTGCCGCATGGACGGGGCAATCATCACACTCATCGCGGCGAATATCGCCTTTGTCGGCACGCATTTCGCTATGTCTCACCCCTTGCGCGCACCGATGGTGAAGGCGTTGGGCGCCGGCGGGTTCACCGCGGCTTACAGCCTCGTGAGCCTTGCCACGCTCGGCTGGGTCGCCTTCGCCTTCAAGGCCGCGCCGCCTGCCGATTTGCCGGGTTCGGGCGAGGTGGGCTGGGTGATCGCCTCGCTGCTCACCTTGCTCGCGATGATCCTGCTGGCGGGCTCCTTCATCGGCAATCCCGCCCTGCCGACACCGATGGCCGACGCACAGGCGCGCGCCGAGCCCAAGGGCGTATTCATCGTCACCCGCCACCCGATGATGTGGGCAATCGGCCTGTGGGCGGCCTCGCATATCATCCTGTTCTGGAGCATCCGCACGCTGGTGACGGCCGCCGCGATGGGCGTGCTCGCACTGGTCGGCGCGAAGCTGCAGGACGCCAAGAAGGAAGCGCTGATGGGCGCGGCCTGGGCGGAATGGGAAAGCAAGACCAGCTATTGGCCGCGCTGGGGCAAGCTCTTCGGCGTCGGCGCGGTGCCGCTACTTGGCGGCACGGCGATGTGGCTCGCCGGAAGCTGGCTGCACCTGTGGATGGCAGGCATCCCGGCAGGCGTGTGGGAGTGGCTCTAGAGACCTTGCGCCTCTAGCCACGCGATCTGCGCGGATTGCACGGCGGGATCGAACGACAAGCCGTGCCCCTCACCCTTGAATGTCTGCAACGTCGCTTTCGGCGCGGCTTCGGCAAGCGCTCTGCCTTGTGCATAGGGGACCACGGTATCGGCGGTTCCGTGCTGCACCAGCACCGGCAACTTTAGTGATCTGATCTTGGCCAGATTGTCGAACCGGTCGCGCAGCAGCAGGTCGGTCGGCACCCACACCAAACGCTCATGCACCACATCAGCCAGCCCCGTGAAGGGCGCGCTGAGGATCAGCGCGGCTGGCGAGAATTCGCGCGCCATTTGCGTTGCGGTGCCTGATCCGATCGAATTGCCGACCACTATCGTGCGCGATGTCGGGATGCCTTTCGCACCGAGAAACGCCATTGCCGCGCGCCCGTCGCGATAAAAACCGACCTCCGACGGCGTGCCGCGATTGCCGCCATAGCCGCGATATTCGACCAGCAGCACGCCGTAGCTTTTGGCGGCAAGGGCCCGTGTTTCGGCCGTCGCCCCCGCGAGCGAACCGGCATTGCCGTGGAAATATAGGATGGTTGGCTTGCCCGCCGCGGGTTCGCGCCAATGCGCCCGCAAATGCTGGCCGTCAGTTGTTCTCAGCGTCACCGGCAGAAAACCGGGCGCGGCAGCGTGGCGTGCCTGCGGGGCAGGGTAGATCAAACGGGACTGCGCAAAATAGAGTCCGGCAAGCGCGGCAAGGTAGGCAAAGGCCAGCGCGGTGGCAGCCCAGAGCGCGCGCTTGGCCACCTTTTAATCGCCCTTGAACACGGCGCTTCGCTTCTCGATCAGCGCGGCGATGCCCTCGGCGTGATCGGCGGTGGTGTGCATCATCGCCTGCGTGTTCGCCGCCATTTCCAGAGCGCTGTCATAACTGACCTGCTGGCCCTGCCGCAGCAGCATCTTCGACTGGCGCAGCGAATGGGGCGGCATGGCGGCGATCTTGGCCGCCAGCGCGCGCGCCTCGTCCATCAGCGCTTCGGGGGCGACGACCCGGCTGACCAGCCCCCAGTCCTTCGCGGTCGCCGCGTCGATCACATCGCCGGTGTAGAACAATTCCGCCGCGCGGCTCATCCCGATCACGCGCGGCAGGATCCAGGTGCCGCCATCGCCGGGGATGATGCCGAGCTTGAGGAAGGTCACGCCGAACTTGGCGTTCTCGCTGGCAATGCGGATATCGGCGAGGCAGGCGACATCACATCCGAGGCCGATCGCGGGGCCGTTGACCGCCGCGATCACCGGCACGCGCAGGCCATACAGCGCGCGCAGCATCAGGTGGATATTGTCGCGATAGCCGTCCGAAATCGCGGGCGCGGTGCCGCCGAAGGTGCCGGTCTTGTGCTGCATCGCCTTGATATCGCCGCCTGCGCTGAAGGCCCGCCCGGCGCCGGTCAGGATCACCACCCGGCATTCCATGTCTCGGTTGATCGCATTCGCCACCCGCACAAACTCATCCCCGTCGCCCGGCGCGCCAAGCGGGTTCATGGTCTCCGCCCGGTCGAGCGTGAGAATGGTGACGGGCCCTTCGCGGGTAATCTGGATCAGGGACATAAGACCTTGCACTTTTGCGACAATCAATTCAGCCTTTGTATAGGCTCGGGCCCGCAAGAGGGGAACAAAGGATCGCCATGCCCAACCTTGCCTTTTTGACAGTCTCGCAGCCGCTGCTCAGCGCCGCCCTCGCGGTGCCGGGCGTGCCGGCGCTGCCTCCA
>Ga0315907_10004623_pt1 | contig 15392 bp, 12 predicted proteins | sample LakEriMetagenome_3_FD_203525 | JGI IMG/M metagenome (GOLD analysis project Ga0315907, IMG submission 203525) | Freshwater fungal communities from buoy surface, Lake Erie, Ohio, United States - Buoy 12 MA123 | ecosystem: Environmental > Aquatic > Freshwater > Lake > Lake biofilm | place: USA... | reverse complement strand
TCTAAAAATTCAGTTTTAGCTAATTTTTCATCATAAATATCTAATCGATGTGTTGTAAGATTTAGCCAATCAGTTGGCATATTTCCGATTACATCTTTAATATAATTCTGTAGTTTACTATTTTCCATAATTTTAGCTTTCAAAAGAACCTGATCGATTTATTTATCTTCAGCAAAGTTAAACAAAGTTCTATTATTGAATTTTAAATTGGCGATTTAGTTTTGGTTCATTTAAATCTAGCTCAGCTTATTTGTATTCTATTACTTTTGCACTTTGATAGTTCTGAATTATGATACATAAAGAAATTGCTTACTCCGTTTTAGATCTTGCGGTTGTTTCAGAAGGAAAATCGTTTCGTCAAACTTTTGATGATTCTGTGGCAATTGCTAAACTCGCTGAAAATTCTGGTTATAAACGCTATTGGTTAGCAGAACATCATAATATGGATGCTATCGGCAGTAGTGCAACTTCTATTTTAATCGGTAAAATTGCTGAAGAAACACAACACATTCGAGTTGGTTCGGGAGGAATTATGTTACCGAATCATTCACCGCTGATTATTGCAGAACAATTTGGAACATTAGGCACGCTTTATCCCAACCGAATTGATTTAGGATTAGGCAGAGCACCAGGAACAGATCAAGCAACTGCAAGTGCAATTCGATCAGACTTTTACGAAGCGGCAATGCAGTTTCCATCAGAAGTTCAAAAAATTCAAACGTATTTTTCGGTGAACAACAAACATCAACAAGTACGTGCGAACGTGGCAGAAGGTGTAGATGTACCCTTGTATATTTTAGGTTCGAGTACAACAAGTGCTTATTTAGCAGCAGAAAAAGGTTTGCCTTATGCTTTTGCAAGTCATTTCTCGAGTGCACAATTAATGGAAGCATTAAAGATTTATAACAATCAATTTCAACCTTCTGAAGCTTTAGCTCAACCTTATGCAATAGCAGGACTTTCAATCATCATAGCAAATACCGATGAAGAAGCAGAATTTCTTTCAACTTCTTATTATTCAAGAGTAATCGGAATTTTAACAGGAAACAGAAGTCCTTTAGAGCCACCTTTTAAAGTGACGAATGAATTCCGAAGTATCATCCAACAACCAGCAGTACAACAGATGTCGAAATACGCCTTCATCGGCAGTAAAGAAACCGTGAAAATGAAAGTGAAAGCCTTTATTGAAAATACGGGGGTCGATGAACTCATGGTTGCAACACATGTATTTGATGTGAAAGATCGGATTAAATCAGTGGAGCTTTTTGCGGAGATGATGGAGGAAGTGAATGGTGGGGAGTGATTTTAGATAACAATTTTACAATCGACATACTAATACGTTCTCTTGCTTTTAAAGGGGGCCATATTAATAAATGAGTTCAAGTTAATTGTCTTGCCAGTGGAACGACAATTCTAATATCATTGAAATCTAAAAAGAATTTTGTATCTCTAAAATCAATTCTTTCATATCAAAACCCTCCCTAACCTCAATCATTTTAACATTATTATTTTTACACTTTTGCCTTTTCATTTCATCTCTTAAAATTGTATTATTATATCCTTCAATACCTCCAAAAATACTTACAGGTTCATAGTGTTGAATACCATTATATTCAATAGCTATTTTAAGTTGAGGTATCCAAATATCAAAACGTTGCCCTTCTAAAAAAGTAGGACTACCTTGATGGATAACTGTGAAATCTTTAAAATACTGTTTAAGTTCTAAATACAAATTAATTTCACTTGTCCATTTCCCTTTAATAAGTTCTATTCTTCCATTATCAATAAATTCATTAATTGTTTGTTCTAATGTATTCTTTAGATGAAATATTAAACATTCTTTTGCAAAGTAAATTGAACTTGTTTCGTAAGTAAAACGTCCGCTTTTAAACCTCTCATCTTTTTGAAAGTCTTCAATGTAAAATTGAACAGCTGAATAATGTTCATTGAATTTAACTTTATCTAATTCACCAATAAATTGAATGTAGTTTTTCCATTCATGACCTTTTACATGAAGCCATACCTTCTCCTGTTTTGGATAAGGTTTTTTCCAATATAATTCTTTAAAAAAAGAACTTAAAAACTCATTAACATCATTATAATCTTTATAAATTAATTCTTCCCATCTAACACAAAACTCTTGTCTTATATTTTTATAAATATTATTTCCGAAAATATCATAACGGTGTCCGAAAATAAAGTACTTCCAATACAATTTACTTCCTATACAATTATTTGAGACATTTGATATTGCTAATAAAAACAATATCTCATCATAATTAACAAATGACTTTCTATTAAACCACTTCTTAGTTTCTTTAAAAACTTTATCATAATTCTTATTTTTATAATCATCCCAAAGACTATTGATTACTTCACATAATTTCATAATAAATATTTAAGTCAATAAGTTCATCGTTTAATATACCTTACAAATGAATAATATCACAAAATAAAAACAACTTTGAATTAATAAATGGGCGTTATAATAATTATTGATTAGTTATCTTGTGTTAGTTATTTCCAAAACAAAATATAATTAGCATTTAATGTCAGTGTTTTACGATTTTGTGGTACAAATTAGATACAGTACTGTATTAAAAAGCCCCTTTCGGGGCAATTTGTGTATTAAATTATGCAAAATGAATTTGAGCAATTTCAGTAATTTGTTTCTTCAATGCAACAATATTTTCAATTGAGTCAGCATCGTATTTAATACCGTTCAATTCAATTGAATATTTATTTCTCGAACTCGTAATTTTTGCAATCAATTTTTTATTATTATCGTCTACCAAAATATTAAAAGAATTTTTTTGATCACGATAAGAAATTCTTGACGCATCGACTTTTTTAATTGAATTCAATATTATTGTTTTAACCGCATGATATATTTTTAATTCTTCTGCGGTTGTTATAATAACATTACCATTTTTAGATTCTTCCTCGATTAATTTTGGTAATACATTTTGAATTGAATTAGAATTAATCAAACTTTTTATTTTAGCTTTTATTTGGTCTGTAATTCTCTTTCCATGCATACGATTAAAAATAGCTTTAACTAAATCATCTGATGGGTCTAATAATTCCGAAGCAAGTGCATCTGAAAAACCTTCAAGGAAATAAAACTCTTGGGCTTCTTCATGTAATTCTTTTAAATCAATATTATTCTTATGAATTTTAGATAAAAAATCTATAGCTTCATCATCTAATTCCTCAAAATTAATAGTAACATAAGGTACTTCATAAAGCTTCATTTCTTTTGAAGCATCATTTGGAAAATAAAATCTCCACTCCATACCATTTGATAAAATACCAAACTTTGAATTTTTTGTATTTATGAAATATCCATTTAATTGAGATGCTTCCTTATCAGTTAATTTTTTACCGTATTTTTTACATTCAACAATTATTTCAGGTATTTTTCCTTTTACAATTAATCCTATATCAGCTCTATCGTTTTTCTGTCCCCAACCTGCATTTATTTCGGTTGCCATATCATCAATTCTACTATATCCTAAAACTTCAAGTAAAGGTTCAATTAATACAAACCTTGTTTGTGCTTCATTAGTACATCTTTCTTCTAAATTAGAAAAATCAAATTTTAATAGTGATTTTTTAATCGCATTTACGATTTGCTTATTTACAGGCATAATGTTAAATTTTACAAACAAAAATAACATTTATATTTTTAACAACTAACTAAAATATAATTTTGCAATCTACTTCCCAATACAAAACTTCGAAAATATATTACCCAACAAATCATCAGTAGAAATATCTCCTGTAATCGTTCCCAAATCATACATTGCTTGACGAATATCCATGGCTATCCAATCTGAAGTCGTTAACGAATGTAAACCTTCTTGGGCTTTTTGAAGTGAAACTTCTGTTTTTTTCAACGCTTCGTAATGACGTAAATTCGAAACAATCGTATCATTAGCGATATCAAAATTTTCAGTTAATTGATTGACCATCCATTTTTTCAATACATCAATCCCAAGTCCCTTTTTCGCACTGATTGGAATGAAAGGAATCTCATCACTCTGCCCTTCATTCTCATTCTGTTTCTCATTCTGTCTTAGGTCGGCCTTATTCCCAACCAACACAAATTTCTTATCAGGATGTTCAGCTTGTAATTTTTCGATCCACTCTTTCGCCGTTAAAGTATCCATCGAAGCATGACCTTCCAATTCAGAACCTTTTTCGCTAAAATCACTCATGACCACAACAATTTGTGCTTGATTGATTTTTTCCAATGAACGTTCGATTCCTAAATTTTCGATCGTGTCAACACTTTCTCGAATTCCGGCTGTATCAATTAAACGGAAAACGATTCCGTCGATATTTAAAGTTTCTTCAATGACATCTCTTGTTGTACCTTCAATGTTACTAACGATGGCTCTGTCTTCTCCCAAAAGGGTATTTAGCAACGTACTTTTTCCTGTATTTGGTGCACCAACAATGGCAACTGGAACTCCATTTTTAATGGCATTTCCTAACTCAAAAGATTTCGCTAATTTTTGAATGTAAAGCAAAACATCTTTCACCATTAATTTGAGTTGCGTACGATCTGCAAATTCAACATCTTCTTCAGCAAAATCTAACTCTAATTCAATTAAACTCGCAAAATTTATTAGTTTTTCACGAATTTCTTTCAATTCATTCGAAAATCCACCACGCATTTGTTTCATGGCGATGGTATGCGCATTCTTCGATTGAGAGGCAATTAGATCAGCTACCGCTTCGGCTTGTGAAAGGTCCATTTTACCATTCATAAAGGCACGCATCGTAAACTCTCCCGGTTCAGCTAATCGACAACCATTTTGCAATAAAATACGCATGATTTGTTGTTGAATATATGGCGAACCATGGCAAGCTATTTCGGCACTTTCTTCTCCCGTAAAACTTTTACCTTGATGAAAAATAGAAACTAAAACTTCATCAATGATGTCTTTGTTTTCTGATAAGATGGTTCCGAAATGAACGGTATGAGTTGCTTTCTCAACTAACGATTTTGAAAAAACCGCTGAAACTATTTCCAAAGATTTATTCCCAGAAACACGTATTAATCCGATTGCACCAACTCCATTCGCAGTTGCAATGGCGCAAATTGTATCGTTTGTATTGTTGAATTGACTCATGGTGCAAAGGTAGGAAATTTGAAATCAAAATGTATTGATTTAGTAAGAGTTTAATATTCTATTATTTAACATTTGTATCGGTTTTGTTGTTAAAAAGAATTGTATATCACCCATAGATTAAGCCTAACTTAAGTCAATATTATATCTTTTTTAAGTTATTGAATAACTGCGTTTTAATCTTTTTGTTCGAGTATATTTGAAAAAAAGTATTAAATGGAAACGATTGTTAAAAAGTCATTATCGAAAAACAAAGAAGATTTCTTTAATGATTTTTCATGGATGACACAGCTTACTAAAGAGCAATTTCAGTATTTAAAATCAATATCTATTTCACAAGAAATAGAAAAAAGACGTTGCTTGTTAAACGAAATGCGAAATAACTATCTTTCTGTAAAATCTAAGAATTTAGAAGTCTTTCAAAAATTATCAGGTAATTTTTTCCCTCCTTTTGATCGAGAAGATTTAATCTCAGTTACAATTTCATTTCGATCAATAAATAAGAAATTATATGATTTAGCAAGGCGTATTGTATTATATAGTGCTGATATAGCTTCTAGTAATGGGTTGTTCCAATTGACAGAGTTATTGGAAAAGATTGTTAAGTATTACTCTGATTTAGTTGATTTATGTCAAAACTTTAAGAAAACAACTAAAATGATTGATTTAATAGTTCAGATGAATAAACAAATTTACAGTGCTATTGAATTATCAGATGAAAGCATTTTAGATTTATTTGATGAAAAACTTTCTGAAAAAAATATATTGAAATACAAAGAAATTTTTCAAAATTATCAATCATTTTTTCAGTATTATTTAGAATTAGGTCAGGTTATTGAAGGGATGATTGTGAAATATGCTTAAAGTGATTATATAAAGTTGGGAACAAAAATTTAATTTTGTCCCCAATCTTCATATTTTACAATTTGAAATTAAATACCTAATTCAATTTGAAAAATAGCACCTAATTGTTTTAAAGTTGATTTAAAAATTTCTTTTCTTATTTATAGATATACTTTTTTTATTAAAAATTAAATTGAGCTTGTAATCTTAATAAACTCCCTTTTTGCAAATTATCTTTTTTAGCCGCATCTTCATATCTTCTTTCGGAAAAAGTATAGATAGCTACAAATTCAAAGTTCTTAATTGGTTGCCATTCAATTCCAATTTCTAAATCATTGACATGATAACTTCTAGCATCCAATTCATGCTTTTTACCACCTTTATAGTATTGGTATTTTACAAATGGCATTATTTTTTGTCTTTTAAAAGATATATTCCCCATGATTTGGGCATAGCCACCTTCTAAATCTTTTTGTTCTATTGTATTGTTTAATGGATTGTATTGAGGTCCGGTTCCAACATTGTATTCAGCTTGAAAACCAATTGGTTTAGGGTATAAGATTATGCTAGCAGCTGCTCTTTGATCTTTATATTCATTATTTTTATTTGTGGTAGGTTTAATTGTTTTACCTTCTGTTTTTGAAATTGAACTTACAACATATTTTCCTGCGTAACCTTGAACACCAAGTTCTAAAACTTGTGTTTTACCAATAATAAATGGGTATGTAAGTCGAGACACCAAATGAGGGTCGTTATTTTCTTCTGGTTTATTTGCCGTTTGACCATTATAAGCTCCGAAAGCAAATACTCCGTAATCACCACTACCTTTTAGTCCAGACGAGACTAAATCTGAAAATAGTTTTCTTGTTTTGGAAGGAGCCCAATAAAAGAACACTCCTAAATCTCTCTCATTTGAAACAGCACTGTTCAATGCATCATTTCTATCTAATGCCAATCTGTTTTGACTTGACTGCATATTTTCAAATCCAAATGGCACTTTACTTTGGCCGAAACGTAATCTAAACTCTTTTTTATTATCCAATGATAAATCAAAATAGGCATCTCTTACTTGAGCAAAATGTAAACCTGTTGCAGAAGCTGAAGAAGCAAAATCTGGTTGAAAATAAACATATACCCTTTCATGTACATCTCCATATATAATTAAACGAGTTCTTCTCAAGAAAAACCCACCATTCTCACCCCATGATTTATCACACTGTTCACAACCCAAATCAGGATTAGTTTCTAATAGTCTATTATATCTAATTTGAGCATAACCTCTTAATGAAAGAGCTTCATACCATTTAGTCTTTGGTTTTTTTGGATCTGTCCAAAAGTCTGAATGAGAATCTAAAACATTACGCTCTTCAACCTTTTTTAAAGTACTATCGATTTTAACTGAACCGTTTGTTTCTTGTCCAAATGTTGAAGTTGAAATTAAACTACCTATTGTTAATACAATCAATCCTAAAAAATATTTGTTTTTCATTTTGAAATTTTATTTATACTCTATTTATATTTTGCCACAAAGGTTTCTAAATTTAATTTATAATTAATATTTGGAATATATAGAATTAATATAATCGTAACATTGTTAACTATACTTTTCAAATTAACCATTTATAAATCAATGTTTTGATTAATTAATTCAATATTAACAGAATGTTAAGTTTTCCCAATGTTAACTTAACGTTATCATTTTATCAGATAATTAAATACTTAGTTTTTTCATTATATATTTGATCTTTAAAAATTAATATTATGGCATCAGGTATTTTAAAATTTTTTTTACCAAAAGACAAAGTGTTTTTTACATTATTCGAAAACGCAAGTGCAAACTTAGAATCTTTAGCAGGAAAATTGGTTCAAGTAGTAAATGAAGCAGATCATAACAAGAGAGCTGCAATTGTTAAAGAAATGGAAGATTTAGAACATCAGAATGATGTTTTAACACATACAATCTTTGTTGAATTAGGGAAAAACTTTATTACTCCTTTTGACAGAGAAGATATCCACAGTTTGGCATCTGCTTTGGATGATATTGCTGATTATATTTATGCTGTTGGTAAAAAATCTATTGCTTATAAAATTGATCCAACTACAGATTCAGGTATTCAAAAAATGGCTGATGCGATTAAAGAATCTGTATTATCTGTAAATAGTGCAGTGATTGAATTACGTAACTTAAAAAACATTCAAAAAGTTGTTGATTGTATCATTAAAATCAATGGTATTGAAAATCAAGTAGATGATATTTTTGAATTATCAATCGAAAAATTATTTGAACACGAAAATGATATTAAAGTGTTGATTAAGAAGAGAGAAGTATATCAATTAATGGAAGAAGTTACAGACAAATGCGAAGATGCAGGTAATGTAATGGAGTCTATCGTAGTTAAATACGCTTAATATTTCTTTAATTTTAAATAAACAGATTTAGTATGTTTACGTTATTAATCATTGTTATTGCCATAGCCTTGTTATTTGACTTGGTTAATGGATTTCATGATGCTGCGAATTCCATTGCAACAGTTGTTTCTACGAAAGTTTTAACACCTTTTCAAGCAGTATTATGGGCAGCGGCTTTCAATGTGATTGCATTCTGGGTTTTCGATATGAGTGTCGGTAATACAGTTGCAAAAACAGTTGATAGTGGTGCAATTGACCTTTGGGTTATTTTAGCAGGTTTGTTGGCAGCAACAGCTTGGAATTTATTTACTTGGTGGTTAGGAATTCCTTCTTCATCTTCACACACTCTAATTGGAGGTTTTGCAGGTGCAGCTATAGCTCATGCAGGTTTTGATGTTGTAAATTTAGGTGAAATTTTACCAGTAATCGCATTTATTTTCTTAGCTCCTTTAATTGGTGGTGTCATTGCATTTATTATTGCAATGGTAACCGTAAGTAGGAGGTTTTTCTTAAAATTCATTCTAATCTTAGGTGGTACATATGGTTTGTATGTATTGATGGATTATATGATTGAATATATGGATATGAAACCAATTATGATGTATATCGTTATGATTATGATGGGGATTTTTATCTTAGCTTATATATATTACATGTTAGTTCACGGTAAGAAGCAAACAGCTTTGAAAGAATCAAACATGTATAAAAAACTTCAGCTACTTTCATCTGCAGCTTTTTCATTAGGACATGGTGGTGCAGATTCTCAAAAAGTGATGGGTATTATATGTGCAGCTTTAATGGTCTACGGAAATATGGGAAGAGATGGTAAAATTTCTGAACCTATTAATGATAATTTCAAGATTTCTGAGTTAATGCAAATCGAATACAAAAACGAAGAAGGTAAAAAAGAAAAATTTAAACCTGAAATCGGTGTAATCGATAGTGTTACTTTTTATGTGAATGGTGATAACATAGTTGATGCAAAAACTCAAGACGTAATTTTTGAAGAAGAAAAATTAAATAATTCGTATGTATCAGCATCATTGTTCTCAGATTTTTCAAAAGCTGATGAAGCATTAGAAAAATTACATGTTTATACGAAAGGTGATGATATTTATGATGCATCAAACAATGAATTGATTTTTCATAAAAAAGAAATTTCAAAAGAATATTCAAAAGCTGGTATTTTCAATGATTATACTGAAAATGGAGAATTAAAAGAAGGTTACAAAATAAAAACAAAAGTTAATTCAGATACGATGCCGTTTTGGATTGCTTTTGGTTGTTATTTAATGATTGGTATTGGAACTTTATTTGGTGGATGGAAAATTGTGAAAACAATGGGGTCTAAAATCACGAAAGTAACTCCTTTGGAAGGTGTTTGCGCAGAAACTGCAGGTGCTTTGACTTTGTTCACAGTTTCTCAAATGGGTATTCCAGTTTCAACAACACATACTATTACAGGTTCGATTATTGGTGTTGGAGCAACTAAAAGATTAAGTGCTGTTAGATGGGGTGTAACAATAAACTTGCTATGGGCTTGGATACTGACAATTCCTGTTAGTGCATTGTTTGCAGCTATATTCTACTACATTATTTGTCTTTTCAAGTAATTAAATAAAATTGAAATATGAATGCCTTCTTCCGAAATTCGGTCGAAGGCATTTTTTTTAACACATTCTATACATTTTACCTGGTAAGGATTTTACAATTCCACTTAACTCTAAATTGAACATTAACACATTTGTTTTAGAGATTGGTAAATTTGATTTCATTGAAATCACATCAATATTTAATTCACTTTCTGTTTTAAATAAATTGATTATTGATAGTTCTTCTGTTGTTAAATCAATGAAAAGTTGAGTTTGAACCGTCTTTTTAGTCGCTTCCTCCCAATGCATTAATTTCAAAAAATCAGTACTATTGGTGATTAAATGTGCTTTTTGCTTCGCTATTAAAGCGTTACACCCTTTTGAATAAATCTGACCAACATTTCCTGGATATGCAAAAACATCTCGACTGTAATCATTAGCTAATTCAGCTGTAATTAATGAACCTCCAGAATCTTTACTTTCCACAACAATTGTTGCATCAGACATTCCAGCTACAATTCTATTTCTCATCGGAAAGTTTTCTCTATCAGGATTGGTTCCAGGCAAAAACTCAGTTAACAAACCTCCATTTAACATCATTTTATTAGCAGTTCCTTTATGAATACTTGGATAAATTCTATCTAAACCATGACCAAGAACTCCAATTGTTGGAATATGGTGCTTAACACATAATTGATGAACGCAAATATCTATTCCATAAGCCATCCCACTGATAACAACGATATCTTTCCCAACAAATCCATTGATTAACTCTTCACAAATACTTTTACCATATTCGGACGCATTTCTAGTGCCAACAACTGAGACTAGTTTTGATGCGTTGAAATCCATATTTCCTTTACTAAATAATAGTAATGGAGCATCTGCGCATTGCTTCAATCTTCTTGGATAATTTTTTTCCGTATAAAAATGGGTTTGAATACCATTTTTAGTAAAATAGTCTTGATATGAAATTGATTTGGCTAGAGCATCCTTTCGATCCATTTGTTTTAGTAAATTTATTCCCATCCCCGTCAAACCGGAAATTTTAGAATATGAATCGTTAAATATTGATTCAATTGAATCTAATTTTGAAAGTAATAATTTAGCTTTTTTAGGTCCAATTCCTTTTAATAAGGTTAATGCGATTTGATAGTTATTCACTGATATTTTAATTTAAATAATTGTTAGTTATCTTGAATTTAATGAAAATTATTCGATTTAAAAACAAATTAGAAAGCAATAAATCTATAAAAAGTATCTTTTTAATAGAATTTGATACCTACAATTTCAGCTATTTCAAATGAACAAACTTTAATTATGTATTTTTGACAGATCTATTTGATGAAAATTTTATAAAATGAAAGTATTAGGAATAATTCCCGCTAGATATGGATCTTCACGTTTTCCAGGAAAACCATTAATCGATTTAAATGGTAAAACGATGATTCAACGTGTTTATGAAGGTGCGTTAAAATCTAACAATATTCATAAAGTAATTGTCGCTACAGATGACCAACGAATTGTAGACGAAGTTCAAAAATTTGGTGGAGAAGTAATGATGACATCCTTAGATCATTCTACGGGAACTGATCGTTGTGGTGAAATTGCTAAAAAACATCCTGAATACGAAGTAATTATAAACATTCAAGGCGATGAGCCGCTTGTTGATTTTCGTCAATTAGATGCACTTGTAGAAGCTTTCAATAATGAATCTGTAAGCATTGCAACTTTAGGAATTAAAGATGTTTCTTTAGACGATATTCAAAATACGAATAGAATAAAAATTGTTGTAAATCATGAAAATAAAGCGCTTTATTTCTCAAGAAGTGCTGTTCCAAATTTCGCAAATGCAAAAGGTAATCCTTTAGAAATTTATCCTTTTTTGAGACATATTGGATTGTATGCATTCAGAACAAAAACATTGCTTGAAATTATCAACTTAACTCCAACTAAACTAGAAATAATTGAGTCATTAGAACAATTGAGATGGCTGTATTATGGGTATACAATTCAAGTGATTGAAACAACAATTGAAACCCCGAATATTGACGTTCCTGAAGATATTGAAAAAGTTTTAAGATTTCTGTAACTCTATTCGCTTTAAACACGTATTAAACATGAGATATTGTTGAATATTTTCATAACTTTGTGATATGATTTCAGTTGAAGAATTAATTGGTGATTTATTGTTGCGCAACAATTGCGTAATTGTTCCTGCTTTTGGTGGGTTTGTTGCTAATCAATCAGCTGCAATTATTGATTACAGAAATGGAATCATGACTCCTCCTCGTAAGTCTGTTTTGTTTAATCGCCAATTGATAAATAATGATGGATTACTGATTAAAGAGTTAAGTCTTGTAAATAATCTTGAATATTCTATTGCTGATAATGCAATCAAAACAATTGTTGAAAACTGGAATGAGCAATTAGCTTCAGGAGAACGAATCGTTTTAGATCGTGTTGGATATATCTTTTTAGATGCTGAAAAAAATATTTGCTTCGAACAAGATCGTTTTTTCAACTTACTACTTGAATCTTATGGTTTAGGTAAAGTTCATTTTATAGCTGAAGAAGATGTAAAACTAGCTCAACACATTCAGCAAGAAAATCCAATTTTAGCAGTAGAAGAAAAACCATTATTTACTTTGGAATCTTCTGACATTGATGTTGTCATTAATAATGAAGAACAACCATTTGTTGAAATTCAACATCCTGCTTCTAAAAAGAAAATGGCGATTTGGAAATATGTTGCCGCTGCAGTAATCATTCCTATTGGATTTTATTCTTTTTGGATTCCAATGAAAACGAATGTGCTTGAATCTGGAATTCTTTCTATCAAAGATTTTAATCCACTATACAGAACGAACGAAGGTCTTTACAAAAATGAGTCTTTAAGCAAATTGAATTATCCTATTCAAAGCGAAGAGTCTCTTGAAAAGGCAATTAAATCAATTCCTTCTGATGTTTCAAATTATGCCTTTAAATTCAATGAAGACATTTATATAAATGTTCGTTTAAAAGGAAATACCGCAAAAATAGAACAACCAATTGAGGAAATCCCTGAAGTTTCTAATATTGAAGTAATAAAACCAAAAGAGAAAATCAACCCTGTTGTAAAAGCAACAAAGAAAAGTTTAGATTTGGTAGTTGGTGTATTTAGTACTGAAGCGAATGCAACAAATTTGATTAACAGCTTAAAAACGAAAGGGTTTAATGCTAAAATCGTTGACAAAAACGGTGAATTATTCAGAGTAAGTGCTGGAACAACTTCAACAAATGAAGAAATCTTAAAAATCAAAGAAAAAGCTTTAACAGCTGGTATTGATGGTTGGATTTTGAAAAAATAAAATTATTTAATTTAAGGTTTACATAACATAGAAAACATATAGTATTATTTCCTTTGCAGAAAGAAATAAGCAAGTAACAAACCATGAAAAAATTCAAAAATCTATTTTTTTATATTGTCATAATTGGCACATTTTCATTTTTAATGAAATGGATTATTGAACATGGAAAATACCTTGAATTAGGAAAAAAAATAATCCCCCCTACTTCTAAAAACAGTCAATGGGGAGAATTTATTGCTTCGATGAAACACAACATCGAACATCCTTTGGCGATATTATTAGCTCAAATTATCACTATTCTTATTGTTGCAAAAATATTCGGATGGATATTTAAAAAAATTGGTCAACCTTCTGTAATTGGTGAAATCATTGCCGGTATTGTCTTAGGCCCATCTCTTATTGGAGCATATTTCCCTGAATATTCAGCAGCTTTATTCCCAAAAGAATCTTTACCTAATCTTCAGTTTTTAAGTCAAATCGGTTTAATTCTGTTCATGTTCGTTGTTGGAATGGAATTAGATTTAAAAGTTTTGAAAAACAAAGCGAATGATGCGGTTATCATCAGTCATGCGAGTATTGTTTTCCCGTTTACTTTAGGTTTAGGTTTTGCTTATACAATTTACAATTCATTCGCTCCTAAAGGTGTTCAGTTTTTATCTTTTGGCCTTTTCATTGGAATTGCTATGAGTATTACAGCCTTCCCTGTATTGGCAAGAATTGTTCAAGAACGAAATTTACATAAAACTAAAATTGGTACCGTTGTAATAACTTGTGCAGCTGCAGATGATATTACTGCTTGGTGTATATTGGCAGCAGTCATTGCTTATGTTAAAGCGGGATCATTTATAAGTGCTCTTTACATCATTGCTTTGGCTGCATTATATGTTATTGTAATGATTAAATTGGTAAAGCCTTTCTTAAAACAAATTGGTGATATACATGCATCTAAAGAAAACTTAAGTAAACCAGTTGTTGCTATTTTCTTTTTGACTTTAATTCTTTCAGCATACGCTACAGAAATCATTGGTATTCACGCTTTATTTGGAGCTTTTCTTGCAGGTGTGATTATGCCTGACAATATGAAATTTAGAAATCTATTCATTGAAAAGGTAGAAGATATTTCATTAGTATTATTACTTCCTCTTTTCTTTGTTTTCACAGGTTTAAGAACTCAAATTGGTTTATTAGATTCGCTTTATTTATGGCAAACATGTGGATTAATTATTCTTGTTGCTGTTGTTGGGAAATTTGTTGGAAGTGCTTTAGCTGCAAAATTTGTTGGTCAATCATGGAAGGATAGTTTAATGATTGGAGCGCTTATGAATACAAGAGGACTTATGGAGCTTGTTGTATTAAATATAGGTTACGATCTTGGGGTTTTAACACCTGAAGTCTTTGCAATGATGGTGATAATGGCATTGGTTACCACCTTCATGACAGGTCCAGCCTTAGATTTAATTAATTACATATTCAAAAAACAAAAAGATGAAAGTATAATTAGAATTTCAAAATTAAGTAAATTCAATATTCTATTGTCTTTTGGCAACTCTGATAAAAGTCGTAACTTACTGAGATTGAGTAATAGTTTTGTCAAAAAAATGGATAAAAATGCAACAATTACAGCGATGCATCTTTCATTAAGTGATCAATTAAATCAGTACAATTTAGAAGAGTATCAAACTGAAACTTTTGCTCCAATTATTGAAGAATCTAAAGAATTAAATCAAAAAATAACTACATTTTTTAAAGCATCCGTTGATATTGAAAATGATATAGTTGATGTCGCAAATAAAGGATCATTTGATTTATTAATTGTTGGTTATGGAAACTCTATTTATGATGGAACTTTCTTAGGTAAATTATTTGGTTTCACAACGAAAATAATTAATCCTGACCGTATTATCGATAAAGTAACGGGTAAAGAAAAATTATTTGAAAGTAATCCATTTGATGAACGAATTCGTTTTATTATAGCTAAAACTGAAATTCCAGTAGGTATTTTAGTTGAGCGTGATCTTAGTAAAATAAATAAAGTTTTCATTCCAATTGAAGATGAAAAC
>Ga0315907_10004622_pt1 | contig 15393 bp, 9 predicted proteins | sample LakEriMetagenome_3_FD_203525 | JGI IMG/M metagenome (GOLD analysis project Ga0315907, IMG submission 203525) | Freshwater fungal communities from buoy surface, Lake Erie, Ohio, United States - Buoy 12 MA123 | ecosystem: Environmental > Aquatic > Freshwater > Lake > Lake biofilm | place: USA... | reverse complement strand
CTGGGTGATATCGCAGCCAAACACAAGGTATATGTTGGATACCATGCCCACCTGCAGGCAACAGATACTGCATGGGATGAGGCCCTCGCACAGTCTCCCTACAATTCCATGAACCTGGATTGCGGTCACTATATCGCTGCAGGTGGAAACAACACCAAAGAATCATTGCTTGCCCTCATCGAAGCCAAACACGACCGCATCACTTCCATACACCTGAAGGACAGAAAGAACAAAGCCAATGGCGGTGCCAATGTGGAATGGGGCAAGGGCGATACGCCGATTGTGGAGATCCTGCAACTGATCAAAAAGAACAAATACAAAATTCCGATCTCTGTAGAATACGAATACGAAACACCTGCCGGCTCTGATGCCATTCAGGAAGTCAAGAAATGCATTGATTACGCAAAAAAGGCGCTCAGTTGAGCGCCTTTTTTTTGATGATTTTTCTAGCCTTACATGGGCTTCAAACGGAACACAGTTCCAGGTCCTTCAACACTCACGTAGATATATCCATCTTTCCCCATTTCCACATTGCGGGTACGGCCAACATTCAAGAGGATCTTCTCCTGTGAAACCACTTTGTTGTCTTTCATGGTGCAGCGGGCAATATGATTGAACCGCAAAGATCCTACCAACAAGCTGCCTTTCCAGGCTGGATATTTATCGCCACTCACAAAAGCCAATCCACTGGGTGCAATAGACGGAATCCAATAAGTGACCGGTTGTGCCATCCCTTCTTTCTTGCTGATGGGTGTGATGGGCTTTCCATCATAGTTGATGCCATAGGAGATCACGGGCCATCCATAATTGGTGCCGGCCTTGATGATATTGAGCTCATCGCCTCCGCGAGGACCGTGTTCTGTTTCCCAGATCAATCCGGTAACGGGATCCATGGTCATGCCCTGTGGGTTTCTGTTGCCCATGGTATAGGCAGATGTGACCGCATTGGCAGTAGCCAGGAAGGGGTTGTCCTTGGGGATAGAGCCATCATCATTGATGCGATGGATCTTACCAGGAGCGGTGGTAATGTCCTGTGGGAATACCTTTTCCATACCCCGTTCACCCATGGAAATAAAGAGATATCCTTTCTTGTCGAATACCAATCTTGAACCATAGTGGTGACGGGTGGCTGCATAAGGCAATGCTTCGAATACCTCTTGTGACTCTACAAACTGATCACCCTTTATCTTTCCCCTTACGACAGCAGTGGTGGCAAGTTTTTTACCGTCGATGGTCTTGCCTTTAGAGTAGGAAATGTATACCCATCCATTTTCTGCGTACTTGGGATGGATGGTAATGTCCAACATTCCACCCTGTCCTTCTGCAACCACCTCAGGAGTTCCCTTGATCGCGGTTTTGTTTTTGTTTTTGTCGATATGATACAAAGTACCATTGCGATCGGTGATCAAATACGTCATGTCCGGCAGTTGTTCAAATCCCCAGGGACTGCCAAGACCAGATGCAATGGTATCCAATACAACGGTCATACCGGTCGATTTGAATATAGCTGGTCCGTCTGATTTCTTTTTCTCTTTGCTGAAATCGTATTGCGATACTGTTTTGAGGCTTTCAACAATCAGATCAGCCATCGCTGCAATATCCTTTGCTGGAATCACTCCATCCCATGCCGGCATTCCAAAGTCTGAATAACCATTGGTGATGCTGGCAATTAGTTCTTCTCGCTTGGTGCCATGCTTCCATTTGCGGTCGACAAATGCTTCCACTTTTTCTCCATGACAAGAGGCGCATTTTTCTGTATAGATTTTCCTCGGATCTTCCGTAGTGGATGTTACCGGCTCTGCCTTCTTGAATTGCAGAAAGCTCAGGCATACCACCGATCCCACTAGAAACATTGAAATTTTTTTCATTCTTTTCATTTGCAAAAAATTGTAAAGCAATTTACTGAATTATTCCCTTCCCTCTATTAGCCAAACAAACTGAGCGCAGTCTTTTTACCAAAAGAAATACCCCACTCCTTTTCAGGAATGGGGTACATGTTTTAATCCTAGAGATTTACTCTGGTATTTTATCCAAAGCAGGAATATTCTTTTCAGATCCTGAGTAGCCCAGGTTCTGGTTCAAAACAGCCAAGCTGTTGGCCAAAACCGCTTGACGTGGAACTGGCCACAGCACATGGTATGGGCTGATGGTATAGGCATCACCACGGACATTTTTGATATTTCTCTTGTAAAAATCATTCTTGTCCATCAAACGATCATACCAGAAGTTGGCAGTAGAGAAGCTGGCAGTGGAATAGGTTTTGCCTTTGAAGGATTTCCCGGTCTTGGCAAAGGTAAATGCTATCCTGGTAAGCTCAGTCTTGCGGGGCTCTTCGTAGTACAATTCTCTTGCACGCTCATCAAGGATCGTTCCGATATCAACCTGAGCGGCAGTATACGGCGAACAATTGGCCCTGGTCCTTACACGATTGACATCTGCAGCTGCATTGGCTGCATCCCCTTTCCACCAATAAGCTTCAGCCCTCAACAGATAGGTTTCTGCCAAACGGAAAATATACCAATCGGTATTACCGCCTTGCCATGGATACCGGATCTCATCTTCCACATACAATTTGTAATGCGGCCAGGAGAACCAGGTCCTGATGGTATCACCACCACTCACCAACAACGTTCCAGTAGAACTGTATAAACGCAGCCTTTCGCCATAAAAAGGAGATTTGCCTTTCAGAGTACCTTCGTTGTTGTAAACGAGGTTTTCCATATCCATCCAGTTTCCGGAAACGGTATCGTGGCGCCAATCTTTGGTATCATCCCAGATGTATCGGGTAGAGTAAGGGGTAGCCCTGCATCTTCCGATACCACGACCGTAATTGGTCATGTGATCGAATTCAGCTTTTACAGCCAACATACCTGATTTACCATCTGGCGTGATGATCGCAGCAGATGAAAAGAAGGGGAGCGCCTGGCGCATGGATGTTGTACCGGTTGAAGTTGCAGAAGGATCACCATATCGGTCAATCACAGAAAACAATACTTCTGTATTGGATGCAGAATACTTGTTGGCACGTCTGTGCAAGTCCCAAATCACATTTTTCTTGGCATTGCTTGCATCAGCTCCAAACCTGCCAGTCATCAATTTATAAGCGCCATTATTGATCACCTGATTGGTGGAAGCGATTGCCCCATCAAAATCAGCCAATGACAATTGAACCTTGGCAAGCAAATGATAGATTGCTCCTTTGTTTATATCTCCCTTGTTGGCAACCCATGGAACATGTACAGCAGCGAATTCAAGATCGGTCTTCAAACGCTGAAGGATTACATCACGTTTTACTGATTGAAAGTCCAGCTTCGCTTCTGTGAGTTCCTTGAAAGTAGCAGGTACATCACCAAATTGGTTGACCAGACGATAATAAGCATAGGATCTATAGAAGTTAGCCTTTCCAATGATTACATTTTTAGCAGCATCGGTAATACCCTTTACGTCACCAATACGTGTAGTGATGGTATTGGCCAACCTGATGACAATGTACCAACGCTCCCAGTACCATCCGATCCTGTTGAAGTCAGCACTGTTCAGGTTGGCATCGGGGGTGATGAGCAGATTCATGTTCACTGCGGGACCAAACTTATCGGTTGTTCCCTCTACCGCAGACTCCGAGAAGATGTTCTCAGTAATAATAGGATGTCCATCACCATAGAATTCATCCCTTACTTGGCGGGCAATAGCAGCCAATCCGGCATTGAATCCTTTTTCATCTACCAAGGTATTTTCCGGAGAGAAAAAAGAGAGTGGTTTTGGCTTGAGCCAATCCTTGTTGCAGGACTGGCTGATCAGCAATACCAGGGCCAATGTGGCGAGGTATTTGGTTAAACGATTTATTTTTTGCTTCATAACAAATGATTTGGATGTTTCTGCTATTGATTAAAGTGTCAGGTTGATTCCAAAAGTTCCATAAGAAGGCGTGAACCCTTTGTTCTCCGGGTCAAAATATTCCCAGGGTGTAACTGTCAGTGCATTCTGGATATTGAAATAGAATTTCAAACCCTGGAATTTCATCTTATCCGTTACACGCTTCGGCATGGTATAAGCAAGGCTTACGTTGTTAACCCTGACAAAAGAAGACTTTCTCCAAACGTTCAAACCGATACCGGAACCTAGAGATGACATCATCCTGGCATAGTTGTCGATCTGGTTGGTGGGAGTCCAGTAAGGGCGCTTGTAAAACTGTGCGCGATCATAGAAACGATCCACATTGGCCGCTTCGTTGAATTGCGACAATAGTCCGAATCTTCCATACAACTGGAAGGAAACGTCCCAGTTCTTATAGATGGTAAATTCATTTCTCAGGTTGATGTTGAATTTGGGGGCAGTTTGTCCCAAAAACACACGATCATCGATGGTATACTTGCCATCTTTGTTGACATCATCCAGTTTGAAATCGCCAGGAGCAAAACCATAGGACCTTGCAGCAGCTGCTTCTTCAACTTTCCAAACACCCAGGATGCGGAAATCCCATACGGTATTGATGTTCCTCCCAATGAACCAGCCATTGGCACGGTCATCTTGTTCTGTCAGGACTGTGTTTCCGCTGGCATCGGTAACGGGCACCTTGCCATAGAGACTAACGATCTCATTTTTATTGCTCCATACAGCAAGGCTTGTTCTCCAGACAAAATTGTTGGTTTTGAGATTCTCCGTATTCAAACTGAATTCAAAACCGGAGTTGTCCACTTTACCGAGGTTGGTAACTACACTCGCAAAACCTGTGATATTCGGTAAGGCACGATTAACCAACAAATCACTGGTATTGCGGATATAGTAATCAGCAGCACCGGAGATTTTTCCACTTAATAAACTAAAGTCAAAACCAACGTTTACAGAAGCCTGGCGCTCCCAACGAAGATTGGGGTTGGCCATGTTAACGGTGGAAACAGCACCCGCAGGAATATTTACACCGCCAGGTGAAGTGTAAAGATAATTGGCTGAAGAAAGTTGTGCCAATGCAGCATAGCGACCGATTTCCCTGTTACCATTTTCACCATAAGAAACACGGGCCTTCAAGTAATCAATCACATTTAAGGTCTTCTGCATGAACTTCTCATCGGTTATCACCCAACCCAAAGCGGCAGATGGGAAGGTTGCCCTTGGGTTACCCTGACCAAATGCTGAATAACCATCGCGACGGGCAGTCAGCGTCAACAAATATTTATCATCATAGCCATAATTCACCCTTCCCATCAAGGCATCCCCCGTCTGGTACTGATCGTTGGCGCTGAAGTTTTTAATAGAAGCAGCCTGGATACCATTCCAACCCAGGTTATCATTGGGAGAATAGTTCTCCGCATTGATGGTGTTGGAATAGAAGAAAAATTCCTCAGCATTCAAGAGCGCAGTCGCATCGATTGAATGTTTGCCGAACTTTTTGTTCCACATCAAGAGGTTATCGATCTGCCACTGGTAGGTCCTGTCTTCTCTGCGAGAGGTAATACCACCTCGGCTTTCCAAGAGAGGACGCTGTGATGAAATGTGCTCATAGTTCTGAACCCACTCAAACCTGGGTGTAAAGTTTACCTGGTAAGAGAAGCCTGCAGGCAATTTGCCCTTGGCATAAACAGAACCAAACAGGTTGTTGAATTTCAGCATGCGCTTTACATAATAAGGCGTCATGAGGGGATTGGTATTGTTACCAACGTCATCATTGGCACTCGCACGCAAGCGACCATCTGCCTGGTACAGACTGCCAAAAGGAGATGTTCCAAGCATGTCACCAATGCTCACCGGCGTTTGGCCTTCATCACGGCTGGCAAATTGCATGTTCAAACCAACTGAGAGGAATTTGGCTACCTCAGTCTCCAAATTCAAACGGGTACGCAAGGTTTTGAACTTCTCACCTTGTGCCATGCCCACGTTCTCATAATAACCATAAGAAGAATAATAGTTGGTGGCACCTGACCTTCCGGAAACACTTACTGTATGATCCTGCTGCCTTCCATCCTTGTTCAGAATCAGCGATTCCCAATCGATGGGGGTATTGCTCTTGTAGCTCTCCTGAGAAATAGCAGAAGTACCCTGGTTTCCGCCCACACGGTTCAACCAAACGGCGACCGGGTCGGAGGTAGCGGGGTTTCCACCCAAGGCTAACCAATCCGTTACAGAGAAACCAGAAGGAAGTTTTCGAGGATCAACTGCCCAATATTTGATGCCGGGCTTGGAAGTGGAGTCAAATCCACGCTGGCTCCAGATAACGTCAGAGCGCCAGTCAAAAAATTCTTCTGGCTTCAAAAGTCCAGGCCAACGGGCAATTCTATTGAAAGCATAGTTGGAGTTAATTGTAATCACGGGCTTTCCGGCCTTACCACGCTTGGTGGTAACAAGGATTACTCCGTTGGCAGAACGGGCACCGAATACAGCAGCAGAGCTCGCGTCTTTCAACACGTCAACAGTCGAAATGTCATTGGGGTTGATATCAGAAAGATCACCGGGATAGATAACCCCGTCCACCACAATCAATGGGGAAGTAGAAGCTGTCAAAGAAGCACGTCCGCGGACCTGAAGGCTACCTCCGCCTTTGGCAGAAGCATTGAAGCCAACATCCAAACCGGGGGCGTTACCACGCAGCATGTCCTGCACGGAGCGGGGGTTCTCATTTTCGAGCTGTGTAGCCTTAACCTGTGCAACAGCACCGGTCAGGTCTTTCTTCTTGGCGGTACCATAACCGATTACCACCACGTCGGTCAACTGGTTGACCTGCTCACGCATGGAAACCTTGGCGGCCGACTTCGCTGAAACCTCTTCAGTGAGATAACCACTAAAGCTGATCTGCAAAACGGCATTGTCAGGTACGTTCTTTAAAGTGAACTTACCGTTCTGATCGGTAACGGTGGAAGTCCGGGTACCTTTGATGGTAACCGTTGCACCTGCCAATGGGGAATTGCGCACATCCGTTACAGTTCCTGTAACATCACCAGGAGGAGTTGTGAATTTTTCTGTCCTGTCAGAACCAACAGGAAGATGGTTGTTTTCGGCCTTTACTTGTTCCATTGACAGCATCAACACGCTGCAAATGGCAAGACACAAGGTCCAGCACATGCTGTTTTTTCTCATGACTAAGCGTCGTTTTTGGTTTGAAATAGAAAAATGCAACTTCAAAATAGGTAAAAATGCTGCTATAACACTACTGAACCCCCTCTTTTTTTCGAAAACGTTTTCAGATAAATTTTCAAAAATCATGCAGCGTTTCAAAAAAGGGTATTTCAGGAAGCGCATCCTTCAGGATTTCAAGCTGAATATTGTACATTAGTGATTCACAATTCATTGATTATGTCAATCCTAAAATCATTTCTTCTATTTATACTGGTGTTGACCGGTATGGCTGCTATTTCCCAGAACATCCCAACTCCAAAAGAACATTTTGGGTTCAACATAGGGGATAACTACCTACTAGCCAACTACAGCCAAACGGAAGCCTACTTCAAAAAACTCGATCTCGCATCCGAGAGGGCAAAATTGATGAGCATCGGCAAAACGGAGGAAGGCCGGGATCAGTTCATGATGGTTATCACATCCCCCGAAAACCACCAGAACCTTGAAAAATACAAATCGATCTCACAGCGAATGGCGAGGGCAGAGGGACTGACAGAGGCAGATGCCCGGGCTCTGGCAGCACAGGGAAAAGCCGTGGTTTGGATCGATGGCGGTCTGCATGCTACCGAAGTCGTAGGCGCCCACCAGCTGATCGAGCTGGCTTACCAGCTGAACAGTCGAAACGATGCGGAAACCAAACTGATCCTGGATAACACGATCATCCTCATGGTGCATGCGAATCCAGACGGACAAGAACTGGTATCCAACTGGTACATGCGCAATGCAGATACCGCCAAGCGCAGTACCAGCAACCTTCCCAGGCTCTATGAGAAATATGCAGGCCACGACAACAACCGCGACTTCTACATGCTCAACCTGAAGGAAACCCAAAACATGGGCCGCCAACTTTTCGTTGAATGGATCCCCCAGATCATGTACAACCACCACCAGACCGGTCCCCCCGGTGCCGTAGTGGCTGGCCCTCCCTTCCGCGACCCCTTCAACCATGTGTATGATCCCCTGGTGATGACCAGCCTGGATGCAGTCGGAGCCGCAATGATCAACCGACTCAATGCCGAAGGAAAGCCCGGCTTCACCCAGCGCGCCGGATCTCCCTATTCGACCTGGTACAACGGCGGGCTGCGCACCACGACCTATTTTCATAACATGATCGGCTTGCTCACTGAAATCATCGGATCCCCCACCCCATCCAACATCCCCCTCGTACCCAACCGACTGATCCCCAGCAGTGCCAATCCCTATCCCATCACCCCCCGGAAATGGTTTTTCAGAAATTCCATTGATTACTCTGTATCCATGAACTATGCCGTGCTGATGTATGCAACCCGTCACCGTGATGAACTGCTGTACAATATTTACAGGATGGGGAAGAACTCGATCGAAAAGGGAAACAAGGATACCTGGACCCAATATCCCAAACGTGTAGAAGAGATCAATGAGCTTTTCAAAAAAGAACAGGCCAGCAAAAACCCTGGTGCAAACGCCGGCTCAACCCCTGAAGCCTGGAGCCGAAACAATGCCGCCATCCCCATGAAACTCTATGATACAGTCTTCAACAATCCTGTATTGAGAGATCCCAGGGCCTATGTTATTTCAGCTGATCAACCGGATTTTTCCACCGCCATCCGTTTCCTGAATGCCCTGATCCGCACCGGTATCGTTGTGCACAAAGCTGATCAGCCCTTTGTCCTCAATGGAAAGCAATACTCCGCCGGGTCCTTCATTGTCAAATGCAACCAGGCTTTTCGTCCGCATATACTCGACATGTTCGAACCACAGGACCACCCCAATGATTTTCAGTATCCGGGCGGACCCCCTGTGCCGCCCTATGATGCTGCAGGATGGACCCTTGCTTACCAAATGGGTGTGCAATTCGATCGCATCCTGGACGGGGTGGATGGAAACTTCACCCAACTGCCACAGGGTGAACTCATCTCCCTTGAAGGCAGACCGGCTGCAGGTTCAGCAAAAGCAGGCTATGTTCTCAATGCCGCCAGCAACCATTCCTTTGCTGCTGTCAACGAGATCCTGCAAAAACAATTGGGCAAGGTGTACCGCCTGAGTACAAATGGCGACAACTTTTCAGCAGGTTCTTTCTTCATCGAAGCCAGTGCTAAAAATACAGCTGCCATCAAAAGCATTGCCCAAAGCAATGGAGCGAACCTGCAAGGAACGGATAAAAAACACATCAACCTGCAAGCGATTCAACCTGCCCGCATTGCCCTCTGGGATACCTATGGCGGGTCAATGCCTTCCGGTTGGATGCGCTGGATCATGGAACAATTCAAATTCAAGGCAGACCTGATCTATGCCCAGGAAATCGACAAAGGTGATCTCAAATCCAAATACGATGTCATCATCTTCGTAGGAGGTGCCATGCCATCCCTCACTGGCAGAGCCGGAGGATTCGGTAACCCCAAACCCGAAGAAACCCCGGATGAATTCAAAAAAACGATTGGCAATATCAGCACCGACAAATCCATTCCCGCCCTCAAACAATTTATGGAAGAAGGAGGAAGGATCCTCACCATCGGCAGCAGTACATCCCTTGCCTATCACCTGAAACTACCCGTCAGGAACATGCTCACCGAAATGTTCAATGGCAAGGAGCGCGACCTGCCGAATGAAAAATTTTACATCCCCGGAAGCCTGATGCAGATCACCCTCAACAACCAGCACACTGCTGCCTGGGGCATGCCCGAAAAGGCGGATGTACTGTTTGATGACAGTCCTGTTTTCTCCATCAACCCGGAAGCACAGGCCAACGGTAGCATCAAACCCATCGCCTGGTTTGCATCCGACAAAACACTGCGCAGTGGTTGGGCATGGGGACAATCCTATCTAAAAGATGGTGTGGCCGGATTTGAAGCCAAAGTGGGTAAAGGCAGGCTCTATGCGTTCGGACCAGAGATCACCTTCCGGGCACAATCACATGGAACCTTCAAGCTGGTTTTCAATCAACTCTACCAATAAAGCCTTCCACATCCGATGAATCGCATACTCTGCATCGGTGAAGCGCTGATCGACATGATCTGTACCGACAAAGGCATGACTCTATCGGAAGGAAATCATTTTCTGAAAAAAGCAGGAGGTGCCCCCATGAATGTGGCAGCAGCGATCGCTGCCATGGGAGGGAAGGTTTCGGTAGCAGCAAAACTTGGACAAGACCCTTTCGGCAAGCATCTTATTGAAGTGCTGAATGACTTCAAGGTAGATACGAAACATGTGATCTCCTCACCCGATCATTTCACCACCTTCGCCTTTGTTTCGCTGATGGAGAATGGTGAAAGGGATTTCTATTTCAATCGCGGAGCTGACGGCATGCTGAATGACGAGGAAGTCACAGCCATCAATATAGATGCTTATAAGATTGTACACTTTGGATCCGCAACAGCATTTCTTCCGGGCCCACTGCAGATTGCCTACCGAAAATTGCTTGACCGTGCAAAAGCAAAGGGACTCTTCATCAGCTTTGATCCGAACTACCGGCACTTGTTGTTTGGCAATGACCAGGCAACCTTCATTCAAAAATCCTGGGAGTTCATCCAACAGAGTGATTTTGTAAAATTGAGCGATGAAGAGGCTATCATGATCACAGCAACAGCAACAGTAGAGGAAGCCATAAAGTCATTGTCCAGCAGAACAGATGCGGTGATAGCCATAACTCTGGGCAAGGAAGGAACCTTGCTGGGGCTCAAAGGAAAAATGAGTAAAGTGCCCAGTATCACCGTCCATCCGGTAGACACCACAGGTGCTGGCGATGCATTCGTTGGAGCGGTACTTTTTCAACTGAGCCGGTATTCAGGAGAAGAAATCAATGCAATGGATGAATCGGGCTGGATAAATGTAGTCAGCCAGGCCAACAAGGCGGGTGCCAAAACCTGTGAATACATGGGTGCCATGGAAGCCTTCAAGCACCTCAAGGAAAACATGAGCTGAATCTATGGCAGATCAGGCGGATTTAACGCTGCGCAAAATCTTTTTCCAACGCTTCTATCGATGTTTTATCCATGCGTTGACCACCGGAAGCAATGGCCACACGAAAACGGAAGGTCATGGATTCACCGGGTTGCAGTGTACGCTGGTAAACCGGATTGTTTTTGTTGAATACATTGGATCCCAAGGGATTGGCGGCAAACAATCCATACCCCCTGGCATGCCAATAGGTAGGATAGACTTCATTTTTGGGATGATCGATCATCAGCACACTGATAGAAGCTGACTTCATTTTTCCATGCATCATGCACCAGGTTGCACGTTTCCCCCAAACATCATCGCCAGTCAGACCATTGCTGTTCAAATAATTTCCATTGGCAATGGTATCGGTCACGGCCTTGATCACCGTTTCAATGCCATTGGCATCCTTGAATTTTTTTGTTTCTATCGTGGGGATCTGCAGTTCATGCGCCATGCGCAATCCCAGCACACCTTCCTTGTTATCCTTGAAAACGACTGGAATCTTGGCTGTCAATGTGGTAGTCCTGTCAATGATCCAGGAACCATTTTTTTCACTGAATACAAATTGGGTGGATTCGTTCAAAAGGGTATTGTTTTGGTGGTCATTCCAAATGGCCTGGTAGCCTAACTTACCCTGCTCACCTCCTTTGTTTTCTGTAATACCCACCAATTTGACAGACCCATACAAATGCTTTTTGTCTGCCGGTATTGCAAAAGAGTTGTTCCAAAAATCGAGTCCATTTACATCCCCAAAATTGAACCACAAACCGAGATGATGCGGATGATCAGTGGGTTCACCGGCAATAGGGGTCACAGGAAAGCCGCGCGTAATCACAGTTCCATTAGGGGCCTTGATGGGATACAAGACCGGCTTGGCAATGGTATCCGGAAAGAAAAAATCAGTGAAATGTTTTCCACCAATCGAAACATGAATGATGTTACTTTTTTTCTCCGGAGTAAATACAACCTTTTGGGTTTGTGCGATAGAACTGCCGCTGACCCATAACAGGAATGCAAACAAAAGTCTTTTCATAAGATCAAATCTACAGATGTTTCAGCACTTGTTCACCCATGGCATCTGTTCCGAGCATTTTTTCAGCGGGGGTGTGTGCATCCGCAATGTCACGCGTCCTGTAGCCCTCTTTCAATACGGCATCCACAGCATGGATGATGGCATCTGACTCAGCTTTCAATCCGAATGAAATGTCCAACAACAAAGCGGCGGAAAGAATGGAAGCAAGCGGATTGGCAACCCCTTTGCCGGTGATGTCATGTGCAGAACCATGAATGGGTTCATAAACCCCTGTGCCATCGCCGATGGAAGCAGAAGCCAACATACCCATGGAACCTGCTATCTGGGAGGCCTCGTCTGTAAGAATATCACCAAAAAGATTGGCAGTCACCACCACATCAAACCTCCGAGGATCCTTGATCAGCAACATGGCTGCCGCATCTACAAACTGGTGTTCCAGCTCCACATCCGGATATTCCAATGCAATCTTCTGTACCACTTCTCTCCAAAGCCTGCTGGTCTCGATTACATTGGCCTTGTCCACTGAGCAAAGTTTTTTCCTTCTGGTGCGGGCAGCATCAAATGCCTTGCGGGCGATGCGCTCCACTTCATAGCGACTGTACTGAGCAATGTCATAGGCGGTATTGCCATCATCCTTCCTGCCTTTCTCACCAAAATAAATATCGCCGGTGAGTTCACGGAAGAAAAGAATATCTGCACCCCTCAATATCTCGGGCTTGATGCTGGAAGCTTCCAGCAGTTCATCGAATAATTTAATCGGACGAAGATTGGCGTACAATCCCAGTTCTTTTCTCATCTTCAGCAAACCCTGTTCTGGTCTCACTTTGGCAGTAGGGTCATTGTCATACTTGGGATGACCCACTGCACCAAAAAGAATCGCATCGGAGGCTTTCATCTTGGCCAATGTCTCATCTGGCAAGGGTGATCCTGTGGCTTCAATGGCCACATGTCCGATCAGGGCTTCATCGTAATGAAACGCATGTCCGAATTTTTCTGCAATCCTATCGAGTACTTTTTTTCCTGCTGCTGTCACTTCCTGTCCAATGCCATCGCCCGGCACAATGAGAATGTTCTTTGTCATGTTGATTCTACTATATTAAGTTGAGCATTTTTTCAGTGGCCTTGATGGCAGCAACGGTCTGATCGCTGTCCAATCCCCTTGTCTTGAACTCCCTGCCCTTCAGATCCCAGGTGATGATGGTTTCGCAAAGTGCATCACTCTTGCCTCCCGGCGGTATGCGAACGGCATAATCCGTGAGCATGGGCAGCTGCCGCTTTTTCTTTTTGTAAATATTGTGCAGTGCAATCATGAAGGCATCATACTGTCCGTCGCCCTGCGCATGCTCTTCAAATGTCTCTCCCTCAATACTGATCTGCAGTGTTACCGAAGGCCTGAGATCCTTGGAATGGGTGAGCACATAATTGCCGATCTTCACTTTGTCGTCAATGGTACTGCTGTCGAGTACATCGGAAATGATATAGGGCAGATCCGACTGTGTGACCACTTCTTTTTTGTCACCGAGTTCAATGATCCGCTGGGTCACTTTCTTAAGATCTGCGTCGGGCAATTCAATGCCCAATTGTGCAAGATTGTTTTCAATATTTGATTTGCCGCTGGTCTTGCCCAAGGCATATTTTCGCTGACGACCGAATCGTTCGGGCATCAGATCATTGTAATACAAATTGTTCTTCTTGTCTCCATCAGCATGAATACCCGCTGTTTGGGTGAAAACATTTTCTCCAACAACAGGCTTGTTCACGGGTACCCTGAATCCGGAAAAGGTTTCTACCAGCTTGCTCACCTGGTAGAGTGATTTTTCTACCACTCCGGTCTTCACCTTGGGCATGAAGTCATGCAATACCGCTACAGCACTGGCCAGCGGCGCATTTCCCGCCCTTTCCCCCATGCCATTCACAGTAAGGTGAATACCCTGCACACCCGCTCTCACGGCTTCCAACACATTGGCAGTCCCCAGGTCATAATCATTGTGGCCATGAAAATCAAAATGCATGTTAGGATAACGGGGGATGATCTGTCCAATAAAATCCGCTACTTCGTGCGGCTCCAGAATACCCAGTGTATCCGGCAGCATCACCCGCTTGACGGGCTGGGTTGCCAGGAAATCGAGGTACTGGAATACATAATCTGGAGAGTTGCGCATGCCATTGCTCCAGTCCTCCAAATAGACATTGCATTCAATGCCTTTCTTCTTGGCGAGTGCAAAAACCTGTGCTATTTCTTTGAAATGTTGCTGAGGCGTTTTTTTGAGTTGATGGGTCAGGTGATTGAGCGATCCTTTGGTCAAAAGGTTCATGACCTTGGCTCCAGCCTTGCTCATCCAATCGATGGAGATGGTACCGTCTACAAAAGTGAGCACTTCAACTCGGTTGAGCAATCCCTTCGCTTTCGCCCAGCGCGTGATCTTCTTCACGGCTTCAAACTCACCTTCAGATACGCGTGCAGAAGCGATCTCAATCCTGTCCACCTTGATCTCTGTCAGCAACAGCTGCGCAATGGTGAGTTTTTCAGATGCTGAAAAAGAAACACCACTGGTCTGCTCACCATCCCTGAGGGTGGTGTCCATGATCTCAATATAGCGAACTGACTTGGGCATGGCTCATGGTGCGTTACGGATGATCAGTAACGGCTCTTTTGTGCAAAGTCCATGATCTCATGTTTCATGTCCTGCAGGTAATCGATGTCATCAAACCCATTGATGAGGTTGTGTTTCTTGTAACCATTGATATCAAAAGACTCACGCTCGCCTGTAGCCAGCAAACTGATCTTTTGCTCGGGAAGGTTGACTTCCAGTTCCGTTTGAGGATCTGCTTCAATGGCCCTGAATATTTTCTCCAGGAATCCTTCCGATACAGTAACCGGAAGAATGCCGATGTTCATGGAATTGTTCTTGAAGATATCTGCAAAAAAGCTGGACACCACACAGCGGAACCCATAATCGTAGATGGCCCAGGCAGCATGCTCTCGACTGCTTCCGCTGCCGAAATTCTTTCCTCCCACCAATATCTTTCCACTGTAAATAGCATTGTTCAATACAAAATCCTGTTTGGGGGTATCGTCGTTGTTGTATCGCCAATCGCGGAACAAATTATCGCCAAACCCTTCGCGTTTGGTTGCTTTCAAAAAGCGGGCAGGGATGATCTGGTCGGTGTCGACATTCTCAATGGGAAGGGGCACTGCCCTGCTCTTCAATACCGTAAATTTATCGTAAGCCATTTCGTTTTCTTTAATTCATCAATGTTCGGGGATCGGTTACTTCACCGGTAACTGCGGCAGCGGCAGCAACAAGGGGGCTTGCCAGCAATGTTCTGGCACC
>Ga0315907_10004619_pt1 | contig 15408 bp, 10 predicted proteins | sample LakEriMetagenome_3_FD_203525 | JGI IMG/M metagenome (GOLD analysis project Ga0315907, IMG submission 203525) | Freshwater fungal communities from buoy surface, Lake Erie, Ohio, United States - Buoy 12 MA123 | ecosystem: Environmental > Aquatic > Freshwater > Lake > Lake biofilm | place: USA... | reverse complement strand
CCGACGTCGCGGCCGAGGCGTAGGACGCCTTGTCGCCCAGCGGGCGCAGATGGTCGGTCAGGTCCTTGATGCTGTTGATGGGGCTCGACGCCGGCACGACGATCATGAACGCCTGCCGGTTGATCTTCGCCGCCATCTGCAGGTCCTTGGCCACGTCGATCGGCGGCCGGCGGAACAGGTGCATGTTGGCGGCGGTGGACGAGGCCGCGTGCGGGTAGATCGTGTAGCCGTCGGGGCGGGCCCGCGCCACGAACTCCGCCGAGACGTTGCCGGCGGCACCCGGGCGGTTCTCCACGATGATGGTCTGGCCCGCCACCTTCTGCACCCGGTCGGCGAAATAGCGCACCAGCGTGTCGGCGCCGCTGCCCGGCGAGAAGGCGCACACGAAGGTGATCGTGCGGTTGGGATAGGCGCCCTGGGCGCGCGCCACCCACGGCATCGCGAGCGTGGAGCCGGCGAGCGCGATGGCGGTCCGGCGGGTGATGGTCTGCGGGGTCTTGGTCACGGGTTCCCTCCTCTGTGGGCGGCGGTTCGGGCGCCGCCTGTCGTCGATGCCGGGCCGGCCGGGGCGGACGCCCCGCCGGTCATTCCTTGAAGGCCTCCTCGCGCGTCCTGCGGAACGAGGGGAGGACGGCCAGAAGGATCATCCCCGCCGCGATGGCGAGAAGCGTGGCCGAGATCGGCCGGTCGAAGAAGATGGTCGGGTCCCCGCGCGAGATCTGGAGCGAACGGCGCAGGTTCACCTCCATCAGCGGGCCCAGGATGAAGCCCAGCACGAGCGGCACCGGTTCGCACCCGAGCTTCAGCAGCACGTACCCGAACGCCGCGAAGATCACCATCATGACGATCTGGAACGGCTCGGCCGTGGTGGCATAGACGCCGACCACGCAGAGCATGAGGATCGTGGGGTACATGAACCGGTAGGGGGCGCCCAGCAGCCGCACCCAGATCCCCAGCATCGGCAGGTTGATGACCACCAGCATCACGTTGCCGATGAACATCGAGGCGACCAGCGCCCAGAACAGGTCGGGCTTCGCCGTCATCATCGCCGCACCCGGCTGCATGCCGTGGATGACGAGGCCGCCCATGATGAGCGCCATCACCGCGTTCGACGGTAGGCCGAGGGTGAGCAGCGGGATGAAGGAGGTCTGCGCGGCGGCGTTGTTGGCGCTCTCCGGTCCCGCCACGCCCTCGATGGCCCCCTTGCCGAACCGCGACGGGTCCTTGGCGAGGCGCTTCTCCATCGTGTAGCTGGCGAAGGAGGCGAGCACGGCCCCGCCGCCCGGCAGGATGCCGAGGATGGAGCCGAGCGCGGTGCCGCGCACGGCGGCGGGCCACGCCTCGCGGAAGTCCTTCCGGGTCGGCCACAGGTCGCGGAACTTGGTGCTGATGGTGATCCGTTCCCCGGCCGGCTTCTCCAGGTTCCGGATCACCTCCACGATGCCGAACATGCCGAGCACGATCGGCAGGAACTCGATCCCGTCCCACAGGCCCGAGATGCCCAGCGTGTATCGCGCGAGCCCCGTGTTCACGTCGGTGCCGACGAGGCCCAGCAGGATCCCGATCAGCACCATGGCGACCGCCTTGATGACCGACCCGTGCGCCAGCACGACCGCCATCACGAGGCCGAGCACCATGAGCGAGAAATAGTCGGGCGAGTTGAACTTCTGCGCGAAGGCCGACAGCGGCGGGGCGAAGGCGGCGATGAAGAGCGTGCCGACGCATCCGGCGAACAGCGAGCCCAGCGCCGCCGTGGCCAGCGCCGGGCCGGCGCGCCCCTGCTTGGCCATCTGGTGCCCGTCGATGCAGGTGATCACCGACGACGCCTCGCCCGGCATGTTCACCAGGATCGAGGTGGTCGAGCCCCCGTACTGGGCGCCGTAGTAGATGCCCGCCAGCATGATCATCGCCGTCAGCGGATCCATGCCGAAGGTGATGGGCAGCAGCAGCGCGATGGTCGGGATCGGGCCGATGCCCGGCAGCACGCCGATCAGGGTGCCGAGCAGGCAGCCGAGCAGGCAGAAGAGGACGTTCTGAAGCGTCAGGGCGGCGGAGAAGCCGGTGACGAGATGGTCGAGCATCTCCATCCCTCACGCCCCTCCGAACAGCGGCAGCGGCTTCGACAGCCCGAAGATGAAGAGGGCCACGATGGCCGCGGTCATCAGAAGGCCGAAGACGAGCGTCTCGACGATCGCCGGCCTGCGGCGGGCGTGGGCGGCGACAAGGACGAAGACGAGGGCGGCCGGGAACAGCCCGATCTCCGTCAGGAGAAGGCCGAGCGCCAGAACCGACAGGAGCACCATCACGAGCGGGCGCACCGGCGTGCGTTCGAGCGGCGGGCCGGCGATCGCGATCCCGCGCAGCGCGACCAGGACGCCGATCAGCATGATCAGGGCGCTGATGATGGTGGGAAAGAAGCCCGGGCCCATGCGGCGCGCCGTGCCGAAGGCGAGGTCCTGGCCGATGAGCACGCCCGCCCCGCCGATGGCGAGGAACAACAGGCCGGCGCCGAGGTCCTGGGGGCTCCGGATGCGGATCATCCGGCCCTCACCGACCGCAGCCCGCGACGGAGTTGCATACCATCGGGACCTCTCCCCCCCTCGGTGGCCCGTGTTCGGCCATCCCACTTGATCGTATTGCATTCGACGCCGGTCGAGATTGCGGTCCTCGGCGGCCCTTTGCAAGTCTGCCGACGGACAGCGCGACTCCCGTCGAGGAATATATCAGGCAGCCATACGGTGCCACCGCTTTCCGCTGGCGTCGGGCGGCGGATCGGCGGTATCCGTCGGGCCGGCGCCAGCGGAAATCGGTGGGCGTGCGGTGCCCGGAACACGACCGCCCCGGGCGCGGTCGCGGCGCGGGGGAGGGGATCAGCGGTGGACGTCCGGACGGCGATCGTCGGCGGGGGCATCGGCGGCCTGACCGCTGCGCTCGCGATGCTGCGGCGCGGCCTCCCGGTCGTCGTCTTCGAACAGGCCGCCGCGCTCGGCGAGGTCGGGGCCGGTCTCCAGGTCAGCGCGAACGGCACCCGGATCCTCCACGACCTCGGGCTGGAGCCCGCGCTGCGGGCGGTGGCGACCGAGGCGGAGGGCAAGGAGATCCGCCTGTGGAGCGACGGGCGGCGGTGGACGCTGTTCGACCTCGGCGCGCAGTCGGTCGCCCGCTATGGCTTTCCCTATCTGACGCTGCACCGGGCCGACCTCCACGCGGCCCTCGCCGATGCCGTGCGGGCGATCGATCCCGCCGCGATCCGGCTGGGCGCACGGCTGGAGGCGCTGGAGGCGGACGCGGACGGCGTGACGCTGCGCTTCGCCGACGGGCGCACCGCGCGGGCGGCGACGGTGGTGGGGGCCGACGGCGTCCATTCCCGCGTGCGCGAGGCCGTGTTCGGCCCGGGCGAGGCGGCGTTCACCGGCATCGTCGCCTGGCGCGGCGTGGTGCCCGCGGAGCGTTTGCCGCCGCACCTGCTGCGCCCGGTCGGGACCAACTGGGTGGGCCCCGGCGGGCACGTCGTCCATTATCCGCTGCGCAAGGGCGCCCTCATGAACGTCGTCGGCGCGGTCGAGCGCGCGGACTGGACGGTGGAGAGCTGGTCGGTGGTGGGCAGCCGCGAGGAGTGCCTCGCGGACTTCGCCGGCTGGCACGCGGACGTCCGCACGCTGCTGGGTGCCATCGACAGGCCCCACAAATGGGCGCTGAAGGTGCGGCCGCCCATGCCGGAATGGTCGCGCGGCCGCGTCACGCTGCTGGGCGACGCCTGCCATCCCACCCTGCCGTTCCTGGCCCAGGGTGCGGTGATGGCGATCGAGGACGGCCTCGTCCTCGCCCGCGCGCGGGCCGCCCACCCCCGCGACCATGCGGCGGCCTTCGCCGCCTACGAGGCGGCCCGGCGGGACCGCACCGCCCGGGTGGTCGCCGGCTCGGCCGCCAACGCGAAGCGCTTCCACGACCGCACGCTGGCCGACCCGGCGGGCGCGCAGGCCTATGTCGACCGCGAATGGCGGGAGGACCGCGTGACCGAACGCTACGAATGGCTCTTCACCTACGACGCGACGACGGTTCCGCTGGGGGGGAGCGCCCCGTGACCCCCGACGTCGAACGGCTGCCGCAGCACGTCGCCTTCCGCGACACCGCCGCCTTCACCGAGACCTACGGCTTCGCCGGCAACAGCGGCATGGTGAACCTGGAGGGCCAGCTGCTGCGCCCCCGGGGCGTGCCGTCTTCCACCGTCTACCTCTTCATGCACCCGACCTCGACGCTGAACCTGCTGCCCATGCCGCGGGCGCTGGTCGGGGCGGGGCTGCACGTGCTGTGCGCGGCCAGCCGCTATCCCAAGAACGACGCCGCCCTGATCATGGAGAAGGTGGCGATCGACATGGGTCGCTGGATCGACCATGCCCGCGACGCGCTGGGCTATGCCCGGGTGGTGCTGGTCGGCTGGTCGGGCGGCGGCTCGCTCTCGCTCTTCTATCAGGCGCAGGCGGAGGCCCCCTCCATCGTGGCGACGCCCGCGGGCGACCCGGTGGACCTGACGGCGGAGCGCCTGCGGCCGGCCGACGGCATCGTCTTCATCGCCGCCCACCTGTCGCGGGCGGAGACCTTGACCGAATGGCTCGACCCGTCGGTCCGGACCGAGGCCGACCCCGACGACCGCGACCCCGCGCTCGACATCCACGATCCGGCCTGCCCGGCGCAGCCGCCCTATTCCGCGGACTTCGTCGCCGCCTTCCGCGCGGCCCAGGTGGCGCGCAACCGCCGCATCACCGCATGGTGCCTCGACACGCTCGACCGGCTGAAGCGGCGGGGCGGGGCGGAACGGGAACGCGCCTTCGTCGTCCACCGCACCATGTGCGACCCGCGCTGGCTCGACCCCACGCTCGACCCGAACGGGCGAAAGCCCGGCTGGACCTACCTCGGCGACCCGCGGACGGTGAACGTGGGCCCGGTGGGCCTCGCCCGCTACACCACGCTGCGCTCCTGGCTCTCGCAGTGGAGCGTCGACCTGTCGAACGCCAAGGGTCCGGCGAACGCGGCGCGGGTGCGCCGCACGCCGGTTCTCCAGATCGAGAACGGCGCCGACGACGCGGTGCCCGCCACCCACAACCCGGCGATCCGCGCGGCGCTGGCGACGCCGGACAAGGCGTTCGTGTCGATCCCCGGGGCGACGCACTACTACCTCGGCCAACCGGACCACCTCGCGACCTGCATCGCCGCGGTGACCGACTGGAGCCGGCGGAAGGGGCTGCTGGAGGGGTAGGGGGGCTGCCTTCAAACAAACGGGTTGGTCGTCGGCACACCGGTCGGTGCGAAGTCGAACGGGTTCGTCGCGTCCTGAAGCGATCAACGGAGCGGAGGCATCACGGCTCCAGCCGGGTCCTGCCGTCGCCCGAGGGCGTGACCACGATCAACGGGGGACAAGGCGACATGCGACGCAACAGTCGCATCGTCCGATCCGGGTCCTCTACATCTTCGATCGTCATCCCCGCGAATGCGGGGATGACGGCAATCGAGTGCCCCTCGAGCCCCCCTACCCCCGCCCCGCCAGCAACCCCGCCTTCCGCTCCGCCCACCGCGCCATCTCGTCGTGCGCCGTGCGGGCCGCCTCCTCGACGTATCCCGGCGCCTCGGTCCGCGCCGTGACCTCGAGGCGCAGGCCGTTAGGGTCGAAGACGTAGATCGACTTGATGAACTCGTGGTCGACCACGTCCGTCGTCTGCACCCCCGCCGCGCGCAGCCGGTCGCGCATCGCCGTCACCTCCCCGACCGACGCGACCTCCACCGCGAAGTGCATCACCCACGCCGGCGTGTTGGGCGAGGGCTTGGGCATCTCGCCCGTGCCCAGGTCGAAGAAGGCGATGTAGGAGCCGTCGCCCATCTCGAAGAAGAAATGGGCATAGGGCTTCTCCTCCCCCGTGCTCGGCACCCGGTCCGCCTGCATGCAGTTGACCAGCGGCAGGCCCAGCAGATCCTCGTAGAAGGCCCGTGTCTCCTCCGCGTCCCGGCAGGGAAAGGAGAAGTGGTACAGGCCCTTGATCCTGGGTGCGGACGGCATGGCGGGCTCCCCGGCGGATTGACGTATATTCGGCTCCCTGATATCACGCCCCGGACGATCAGCGGAAGAGGTGACCCCGTGAGCGACGCCAGCGTCGAGAGGACCCCGTCCTCGCCCGGCTGGGGCGAGACCGTGACGATGACGATGGAGGACGGGATCGCCTGGGTCTCCCTCAACCGCCCGTCCAAGCGCAACGCGATCAACCCCGGCATCGTCTGGGAGATGAACGCGGTCATGGACGCGCTGGAGGAGGACGACGACTGCAAGGTCATGGTCGTCACCGGGTCCGGCGACAGCTTCTCCGCCGGGATGGACCTGAAGGAGTATTTCCGCGCCTACGAGACCGCGAAGCCGGTCGCGCGCGAGCGCCTGTTCCGCGCCAACGCGGCGTGGCAGTGGCGGCGGATGATGGCCTATCCCAAGCCGACCATCGCCATGGTCAACGGCTGGTGCTTCGGCGGCGCGTTCCAGTTCCTCGTCGCCTGCGACCTCGCCATCGCGGCGGAGGAGGCGACCTTCGGCCTGTCGGAGATCAACTGGGGCATCATTCCGGCGGGCGTCGTCACCAAGGCGGTCGTCGACACGATGAGCCTGCGCGACGCCATGTACTACGTCATGACCGGCGAGACGTTCGACGGGAAGAAGGCGTCCGAGATGCGGCTGGTCAACGAGGCGGTGCCGCTCGACCGCCTGAAGGACCGCACGCGCGACCTCGCCCGCGTGCTGATGGGCAAGAACCCCTTCGTCCTGCGCCAGGCCAAGACCGCCGTCCGCCAGGCCCGCGAGCTGACGTGGGAGCAGGCGGCCGATTATCTCATGGCCAAGTCCGACCAGTCCGACCACCGCGACCCGGAGCGCGGGCGCAAGGCGGGGATGAGCCAGTTCCTCGACGACAAGTCCTACCGCCCGGGCCTCGGCGCCTATCGCCGTGACTGAGCCCGTCCCGGTCGCGCGCCTGCTGCGGCCGCGGTCGATCGCGATCGTCGGCGCCTCGCCCGAGCCGACGTCGATCGGCGGCGGGGTGCTGGGGAACCTGGAGGCGTTCGGCTATGCCGGCGCCATCCACCTCGTCAGCCGGTCGAAGAGCGAGATCCGCGGCCGGCCCTGCCTGCCGTCGATCGACGACCTGCCGGACGGGGTGGACGTCGTCGTCCTGATCGTGCCGCAGGCGGCCGTGGACGAGGCGATCGCCGCCTGCGTCCGGCGCAGGGCCGGCAGCGTGATCGTCTATTCCTCGGGCTTCGCGGAAGCGGGCGAGGACGGCCGCGCGGCGCAGGAAAATCTCGCCGCCACCTGCCGGGCGGCCGGTCTGCCGCTCATGGGCCCGAACTGCATGGGCCACACCAACTACGTCGACGGCATCCCGCTCACCTTCGAGCCGGTCGAACCCCGCGCCGCCGGGCCCGGCCCCCGCGTCGCCGTGCTGGCGCAGAGCGGGGCGACCGCGGCCAACATCCGCTTCTCGCTCCACGCCCGCGGGATCGGCGTGTCGCACGTGGTCGCGACCTGCAACGAGGCCGTGGTGACGACCGAGGACGTGCTGGCCCACCTGATCGAGGACGGCGACGTCGCGGCCGTCGCGGTCTACGTCGAGCAGCTGCGCGACCCGCCGCGCTTCCTCGCCGTCGCCGCGCGCGCCCGCGATCTCGCCAAGCCGATCGTGATGCTGCACCCCGGCCACAGCACCGCCGCGCGCGACGCCGCCCAGTCCCACACCGGCGCGCTGGCCGGCGACCACGCGGCGATGCGGACGGTGGTGCGCGACGCGGGCGTCGCGCTGGTCGACACGATCGACGAGCTGTTCGACGTGACGGCCGTGCTGGCCCGCTTCCCCGTTCCGCCCCCCGGCCGGGCGGCGGTCGTCACCAATTCGGGCGCCATCCGCGGCCTCGCCTTCGACGGGTTCGACCGGCTGGGCCTGCCGCTGGCGACGCCGACCGCCGACACGCTGGCCGCGCTCAGGGCGCTGCTGCCGCCCTATGTGCCGGTCGACAACCCGCTCGACATCGGGACGACGGGCTTCGCGACGCCGTCGATCTTCGGCACGTCGCTGGCCGCCATGCTGGCCGATCCGGGCGTCGGCACCGTGCTGCTGGCCCATGCCGGCGGCTCGCCGAAGCAGCAGGTCATCAAGGCCGACGCCATCCTGCCGGTGGCGGCGACGGCCGGAAAGCCGGTGCTCCTCAACATCGTCGGCGACGACTTCCCCCTCGACCACGTGTTCATGGCGCGCGTCCGCGCGAGCGGCATCCCCTTCTTCCGATCGACGGACCGGGCGATGCGGGCCATGGCGGCGGTCGCGTCCTATTCCGACGCCCTCTCGGCCGCCGCCGCCCGCGTGCCGGTCCCGCCCGTCGCCCTGCCCTTGCCGGTGCGCGGCACGGTGCCCGAGCACCGTGCGAAGGCGATGCTGGCCGACCTCGGCCTCCGGGTGCCGCGCGGGATCCTCGCCTGCGACGAGGAGGCGGCGGTGCGGGCCGCGGCCGATCTCGACGGTCCGGTCGTGCTGAAGGCGCAGGCGGCCGACCTGCCGCACAAGAGCGACGCCGGCGGCGTGCTGGTCGGGCTCGCGGGCGAGGCGGCCGTGCGCGCGGGCTGGCGGCGCCTCGTCGCGAACGTCGCCGCGGCCCGGCCCGGCCTCGCGCTGGACGGGGTGCTGGTGGAGGCGATGGGGCCGCCCGGCCTGGAGATGGTGGTGGGCGCCCGGCGCGACCCGCAGTGGGGGCCGGTGATCCTCGTCGGCCTCGGGGGCGTGTGGATCGAGGCGCTGGGCGACGTCGTCCTGCTCCCCGCCCACGCGACGAAGGCGGAGGTCGTGGCCCGGCTCGCGGGGCTCAAGGCCGCGCGCCTGCTCGGCGCCTTCCGCGGGGCCCCGGCGCGCGATGTGGCCGCGGTGGCCGCGGTGGCGGTGCGGCTCGGTGCGCTGATTCGCGGCACGCCCGACCTGCTGGAGGTGGACGTCAACCCGCTCGTCGTCCATGCGGCGGGCGAAGGCGCCACGGCGCTCGACGCGCTGTTCGTCACGGCCGCCTGACCGCCGATGGACCTGTCGCCGACGCCCGAACAGGCCCTGCTGCGCGAGAGCGCGCACAAGGCGCTGGCGGTTCACGGCGGCCACGCGCGCTGGCGCCGCGCCGCCGACGGCGACGGGACCGACGCCGACGTCTGGCGCCTCTTCGCCGATCTCGGCTGGCTGGGCCTTCCCTTCGCCGAGGACGTCGGCGGGTCGGGCGGCGGAACGGTCGAGGCCGCGATCCTCGCCGAGGCGATGGGCCGCGCGCTGGCCGTCGGGCCCTGGGCCGCGGCGGTGGTGCTGGCGGGCGGGATCGTGGAGCGGCTGGGCACGCCCGCGCAGCGCCGTGCGATCCTGGGGCCGCTGATCGCGGGGCGGGAGCGGCCGGCCTTCGCGCTCGGGGCGACGGCGCTCGCCGATCCGATCCGGCCGAAAGGGGGCTGGCGGCTCGTGGGACGTGCCGCCCTCGTTCCCGGCGGCGCCGGGGCCGCGACGCTGCTCGTCCCCGCCGATCTGCCGGACGGCGATCGCGTCGTTCTCGCGGTGCCCGCCGACGCGCCGGGCGTGATGCTGTCGCCCGTCCGCACGATCGACGGCGGCGCGTCGGTGGACGCGCGGTTCGACGGCGTCGAACTCGGCCCCGACGCGCTGCTGGGCGACCGGCGGGACACCCGCGACGCCGTCGGCGCCGTCGTCGACCGCTGGATCGCGGTGCTGTGCGCCGATGCCGTGGGATCGGCGGCGGGGGCCCTGGCCGCGACGGTCGGGCACACGCGCCAGCGGGTGCAGTTCGGCCGGCCGCTTGCCGAGTTCCAGGCGCTGCGCCACCGGATGGCGGAGATGGCGGTGACGCTGGAGACGGCGCGCGCCTCGGCGCTCCTCGCCGCGCTCACGGCCGACGCGGAGGAGGAGCGGCGCACGCGCGCCGTGGCCGGCGCACGCCTCCTCGTCGCCGGCGCCGCCCGCCGCATCGCGCACGAGGCGGTGCAACTGCACGGCGCCATGGGGTGCAGCGAGGAGGTGGCGGTCGGCGCGTGGCTTCGCCGCATCGCGGCGTTCGACGCGGCGACCGGGCCGACCGCCGACCACGTCCGGCGGTATGCGGGGACGCTCCCGGCACTCGCGGCCGTTCCGCTGGTGCTCGATCCGGCGGCGGGGGCGGCGGCGCCCACGCTCCACCTGAGCCCCGCCGACGCCGCCTTCCGGGACACGGTGCGCGCCTTTCTCGACGCCGAACTGACGCCGGACCTGCGCCGGGCCGAGCGGCTCAACCCCTCCTTCCTCGCCCACCCCGACGTCGGCCGGGCGTGGCAGGCGACGGTCCACGCCCGCGGCTGGTCGGCCCCGTCCTGGCCGGTGGAGCACGGCGGGCCGGGCTGGTCCCTCGTCCGGCGCTATCTCTTCGACCAGGAGGGCGAGGCGGCGGGGGAGCCGCGCTTCCGCGGCGCCGGCATCAAGATGCTGGGCCCCGTCCTGATGCGCTTCGGGACGCCGGCGCAACAGGCCTTCTACCTGCCGCGCATCCTGTCGGGTGCCGATCTCTGGGCGCAGGGCTATTCCGAGCCGGGGGCGGGATCGGACCTCGCGGCGCTCGCGACGCGCGCGGTGCGCGACGGCGACGCCTACGTGGTCACCGGCACCAAGATCTGGTCGACCCTCGCCCACGCCGCCACGCGCATGTTCGCGCTGGTGCGCACCGCCGACACGGGCAAGCGGCAGGAGGGGATCACCTTCCTCCTGATCGACCTGTCGGCGCCGGGCGTCACGATCCGCCCGATCCGCTCGACCGACGGCAGCCACGAGTTCAACCAGATCTTCCTCGACGCCGTCCGCGTCCCCGTCGCCGACCGGGTGGGGGCCGAGGGCGAGGGGTGGGAGATCGCGAAGTATCTGCTGGAGTTCGAACGCGGCGGGTCGTTCGCCGCCGGCGCGCTGCGCGCGCTCCTCGCCCGCCTCGTCCGCCTCGCGTCCGCCCCCGGCCCGGACGGCCGCGTGCCGCTGGACGATCCGCTCCTCGCCGCTCGCATCGCGACGATCGGCGCGCAGGTGGACGCGAACGAGATGCTGGAGCTGACGGTCCTGTCCGACGCCGCCGCGGGCGGGCGGCCGGGCGCCGTCCAATCCTCCACCCTCAAGATCCTGCGCAGCCGCATCCGCCAGGCGATCACGCAGGCCACGCTCGAGGCGCTCGGCCCCGACGCGCTGCGCTGGGAGGCGCACCGGCCGCTGCACGACCTGCCCGAGGCGACGGAGATCGAGGAGGAACGCCGCGTCGCCGGCCCCGCCTACGTCGCCGCCCGGGCGCAGAGCCTGTTCGGCGGGAGCAACGAGATCCAGCTGGAGATATTGGCGCGGGCGCTCTTGTCCTAGCCGCTGAAGGGTCGGATCCTGAGGTCCGTCGCCACCGCCACCGCCACCGCCGTCGCCACCGCCGGAGGAGCCCCGGGCGAGCCTGTGGGGGACGCGGGGAACGAACGGGCTCATGCTGTCGCTTCCGGTCGCCCGCCGGTCGAGATTCGCGACGGTCGCGAACCACGATCGCGCGGCCGTCCCGGCGTCAGACCCCGACGACGACGTCGAGCAGCGCCTGCGTGCCCCCGCGGGTCGCGTCGAGCGCCCGGCGGATGGCGTCGGGCAGGGCGTCCGGGTCCTCCACCCGCTCGGCGTGGGCGCCGTGGGCGCGGGCGATCGCCGCATGGTCGGGCGCGGGGTCGAGGGCGGTGATCGGCATCACGTTCGCCGCCGCCGCCCGGCCCTTGGGGTACATGCCGAGCGTCGCCCGCCGCACCGCGTTCCACAGGCCGTTGTTGAACACGACCGTGAGGATCGGAAGGCCGTGGGCCGCCGCCGTCTGGTGGCAGGCGACGGGGTTGGCGAACATGTAGGAGCCGTCGCCCACCGTCGCGATCACCTGCCGCGACCGGTCGGCCAGCTTCGCCCCCAGCGCCGCCGCCATGCCCCAGCCGAGGCCACCCGACAGCGGCGTGGAGAAGAAGGACCGCGGCCGGTCGAAGCGCATGACCGACACGTCGCACCCCAGTTCGGTGAAGATCGCCGCGTCCTCGTCCTTCGCTTCCGACAGGCAGTGGCTGACCCAGGCGGCGCTCATCGGCCGGCCGCGGCCCGCCTGCACCCGCTTCGCCGTCGCGGCGGCCGTCTCGTCCCGGCGCGCCGCGACGAGCGCCCGCCGGGCCGCGAGACCCTCGCCGACGGGCGGCCGCGCGGCCAGCGCGGCGTCCAGCGCCCGCACCGTCGCCGCCGTGTCGCCCACCAGGGGCACGTGGACCGGAAAGCCGCGGGACGGGGTGCGCCCGAACAGCGGGTCGGCGCCGATCCCCACCACCCGGCAGCCCTCGGGCAGGGTCACATGCCCGGCGATCCAGGGCACCAGCGCGTCGATCACCACGACGACGTCGGCGTCCTTCAGCCAGGGGACTGGGTCGCGGCCGGCGTGCATCGGGTGATCCGTCGGGAGCGCCTGCCGCAGCGCCCAGAATTCGACCGTCGGCAGCGCCCACCGGTCGACGAACCCCGCCAGCGGCTCGAACCCCTCGCGCGGCGCCGGCCCTTGGGTGATCACGACGGGCGCCCGCGCCCCGGCGATGAGCGCCGCGGCCTCGGCCACCGCCGCCGCGTCGGCCGCCCCCATGCGCGCCGGGGCGAGCGGGCCGGGGCGGGAGGGAACCACCTGTTCGGCCAGCGCCTCGCGCGGGAGGCTGAGATAGACGGGACCCTTGGGATCGCTCATCGCGATCGCCATCGCGCGCTCCACGAGGCCGCCCGCCTGCTCGGGATAGCGCATCTCGTAGTCCCACTTGACCAGTTCGCGCACCATCCCGCCCTGGTCGCGCATCTCCTGTCCCCAGTGGATGGGCGAGCTGCGGGCGCCGAAGCGCGCGCCCTCGGTCACCGGCGTCCGGCCCGACAGCATCAGGAGCGGCACGAAGTCGGACGCCGCGTTGACCAGCCCCATCGCCGCGTTGGCGAGGCCGACGTTCACGTGGACCATCACCGCCGCGGGCCGGCCGGAGACCAGCCAGTGCCCGTGCGCCATGGCGACGGCCACGCTCTCGTGCGGGACGACCAGCGGCTCGGGCATCGCGATGCCGGTCTCCGGCGCGCGGGCATAGGCCTCGATGATCGAGGGGAAGTCCGTGCCGCCGTTGGCCAGCAGCACGTCGATCCCGGCCTCCTTCAGCCGGCCGAGGAACACCTCGGCGGCGGAGCGCGTCCCTTCGTCCATCAGGCCCTCCCGTCGTTGACGGGCAGCCTAAGCTCAGGCTTCCTGATATTGTCAAGCCGCCGCCCGCAGCCGGAGCCGCACCTCCATGTCCGAAATCTCCACCCCCCGTCGCCGGATCCTCGTCGCCGGCGGCGGCCTCGGCGGCCTGACGGTGGCCGCCTGCCTGCTGAAGCGCGGGCACGACGTCCGCGTGTTCGAGCAGGCGCCGCAGTTGGGCGAGGTGGGGGCGGGCATCCAGGTCAGCGCGAACGCCGGCCGCGTGATGGCCCACATCGGCGTCGCCGACCGGGTCGCGGAGATCGGGTTCCTGCCCGACCAGTATCGCTTCCGCACGTTCGACGACGGATCGGTGCTGCAGGCGATCGAACTCGGCGCGCGCTATCGCGAGACCCACGGCCAGCCCTACGTCACCATCCACCGGGCCGACCTGCACACCGTTCTGGTGGACGCGGTCCGCGGGCTGCGGGCGGACGCGATCGAGACCGGGGCCAGGGTGACCCGGTTCGAGGAGGACGAGACGGGCGTCACGCTGCACTTCGACGGCCGGGCGAGCGAGCGGGCCGACCTCGTGATCGCGGCGGACGGCATCAAGTCGGTCCTGCGCGAGCAGATCCTGGGTCACGCGCAGGCGGACTACACCGGCGACGCGGTCTGGCGCGTGATCGTGCCGATGGAGGACCTGCCGCCGATGGCGCGCGAGACCTGCACCGACATCTGGGTCGGGCCCGGGCGGCACGCCGTCACCTATCCGCTTCGCCGGGGCACGCTGATGAACTTCGTCGGCGCGGTCGAGTATCCGACGCTGGAGGCGGAGAGCTGGACCACCCCCCGCCCGTGGGAGGAGATGCGCGACGACTTCCTCGGCTGGAACCCGATGATCGCGGCCATCATCGAGGCCGCCCCCCGCGGCGAGTGCTATCGCTGGGTCCTGAAGAACCGGACGCCGGTGCGCAACTGGAGCACCCGGTTCGCCACGCTGATGGGCGACGCCGCCCATCCCACGCTGCCCTACATGGCGCAGGGCGCGGCGATGGCGATCGAGGACGCGCTGGTGCTCGCCCGCGCGCTCGACATCGACGCGGAGATCCCGGCCGCGCTCGACCGCTACCAGCGCAACCGCGTCGACCGCACCGCCCGGGTCGTCACGGAATCGACCGAGAACCGCAAGCTCTTCCACATGCCGTCGATGGAGGACCTGCGGGCCTCCTTCGCGCGGCGGAACATGAGCGGGGAGCGCAACGGCTGGCTCTTCTCCTACGATCCCGCGACCGTTCCGCTTGAGTGATCTGGTATACAAAAAGCGGGGCGGGGTGAGCGGGCCGGACGGGAACATCAGGCTTCCTGAGCCATCATTTCCATTGGCAGCCTTGACCGATTCGGCATTTGCATACTTTACTGGCGCCGGACCGCCCGCCGAAGACGGGCCCGGCACCGAGGGACGAGCCCCATGAAGTTCAGCTTCTTCCACCTGATGCCCTGGACCGAGCTCGAGGACGCCCCGACCCAGTACCCGGTCTCGAACCGCGACTTCGATCCCGTCCGGGCGAAGGAGCTGTACGACACCTATCACGGGCAGATGGCCTACGCGGAGGAGTGCGGGTTCGACTGGGTGGCGTGCAACGAGCACCATTTCAGCCCCTATGGGCTGAACGCGAACTGCAACCTCGTCGGGTCCGCGATGGCGTACCGGACGAAGACGGCCAAGATCGCGATGCTCGGCAACCTCATCCCGCTGCTAAACCCCGTCCGGGTGGCGGAGGAGTACGCGATGATCGACTGCATGAGCGGCGGTCGCCTCATCGCCGGGTTCGTGCGCGGCATCCCGCACGAGTACATCGCCTACAACCACGACCCCAACCAGTCGCGCGACCGGCTGCGCGAGGCGATCCAGATCATCGTGAAGGCCTGGACCGAGACCGAGCCCTTCGGCTGGGAGGGCGAGCACTACCAGTTCTCGTCCATCTCGATCTGGCCGAAGCCCTGGCAGAAGCCGCACCCGCAGATGCTGATGTCCGCGTCGAACGAGGAGTCGGCCGCCTTCGCCGGGCAGTACCCGACGATCATTGGCATGACGCTGATCGCCGACCTGAAGATCGCCGC
>Ga0315907_10004618_pt1 | contig 15408 bp, 19 predicted proteins | sample LakEriMetagenome_3_FD_203525 | JGI IMG/M metagenome (GOLD analysis project Ga0315907, IMG submission 203525) | Freshwater fungal communities from buoy surface, Lake Erie, Ohio, United States - Buoy 12 MA123 | ecosystem: Environmental > Aquatic > Freshwater > Lake > Lake biofilm | place: USA... | reverse complement strand
CGCTCGCCTATCTGAGCGACATCCTCACCCGTCTTGCGCAAGGCCACCCGATCAATCGCATCGCCGAGCTGCTGCCGTGGCGCTGGAGCGCGGCCTCCTCAACCGTGTGACGGAGACGACGCATACGGTAGAGCCGAGATTGCACATAGTCGACTATTTGCCCCACCTACAGCATCGTTCCTAAGCGGCAGCGCGGGACCACGGTTGACGAGGCCGCGCTCCAGCGACACGGCAGCTGCTCGGAGATGAGGTTGCTGGGATGGCCGCGCGCGACGAGAAGCTGCTGCTGCGCCTCAAGAGCGAGTTCGCGGCCGTTCGCTTGCTGATCGTCGACGAGCTTGGCTGTGTACCGCTGTTGCCGACGGAAGCCGAGCTGCTCTGTTCGAGGTGTTCAGCCAGCGCTATGAGCGACATCCTAATCATCAGCCAAGAAACGCGGAATCTTGATCGGCTGTTCATCGATGAGAAACTCGAACGCCGCGTCTCCAATTTGAACATTAATGCCGCCATAATGCATTTGACGATGATGGTTTGCACAGACGACCATAATGTTCGACGCCGCCAATGATCCGATTTGTAATTCGGATACAGGCATTACGTGGTGCGCTTCGACATAGAACTCGCCATTCTTTTTCTTGAATCCAAAGGGATCGCGGCCAAGCACGCTACATACTTGGCACTTGTACCCGACCTGTTTCTTGACGTAGCTGCCGACGCTGCCGCGCTCGATATATTTGCTGACGCGCTCTTTGACCTCGGGGCTTGCGTTCAGGTATCTCTTTTGGAGCGCAGCCAAGGTGCCCGGAGATGCTAGGGCTTCGTCAGACTTGCTGACAATCCCTTGAATGTCTTCGCCGAGAAGATCGACGACCGCGTGAAAGTCGTCTGCACTAATCGGAAACGAAGCAGCCTGGAAGCCGTCCAGTAGCAATGGTGAGATCGTTGGCGTTTCGGCTCGCATACGGTCGATCGTGAGCGGGCGATGAAGATAAGTTCGTAAGTAGCGAATACGGACGGTCGGCCATCCTGGTTTGCGGGCAGCGTCCGTTTTCCAGAACTCGTCGTTCGCGCCAGTACCCTCAAACACATCGCTTTCAACTTCGCATATGGCGTAGATGCCAGGCTCAAGTGGCGGTTTGCCGTCACGTTCTTCGACAGTGCGGCGATCTACCCCAACACGAACAATTCCAAGTTGCCCTGGTGAAAAATGATGCCGATCCGAGGGGCGAATTCCCCATGTGTCATGCTCAATGTTTTTATTGAGAAAGGTATCGATCGACCATTTTTTCGGGTTGCATACAAAGACCCAGTATGGGGCGATCTGCTGTCCGCTCGCTGGTAGACTGGCGCTGATACTGGCTACCTCGGCCGCCAGTCCAGATAGATTTTTCGAGAATTCATCCCAGACAACCTCTTCTAGCTTATTGCCCCGCGTCAGACCGACCTTGCCGCTTGCGGTGTATTCAGGATCAAAGCGCCTGAAGTTCATCATCTTCATGTAGACGCCATTCACATTCCTGAATGTCTCCGCGTCAGAAACGTTACGCGCGTTCCTTAGCTTATTCAGTAACGCGGATAATGCGGCCACCTCGTCACTGGTCTTGGAGGGTGGCGAAGTGCGATGCCGAAGATACAGGTCGAGCGCGAGTATCAGCTCCTCTCGGGTCCAAGAGGGATTTCGCTTGCTACTCTGCTCGTCAGAGTCCGTGTCTTCCGACACGGATTGGTTCGTCTCTGCGTTCGCAAGACCGAATGCCCAGGTTTGGATACTGTCTGAACTCTCGGTGAGTGCCCGCTTCCATGACGTGTGCGCTTGGCCAGGTAATTCACGGGTCTTTCGCAAAACGCGTTCAAAATCGTCACGGTTCCATTGTCGTTGCCGTGCGGCATTTTGCATGATCTCGATTGGGAATGACCAGTCTCTGTCGTCTTGCGACCACGCCATATCAAATGGCTCGGCAGCCGTTAAGCCCAACGGGGGTAGGCCCAGATCATAGCAGGCATAATCAATGCGAGATTGTATATTTCCAAACACACGACCGTGCCGGTTCATGTCTGTAAGACCGATAGCGGCTGCCGCTTGGGCGTTTGTAAATGAATGAAGGTAGCCGCTATTGGCGGCGGCTCGATCACGCCACCATGCGATCAATCTTTCGGTGCGCTCTTGAGTAAGGCTCGATCCTGGCGCAGGTGGCGTATCGCCATCGTTCGGAAGATCTAGCGTGCGGCGCGCATACCATTGCGCACGTGCCGAGAATTCTTCGGGATGGTCTACGATGATTTGCTCGTAAGAAAGATCGGCAAGGTTAGCATCGGACAATGCTTCGAAGCCCTGAGTGGGCTTCGACTTCATGACGGACACCTCGGCCGCAGCCAACAAGCCGCGATTCTTGAGCTGACCAAACGTGCGGGTGGTCGGGATGCCCTGGCGCTTCTGAATGCCAGCGTACTCGCTGACCGCTCTTATGATTTTCTCTTCAGCGGGCGAAAGGTCGGTCAAATCCAATCCTGTCTTCTCGACGACAAGCGCCCGCCCCAAATCACTGGTCTTCGCTCGAATTGCGCCTAAGACCTCGTCCGTAAGGGCGTTTTGCCGTTCAATGTTTTGCTGAAGCTGCGTCAGCTCATCCAATGACCGCACACTTCGCAAAGCTCTCTCTATTCTTTCGTCCATAATGCGCTCCCCAACGCGCAGTGTGGTTAAGTGGAAGGCTTAAGCAACTAAGAAAGAGGTTTTTCGGAATACTGGCGGTGAGTTATAGAGACCATTTTTTTTATAGTGCATGTGCGCCTTGGCTGAAATCATGTCCCTCGGCATGGTGTAGCTGGTGTTGCTCACCGTCGCTTGACGGCCAGGGTTGGCCGTGTCACGCGGTCACCGCTGACAGCGCGACGACGGGATTGTCGCCGATTGGGGCGATTGTTTCCAGGCTCATGTAGCAGGCGCATTGGGCGACCCACTCGTTCTTCTGTTTGCGCAAGATGGCGCCGACGAGCCAGACGATGGTTGCCTTGTTGGGGAACATAAATGCGACGTCGATTAACAGTTTCGTTTAGTGGCGTATGCCCTCATCACCCTCAATCACCACGTCGAAATTCAGAAAGCGGTCGAACAGCGGCGTCTTCTTATAGAAGTGGGCCTTGGTAAAGCGCTGACCCGGGATCGGGTCAGCACGATGCTCAAGAAGGCCGAAAGCGTTGAGTGGGCGCAGAATGACGCCCTCAATTGCGTAACTGGCTATATCAAATTGCTGATCGAGGACTCCGTTTATCGGGACGGTGCATAACCGCGCCAAGCGATCGGGCGATGTCCAGTCTTTAGCGGATGCGGACAAAGACCAGAGCACGATCCCGGCATCCTGTCTTGGCCAGCCGCCAAGAAGCCCTCGGCTGAGGTGGCTGAGGTCGGCTTTCCAAAATGCCGCATGAAACAACAGCGCCTGCAGCGCATCCCGCCCAGGGCTTTCAATCGCGCGGTTACCGGCTGGTGTGATTCTGAGGTAATCTTTTCGCTTCTTGATTAGTCCCGTGGCTTCGACGAGATGGCGGACGAAAAAGAGCGGCTGGAAGTCAGGCTCGTTGACCACCTTGTGCAGGCGAAACGCTTCTGCCTTGTCGAAGTCGGGCCATGTGAACAGATCACACATCTCAGCCACAACCTGTCGCGACAGATTGCCGGCCGCCGTCAGCTTCAGTCCTGGCCCCACTGACGCCGCATGCAGCAGGATCAACGCATTGCGGGCAACTGCCGAGTGACCGATCTCTTCAGGTGTCAGATCGCTCGCGAGTCGGATCGCGGCGCCGCGTGGCGCGGGAGCATTGCGCAGTGCGTTGAAGCTCGCCTGATCCAGCAAGGTCCAGGCGGGCACGATGCCGCCTAGCCAATTTCGGACCGACGGATTCTGCAGCATGCCGGGGGCTACCATTGCCGCCAACTCATTGCGTTAGCGCCCAAGCAGGGGTTGGTCCGGCACGGAGCCACTCGTCCAGCTTCGACCATCGCTGCCGGCCGGAGATGTTTTTCACCGCGATGGCGAGGGCCTTCTTCTGCCCGACAAGCACGACTAGCCGTTTGCCACGTGTGACGCCGGTATAGAGCAGGTTCCGCTGCAGCATGGCGTAGTGCTGCGTCATGACAGGGATGACGACGGCTGGATATTCCGACCCCTGCGATTTGTGGATGGTGGCTGCGTAAGCAGGAACCAGGGTGTCGAGCTCGCCGAAGCCATATATGACAGCGCGGCCGTCGAAGCTGGCGGTCAGTTCCCCGTCGTCCGGATCGACATCGGCGATGTAGCCGATGTCGCCGTTATAGACTTCCTTGTCGTAGTCGTTCTCGATCTGCATGACCTTGTCGCCTGGAGCAAAGGTCCAGCCGAATCGTTCGACCTTTCGCTCGCCGGCCGGGTTCAGCGCCTTCTGCAATTCGATATTGAGCGAGCGAGCGCCGACACCGCCGCGGTTCATGGGGCACAGCACCTGGATGTCGCGGATCGGATCGAAGCCGAACCGCTGAGGGATGCGGGTCTTCACTAGTTCGACGATCCGAAGCACAGCGGTTTCGGGATCGTCGGCCTGTACAAAATAGAAATCACTTTCGCCCTCGGGCTTGGTGAGGTCGGGGATCAAGCCCTGGTTGATCTTGTGCGCGCCGGTGATGATGCGGCTCTGCGCCGCCTGCCTGAATATCTCCGTCAGGCGCACGACCGGGACGGCGCCGGAAGCGATGATGTCAGCGAGGACCTGGCCAGGGCCAACGGATGGAAGCTGATCGATATCGCCCACGATCAGCAAGGCCGAGTTGTCGGGCGTCGCCTTGAGCAGTGCTTGCATCAACATGACGTCGACCATCGAGGTCTCGTCCACGACGAGCAGGTCGCAGTTGATCGGGTTGTCCGAGCCGCGTTTGAAGCCGCCTCCCTTGGGATCGACCTCAAGCAGCCGGTGGATAGTCTTGGCCTCGAAGCCTGTCGCCTCGGTCATCCGTTTGGCGGCGCGGCCCGTCGGCGCGCAGAGCAGCAGGTTCGTCCCTTTGGCCGCCAGAATCCGCAGGATCGAATTGACGATGGTGGTCTTGCCCACGCCAGGCCCGCCGGTGATGACCATGGTTTTCGACAGCAGGGCCAGTCGGATCGCAGCCACCTGCGTCTCCGCGAGTTTCAGGCCGGTCTTCTGCTCGATCCAGGGCAGCGCTTTCTCCGGGTCGATGTAGGGCCAAGGCAGCGTTCTATTGGCCAAGCGGAGGAGCCGTTCGGCGATGACCCTCTCAGCTCGATAAAGACCGGCCAGAAAGATGCAGGCCGTCTCGTCCACGGTGTCGGCGATGACCGTGCCGTCGGCGAGTTCGAGATCCATCGCTGTCTGAACCAGCCCCTTGTCAACCTCGAGCAATTCGACGGCGAGCGGCACCAGTTCCTCGACAGGCAGGCCGCAATGGCCTTCGTCCATCGCCTCGGTGAGGGCATAGGAAATCCCGGCGCGCACCCGGATCGTCGCCGTCTTTTCGATGCCGAGCTTCATGGCGATCGTATCGGCGGTCTTGAAGCCGATGCCACGGATATCGCGGGCGAGCCGGTAGGGGTTCTCGGTCATGACCTGGACCGCGTCGGCGCCGTAAGTTTTGTAGATCCGGACGGCGCGGGCAGTACCGACCGTATGGCTGTGCAGGAAGACCATGATCTCGCGGACGACCTTCTGCTCAGCCCAGGCATCGGTGATGCGCTTGGCGCGTACCTGCCCAATTCCCGTCACCTCGTGCAGCCGATCTGGCTCGGCCTCGATGATGTCGAACACCTTCTCGCCGAACGCCTTGACCATCTTTTTGGCGTAGACGGGGCCGATTCCGCGAATCATTCCGGAGCCGAGGTATTTCTCGATGCCGTCGATCGACGTCGGTGCGGATGTGCGCAGAAAGCGCGCCTTGAATTGCTGACCATGGGTGCGGTCGTTTATCCATTCCCCGGATGCGGTGACCCACTCGCCGGCGGCGATCGTTGCGGCGTGTCCCACGGTCGTCACCAGATCGCGATGGCCACGCGCCTTGATGCGGAGAACGCAGAAGCCGTTGTCGCCATTATGGTAGGTGACGCGCTCGACCAGACCGGCGAGGACTTCCCGGTCAGATGTATTTGTTTGATCGTTCGACGAGCGCGATACTTTGCTCAATGCACTGACCCTCTCTCGCGCCATTCCCAGGGCATCTCGAAACTACCGGACCAGATGCCGAGTTTGGCGCGTTTCGCGCGCTCTTCATCTACGACGTAGTCCACTGAATATTTGCGATAGGCCACCGCCCAGCCGTTGGCGACCATCCAGCGATCCAGGTCCTCGGTGCCCTTGAAGCAGACTGCGACCACGCGCCCGTAGCGATCGCGATCACGCGGTTCACAGCGCACAGTGGCGCGGCCGATACGATCCGACAACGCGAGGGCGGCCTGCTGGCCGCAGCGCCAGGACGTGCCGTCTGCTCGGATGCATTCCTGGCGGCTCTCGGGAGCATCGATGCCATGCATGCGGATCCGCGCACCATGAACCTCGATCGTATCGCCATCGATGACGCTCGCGGCGCCAACGATCGTCTGCTGGGCATACCCCGCGCTGGGTAGCGCAGCCAGAAGCGCCAGGAGCAGCAGCCATCGCCACGGCATGATCGCGGAGGGTATGCAACCGCAGCCTCTCATGGCGGCAATAGATCCATGGCGGCCTGCAGATGGGGATTGCCCGGCTTGCTCTGCCGCACGTAGTCGCGCAGCTGGCGCTCGCTCCAGCCGAGTTGTTCCGGCGTCATCGCACCGCGAAACAGTTCATAGATGAGCCAGAGCCGATAGGTGTTGACGACGTCGGTCTCGCAGTAGCGCGCGACCTCGTCGATTTTTCCGGCGGCGATCATCGCCTCGACCTTGCCGCCGTCGATCCCGTCGGGTTTGCCGGCGAGCCCGAGAATGCGACTGATTTCATCGAGCTTCATCTTGCCGCTTGCCCCGAACGACCCCAAAACGTCGCAGAGATCGACGGCGTCATTGGAGTAGCGATTGAAGTAGGCGCGTGCGTGGAGGCCGGGAGCGGAGACGCGATTGATCATGGCGCGATAGCGCAAAACCGGCAGATCAAATCCATTGCCGTTGAAGGTGATGAGCTGCGGCTTCAGTTGATCGATTCGATCAACGAAGCTTTTGATCAATTCGGGCTCGGGCCGTTCTTCGATATGCGGGGCGCCGAGAGCCGACACGCGCCATCCATCGTCTTCCCGTTTGGCCACCAGCGCTCCGATGCAGGCGATGCGATGCAGGGGATTCTTCGGAAAGCCCGAGCCGAGCGCGTCGCGGGCCTTGGTCTCGTCGCTTTCCTCCAACCCATACATGCGGGCGGCGGCTTTCAGGTCGGGCACGGTTTCCAGGTCCCAAGCGATTACCGACTGGTCGGACATGCTGTTCGCCCTTTCACAGCCGCTTCGCGGCCCAAATGACACGCCCGATGATGTTCACTTCCTCGGCGTCCCGCTCGTAAGTTTGATACTCGGGATTGACCGACTTGATGACGATCTTCGGCGGGTCGGAGTGCGGCACATGCTCGACCCGCTTGGCGACGATACCCATACCGTCCCAGATAACAAAGATGCCGGGCGGTACCGGCACGCGTTGGCTGGTGTCGATGAGGATGCGATCGCCGGTCGCGAGCAGGGGTTCCATAGAATCGCCGTCGATCGTGATGATGTGAAGATCGCTCGGGTTCGCCCGGAACTCATGACGGATGACCGGATCGGGGAAGAGCCAGGTCTCTTTCGACTCCTCGAGGCCATCGTTGATCGCTCCGGGACCGGCTGAGGCGCGTGCGTCGATTTCCGAAACGGCAGAGAAGCCTTCGACGAGCGGCTTGCCGCGCCGGCGACGCGGGCCGTCGGGGATTTCTGGTTCTGTGTCGCTGCGCGGCTTGCGCGGCGGCACGTTCTGATGACGGAGTTCGGCTTCGTCGATCTCAAGGAATCTTGCGAGCGCCTCGCGCACATCCTCGGGCAGTGCCTTGGGCGTACCGCGATAGATAAACTGGTGGATGTAGGCAGCGTTTTTGCCGATCGCGAGGGAGGCTTCCTTGAGATCGCTTTGGCGTTCGCCGATGCGGGCGAGTACACGGCGCCGGATGGGATCGACATTCATAGGGGTCCAAGTCCTTGAATCGGTATGATTGGAAATTACCAATCTCTTTTTATTGACGCAATAGGCTTATCACGATTTGATGCGCCTCATGCGAACGATGAGCGAACAGTTCCTGGCCCGCGTCGAGGCCTTCTTAATGGCCACGGGTACTAAGCCCAGTGAATTCGGCCGTTCTGCCGTGGGCGATGGGGCCTTCGTGCTCAATCTGCGGCGCGGTCGGTCCCCGACCCTGGCAACGGCCGACAAGGTTTTGGCCTACATCGAGAAATTGGAAAAAGAGGCCGCCGATAAGCCCAGAAACAGGAGATTGGCGTGACAGATCGTCCTATCAAGCACCTGAACCAACCCGAATTGGCCAGCCGCTGGTCGCTCAGTCCCCGGACGCTGGAGCGCTGGCGCTGGCTGGGGCAGGGCCCCCGATACCTCAAAGTTGGCGGACGCGTCCTTTACAGGCTCGAGGACATCGAGGCCTACGAGGTGGCTCAGTTCAAAGAAACGGACGCCAGCAATCCCGCGTTTCCAACGGCACTGGCCGCCTCGCATCGGGCGCGGCCGTGAAGGAACCGGCGCACATCCTCATGGGCGAGATGGCGTTTCTGGGGTGGCTCGATCAGGCCCCGCCAGGACAGGCCGTCGTCTACCACCGAGGATTCCTCGCCGTCGATCGGCATGGGTCCGCCTGCGGTGATCTCCATCACCTCGCCAATCGAGCACTCTGGGCCGCCGAACACGGCCTCGTCGATCTCGTCCAGCGCAGGTCTGGCCCCGAACACTGGAACTACCTCGCCGTTGCGCGGCGCCACACCGCCCGCATCTCCAACCTACTCGGAACACAAGCATGATGAACGGCTTTGCGCGTCACGGCATCGAGCATCTGTCGGCTTCGTCCCTGAACCTCTGGGCTGCCGAGCCTGCAGTATGGGCGATGGAGCGCCTCCTAGGATTGCGTGGTCCGGCGTCCGCGTTGATGGCCCGAGGCAAAGCCGTCGAAGAGGGCATCCATGGTGGCCTGATTGATCCTCAACGCGCGCTCGATGCCTGCGTCGAACCCGCGCTTGCCAGCTTCGACCGCGAGATGGTGCTCAATCCCGACGATCGTCGTGACGGCGAGCGCGCGCAGATCCCCGGCTACGTCGAGCATGGCTTGGCCGAACTTCGCCAATACGGCATTCCCAGCGGCTACCAGGACCGCGTCGAGATTCGTCTCGATGACGTACCGGTGCCGATCATCGGCTTCATCGACTGGCGCTTCGACCAGCACGGCATGGTCGTCGATCTCAAGACTAGCGAACGGCTGCCGGCGGCAATCTCCCTTTCCCACGCACGCCAAGGCGCCATCTATGCCCGCGCCCATGACAATTACGCCATGCGCTTTGCTTATGTGAAGCCGGTCGCCGCCAAAAAAGACGGGCGCGCGGTCGCCGTCTACGAACTCGAACGTACCGAGATCGACCGCCAGCTGATTGCGCTGCGCGAGATCGCCCTTCGCCTCGGGCGCTTCCTCGCATTGTCCGCCGATGCCCGCGAGCTCTGCGGCCTGATCGTTCCCGATTACGAGCGCTTCCATTGGAGCAATGCCGTCACGCGTGCGCGTGGCGTCGAGGTTTTTGGTTTCTGAACGCGTAACACCTGAAAGGAGAAAGGTCATGAGTCTCAATATCGGCGGAACCGGCAACGGCAAGCCCTACTGCAAGTACAACGCCAAGGCCGACAAGTGGTTCGTGCGCGGTCCCGACGGCGAGGACGTCGAGATCCAGCGTCCGACCTTCGTCGCGGATTTCGACAACATCGCCACCGGCTGGCTTCTGTTCCGCGAAGGCCAGGCGCCCGAGCGGGTGATGGATGCCAGCATCGACAAGGCGGCGCCGCTGCCGGGCGAAGGCTTCAAACGCGGCTTCGTGGTGATGGCCTTCAGCCCGAAGTTCTTCGGCGGGGCGGCCGAGTTCGCCAGTGCCTCGATCCATCTGTCGAACGCAATCAAGGACGTCTACGCCCAGTACGAAGTCGATAAGGCTGCCAACCCGGGCAAGCTCCCGGTCATCTCCTGCACCGGTTCGCAGGCAATGAAAGACCGCTACGGCACCAATTACCGGCCGACCTTTGCCATCGCCAAATGGATCGATCGGCCGGCCGAGCTACCCAGCGTCAGCCCGGTTGCCGCCGCAGAAGTTTGGCTGGGCCCTCCGACAACGCAAGTCAAGTCGCAGGCCACGCATGTGCCGCCGCCGGCGGCGAAGCCGGCACAACAGCCGGCCGTCGACCCGCTTGCCGAAGCGGTGTTCTGAGGCTTTCCCCCGGAGGGCTTCGGCCCTCCGGACCTTTTCCCGGCCAGTCGCGATGGGCATGAGCAACGTCCAACCCATGTACGAGCCCGATCCTGTGCAGATGCGCCGGCATGCCGGCCACCCGTTCGAGGGCTGGCTCGACGGCTGTCACGAGGGGCGCATCGAACTCGCCTGGACGGACGGGCGCGATGGGCGGCTCCGACATGCGGCGATCTTCGGCACCGACCAGCTCGACGAACTGGTCGAGCGGGCCGTCGTCGAGAACCGCAAGCCCGGGCAAAACGTCTATATCGGTGTGGCACTGCGCCAACCCGATATAGCGCCGTTCGGCCGCTGCAAGGATGATGAGTTCTTCGCGCTGACGGCCTTTTACGTCGATATCGACGACGACGTCACCGCGACCGCTTCGATCGACTACCGCAATCGCGGCTGCCCACCGACCGGCGTCGTCGTTACCGGCCGCCATCCCCATGTGCGAGCGCAGATGTTCTGGCGTCTCGACGCACCGGTGCGCGAAGCCGACAGGTGTCGAGAGCAGAATGCGGCGCTCGCACACGCTCTGGCGGGCGACCCGAGCGTGGTCAATCCCGGCCGCGTCCTTCGTCTCGGTGGCTCGATCGCCTGGCCGGTCAAGGATGGGCGGATCATCGAGCGCACCGAGTTCCTGGAATTCACCGACGGTCGGCCAAAGGTCTACATGCCCGAGCAAATCGCGCGGGCGTTTCCGCCGGCACAGCCGGCTTTGGCTCCGCAGCCTGTGCCGGAATCGACGCAAACCGACCCAGTGGCAGCCCCAACGCCCAACGAGCCACCCTCCACGCCGTCAGCCCAGGCATCGGCTTCGACACTGCAAATCGGCACTGCAAATCTCTCGGTCGAAGCGTGCCTCGCGCGCATCCGCGCTGGTGATCATTGGCACGACAACTTACTGCGCCTGGTTGGTCACTGGGTCGCGCGCGGCTGGTCCGATGCGGAGATTTTGGCAGCGGCCGAGGCGATGACATTGCCGGGCTACACGATTGCCGACACCCGTCGCGAAGTCGGGCAGATGATCGGCGGCGGGCGCCGAAAATGGGCCGTGCCCAACCCCGAGCCGTTGATCGACGTCGCCACGGCAGTCCAGCCGCTGCAGCCGGGGTTTCTCGACAGCCTCAACCTCGCGATGCTGCCCCGTCGGCGCTGGCTGCTCGGGCGATCGCTGCTGCGTGGACATCTGAGCTTGCTCGTGGCGCCGCCCGGTGTCGGCAAGTCCACCCATGGTATTGCGCGCGCCGTTGCCCTAGCCGCCGGCGAAGACATCACCGGCGAGAGCGTCCACGAGCCGGTCAGGGCCTGGATCTACAACACCGAAGACGATCTCGACGAGTTGAAGCGCCGTCTGGGGGCGGTGCTTCAGCATTGGTCCATTCCGTTCGCCCGAGTTCGCGGACGCATCGCGCTCAATTCCGGAGCCGATCGCCAGTTGCTGTTCGCGCGCATCGAGCGTGCCGACATGGTGATCCGGTTGCCGGATGTCGATGCTTGCATCGCGCGTATCCGGGAACGCGATGTTGGTCTTTTTGTGGTCGATCCGTTCGTCGAAACCCACGCGGTCAACGAAAACTCGAACGAGCAGATCAAGGCGGTCGCGGCCATGTTCCGCGACTTGGCGCGCGCGACCAATTGTTCGGTGCTGCTGGTTCACCACACCGCCAAACCGCCCCAGGGTATGAGCGACGGTCATGCCGGCAACATGAACACGGCGCGGGGTGCAAGTGCGCTCGTTGGCGTCGCCCGCGTCGTGCAGACGTTGTTCGGCATGAGCGAGGCGGATGCCGAGCTGTACGGGGTGTCGCAGGAAGATCGCCACCTCTATCTGCGGCTCGATGACGCCAAAGCAAATCTCGGCCTCATCAGCGCCGACGCGACCTGGTACCGCAAGATCGGCGTCGAGCTGGCCAATGGCGACGACGTCGGCGTCCTGGTGCCGCATGTCTTCGAGCCTGCGAACGACCGGCTCACAACGCATGCCGCGATTGAGATCCTCAAGCTGATCGATCAGCGCTGGCGCGATGCCAACCCGTTCAGCGCCTCGGTGCAAAGCCCGCGCTACGTGGTCCCGGTCATGGTGCAGAGCTTCGGCTGCACCGCCAAAGAAGCGCGACGGCTGCTCAAGAATTGGATCGCCAACGGGATGGTGGCTTCCGAAATCTACAACTCCGACAGCAAGGCCCGTGGCCTGAAGGTGCTCCGATGGCCCGGCTGAGACCCCGAAATGGGCCGAATTCGCGGTTACGGAGGTTACGGAAGGTGCCTTGTAACCCATTGAAACTCTTGAACCGGAAGTCGCCGGAAGTGAACGGAGGTCGATGTGCAACCCATTGAAAACATTACGGAGGTCCTACGGAACGTTGTTCCCCCCATACCCCCCTACGAACTTCCGGAGCGCGTGAACGCGCTCCGGCGTTCGTTTCGACCGGGGTCGGTTCCCGATCGGCGTCCAGTCGCCACACCGATGTTCGGAGGTCGGCGATGACGCGCTGGTACTCGGTGCGTCACAGCACCATCGACGTCGGCAGCGACCCGATGGCGCCACCGGCCTATCGCATCCAGGCGATGATCGATGGCCTCGATCAAGTCGCCCACGCGATGGAGCGCAAGTGGGGCGTCGGTCGGCTGCGCCTGCTGGTGTCGGATCTGCTCTGCGCAAAGTTCGATGAGCAGAAGGATCGGCTCGACGCTGCCATCGCCAGCGACGAGGAGCGCTACGTCCGCATCCACGCCGACGCCATGCGCCGCGCGTGGCAGGCGCTCGACCGTGCGGCAGTCGAGGCCGGCGAGAAGCCGCTCGCACCCGAGGTCTGGGAATGCGTGCTGCCCGACACGGGCGAGGTCGTCTCGATCGTGCGCGACGAAGCCGAAGCCCATCACATCGCGCGCGAGTGCAGGGTCTTCACGCTCGCCGAGGTCGCTAAGTTTATCGCCGGTCTCGGCGAATCCGCCCCCGAGATCAAGCGCCGAATTCCGGTCGCTGCCATCAGCGGTATTCGCCGCAAGCCGCCGATCGATTGGTCGCGTGGCGACGACATCCCTTTCTAGTCGGAGGTCCCGATGTTTCCTCATGCCGATTCTTCGATCGTCCTTCACGCCGCTGGAGGCGTGACCCAGATGCCGCGACAGATCGCAAGCGACAGCGCGCCATCCATCCTTTGTCTCGATCTCGGTACGCGTACAGGTTGGGCCCTGCACGATGATGGCGCGACTTTCAGCGGCTCGATCACATTCAGGCCCGGTCGCTACGAAGGTGGCGGCATGCGCTATCTGCGATTTCGCCAGTGGCTCGGTGATCTGCTCGTCAACACAAAGCGAGCAAAGCTGGCGCAGCAAGCCTCGCCGATCGATGCCATCTACTTCGAGGAAGTCCGCGCGCATGCCGGTACCGATGCAGCCCATATCTACGGCGGTTTCCTTGCGACGCTGACCAGCTGCTGCGAGCAACGCGGGGTCGCCTATCAAGGCGTGCCGGTTGGAACCATCAAGCGTCACGTCACCGGCAAGGGTAACGCCGACAAGGCAGCCGTTTTGGCCGCGATCCGGGCTCGCGGGTTTGACCCCGCCGACGACAACGAAGCAGACGCACTCGCGATCCTGCTGTGGGTCACGGAAACCAATGGAGGTGTGCGATGAGTGCGAAGGCCATGCTCACCCATGCGGCCGAGGTCGTCGCAGATCGCAGGGCCGCTTACGGCCCGCCGGCAGAATCGATGGAGCTGCTGGCCAAGCGCTGGTCGATCACGCTCGGTCATCCCGTCACACCGGCGCAGGCCGTGCTGTGCCTGATCGATCTCAAACTCGTGCGCCTCGCACACGATCCCAGGCACCAAGATTCGATCCTCGATATCGCGGGCTATGCCGCCGTTCTGCAGGAGGTGTCGCAATGAAGTGGGCGCCCCCTGGCTATGGCGGCAAGCGCCGCACACCAGACGAGATCAAGCGTGGAGGCTGGCGCGAGCAGGGTGTTTTTGCGATTGCACTCGACGACGATCGGCTGACTTGGTCGGAGCGCGAGTTGATCCGCCAACTCGGCGAGAAGCTCTACGGCGACCGAACTAGAACCGAGGAGATGCATCGATGACCGAATGGACCCCGAGCCTTGTCGAGGAACGGCTGGCGGAAGCGGCGGATGTCTTGAAGCGGCTGCCCGAGGTGAAGGTGCGCGGCTATTTCAACACCTGGCCGCGCATGGTCGACGAGTTCAGCGATCTGGTCGGCCAGGAACCCCCCAAGATGCGTCGCCCCTGGCCGCAGCCTGCCGCCATCACGCGGATGGAAGAGACGCTGAGCTGGACCATCGGTCTCGATCCCGCCGATGCGAAGATCGTCTGGCTACGCGCAGGCGGCGAGCGGTGGAAGACGATCTGCTGGAAGGTCGGTCTTGCGCGCGCGGCCGCCAACGAGCACTGGCTCTACGCGCTCTGCGTCATCGCATGGCGGCTCAATGGGCGTCGGGTTCCCGGCAAGCGTTCGCGCCGCCATGTCATTGGGCTTGTACGCGACGCCGATCTGCGGGTTTCGTAAGCGGGATCATCAATCGGCTTCGGCCGTCGGCGCCGTCATGAGAATCTTCCGGCAATTGGCGGCTCTTGCGGTAAGGGCATCGGAAAGCCGCTGCAGCACCGCGTTGTCGAGCCCGTCGGCCCGAGCCGTCTTGATGACGTCGGCCAGTGCGTCGGGAAGCCGCTCGGCGAGGTCGAGGCATTTCGTGCGTACCTGCTCCTCATCCAGTCGAACCGATGACGCCAGCTTGTTCCAATGCCGCAGCGAGATATCGTCGAGGAGATATTTGCCCCCGATTTTCATCGCCAGGCGGAGTTTCTTGAAATCGAAGTCGTAGGGCAGCGTGCTGGCAATATCGTAGAGCGGTGCGAGACGGGCGCGTCCACCTGCACCGATCAGGACGGAATAGTTCTTCGCGTGAGCATCCGTCCCGC